>Ga0208968_1000666_pt1 | contig 21205 bp, 19 predicted proteins | sample RifOxyA3_FD_184031 | JGI IMG/M metagenome (GOLD analysis project Ga0208968, IMG submission 184031) | Groundwater microbial communities from Rifle, Colorado - Rifle Oxygen_injection A3 (SPAdes) | ecosystem: Environmental > Aquatic > Deep subsurface > Groundwater | place: Rifle, Colorado, United...
CCCGCCGGTGGGTACAGCTCAACAACCAGTTTTCCTATACCGGTGGATTGGTTACCGGAGCCACCGTGGTGGCCCATGATATCAGTGAACGCAAGCAGGCGGAAGATGCCTTGAAAAAAAGCGAGGCCCTTTTTAAATCAATCACCGATCATACCAGCGCCCTTGTGTCCATCCATGATGCGGCCGGTACCTATATTTTTGCAAGCCCTTCCCATGAGCAGCTTGGATATCAAGCCGAAGAGCTGATGGGTCAATCCGGATTTACCTTGGTGGAGAAAGAGGATATCGGACGGCTGTTGCAATATCTGGAAAAAGCAAGAACCGAGAAAATCTCCAAAGGACTTCTGAATTACAGACTCAAAGATAAGGCGGGAAATCTTCATGATTATCGAGGGGCCTTTGACCCTGTTTTTAAAAAAGACGGCTCACTGGAAAAAATTGTTTGTGTTGGAGAAGACATCACCGAACTGAAAAAGGTCCAGGCAGAAAAAATAGAGGCACTAACCCTGGCTGCAGAAACCCGGAAACTGGCACTGGTCGGTCAGATCGCCGGAAAAATGGCCCATGATTTCAATAATATTTTAGGCGTGATTATGGGCAATGCCGAACTTGCATTATTGGATTGTCCACACATCAAAACCCGAAAAACACTGGAATTGATATTTGAACAGACCCTTCGGGGCAAAAATCTCACTAAAAATCTTGTGGCCTTTGCCAAGGACCAGGAACCCAAACAGGAATTTTTCTCCATTAATGAAAAAATGGCGCTTATCCTAAACCTTCTTAAAAAAGATTTGGAAGGCATCCATACGGTAAGGCTTTACGGTCACGAAATCCCTGATTTACTGGCTGATCCTGGAATGATCGAACATGCTGTCGTCAATCTTATCCAAAATTCAATCCACGCCGTAAGCCTTGTGAAACAACCGAAAATCATCTTACGGACCCACCACAAACCGGGAAGGATTTTCATAGAAATCGAAGATAACGGGTGCGGTATTCCCCCGGAATCTCTTGGGGAAATTTTTGAACCCTCCTTTACCTTAAAAGGCAGCAAAGATAAAATGGGCCTGTACAAGACCGGAATAAAGGGAACCGGTTACGGCATGTCCAATGTGAAAAAATATATTGAACAACATAAAGGCTCCATCTCAATTCATTCTCAGCTTTGGATGGGAACAACGGTTGCCGTAAGTCTGCCGGTTATCCGGAAAACATTAACCCAAGAAGAAATTAAAGAGGTTAAAAAAGAAAAGCTCAATAGTGAAAAACATATCCTGATTGTCGAAGACGAGCAGGCCATATCGCATGTCCAGTGCCGGCTCCTGTCCAATGAACCCTTTTTCCATAAAGTGGATATTGCCGACAATGGCCGGGTTGCAATGGAATTGGTGGACAAAAATAAATATGACCTGATCAGTTTGGACTATGTCCTGCCCGGAAAACTCAGCGGCATGGACGTATATCACCATATTCGGGAGAAAAATCAAACCGTGCCCGTGCTGTTCATTTCCGGCAATATAGAATTTCTAGAATCCATTAAAGATTTGAAGCATCATGATCCCTATATTGACCATTTGTCAAAACCCTGCAAAAATATCGACTATGTACACAGCATCAATATGCTGTTTGCCTGACCCGGAACCGTTGACAACCCATAAGCCAAGAGAGAATGAATGAGATTTTTGAGACAATTATACGACTGGATGCTGCACTGGGCTGATACCCGATATGGAGCCGTTGCTTTGTTTGTGCTTTCTTTTGCAGAATCCTCCTTCTTTCCGATCCCGCCTGACGCCTTGCTCATTGCCCTTGTCCTGGGCGCCCGGGCCAAAGCATTCAAATTCGCCCTCAATTGCACCCTGGCATCCGTATGCGGCGCCATATTAGGATATGCCATTGGTTATTATGTCTGGTGGGGGGCGGGGGATACCTTTTCCCCGGTTGCACAATTTTTCTTTAACATAATCCCCGGGTTCAATGAAAAATTGTTCTATGACATAAAGGCGTTGTATGATCAATATGATTTCTGGATTATCTTTACCGCCGGATTTACGCCCATCCCCTATAAGCTGTTTACCGTTAGCAGCGGTGCTTTCCAGATCAATTTCATCATGTTTATCATTGCTTCCGTCATCAGCCGGGCGGCAAGATTTTTTCTTGTGGCTTTTTTGCTATGGAAATTCGGAGAACCCATCCGGAATTTTATTGATACCTATTTTGACAGGCTTGCCATCCTTTTCACGATTCTGCTGGTCGGCGGATTTGCAGTGGTTAAATTTTTCTTATAATTTATTTTCCATTTGCCGGCCATTAATGATAAAGATTTACAAAAACCCAAACCGATTGGATATAGATGATGGACACCACGAGCTTGAAGAAAAAAAATCTTATCGCGCAATGGGCCTTTGATACCCGTCCCATTCTGGGAAGGCTGCATTTATGGCTTGAAGACGTCGGCATTGAGTGGATCAAAGGAAAAGGCGATGATGAATTAAACGATTCCATCTCCTTTGCCGACCCCAGGACGGAACGGATGCTCGCCATGACCTCTGCCGTGACCGCCCTTGGAACAAAATTGTTCGGCCGTTTCGGAGAAGGCGCCGGCCTTGACAAACAAGACCTCAATCAGGTTAAAAAAGATGCCGATGCCATCTCTGCCTATGCCATGAGCGAAAGTCTCTGGTATCTTTCCAGAACCCTTCCGGAAAACCACGCCATCATGGTCTGCCTCGGGGAAGGCCTCATGCCCAAGGCGGGAGAGACGTCTGAAATGGGCGCCAATCCGCTCCTGGGCTTTGGGAGGATCTATGCCCGGCCCGGGGTGGCCAAATTCCTGGAAACCTGTGTCCTGAAGCTGATCAATGATAAAACCTATACCTGGGATGATTTCAGGCATGCCGTGGCCCTGAAGGATATCACGGTCTGGGGGGCGGCCATTGACACCCTTGAAAATACCTCCCGGTTTGCCAAAGGCGAAAAGACAGGGCCTTTGACCGTGCTTCACCTCTTTGATCAGCCCCTTGCCATCACCGACCAGTATGAGGGCTATATCGGCACCTTGATTCTGCCCAAGGCTGTGGTTGAAACAGCGGCCGATGACTCCATTCTGATCCATTATTTCACTCCCAGAGGAAAAGTGATGGATGCCGTCAAAATGGCCTATCCGGGGATAAAACCGGCCCATATCCATGTCTGGACACTCCAGGGAAAAAGCCGGGAAAAAAGGATAGGGAAGCTATGGCAACAATGGCAGGAAACCGGCGCCCATCTGGTGGATGAAAATTTTGTCCTGCCCACGGGATTTCATCCTTTCACCGATTCAGGAACCTATGCCCCCACCTTTGCCGTCAAAACCTGGAAAGATGAAAACAATGAAACCCATCTTTTCCTGGTCGACGGATATGCCGCCTCTGCCGAAGCCATCCAGGCGGCCAGCCTTGCCTCGATCCTGGATATTGAAGTCTCCATGGCGGTGTTGTCATCAAAATTCGCCATGACCTTTGATAAGGACGCGGCCTGCATGAAACTGGATCCGGATGCAGAGGATTTTTCCCATTGCCTGAGAAATGATATCCTGGAGGAAAACGCCGACGACGCCTTTATTGAATCCTATCGGGAAAGCATTCTTATGGCCCGCAATGCAGGAATTCCGCTGAAAAAAAGAACCCTGTCGGCCGATGATCTGATTGCTGAAAAAAAATGGAGGGCCATTGCCACATCCGGTTATATTCTTCCTGATCCCTATTCCGGACATCCCGGTGTCAGCCAAATTTCGGAAAACACGTTTTCAGTGACGGTTCGGATGAGTTCGGAAACGGCCGATAAAAAAATTACCTTTGCCTTAAGACTTCTGGAAACCCTTGATGAGAGCAAGCTTATCTTCAGCCCGCTGCTGAACCGGTTTTTGAAGGGAGAGGATTTTAAAACCAGGGCCGTAAAAATATCAGACTCAGGCCGGATCCGGAATGAACTTCAAACCCTTTGCGCAGACGCTCTGGAATATTTTGGAAACAAGGTGTTTCTGGAATTTGATAAAATACCCAAGGCCACCATTTCCGAGGAAGAACAAAAAATGCTGAAGGAAATCCTTTTATGGTATAAAGCAAATTATCCCATCTGGTTTGAATGGCTTGAATTGAAATAAACACTGGAGAAAAAGCATGGGCAGTTTTAAAGTCAGCTTTCCCGGTAACAAAAAAGTCGATGTTGCATTTCAGAATTTTGAGATTAAAACCGATCAGTCAGTCAAAAACGGCGGAGATGAAACCGCACCCGAACCCTTTGCGGTCTTTTTGTCTTCCCTGGCCGCCTGCGCCGGGATCTATGCGAAATCCTTTTGTGACACAAGAAACCTTTCAACCGAAAATATGCAGCTTTTCCTGGATGTTTCGTTTAAAAAAGGACAGTCCCATATGGAGGAAATTAAAATCCGACTCCATGTCGATTCAAACTTTCCTGAAAAATATATCAAACCGATTATCAAGGCCATGGAAGGCTGCGCCGTTAAAAACCAGCTCCACCCGGACATCCGGACAGACACATCGGTTATCTATCCGGATCAGGGTTAATCCCTGGGAGATTCGGCTCGGAATGGGTTCTATGCCCTATCTATCCCTGTTTCCTTAAGAAACTGTCCAGGGCTTCGATAAGAATATTGGACAGGGTTGTGTTTTTCTCCGCAGCAAGTTTCTGAACTCTTTCTATCATGGCGCACGGAAGCTCAATGGTCATGCTTTCCGTCGGGTCGGTACATTCGTTTGGGGTGATTTCATTTTCCATTATTTTATCATTACCTGAATGGGGTTATAATACGGCAGTGTATTAGATCGGCAGTATCAAATGGTTTTTATGTTCTTTTCTTTGTTAATCCTCTGGATGCTGATGACGGCATGTTCTTTTACATTTGAAATATGCTGTTTCAAAATCTTTACCGCACCGTCAAGATCGGAACCGGCAATGCAGTCATATAGTTCTCTATGCTCTGAATCAACAGTTTCCATGGGGGTCACAAAGAGAATATTCCCCCGGTATTTGAGATATAAAAGATCAAAAAGCGATTTCAAGGTATTGATCTGAATGGTGCATCCTGAAAGTTCCGCAAGCACAAGGTGAAATTCCATATCCTTTAGCAGGCGCTCCTTTAGATAGATATCCCTGACAGCGGCAAGATGGTTGTCCAAGGCTTTCTTTAATGTCCTGAGACCTTTTTGACCGATATTAGACAGGGTCTTTTGCAAAAGCGAGGTTTCAATCAATTCCCGGAAATCATAAATTTCAACGATTTCCTTGAGGCTGATATTTTCAGTATAGTATCCGCGGTTGGGTTCATGGCGGACAAGGCCTTGAAATTCCAGCCGTTTCAAGGCCTGGATAACCGGCGTGGTACTCATGCCCAAGCGCTCGGCAAGATCCCCGTATGAAATCTTCTGTCCGGGGATGATTTCATTTAAAAAAAACATACGGCGGATGCCCATATAGGCCTCCTGGGTATAATCATCCGAACTTTTCTTTTTTTCTCTGGGATTCCGGCTCATGAACAGAATGAATATACCAAGGGGGGCATAAAATCAAGACGAAAGACCTCCTTTTTTAAATTGACAATCTGGTGCCAAATGCTCACTATCATAAATATTTTTTTATCCTACGACAGGACCGGACACTTATCAGGACAGGGGTATGAAAAACAGAAAAAAAAGGGTTTCTTCCGGAATAGCCGGACTGGACCGGATGCTCAACGGCCTTTTCATCGGCGATAATGTGGTGTGGTATGATGATGCCGGAAACCTTGCCGCTGACTTTTCAATGAAATTCATCAGACAATCCCAGAAACAGAACCGGTCCATTATTTATGTTTCCTTTGACCGCTCCCCCAGGAATCTGATTGAAAAACTCGGACCCCTGGCTGAAAACCAGGACCTTATTATCCTGGACTGTTTTACAAACGGCAAGGGAGACAAGTCTGAGATTTTTAATAAATTCTATGAAAAAGACGGGGCACAATGGCCCTATAAAGTCATCAAGGTCACCCGGCCCGAGTCTTCCCAGGCAGTCTCTGAAACCATCCTGGATCTTCACAAAACCTTGGCCCATGATGTCCGGTTTGTGTTTGAAAGTCTCACCGGCATGGCGGATTTATGGGGAGGAGAAGATCATATTTCAAAATTCTATTCCCATACCTGCCCCCAGCTTTATGAATTGGATACCATTGCCTACTGGATGATTGAAAAAGACGCCCATTCCGGTAAATTAAAAGCCCATATCAACCAGATCGCCCAGGTGGTGGTGGATCTTTCCATGAAGCAGGGAAAAAAAAGAATCAAAGTCATGAAAGCGGAAAACCGATCCCCCGCAACCCTTGGAAACTTTTTTGATTACACGGATGCCGGCGGCGATATCCTGATTGAGGGGGAAAAACCCAGGGCTATCCAGGCGGATATAGGCTCTGTTGTTAAACATTACCGAAAGCTCCAGGGCATGTCCCAAAAAGAATTGTCAGGACTGGTCGGGGTCACATCCAGCAATATCTCCCAGATTGAGAGCAATCTGATTTTCCCTTCCATACCGGCCTTGTATAAACTTGCCGAACATCTCTCCGTTGATGTGGGGTCCTTTTTCCAGGGGAAAAACACTCTTGAAAAAATTGTTTATCAAGCCGTTGACGGAGTTAAAATCAATCTTGCGACCCATGACAAAAAAAATCTGGATATTCTTCAGCTCACTCCCTTCGATATGAAGGGAAAGGCCGACCTATTCAGGGTCACCCTTTTCCCCGGTAAAAAGCTGTCCTCCCATTTTTTCCCCTTCAAGGGAGAAGAAGCCGGACATCTGCTGTCCGGGAAGATCGATATGGTCTACAAAGATCAGACCTATTCTCTTGAACCGGGGGATACGGTTTATCTGAATACCTTCAGTCCATCCATGTGGCAAAACCACGGGGAAGAGGCGGCCATCCTGTTATGGATAAAAATCAAATAGACAGGGAGCCTTGAACACCAAAGCCCCCGTGTCAATCATCGCTTTAAATTATGAATTCAATATTTTTTTCGCACTTTCATTGTTGACATCCGTTACATGGGGAATGCCGGTTTCATGAGCTGTTTCCCGGTTGCCTGAGAAAATTTCCTGGCGCGTGATCTGATCCAAAGAAAATTTTCTTGCCCCGGCCATCAACTGCTGAAGGCCGCAACCCAGCTTATCCGCCAAGGTATAGAATCCAATGGCGCCGTAAGGAATCTTCTTCATTTCATCCTTACCCAGTCTTTTCTCAAGATCATGGTATCCTGCAAAAATTTCATCCACGCTTTTTCCAAATTCTAGAACCGTCTTCGGCAGTTCATTCCAGTTGCCGTTCACAGTAGCCCGGCGTTCAGGATAGACGGCGCCCTCGATATTAGCGCCCAGAAAACCGGGAATCATGATGGCTCTTCCCATGCAGACCAGTTTTGTATAGGGCGCGCCCAGGGCCAGGGCTTTAAAGATATGGTCCTCGAGGGCGAATCCGCCGGCAAAAGACATGTCTACCACGTTTTTCCCTTTTGCGGACAGGATGCTCGCATATTCATGGGCCTTTGAATGAAGATGGATGGACGGCACACCCCAGCTTTGCATCATATTCCAGGGGCTCATGCCGGTTCCGCCGCCGGAGCCGTCAATGGTCAAAAGATCCAGTTCCGCATCCGTGGCGAATTTAATGGCCATGGCCAGTTCTTCCATACCATAGGACCCGGTCTTCAGGGTCACCCTGTCAAAGCCGATCCCCCGGAGGTATTCCACCGTGTTCATGAAATCATCCCTGACCTTGCTGACCGTGTCCAGATTGGTTGCGCCCAAACGGCTATGGCGGGCAAAAGACTTGATGGCCCCCAGTTCAAACCCCTGCTGAACTTCAGGCAGGGTCGGATCAGGATCCACAACATATCCGCGCTCTTTAAGAAATTTTGCATATTCAATGCTCTTGACCTGAATTTCCCCGCCGATATTCTTTGCGCCCTGGCCCCATTTCAGCTCAATGATGCATTTGTCGCCATATTTATCCACCACATACTCTGCCACGCCATTGCGGGTATCCTCAACATTGAGCTGAACAATAATCGCCCCATAACCGTCATAATACCGCAAATAGGTTTCGATACGGCGATCCAATTCAGGTGCCTTAATGATTTTTCCTTTTCTGTCTTTCTGGGGGCTGATCTCGGAATTTCTGTCCACGCCCACGACATTTTCACCAATCACGACCGGGATACCCACCAAGGCCCCGCCGATGGCAAAGGCATTCCAATATTTTTCCGCAATAAAAGTGGAGCCCATGGCGCCTGTCATCAAGGGCATCTTGATTTTTGTTTTATTCTTTTTACCAAATGATGTTTTAAGGCTGACATTGGGAAAAATGCAGTCATCCGGGTTATGGGTCAGATCCCCGGTCAGACCGGTTGATCCATAGGCATACCCTTGAATTCTCAATGAATTATAAGACACCCCGACATGGGTGGTATTGTTGGCGCCTGCGGTCACCAGCCCAAAACTCCGGGGGTAGAGCAATTTTCTTCCGATCATGCTGGACTGCCAGGTTTCGCATTGCCCTTTGCAGTCTGCCCGGCATAATGAGCAAAGGCTCGATTCGCAAATATCTCCACGGTTTTTGGTTCCCAGGGCATCATTTCCCTTTGAAAATCTCATTTCCATTTTCCGATCTCCTTTTTAAAATTCTTTGATTTCCTTGCTCCATTTCGCCTTTGAAATGATATGGGTGAAAATAAAAAAGGCGCCTTGCCCGGATAACACCCGGACAGACGCCTTTGTCTGTTTTATCGTTTATTCTTACGCCATTGTAAAAATAAATTAAAATTACAAGCAAGAATTATCCCGGACAAAGTTTAATGTCAACTTAATTTTTAAAAAAAAATTACTTTATACTAATTTACCGCTGAACTGATTTCATAAGGCTCTTGAGAAAAAATCTTGACACCGGCGGCAATGATCTGTAAAAACGGAATGAATATTCATTCTTAAAAAGGTTTTATGAAAAAATCAGACAAAAGAGAGGTTATTTTACAGTCCGCCTTGAGACTGCTTGCCGAACAGGGCTTTCACGGCGCTCCCATGGCCCGGATTGCAGAGCACGCAGAGGTGGGCGCCGGAACGATTTACCGGTATTTTGAAAACAGGGATGTCCTCATCCTGGCGGTTCACCGGATGATTCATGATGAATTGACCGCCATTCTTATGGCTCACTACCCTAAAAACCAGTCCGTCAAAGATTGTTTTTTTCATATCGGCAACTGCATCATTGATTATTTTATCCAAAACCCTTTGAAATTCCAATATAATGAGCAGTTTTTTAATTCCCCTTACAGCAATGAAATACGGCGGAATGAATTAACCAAGGCCACCGGACAGCAGGATTTATTTCAAGAGCTTTATAAAAAAGGCCTGGCGGATGAAATTGTAAAAACCGTACCCATGGTCATTTTTTTTGATCTGGCCTTTGCCCCAATGGTCTGGGCCGTCAGAGACCATCACCTGGGATTTGTGGTCCTTGACAAAGCCGTTTCCAATACCATTGTATCCGCCTGCTGGGACTCCATAAAACGTTAATCCTTGAAATGATTTTTCCCGAATAACCAAAAGAACATATTTGGTGGTGTGGTATTAAAAAATTTGAACGTATAACTGAATACTCAATAACAGGTGTTGCATGAAAAAAAATCGAAATGTAGGCATCATGATTCTTCTGGGAATCATATCCATGGTATGGGGCCTTTGGGCCTGTGATAAACCCAAAGAAACACCCTCCCATCAAGAATCTTCACAGACGGCGGAAGTGTCCGTCATTACCCTTGAACCCGAACAAACGGCCGTTACCACGGAGCTGTCGGGACGGGTATCCGCTTACCTGGTAGCCGAGGTCCGGCCCCAGGTCGGCGGCATTATCCAGAGAGTGATGTTTACCGAAGGCTCCGAGGTCCGGGAAGGGGATATCCTTTACCAGATAGACCCGGCATTGTACCAGGCCGCCTACGATGTTGCGGCCGCGGCTCTGACCAAGGCCGAAGCCCTTCTTTTGCCGGCCCGGGCCAAGGCTGAACGATACCGGCAGTTGATCGGATCAAACGCCATCAGCCAACAGGATTTTGATGATGCCGATGCCGCCGGTAAAAGAGCGGAGGCCGACGTCATTTCCGCCAAGGCGGAAATGGACCGGGCGCGCATCAACCTTGCCTATACCCGTGTGAAAGCCCCCATATCCGGTCGGATCGGCAAATCCTCGGTCACCACCGGCGCCCTTGTGACGGCGTTTCAGCCCGTGGCCCTTTCCGTGATCCAGAAACTGGACCCGGTTTATGTGGATGTCACCCAGTCCAGCACAAGCCTGCTCCGGTTAAAGCAAAGTATGGCCAACGGGTCCCTTAAAAAAGGAGCAACCCATGAGGCAGGGATCAGCCTGACTCTCGAAGACGGAACCCCTTACGCCGAGGAAGGTATCCTTAAATTCTCCGATGTCACGGTGGACGAGGGAACCGGGTCCGTGATTCTCCGGTCTGTTTTTCCCAACCCCAACCTCACTCTGTTGCCGGGCATGTTCGTTCGGGCCCAGGTTCAAGAAGGCATCAATGAAAACGCCATCCTGGTGCCCCAGCGATGTGTGACCCGGAATGCCAAGGGGATTCCCACAGCCATGGTTGTGAATCCGGAAGGCGTGGTCGAGGTCAGGGACCTCGGCATTGACCGCGCTGTTGGAAACCGCTGGTTGATCATGGAGGGTCTTGCCCCCGGCGACCGGGTCATCGTGGAAGGACTCCAGAAGGTCCGGCCCGGCAGCACGGTGAAAACCGTGCCCTTTGAAGCAAAACCATAAAGGAGACATCCATGGCCCATTTTTTCATTGACAGACCCATCTTTGCCTGGGTCATCGCCATCATCATTATGCTGGCCGGCGGGCTGGCCATCAAAAACCTGCCCGTCTCCCAGTACCCGGCCATTGCTCCGCCCGAAATCAGCATCACGGCCATCTATCCCGGCGCCTCGGCAAAAACCCTTGAAAACACGGTAACCCAGATCATTGAACAAAAAATGAACGGGATCGACAACCTGAATTATATAACAGCCACCAGCGATTCTGCCGGAACGACCACCATAACTTTGACCTTTACCTCCGGAACCGACCCCAATATCGCCCAGGTCCAAGTCCAGAACAAACTCCAGCTCGCCACCCCTCTCCTGCCACAGGCGGTTCAGCAGCAAGGGCTCAGGGTGACCAAATCCACCCGGAATTTCCTCATGGTGGTGGGTTTTGTATCTGAAGACGGCAGTATGAGCCGTTATGATCTATGTGATTATGTGGCTGCCAATATCCAGGAAGTTATCAGCCGTCTTCCCGGTGTGGGGGATGTGACGCTTTTCGGGTCCCAATATGCCATGCGGATCTGGATTGATCCCGTAAAACTCAAATCCTATAACCTCACCCCCGGTGATGTGAAAGCTGCCATAAAAGCCCAAAATATACAGGTATCCGCCGGTCAGTTGGGCGGCACCCCGGCTGTTCCGGGCCAGGAATTGAACGCCACCATCACGGCCCAGACCCTTTTAAGAACCACGGAAGATTTTGGGGCCATTCTCCTGAAAACCAGTCCGGATGGCTCTTTGGTTCATCTGGGGAATGTGTCGAAAATCGAGTTGGGAAGTGAAAGTTATGACTCAGTGGCAAGTTACAACGGAAATCCTTCCGCCGGTATCGCCATCAAACTGGCTGCCAATGCCAATGCCCTTAAAACAGGGGATATCATCAAAGCCAAACTCAAGGATATGTCCGAATTCTTTCCCCAGGGCATGACATTCAAATTGGCCTATGACACCACTCCCTTTATCCGGATTTCCATTGAGGAAGTGATCAAGACCCTGGCCGAGGCCATTGTCCTGGTTTTTCTCGTCATGTATCTCTTTCTTCAGAATTTCAGGGCCACGCTGATTCCCACCATTGCCGTTCCCGTGGTCCTTTTGGGAACTTTTGCCGTTCTGTCGGCCTTTGGATTTTCCATCAATACGCTCACCATGTTTGCCATGGTTCTGGCCATCGGTCTTCTGGTGGATGATGCCATTGTGGTGGTGGAAAATGTGGAAAGGGTCATGACCGAAGAAGGGTTACCTCCCAGGGAGGCCACACGAAAATCCATGACCCAGATCACCGGGGCCCTCATCGGGATCGCCCTAGTTCTGTCGGCTGTTTTTGTTCCCATGGCTTTTTTCGGCGGAGCCACCGGGGTAATTTACCGGCAGTTTTCCATTACCATTGTATCGGCCATGGTGCTTTCGGTTCTGGTGGCCCTGATCCTCACCCCGGCCCTGTGCGCCACCTTGCTGAAACCCGTTGCTAAAGGCCATACAACATCGGAAAAAGGGTTCTTGTCTTTTTTCTTCAAGGGCTTTAACCGATGGTTTAATACCGGCAACAGCCTTTACCAATCCGCGGTTGGGAAAATGCTTCAGAAATCCAAGCGCTATCTGGTCATTTATCTGGCCATCCTCATCGGCATGGGATATATGTTTCTCCGCATGCCCACCTCATTTCTGCCGGAGGAAGACCAGGGAATTCTCTTTACTCTGATCCAACTGCCTGTGGGGGCAACCCAGGAACGCACCCTCCAGGTGTTGAAACAGGTGGAACACCATTTTCTTGAGGAACAGAAAGACGCGGTCAAATCCTTGTTTACCGTTGCCGGTTTCAGTTTTGCAGGAAGCGGCCAAAACATGGGTATCGGCTTTATTCAGCTCAAAGACTGGAGCCTTCGGCAGAGACCGGATCTTAAAGCCAAGGCCGTTGCCGGAAAAGCCATGGGCGCCTTATCCAGGATAAAAGATGCCATGATTTTTGCCTTCCCTCCCCCGGCTGTTCTGGAACTGGGGAATGCCACCGGGTTTGATTTCCAGCTTCAAGACCGGGCCGGCCTGGGCCATGAAAAGCTGATAGAAGCCCGGAACATGCTCCTGGGAATGGCAGCCGAGAACTCCATGGTGACAGGAGTGCGGCCCAACGGCCAGGACGATACCCCCCAATTCAAACTGGACATTGATTTCCACAAGGCCGGCGCATTGGGGATATCGGTTTCCGATATCAACGACACCCTGGCCACGGCCTGGAGCGGTTCTTATATCAATGAGTTTATCGACAAGAACCGGGTCAAAAAGGTGTATGTCATGGCCGATGCCCCCTTCCGTATGAATCCCAAGGATCTGGACGCCTGGCATGTCCGGAACAACAAAGGAGAAATGGTCCCCTTCTCAAGCTTTTCATCTACCCGGTGGATCTACGGCTCCCCACGCCTTGAACGATTTAACAGCATGCCGTCGCGGCAGATTCTGGGCCAGGCCGCTCCGGGGAAAAGCTCAGGAGATGCCATGGCGGCCATGGAAGAAATGGCGGCAAAGCTGCCGGCCGGAATCGGCTATGAATGGACCGGGGTCTCCTATCAGGAAAAAATGTCCGGATCACAGGCACCGGCCCTTTACGCCCTGTCACTCCTTGTGGTCTTCCTGTGTCTGGCCGCCCTGTATGAAAGCTGGGCCATTCCCTTTTCCGTCATGCTGGTGGTACCCCTGGGCATTATCGGCGCCCTTGTTGCGGCCAATCTTCGCGGGATGTCCAATGATGTGTATTTTCAAGTGGGTCTGCTCACCACCATCGGGCTTTCCGCGAAAAACGCCATCCTCATCGTGGAATTTGCCAAGGAACAGATGGAAAAAGGCATGGGTTTGATGGAGGCCACCCTTGAAGCAACCCGGTTGCGGCTAAGACCCATTCTCATGACCTCTCTGGCCTTTATCCTGGGGGTTCTGCCCCTTGCCACAGCCAAAGGAGCGGGTTCAGGCAGTCAGAATGCCATTGGAACAGGAGTCATGGGCGGAATGATATCCGCAACTTTTCTAGCCATCTTCTTTGTGCCTTTGTTTTTCGTCATCGTAAGACGTATCTTCCGAAGCAAAAAACATGATTTTTCAGACGGCCGCCAACTATAGCTAACCGGATTGCCCTTGCTAAATGATAAACAAGGGCAATCCTGCTTCAATCAAAAACAAGACCCTATTTCATGGGTTGCGGATCACAGAGATCTTCCTGTTTTTCAGCTCCTCTGCCGCACCCACTGCAAAAAAACTCAAATTTTGCAACCTGGGGTTTACAAAGGTGTTTTTTCTTTTTGGCCTGCTGTCCGCAACTTTCACAGGTATATAATTTCCCGGCCTCTGTCGGGTCGCATAAATGTCCGCTTTCAGATGATATTTTCCCACAGGTTTTACATGTATAAGAAGCCATCATTCCTCCTTGATCAAAAAAAGGTTAATTTTAAACCCAAACGGTCGATGACCTGGATTAAAAATATGCAGGGATATTGGCAAAGTCAAATAGCCGGTTCTTATTGGTCCCATCAATCCCTTGACAACCGATGGCCATAAACGTAAATGTACCGATACATTTAAGCGGTTTATGAAGAATGAAGATACCCTTTGATCAATTATCCCTTGAAGCGCTCCACGGCGTTATCGAAGAATTTGTAACCCGTGACGGCACCGACTATGGTGAGGTTGAAATACCTCTTGAAATAAAAATAAATCAGGTATTGAATCAATTAAAATCCGGCAAAGCCGTTATCGTTTTTGACCCGGAATCTGAAACCTGTAATATCCTGAAAAGCAATGACCCGCTCTTGAAGCTTCTTGATAAGGACTGTCCATGAAAATCAAATACAACGCCCCGGTAATTCTGACCTATGCCTTAATCTCACTGGGGGTTCTGGTCTTTTTCAGCCATGCCCTCTCGGTAACCTATTTTTCCTCTCCTGCCCGTATATCATTCTCAAATCCCTATTTCTATCTCAGGTCGGTTTCATATATTGCCGGGCATGGGAGTTGGACCCATCTCATTGGGAATCTGATGGTCATTCTTCTTGTCGGGCCTTTGCTCGAAGAAAAATACGGTTCGGAAAAAATCTTTGAAATGATTCTGGTGACAGCCGTATCCACGGCATGGCTCAATGCGTTTTTGTTTTCGACTTCCCTTATAGGCGGCAGCGGAATTGCCTTTATGCTGATCCTGCTCAGTTCCTTTTCAAATATCAGCGCCAGAGAAATCCCCTTGACCTTTATCATTATTGCAGTGCTTTTTACGGGCAGCGAAGTGGCCTCCATTCTCAAACCCGACCGGATTTCACAATTCAGCCACCTTGCCGGAGGGTTGGCAGGCGCAGGGTACGGATTCCTTCGAAGCGGCAGAAGATAAATTTTTAGGGCATCCCCAAAGGGATTCGAGGGTTACACTTCTTTCTTGCAGCAGCTTCTACAGCTCTGCGGTAACTGGGAAGGGTTGCCTGGTATGGTCATCTCAGGATCATGCAAATTTCTGAACTGATGATATGCTTTTTTTTCCCAGATGCGCGTCAGGCTTTCATGGGCTATATTCCCAAAGGACAGGGGGTAACAGGGTTCAAGGCTGTTTTGGAACACATGAACCAGGGGTTGTCTGTTGTCCTGCAACAGCGTGGACGAGGTAAACACACAGGGGCCGACATCGCCGTTGACACTGACGACACATGAACGGCAGACGTTTTCAGTACAATGGGCTGCTTGCTTCTGCAATACGGGGCTGTTGAATGCAAAAGTCAAATTTTCTTTTTTAGCCTCTGCTGCGGTTGCCTCTAATATATCTGAAAAGCGTTGTTGTTCTTCCTCAAGGTTGAAAAGCGCCTCCGGCAGGAGGCTATTGTTCAGAATCCAGGTCAGATGACTGCCGACAATCTGCTCCACCCCCAGTCTTTTGGCCAGTCCAACGGTCTCCTGAAGTTCATTGAGGTTTGAAGCCAGCATGAGGTAGGAAAAATGGACCTCCGGAAGCCGGGCTTTCTTTTTGGCCTTAATCTGCTGCATATATTCAATATTTTCAATTATCTTCACCAAATCCGTCCCTTTGCGTATCCGGTCATGGGTGGCCGGAGTCGCGCCCGCGAGGCTGATGCTGATGATATCGGTTTCAAGATCCACAATCCGGCAGATCGTTTCATCGGTCAGTAACATGCCGTTGGTCGTGAAACCCACACGTTTTCCCTTTGCCTTGCAGGCCCGGATCATGGAGAAAAGATCCGGATTCAGAAGGGGCTCTCCCCAGCCCTGAAGATACACCAGGTCTGTATACCCAAGATAGGGGAGAAGGTTTTTAAAAAGCCCGAAAGACATATGCTGGTTATGGCCGAGGAAAGGCTGGGGGCAATAGATGCAGGCGGCATTGCAACGGCTGGTGACCTCGACCTGAATCCAGTCAAGCTCAGGGCTGCCGACCCTGTCCAGGAATGTGTTCATCCACCGGGGCATTATCCTTTTTCTCCTGAAACCCTTTGTTCAACCCTGAACATCTTAATATTCAGCAAAAAATACGATCCGCCATGTCCCTGCGCAGCCTCCGAGACTCGGATTCCAGGATGGCGATGATCGTGTCGGTTCCTTCGACTTCAGCCATCAATGGTTTGAGCACCGCGTAAAATTCTTTTTCCGACTGGTTCACCCTGTCCAGGGTATCCAGGTATTTGACACGGTTGCGGTAGGCAGTGCGGACCAGGGAGTCGAAATCATTACCATCTGCGGAAAGCAGGTCCAGATAAAGGGAGGAAAGGGCTTTAATCCATGAACCATAGGGTTCTTGAAGTGGCTCAGGCAGTTTTGCGGACCGATTCACACTGTCGTTCCCTGCCGGGCTCTTGGCTGCTGAAGCATCATAAGCAAGGGCCATGGCCTCACGCCGGGCAGCCATAAATTCTGTGCTGAATTTCGTCCGGTCGTTCTTGAATTTTTGCATTCTAAAGATGAAATACAAAAAAAGAATGGGAATAAAAATCATCCAGACACTGACCTTGGGTTTTTCAAACAAGGCTGCGCCGATCTCATTGGCAAAGTTCAGCTCCTGCTTGAGAATGATGTCCTTTTTTCCTGTCAGGTCCATGGGTGTCACGGTTTGAAACTCGGCCGGTAATCAAGGCTGTCACGAATGCTTTCAGAGCCTTCGGCCGGTTCCTCAAAATCCGTATAATAAATGGCCGTAGCCCTTAAATTGCGTTCATCGATGACTCGTGCCATATGGTCTGCTCCGGGGATCAATTGGGCCAGTGATCCCAACCCGAACATGAAGATCAGGATCAATAGGATTCCGATCATCAGTTTCAAGCCGGGGTTGAGCCCGGCCTGCGGATCAGGGCAGGCCGGGTATGGACGGGTCATATCTCCGATATCCATGGGTCAGATGGCGGCCGTAATTTCAGGAAATACGATATAGAACATGATATAGGCCACGATCAAGGTCAGAATAAGCTGGAAACTCTGTCCGAACACATACAGGGTGATGGGTTTTCCTCCCTTGAAATAGGGTTTGAATTCCTTGAAATTGGTTTCAAGCCCGATGGAAGTAAAGGCCAGGGCAAAGAACCATTCCCGTGCAATTCGGGTGAACCCGCGCAAAACGCCGTGGTCGATCATGATCGCGCTCATATCCTTGCCAATATTCTGATCCAGAATGGAGAACAGGATGGAAGCGATAATGAACCCGACAACAAATTTCGGGAAACGATACCAGATTTCCCACCAGCTCACGGTCTGTCCTTCCAAGCATTCCACCCTGGCGCACCAGTAAACGGCAACGCCAAACGCAGTGACGCCGATCAGAACATTCTGGATCATCTTGATGGTGGCGGCCACATACAAGGCCTTTTCTCCATAGAAGGCCCCGGCTGCTGCAACAGCGCCCGTGGAATCGATGGTGCTTCCCATCCATGCGCCGGCCAGGATTTCAGGCAGCCCCAGCAGTTTGGCAACGGCCGGCTGGCCCACCATGCAGATGGCGGTAAAAATCATGGAAAGGCCTATGGCCAGAGTCAATTCCTCTTTTTTTGCTTTACAGGCTGCGGCTGTGGCAATGGCAGCGGAAACACCGCACACCGACATGTCGGCTGAAATGGTAATGTTAAGGGTTTTGGACGGCATTTTTATGATTTTCTGGCCGACCCAGTAGGTCAGAATAAGCGTGATGGGAGTGCAGATCCAGGCCACAAAAATGCCGGGTTTGCCGATGGCAAGGATTTTGTTGAAGAGAATTTCAGCACCCAGCAGCACAAGACCGGTCTTGATGAAGAATTCAGTGGCAACGGCCGGTTGCACCCATTTGGGGGTTCCGATGGTGTTACTGATCAAAAGGCCGAAGACAATGGCCCACAGCGGAAAGCCAAACCCCCAATATTTCATGAGGGCTTGGGTTTCGGCCATATAGGCCAATACGGCGATGAAAAAAACAAAGAAAAAGCCAACAAAGAATTTCCCGAAGGACTGGCCCATGATGGCTTTGCCCAAACCGAAAAAGGCGCCCAGAAGAACGCACAGTCCGATCAGATAGGGAACCCGGTTGAAGGATTTTACCGATGCCTTGGCCTTGGCTTTGGACGTCTTGCTTTTGGCCTCCTGCCAAGTCTTTATTTCCTTGTCGGCCGCTTCGTTTAAGGCGGTATTCTTGAAGGCCTCGGCAGCCGCGGCGGCCTGGGCAATTTTAGCCAGTTCCAGGGCTGTGCCTTCGGCCTCCTTGGCCTTGTCAAAGGCGGGTTTGGCCGATGCGTTCATGGCATCGGCGGTCGCCTTGCTCCGGTAGAGCGCATCCAGGGGGTTGTCCTTCCAGCCACTGGGAGCGGCCAGGAACTGGGCAATGGTTTTGGCGAAATCCTGGTTGGTGGCCCTGATCCCCTTCTTGGCCGAGGAGGCGTTATGCCATTCAATTGTTTTAAAGGGCGCCTTGGCGGCCTCTTCCTTTAAGACGGCATTGTGTTTGGCCAAATCTTCTTTCAGGTTGGCCGGAGGATTGGGCAGAAAAATCAACAATCCCACAATCAGAAGCAAAAATCCCATCCAGATGGCCATCCAGTCTTCCTTAGTGTAAAGATCTTTGAGCCTGGTCTTACCGCTTTCAAGAACAACATACTCAGGTTCATGGGGTGATGCTAACGTGTCTGAATTCATATTCTCCTCCTGCCCGAATGGGTCTTTGGTTATTTATACCCTTAACTCCTGAAAGACCTGTTTTAAAAAAAGTCTTGGCATCCTATCTTGCGATAAACCTTTCAATTTATATGCCAATAGGCTATATATGACCAAAAAAGACACCCATAAGGATAATTACTTCCCCATGGCCTGCGCGGCGCGTATCTCTTGATGAAAATACACTCCCTTGTCCTGTAAAGATGAGTCGATATTGCCTTGCTGAATGGAAACCCCGGAATCAGTCAGCGGTTTAAAAAATTTACGGCTTGAAAAGAAATCTGACACTTAATGTGAGGAAGACCGACGATGTGAGGAATGTCGATAGAGCAAAATCAAGACAATTTTTGTATCTCATTTCTGGAATAAAGCTTGAAAATTACTTTAAAACCAGATCAGACTCTGGTAATGATAAGGGTTGGAGCCTGTGCATATTGATTTCAGTTCGAAGGAGACTTTATAAAATGACAATTTCAGACCCGGTGCCCTTTGCCGATATTTTGCGCGAAATGGATCTTGAGTTCTTGGTATTGGGTGAATACGGGATTACAGTGGAGGAGGCTGTTAAATTTATTAATCATGATCATTTTGTGTTTCTTGATCTAAGGACCACGGAAGAACATAATCACCTGCTGTTCCCTTTTGCCATGCATATCCCGATAAGTGAACTGCCGGACCGGCTCGAAGAAGTGCCAAGGGACAAATTTATCATCACCTTTTGCCTCACCGGTTTTCGAGCGGCCATGGGATACGCTTACCTGCGCACCCAGGGGTTTGATGAAATCAAAGCCCTCAAGGGCAGGCTGGATGAGATGGCAGGAGCGGTTACCCCCAACCGGTTTTATCGTTTGGGGCCTGTTTGATCCCCTAATAAAAAAGGCTTTCGGCTAAAAGCTGAAAACCCTTGATATCAGTGGCGCGCCCGGAGAGATTCGAACCCCCGACCTACGGATTAGAAGTCCGTTGCTCTATCCAGCTGAGCTACGGGCGCAGATACAAACAAGAAGCTCTTCTACCAGATATAGGATGAATTGTCCATAAAAAAATAGTCTGGAAATTTTTTAGGGGATTCAATATATTGCTTTAATCACAATCCGGTTAATGATATAGTTCCTTTTTATCAAAAAGTTCAAAGGTATTATATAAAGGTGAATGATATCAACCAGGAAAATCAGAATAATACACGACTGACCAAGGGAGATTTTCTCATCCCTGCGAATAAGGCAAAAACTTCAAGTTCAAAGGCCCTCGTAAAATCAGACCCCATTCAAAGCTATCTGAATGAAATCAGCCGGTATAAGCTCCTGACAAGGGAACAGGAACTTGAACTGGGTAAACGGATCCAGGAGGAAGGGGACCAGGAAGCTGCCTATATCATGACGACCTCCAATCTGCGTCTGGTCGTAAAAATCGCCCTGGAATTTCAGAGAATCTGGATGCAGAACCTTCTGGATCTGATCCAGGAGGGGAATATCGGTCTTGTTCAGGCTGTAAAGAAATTCAATCCTTATAAAAACGTCAAATTTTCCTATTATGCCTCGTTCTGGATAAAGGCCTATATCCTTAAATTCATCATGGACAACTGGCGCATGGTGAAAATCGGAACCACCCAGGGACAGCGGAAACTCTTTTTCAGACTGAAAAAAGAAAAACGAAGGTTGATAGAACAGGGATTTGATCCAAAGCCCAAATTATTATCGGAACGGCTGGGGGTATCCATAAAGGAAGTGGTTGATATGGACCAGAGGCTTGACAATTGGGACTTAAGCCTTGACGAGCCCTTGAAAAGCGATTCAAATACGGAAAGAATCGAATTTATCAATCTTGAGTCGGATTCATCGGAAGATCAAATGGCCAAAAAGGAAATCGAAGATATTCTTCGCACCAAGGTTGATGAATTTAAAAAAGGCCTGAACGAAAGAGAACTGGAGATTTTCGAGCGGCGTATTTTTTCAGACAGTCCTGAAACACTTCAGGAAATCGGAGAAGAATACGCCATATCACGAGAAAGGGTTCGGCAGATTGAAAACAATATTTTAAAAAAAATGAAGGCCTTTTTCAAAAAAGATATGCCTGATTTTGATATGTATGACCACAGCCGGTAATCATCATTGCTATTCGTAAAATGAGACTGAAAATCATGAAAAAAACC
>Ga0208968_1000668_pt1 | contig 21193 bp, 17 predicted proteins | sample RifOxyA3_FD_184031 | JGI IMG/M metagenome (GOLD analysis project Ga0208968, IMG submission 184031) | Groundwater microbial communities from Rifle, Colorado - Rifle Oxygen_injection A3 (SPAdes) | ecosystem: Environmental > Aquatic > Deep subsurface > Groundwater | place: Rifle, Colorado, United...
CACTTTGCCCTGACCCGCAATAACCACGAGCAACTCCTCGTATTTCTCGGTGCTATGCACTTCGCCGCTTTCTCCCGGCCTCAACACAACACGCCCAGAGTGAAGTCCAAACGCCTGTAGTGGTCCCTCGATCAACGGCTGGTACTGGTCACCTTGAGACACCCCTATCGTCATTGGTGTCACCGAAGTCGGTGTCACTTGCGAACTGGAACCATGGGTGTGGTGCGCGCACGAGAGTGGGAGTTGCAGAACCACAAGAAACGCAATGAACTCTGTTCGTTTCATAATGACTTGAGTATCACGGGCCGAGATTCAATCACAAACGGTCGGGCGACGCTTTTCACTGAACCACCTTCGCCTCTAAGGCGAAGGGTTCAAAATGTCGTCGACTTGAAGTCGACTGGTGCGGACGTCAGACCTCGAAATTGTCCTCGTCGCGCACCTGCTCGCCCGCCTGCTCGTCAATGTAGTGTTTGATCAACTTGTCCGTAATCGCGCCGGCTGAGACCGCAAGGTAACCTCGGGCCCAAAAATGCCGACCCCAGAATTCCTTTCGCAGACGCGGGAATTCCTGCAAGATGACGCGAGAACTGATGCCCTTGAGACGCTGGACAATGGTGCTGATATCCTGGTTTGGCCGGTACGAAACCAACATGTGGACGTGGTCGCTCCCGACCTTGCCGCTTACAACACGGAGATCATGCTCGAAGGCAATCTTTCTCAACACGTCGCGCACACGCGTGCGCACGAGTTTGTCCAGCTTCTTTCGATACTTTGGAATCCACACCAAATGAACGAGGAGTTCATGCCGCGTGTGCGCGCCTGTTCTGTACTGTCTCACGCGACCACAATACCAGATCTTGGTTCCGCCTAAAGGCGAAGGATCTCGCCCATCCTAGAGCTGAAACATTAGCCCTAATCACTCACAACATCAAAACGAGCGTTGTGGAATTCAACGCTGCGAATGACCGCCTCTGCGGCAGCAGGACCACCGAGCTCCACCAGGTCGCCCAGGATGGGTTGCAGAGCAAAGGCGGCAGCACGCGCATCACTCTGTGGACCGCAATACGCGGACCATCCACTCATTTGCTTGAGTGCCGCACCGAGTGGTTCGCCGAGCACACTCTGCAAACATGGGGGCCCAGCCTGCCAACTGTCACGCAATCGCTGCAGAGGCTCCTTGGCTTGCTGCAAATCGGCGCAGGCGGCTACTCCCGAAGTCCGCCTTTGCCAAACAGGATCACCGACAATGAAGGGTGATGCGGCGTCGAGTAGCCTTGCCGTTTGGGCATCGCAGAATGGCTCGAGCTCCTTGAGTTGGGTGTCTGCATAAAGAGCATCACCACCAACGGCGAGCATGATGCCGCGAAGTTGTTGTGACATGGCACGCACGCGCTCGACGAACAACGAGTATTCCTCTCCGTCTGAGTTGAACAGGTCCCGACGACGCTCGCCGAGATGGTTTCCAAGCGCTTCGCTCAGGCTCATTGCGTCACTCACCGCCGCACAGGCGGCGTCATCGGAGAGGAACCCAACTGTTCTGTCTTGATACGCCGAGATCTGTTGTTGCAGCCCCTCAGGCAGAGCCAAGACCAGGTCGGCGTCCTCGTGCGGCGCAGCAGCTTGTGCGGGTCCATCTTCTTGTGTGGCCTCCCCTGAATTCTCGAGGCTCTCAGCTTGCCGACGCACAGACTCGGGCGCGGTGCCATAGCTGTCGGCCCGTTTGTCGTAGCCCCACAACTTCCAATTGACCTCACCAACACCTACGCCAGTTGCTTCGACGTCAACAACAACGAGGTCGAGGCGCACCCGGTTGCCCGAAAGCGACACGCCAATGGCATCGTTGATCGGAAAAGCGTGTCGGCCCTGCGGGCTCGGCCCCAACTGAGCGTGCAAGATGCCGACATGCTTGCCTCCTCGTCTGAGAACAGCCACCACCGTCGCGCCGTCGGCCAATGCGGTGTCTGCCCCAGAAAGCACCAACTCCCTTGGCTCGCCTGATTCATCGCGATCGCCAAGCGCCACACTGACGCCCGCGAGATCTGCGCCACCCATGGACATCGGTCCATCCCAATCAAAACGCGCCGAGGCAAAGCGCGCCAATTGCGACATCATCAATAGGTCTTTGCTCTTGGCAACAGCTGCAAGCTCTTCCTTCACCGCCTCGTCGAGTTTGCCGTTGCGAAAGTAGATGGTGGCAAGGGTGTCGCGAAATGCCGACTCCCCAGGGGCACGCTCGACGGCCTCACGTGCTGCCTCCTCTGCCCTTACCAGGACTGACTCAGACGTACCCGGGTCGAGAGCCAGCCCCCACGCAAAGTTGTTGAGCTCAGCCGGACCAAGAGAAGCATCAGAAAGAAGAGTCATCACCACCTTCTCCCGATGCTTTTCGTTGAACTCCGCGGCATAAAGCGCCGCTTCGCTGAGGTACCACAGGACCATCACGGATATGGCGATCGCCACCGACTTAGCCATGCTGCCCGAGGGAGAACCAAAATGGGAGACGTCTCTGCCCCACAGAAACGCAGCGGTAATGGCGGCACCAGCGACAAACCCCCCTGCGTGGGCCGCAGCGTCAATGCGTATGCCGAGCGGCAGGACCTGAAAGAAAATGACCAATCCAACGTTTAGGCCAACAATGGTGGCCCACCAGCGTGGGGTCTGTCGAAATCCCAGAGGTAGCTCCGTGCGAAAGTACCAGTTGACAAACGCCAAGCCGCCCATCAATCCGAAAACTGCACCGGATGCTCCCACCGATGGGCCTGTTCCAACCGCCAACGTCGCAAGTGACGCGGCGACGCCGCTGCCGAGATAGAGGACGAGAAAACGTGCAGAGCTGAGAATGGGCTCCATCACCCGGCCCAACATATACAATGCAAAACCGTTGACGAGGATGTGCAACGGCAGGCCGTCTATTTGGAAGTGCAGAAAAGACGCCGCGATGAGACGGAAGTGCTCCCCGTCGCGGACCAGCACCGGAACGAGGGCACCCCAACGGATGACCCCGAGCGGGTCGTCACCGTCCGAAAGTTGCTGATTGAGAAAGACCACGATCAAAACGCCGAGCAGTGCCTGCATGACGATCGGTCGCGTCGTCAACACACGCTCAGCGAGCTCTTGTTTGCGCATTGCCGCACGCAGCGTTTCCTGGCCCTCTGGCAATGCAACAACGCGACGAGTGATCTCCCCAACCACCCGCTGCGCCGCGTCTTCGCCCGTGAAGATCGAGAACGGCAACAAGAACAGTCGAAATCGGGTCTCAACCAAAACCGAAGCCCGCGCGACTGAGCCCACAATGCCGACAGAGAGTATGTCCCCATAGGGAACTTGGCGGGCGTAGCGGGATTCGACGCTGGCGGGAAGCTCAACACGATCGGTGTGAAAGACAATCGTCGGCATCGGATACCGGCGAATCCACAGGCGCCGACCCAATACGAAGGCGGCCAACACCGCCAACGAAACCAGGGCTCCGACTGCGACTGCGAGCTCGGTACCATCACCGGTACCACCACCGCCGACATCCCCGTTTCCATTCCCAACGACCGCCGCGGCGACCGCAACGACCATTTGGATGGCACCCATGCTGAACCACCCGATCACCACCGCAAACATAATGATTCCACCGGACCAATAGGCCGGCCGAATCAACTCGATTCGGGAGTCCGAGGACGAATCTTGCTCTTGCCTGATTTCCATTGCGGCACAGGTTGCAAATTCTGGCCCAATAGGCAAGAGCCCACCGGCAAAACACGATCGTTTCTGCCCACCCATCGCCATCCAAGATCTGAGGGGGCCCCAGAAGCCCGTTCGCGGCGGTTAGTTCCAGTCAGCCGTACTGCTGGTAGAGGCGATGACGAAAGCCGACACCGAGGTCCATCGCAACTTTCTCGCACGCTTCAATATCCAAGCCAGGGACCCCCACTGCAGTGGCCATCACCTCGAGGCCAGCGTCCCGAGCTGAGACGATGAAGGCCTTGACCGCATCGTATGCGGCAGCACCATGTTTCGACTTGCACAGGCTCGCGTAGGTTTGTGCGTCGGCGGCATTGAGAGACACACTGACAGCATCGAACACCGTCGCGAGCTGTGCGGCGACATCCTGGCCGTAAACGAGATTGGCGAGGCCATCGGTATCGACCCGCAAACGTAACCCGGTGCCAAGTCGCTGTCTCAAGGTACCAGCGAGGGCGAGAAGCTCGGGCAAACGCAGGGTCGGCTCGCCCAAACCAACAAACACGACCTCGTCGATATCTGGACGCCGGCTCATCTGTGCATCAATCTCACGTTGAACATCTTCGATCGGCGGGTCCTCCCGAAGGCGCAGCCAATGTCCCTTCACCCACCAATCACGACGTTCGATCTTGGGGCAGAACGTGCATGCCAAAGTGCAACGACTGGTCAGATTGACGTAGAGGCTATTGCGGATCGGATAGGCAAGCGGAGTCTTGGCATCCACAGGAAGGTCAAACAGGCCGATAGCGTTGCGCGATGTGATGCGGCCTATGTCTTCGCCCGACAATCCCTTGAGTGATCCGACCACCCGAGCGGTGTCGATAACATAGGCAGGCTCATTGCGCCTGCCGCGATGGGGCACCGGCGCCAAATATGGGCTGTCGGTCTCTATGAGCAAACGGTCTAGGGGCATCTGACGCACTGCCTGTTGGAGATCCTCAGCCTTCTTGAAGGTCACGACGCCGGGGATCGACAGATGCAGGCCACGCTCGACGTAGTCACGAGCCTCGCTCTCGTTCCCGGTGAAACAATGAACCACCCCTCCCCGCTCGGGCAATCCCACCTCATCGATGAGGGCCAAGGTGTCTCTGTGGGCTTCGCGGGTGTGCAGCATGATGGGTGTGTTGTGCGCGCGAGCAAGCTGCAGCATCCAACGGAACACCTCAAGCTGAACATCATGTGGGGCAAAATCGTAGTGGTAATCGAGACCCACCTCACCCAAAGACACCACCCGTGGGTGAGCGAGAAGCTCGGCGATGGTGTCGACATCCGCCGCTCTCGCTTTCGCCGCCTCATGCGGATGCAAACCAATCGCAGCAAGAATTCCCGGAACCCGCTCGGCCAGAGCCACCGCCTCCCGAGCGCCTTCGGTAACCCCGGATGCGCCCACAGCGATAATGTGAGTGAGTCCAGCGGAAAATGCGCGGGCGATGACTTCATCGAGTTCATCGCCAAATGTCGCCCGCTCCAAATGACAGTGTGCATCGATATACATGGCAGCGGGTAAGGTCGTCTTTGTTGGCGCTCGGGTCAACCTCGATTCGAGCGTTGCGCCCCGCGCGCGCCATTAGTAGCCTTGCAGCTTCGAATCACCGAGGAGCCGTGATGAGCCTGATTCTATGTGTTCTTCTTGCTGCCAGCGATGCTGATGTTCGCCCTACCGTTGCCATTGTGCCGCCAGTGCCGACCACCGGTTCTGAGCGGTGGATTGGCATGGCCATCGCCGACAACCTCGACTCACGACTGTTGTTCCACAGTCGTTTTGACCCCAAGACGGTGAGCCGCGTCTATCCCCTCAATGTGTTTGGTTGGCGCCAGACCCAAAGTGCTGCCCGAGCTGAAGGGATTGACACGACGAAGCCCATCGACGGCCCACAAACCAAGAAACTGCAGCGACAGCTCGGTGCCGACTACACCTTCGCAGGGACGTACGACCTCGAGGGAAAACAAGTCATTCTTTTCTGGCGCCTCTATGGCGATTCCAAGCGGCGCAATCGTACCACCACGTTCGATGTTTCAAACTTGGCCGATGGCACCGACAACTTGGCGGCCGAGCTCCTCGAGGCCCTTGGCCAAAGCGACAAAGGCCTCAAGACCCACAAACAGCAATCGATACCCTTGGCTACAATGAAGCCGTATGGCCAAGCCCTCGAGGTGCTCGACAGGCAATCCCTCGATCCCCGGGCCCACCTCGTGTTGCCACGGGATGAGGTCGCCCGCGCCCATCTGCAACTCTCCGCCGCCACCGACGCGAGCCCTGGCTTCGTCCGGGCGTGGGTCATCCGCGGCATCGCCAGTATCATGCTCGGCGAAATGGAACGCGCCGAAGAAGAGCTGGTGCATGCAATGACGTCCGCTGGCGAGTTTGAGCCGACCACTTCCCTCGGGCTGTACTATCTCTACGAGCACCAAAAGAAATCCGCAGAAGCCATCGAAGTCCTCGAGGACGCCACCAAGACGCACCTCGGTTTCCTCCACGGCCTCGGCTACCTCGGTCAAGCCTACATGCGCAATTCGCAGAACCACGAGTCGCTGCGCGTTTTCTCCACCTATCAGGCACGGGTACCCAAGAGCCCGTGGGCCCGCGTCAAGCGCGCCGAGGCGCTCTCGCACATTGGCAACCACGACATCGCCGTCGCCGAGACTCAGGCGGTCCTCGTGGAATTCCCCACGTCGGTCATGGTCCTGACCTCCTTGGCATCCCGGCAAATTGACGCCGCAAAACTCGACGACGCCCGCGCCACCATAGAGTCCGCCCTCGCGGCTCATCCCGACCATCCTGCATTGCTCACGCGCCTCAGCTATGTCGAGCTCGAGCAGAATCACCCAGACAAAGCGCTTGAGCTCGCACAAAGAGCAGTAGCCAAGCTCGGCGATGGGCGTGGCGAAGCACTCGCGGGCTACGCCCACCTCAACCTAGGGCATGCTCTCGCCTTGCTCGGCAAAAAGAACGAGGCCCTTGAGGCCTTCAAGAAAGCAGAGACGCTCGGCATCGACGCCGAGAACATCCTCGTTCTGTGGCGGGACAATCGTCTTCAAGAAATCATGAAAGACGGCCGCAACCCCTTCAAACACAAAGAGGGACACCAGCACTGAAGGATTAGTCAAGACTTGACTCAAAACTGGCCGGTAAGCGCAAAACCAACATTCTCGAGCCCAACAACGGGCACCAACACTGTGGCCGTTGGCTCATCATCGCCCGAAAGCAACCACACGAGAACACCGCCGGCAATGGCGGCTCCACCGACGACGTAGCTGATGTTGGCAAAAGTGGCCATCGATTCGGCATCCTCCGCAGCTCGCTGTGCTCCAACCGCATAGATAGGCAGACCCTCGTCGGTCTCACGCGTGGTGGTGTTGGCCTCATCTTCAAGACTCTTTGCGCTCGAGCCCAAGACAGCCCCACCGGTAACGCCCGCTGCACCGACAACCCACAAAGTGATCGGCAACCAGGTAATCTTTGGCAAACCACCACCCTTCTTCTCCACCGACGGCGGTGGCTCAACGGCAGCGACCGCACCTGAGTCCGAATCTGGTGTTGGCTCCAAGTCTGGCGTTGAGGCTGGTTCTGGTTCTGGTTCTGGTTTCGCTTCGGCTGGCTTGGGCGCTGTGGCAACTTTCTTGCCCAAACCAAGCGCCGTGGCCGCCTTGGAACCGGGGCCGAGCAGCTTGTTGACTGAGGTCGTGATCGTCTTGATGAGCGCGTCAACCTCGCCCTTAACCGTCTGGTAGACGCGAGCTTCCGTGTCGGCCATGCGAATGTTGATCAACTTGATGTTGACAACATAGGTTGAGCCAACCTTTCCAATGTGGCTGGCGACTATGCGATCGACACCCAGCGCACCACCAATTTCCGCCAAGCACGCGGCGTCGGTACAGCCGACCATGTCTTTGGTCTTCTCAAAGCCGAGCATTGCCTGAACATCACGGCCGCCGATGACCTTGTACATTCCGAGATTGTCGATCTCGACCGTTAAGACCTCGGTCAGGGTCGGCAGCAAAGAGGGGTCTACGCCGGTACCCGAAATGTCGAGTACAGCGACCGCACCCTCTTCGGCCAATGCAGAAGTTGAAGCAAGAAGAACAAACAAGAATCCCCACCGCGACATGGCAGCTCCTCCGTTTTTCCACAATATCTGGACATACTAGTTCGCATGTCTCGGAGATACAATGGGACTTCTGCCGCCTCTGCCGCCTATGTCGCCTCTCGAAGCAAAAAAACCAACGTTTGCCGCGGCCCGGGCTGAGGTGGTAAGCAACATCCCATGGGCGAACGGCTAGTCTCTCTTTTCCAGGCCCTGTTCAGGGTCCGTCCCGAAGAAGCGAAGCGCACCGGGATGGCGTTCGGATACCTATTCTTTGCCATCGGCGCATTCATCATTGGGCGCATCGCGCGCACGGTGTTGTTCCTCGAAATCCCCGGCTACAAAGAGAAGCTCCCCCTCGCCTACGTGCTCATCGCGATCACCGTGTCGATCACGATGTATTTTTACTCCCGCATTGAACGGAAGCTGCGTCGGGATCAGACCAACGCGATCACACTCGTGGCGTTGGTTCTGGGAACACTGGCTTTTCGTTTCACCCTGAACGGTGACGGTGACGCACCCAAGTGGGGGTTCTATATTTGGGTGGAGATCCTCGGCGGCTTTTTGATCATTCAATTCTGGGCTTTCATCAACGAGATCTTCAACTCCCGCCAGGCAAAACGCGTTTTTGCCATCATCGGTGGCGGCGGGGTCATCGCCAACATCATCTTCGGACTCGGAATCTCCCGCGCGGTGAAATCTCTCGGCACCGAGAACCTCCTCTATGTCCTCTGCGGTTGTTTGTTCGCCAGCTTCATTTTCGTAATCCTCCTCGGGCGCGAAGCACGACCCGAGCTCAAGGCAGCTCAGGAACGCAAGGCCCCCGCCGGCACCAAGGGCGCAAAGCAGAAGGCCCCGTTACCACAGAAAGTGTTCGCCAGCCGACACATTCAACTGATCGCCTTGGTGATAGTCCTCACTTACCTGGTTTCCACTCTCGTCGACTACCAGTTCCAGGTGATTGTCGGCGAGGAAATCCTCGGCGGCGAGGGAATCCTCGCCAAGGATGCGCGCAGTGAGTTCTTCGGCTTGTTCTTTGGCATCACCGGCATTCTTGGCGGCTTCGTCCAGTTCTTTGTCACCGCCAGGCTGCTCGAACGGTTCGGCGTCGCCGTAGCGCTACTGCTCTTGCCTGTGTTCATGCTCATGGGGTCGATGGGAGTTGTCGTCATTGGCCTGTTGGGACCGGCAACCGTCGCTTCAGCAATCAAGCTCTTCACCGCCAGTACCACCAAGGGCTCAGAGGTTGTGCTGCGTTACACCGTCAATGACACGACTCTCCAGCTCCTATACCTGCCGTTGCCAGCGCAGACGCGTGGACGCGCCAAGACCATCATCGACGGCATTCTCAAACCTCTTTCAATCGGCGTCGCAGGCCTTATCCTCGCCCTATTGGTGGGTCAGCTCGAAAAGCTCGTTGGTTGGGATCTCGGGTTCAATGTTGGAGTCTACGAAATCGGCTGGGTGGTCGCAGGTGCCCTTGCTCTGTGGATCATCACCCTGCTCGGCCTGCGGCGTGAGTATCTCAAGAGCTTGGTTCAGACGTTGCAACGTCGACGCCTCAACCTCGCCGACGCCACGTTCCAGATTAACGATCAGAGCACCGTCCAAGTCATCAACAAGGCCCTCACGGCGTCAAACGTCGGCGACGTATTGCACGGACTCGAGCTCTTGTCGCATGTCTCACCAAAAATGCGCGATCCACTCGACGCCAAGGCCGTGGCTCTTCTTTCTCACGAAGCGGAAGACGTTCGCGTCAGTGCTCTCAACTACCTGGGCTCCGCTGGCACTCACCCGCACGGCGACCAGGTCCGCCAGCTCTTGGAAGACCCGTCGGCGGAGGTCCGGGCCTCAGCAACCCTGGCCCTGTGTGCCATCGAGGGCATGGGGGCCTTGGGCCAAGTTCATCACATGCTCGAAGACCCCGATTTGCGAGTCCGCGCCTGTGCAGTAGCTGGATTGATTCGTCATGGCGGCCTCGATGGCGTCATGGCCTGCGCCAACATCCTAAAAAAGATGCTCGACTCCGAGTCGGCCGACGACCGCGAGCGCGCAGCGTGGGTGCTGGGAGAAATCGGCGTTGAAAACTTCTATCAGCCCCTGATCCCACTGCTCGAAGACGATGATGAACGGGTTCGCCTGGCTGCCATCGTCGCCTCGGGTCGCCTCAAAACCGACCAACTCAACGAGCGACTCGTCGCGCAGCTCGACCACCCACGGCTTGCAACCGCCGCAGTCAATGCGTTGTCCGCCGCTGGCCCACAGATACTTGATCAGATCATTGAGATCTTCCGTAACACTCAAACACCTGCGGGCATCCGCGTACAAATTCCTCGAATCATCGCGCGCTTGGAAAACCATCACGGCGCCGCGGTCTTATGCGAGCACCTACAAGACCCTGATCCCCTCGTCCGCACCGCTGCCGTTCAAGCCCTCGCCGTCATGCTCGACCGCGTCTCCGGCATTCGCCTCAACGTGGACGCGGTGAGCAACGCCATCAAATCCGAGAGCAAGTCCTACTTTGATTTGCTGGCGAAGAGTCTCGACCTCCGTTTCGACGCCAACACCTCACTGCTCGACGACGCTCTGCAACACCGGCGCGATCAAGTTGTTGACCGTTTGCTGGCGCTGTTGGGGCTCAAACATCCGGCAGAAACCATTGATCTGGTGCGTCGCAATCTCAAGAGCGGCCAACCCACAACCCGCGCCAATGCGGTCGAAGTTCTCGACAATCTCCTCGATAACGAAGAGAAGCCATTTGTCGTCCCCGTCGTCGAAGACACCACCTCAGCCCGCAAGCTGGCCGCGGGAGCCGAGGTCTTCTCCATTGAACGGCGCGACCGTGCATCCCGGCTCGAGGAGCTGCTCGAATCGAAGGACGAATGGCTGCAGCTGTGCGCCGCCACGGCCATTGGGGCCTGGAAGATTGATTCCCTCGAGTCGAAGGTCCAAGTGCTCCTCGAAAGCGGCAATCCAGTTTGCCGCGAGACAGCCCTCTACGTCCTACACAAGTTGTCGAGCACAGCCCTCACGGCCGCCCTCGAAAAGCTTGCCGAAGATCCCGCCCCCAAGGTCAGACAATACACGCAGTACTTGGTGGCCCAACAATCGAGCTAGTTGCCCATGGTGAGAGTTCTGATTCTTCTTGTGGTCTTTCCGCGCCTCAGTCTTGCTCAAGAGGCCAGCGACGAGGTCCACACGAGCGACGCGGCAGCGTCACCGAAAGCCCAAGCTCCCATAGGTGACATGACTTTCTCAAAGGGGCGATGGACACTCACTCCGGCCTTAGGGCTCGTGCAGATCAATACGACCACCGGACCGGAGACCGACGCCGTTCGTCTTCCGGCAGTCGGCTTTGGGGCCACCTACACATTTGACGAACGCTGGGCGGCATTCGCCAGCGCATACGGCACCCGCCTCAATGCAGATGTGGACGGCAACCGACTCTCGGGTGAGTTGACCTTGGGTTTGGGGCTCGGTGCGTTCGGGGCTGCGTTCAACATCTACGGATGCAACCAGCAAGATGCTTTTCGAGCAGTGGCTGCCGCGGGTGTCATGCTCGGACGCCTTACCGCCGATTTGAGTGTTGGCCGCACGGGCGGTGCGCTCCGCTCAACGACCCAACTCTATCGCCTCAACATGGCCGCCGCGATCGCGGCTGTGCAGGCCGAGTGGCGACCGTGGTCCTATTTGTCTTTGGTTCCCCACGTGTCGGGTTGGCGTCTGTTGGCAGTGAAGCAGACCGTGGGAGACAGCGAACGTGATTTTCCGGTCTCGAATCGTTGGCGTGGATCGACCGGACTCGATGTGTGGATCTACCCAATACCCGCCACCGACTCCCATCTCTCCTTGGGCATGATTCTCGCGTTGGGTGGCGACAAACCGATATCGACATTCATGTTGTCTTGGACATTCGTTTTTGGCGACGACACGAACGAAGAAGAAACGGAGGAAATGCCAAACAGTGAGGGAGCTACGTCGCCTGAGTTGGACGGATCCTAGCTTGCTTTTTCACTTACGTTTCAGGCGCAATTGGAACAATGAATTGGGATTGGAGATGTCTCCTGGCTGCGGAAGGGTGGATTTCTGCTGTCCTAATAGGCGCTTGACGGACTCGAACATTCTCGTCGTCCCCCAAGTCGAAACGATGTCATGGACCCTCTGTCGCACTTTCTCAATCATGGCAGGCGGCAAAGGTGATTTGTCAAAATGGGCGGCAACCAAATCGGAGAGCTGCGCCGCTCCCGTGGATGGCAGTACGCCAATCCTCGTGCTGAACTGGTCAACCACGTTCCTGGCGACTGGGCCGATGTGCTTGGCATCCACTTCGAAAAGCAACAGCAATAAAACGAAAAAGTCTTCAACCGCTTCGCGCGTCCAACGTGAATCGCCCCCGATCGAGTCAACCAACTCCAGAATCGACTGCTGAAGCGTTGGCGCAGAAGGTGCGCCTGGTGAATCTATCCGATCCGTCATTTATTCTGATCAGCTTGGCGGAGTTGTGCCAAAAACAACACAACGTCGTCTCTTTCGCCATCAGAACGAAAAAATTGCGGAATCTCGCTCAACATGTTGGCAATCGCCGGGCCAAATCTGGACGGCAGAAGAAGTGTCTCGTCACCGCATTCGCCGTTCGGATATATTCCGATCTCGTTGCTATCCGTCAAATGAATGCCGAGCATGTCTCTAATGCCGTCTTCACCCTTTCTCAGGACGCCAAGCAGCACGCCGCTCGTGTGACTGTAAACGCGGCTGTCCGATTCGGAACCGTCGAGCCTCAAGAGCTTCTGGAGTTGTTCGTACCCCACTTTGGCCTTGTGGAACGTTTGCATGTCCTGGTCTTGCATTTTCCTCAGCGTCGCCTCGATCGCCGAAGCGATCATTTGCTCGATTTGCAGGTCCGAAAATTCCAGAGACAGAGCGTCGTAAGCAGGTGCCAAGGCCTTGGCAACGGAGGGAAGAAGCTTGGCCACACCCGGTCCCACAGAGCCAAGCAGATTCGTCAATGTCGGAGGAGTAGCCGTACATGTCGCCGGTATTTGTCCGGGCAGCTCCGATGTTTTCGTGGGCGAATCCATTCATTCCTCCCCCCATGAGGGTGCAGCAACACATTGGACCGATACGAACACGAGAGCCAAACATATCATGAACTGACGACGTGTATGCAAGAGGGAACGGTGATCTTGTTGTCGTACCCTCCAGCCAGCTTGCGTTACCGCCAACGCGTGCGACATTCGTGAGCACATCTCGCAGCTCTTCAACAACTGCGGTCGACGACGACTAGCGAGGCAACCGTCAGGGTCCGGCGATTCGCTGCTCCACCGTCGAAGCGATGACGACGGCTGAGATCAAATGTACGAAGTTCACTTCCCCGTCGGGGTCGGTGCAGTCTGCAGGGCTGCCGCAGATGCGTTGGTCCATGCACCAGATCCAATGGTTCGGTGCGAGCGTCGACGGGACTGCCGCCACGCCACACGGAAGATCTCCAAATCCTCGAAGAAGAAACGCCAATGGGTGCCCTTCACCCAGAAGTCGGCGTTGGGATCGAGGAAGCGATGGGTCCACGAACAGTTGCACGACGCCTGTTCACCACAGCATTGCTCAACCGTTCTGCCCTGGAACGTGCGACTTGTTGGGCAGTAGTTGCTGCAGCAATCCACGGTCGAACCCGTGAAGCCTGAGTCGATGGTCGTGGCGCTGCCGAAAGGGGCGACGGAGTGTTGGGTCCGGTTGACCCGCCAGGCTTGCCCGCTTAATGTTCGACCCTCAAATTGCACATCATGGAGGAGATCCGGACAATGCTTCTGCGGTTGACTGGGTGTTTGGGCCTGTTGATGTCTGGGTCGGCGTGCGCCGGCCTCATCGTCGATATGGCCGCGGACGCGCTGGGGGGGGGCGGTCAAAGCTTTGCGGCCGATGACGACCCGGAGCTCGTACGCGAGGCCTTGCCATTTGCCCTCAAGACCATCGAAGGACTGCTCGAAAGAGATCCCGAAAACGAGGGGCTGTTGCTTGCCGCGGCTTCCGGTTTCACTCAATACGCGTACGCCTTCATCCAACAGGATGCGGAGATGGCCGATGCCGCAGGAAGCAAAGCCCAACCGTTGTACCAACGCGCCCGCAAGCTCTATGGGCGTGCCCGACGTTACGGCCTGAGCGGACTGGAGGCGCGACACGAAGGCTTCACAGCGTCCTTTGCCGAGAATCGAGCCCATGCCCTGGAGGCCACAACAACCGAGGACGTGCCATTCCTCTATTGGACCGCGGCTGCGTGGGCTGCGCAAATCGCCATTTCCAAACAAGATCTGCAGAAGGTGGGCGAATTGCCTGAGATGGAGGCACTTCTCAATCGGGCCCTCGAGCTCGATGAGGCTTTCGATGCTGGTGCCATTCATGAAGTCTTCATCACCTACGATGGTGGACGCTCCCAAGCCTCAGGAGGCAGTGTGGAGCGGGCTCGGCAGCACATGCATCGGGCCCTCGAGCTATCCAACGGCATGAAGGTGGCACCATTTGTAACCTGGGCCGAAGTCGTCTCGGTGGGAGCGCAGAACCGGGAGGAGTTCAACCAAATGCTGGAGACGGCTCTCGCATTTGACGTGGACTCTGCGCCGCAATACCGTCTCGCCAACATCATCGCCCAAAGACGCGCCGAGCGTTTACAGGCTCGAACCGAGGACTTGTTTTGGGAGGAGTAGTGATGCGTCGGTTTCTGTTGTCTTGTGTTGTTTCCCTGATGGTCATTGCGGGCACTCTTCCTGTGGCTGCCAAGGTGAAGATCAAGTTGGGCACCGCCGCCCCAGACGGGTCCAGCTGGCACCTTGGGCTCAAAGAAATGGCCGCTGAGTGGGAGAAAGTTTCCAACGGTGAGGTCGTCCTCAAGATTTACCCGGGCGGAGTGGCCGGCAACGAAGGTGACATGGTTCGCAAGATGCGCATCGGTCAACTCCACGCAGCCGCGCTCACCGTCGTCGGCCTTCACGACATTTACGCCGCTCCCCAAGCCATCGCCGCACCAGGCGTCATCGCCAACGAGGCCGAGTGGGGCCACGTCTTCAGAAATGTGACTCCCACCTGGGAGAAGGCAATCGACGACATGGGTTTCGTCGTGATCATGTGGGGCGACACCGGTTGGCTGCACATGTTCTTTCGCAAGCAGGTGAAGACACCCGCAGACACGCGGGACATCAAAGTTTTTGCTTGGGCCGGTGACCCGGCGTCCGTAGAGGCAGCCAAACTCGCCGGTTTCCGACCGGTGGTCATCTCCTCCACCGACATTCTTCCCTCCTTGTCGACGGGCATGATCGATGGTTTTGGAACCACCCCAATCATCGCCGTCACCGCGCGTTGGTATGAACAGGCTCCCCACATGGTAGCCACACCCTGGGGTCACCTGCCCGCGGCAACCGTGGTGAGCAAAACAACCTGGGAGAAGATTCCCAGTGACCTGCGCCCCAAACTCATGGAGATCGCTCGCAAGTACGCGGCGAAATCTAACGCCGATGTCATGCGAATGGAGGCCGACGCCATCGCCGCCATGAAGAAGAACGGCCTGAAGGTCGTCGAGTTTGACGCAGCAGGCAAAATAGCGTGGCAGAAAGTTGCCGAGAGCACCTGGCCGGCAGTCCGCGGCGGGGTCGTCTCGGAGGAAGAATTTGACCTTATTTTGAAAATACGGGATGAGTTCCGCGCCAACCAGAAATGACCCCATGAGTCCTTCGACTGGGGACCCAATCGACAATGCAACCGACGGGTCAACATCGGGCCCGGTGGCGGTTGCATTGCGTTGGCTCACCCGTCTCGAACATGGCCTCGTCCTCACCGTGGTGGCGGCGGTAGCAATCTTGCCGGCTTTGGAAAGTTTGTCCCGGCGTCTCTTCGGTGCGGGCGTCCCCGGCTCGCTATTGTACACGCAGCACCTCACCCTTTGGATTGCATTTCTGGGCGCCCTGCTTGCAACAGCGGGTCCCGGCAAACATCTGGCCCTCGCCACCGGCAACATGCTGCGCGCGCCCAAGGCCAGGCAGATTGCCCGCATCTATGTCGCAGCCCAGAGCGCCGCGGTGTGCGGCCTGCTCGCCTATGCGAGCGTCATCCTGGTGCAGGCAGACTCAGCACGACCGAGCACGCTGCCCGGTGGTATTCCCGAATGGGTGAGCGAGTTGGTGATGCCAGCCGCCATGGCTCTCATCGCCCTGCGCTTTGTGTGGAATGCCGGGAGCAGTTGGCGTCCCCGTCTGATCGCACTTGCCGTCGCTAGTTCCTGTGGCCTTTTCGCCTTTGCGGACACTGTCGCAGAGGCCGTGGTGATCCCCGGCATCATTGCCATTCTCGCAGGGCTCGTCCTCGGCGCGCCAATCTTTGTCGCCATGGCTGGGCTCGCAATGTTGCTGTTCTTCTCCGAGGGAACGCCTATCGCTTCCGTGCCGGCTGAAACCTATCGTTTGGTCAGCTCGTCGGCCTTACCGGCCATCCCCTTGCTTACGCTCGGCGGATACATCCTCGCCGCAGGCGGCGCCCCCACACGTTTGTTGCGACTCATTCGCGCTTCTGGCGGTTGGATGCCTGGGGGCACCGCGGTGATGGTCTGTTTCGTCTGCGCAGGCTTCACTGCTTTTACGGGTGGTTCGGGAGTCACGATTCTCGCTGTCGGGGGCCTCGTGCTGCCCATGCTCATCGCCGAGAATTACCCCAAGGGTTTCAGCCTCGGCTTGGTCACCTGCTCTGGCTCACTCGGCCTGCTCTTCCCTCCAAGCCTGCCCGTCATCCTCTACGCCGTCGTTGCCCATGCAAGCGTCGAAGATCTCTTCATCGCCGGATTCGTTCCTGGCCTGGTGTTGGTGTTGGTCGTGGCTGCTTTTGGCGTGGTCACCGGGGTGCGCAGCAAGGTCACCAGGCAGCCCTTCTCTCTTGCTGAGCTCGGCGGGGCGCTGTGGCAAGCAAAGTGGGAAGTCGCCATTCCCCTCATTGTGGTCCTCTCGGTCATCACCGGCTACGCCACCATCGTTGAGGCCGCCGCCCTCGCCGTCCTGTGTGCATTGCTCTCGCAAACCTTGGCGTTCAAAGACCTCCACCCCATCCGCGATGTGCCACGGGTTGCTCTCGAGGCCACGACCTTGGTAGGTGCCGTGCTCATCGTCCTCGGCGTGGCCATGGGCCTCACCAGCTACTTGGTCGACGCGGAGATACCCAGCGCCCTCCTCGAGTGGTCACAGACCCACATCCAATCGCCCATCGTGTTTCTCTTGATCCTCAACATCGTGCTTTTGGTGCTCGGCTCGATTCTGGAGATCTACTCGGCGATCGTCATCCTCGCACCCTTGTTGGTGCCCTTGGCACCGGCCTATGGCATCGACCCGTTGCACCTCGGCATCATCTTCCTCGCCAACCTCGAGCTCGGCTTTCTCTTCCCACCGATGGGCCTCAACCTCATCCTCTCGTCGACGCGATTCGAAAAGCCCCTGACGAGCCTCTACAAGGTGATCCTACCCTTCTTGCTTATCAGTGCCATCGGTCTCGGCCTCATCACCTATGTGCCGAGCCTCACCCATGGATTGCTCCATTGGCTGCGACCGCAGACGGTTCAGACGCAAATCGGCCAACCTGCATCTGCAGACGATTGATTGCACACCGAAGACGAAATCATCACTTGCGGCAACAACTGCGAACAGAGTATTGAATCGAAGCTCGCACCCGGTGAGCTGAGAACAGCCAGACAAGAGTTGGCCTTGTTGCTCGGCGTCATGGAGCTCAAAAATGGCCACCATCGCTGACAAGAACCATCACGTCGCCGTTCGCTATGACTCCCTCGCGGAGTCGGCATGCTGCCTCTCGTGTGGTGGCGCGCGAGATCTGGCTCGCCCCGTTTTGGGGGAAATCTGCATCGACCTCGGCAGCGGCAGAGGAACAGACGCCCTCGCCATGGCCGACGAAGTGGGTGCGCAGGGTCATGTCTATGGCGTCGATGCTGCAGAAAAAATGTTGGCCAGAGGCCGTCGCGACGCGAACAAGTTGGGAGTCGAGAACGTCACTTTTTGCGCAGGCACCCTCGACAACACATCCTTGAACGCCGGCATCGCTGACGTCGTGATCTCCAATTGTGCCATCAACCACGCCAACGACAAGGAAGCGGTGTGGAGAGAGGTTTTTCGCGTCCTCAAACCCGGTGGACGATTTGTGGTGAGTGACATCTATAGCCTGCGCGAGGTTCCAAAACTCTATCGAGATGATCCGGAGGCGGTGGCACAATGTTGGGCCGGCGCCAGCACCCGAGATGAATACTTGGCAACTCTTGCGCGGGTTGGATTCGACGCCATCGAGATCCTCGAGGAGAGCGAACCTTACAAAAAAGGCGAAATAGAGGTCGCGAGCTGGACGGTCCGGGGCTTTCGCCCGGAAAAGAAATGCTGCTGCTGTTCATGAATGCAAAAGGAGACTGTTGACATGCTGCCATTGACCAAAAAGGACGAGAACAGAATCATCCCCAACCCATCGACTGTCGAGACACGGAAAGAAGAGAAGAAGAAGAAGACCAGGGCACAGTGTTGCGCCAAGGTTTCCCAAACCAAAGTTGGCTGTCACGATTGAGGTCGAAAAGTGAAGCGACAATCCCCCTCATTGAAGCAATCGGGGCACAACATCCTCGCCCCCCTTCCCGATGGCGATTGGATTGTCATCAATCCGCTGGCACAAAACGCGGATGTCATGTCACCCGCCGAAGCCCGTGGTCTCGCAGAGCAAGAGTACAAAGATGTTGAGACGCTGCAAGGCCGAGGCTATGTGGTTGATCCAGAAGAAGAGGCCAAACGATTCAGGCGAGCCTACTTGGACTTCATTCGCCGTCGCGACAACGAGGAAATTCAGCTCTTTTTTGTCCCCGGCTATGGTTGCAACTTCGCCTGCGACTATTGCTACCAAGAGTCGTATGAAACCAACGGCGGTGCCAACATCGACGTGGTGGACGCTTTTCTCGCCTATGTAGACACAGCCTTCGCGGGCAAACAGAAATACGTAACCCTCTTCGGTGGCGAGCCGCTGCTGCCCGGAGCGTCGAGAAGAGCCACCCTGTCCCGTTTGGTCGAAGGATTGCGCCAGCGACATATCGATCTAGCCGTCGTCACCAACGGCTATCATCTGAAGTCCTATCTGCCGGTCCTAACCACGGCGCACATTCGGGAAATTCAAATCACCCTCGATGGCGTCGCGAAGACACATGACGCTCGGCGCCCCCTCCACGGTGGTGGCCGAACATTTGACCGGGTGGTAGCGGCAGTCAACGCATGCTTGAATGCCGAGCTCAATGTCAATTTGCGCGTCGTCCTCGATCGGAACAATCTCAACGGACTTGTCGACCTCGCCGCGTTCGCCCAACACCAGGGTTGGACGGCCTCGCCTCATTTCAAGACACAGCTGGGGAGGAACTACGAATTGCATACCTGCCCGGCGCACCCGGAACGTCTCTATTCGCGATTGGAGCTGTACCAGGCACTGCATGGTTTGTACAAAGAACACCCTGACCTCTTGGACTTCCACAGGCCCGATTTTTCCGTGAGTCGTGGCCTGATTGAATCAGGCACTCTTCCTGGGCCGGTATTTGACGCGTGCCCGGGAGCGAAGACCGAGTGGGCCTTTGACGCCACCGGGAAGATCTTTGCGTGTACCGCAACCGTCGGCAAACCAGGCGAAGAGCTCGGGCGCTTCTACCCGACGGTGGAGCTCAATGACGATGCGGTGGAACAATGGGAGTCGCGGGACGTTCTTTCAATCGAGGCATGCCGGAATTGTCCAACGCAACTGATCTGCGGCGGCGGTTGTGCCGCTATGGCCAGAAATCGCACGGGCCGATTGTCTGAGACCGACTGCCGACCTGTGCCTGAGATGATTGCCTTGGGCGTCGATCTCTACCGTGGTCACGAAAGGACTACCAATGTCTGATCTCATCAAAACCATCGAGGCGAGTGACTTTGAGAACGTCGTCTCAAAGAGCACCAGACCCGTGGTCGTCGATTTCTTCTCCACCGAGTGCCCGCCCTGCGATGCCCTCGCGGCAAAGTTCGAAGCCCTGGCTGAGCTTTGGGGAGAAGATGTGGCGTTCATCAAGATCTTCCGACAGGGGAACCGAGAATTGGCAGGGGCTTTGAGCGTGACCTCTTCCCCAACACTCCTGTTTTACCGGAATGGAAAAGAAGTCGGCGCTCGACTCAGCGGCGGCATCAAGCGCTCGGACATCGAGGCGCAGCTGCAGAAGTTGGTTACCCAAGAGCGCGCAGAGGAAATCAATGGCCACAAGACGATTCTCCACACCGAGTGCGATCTCCTCATCATTGGAGCGGGACCCGCGGGACTGACGGCCGGTATTTACGCCGCCCAAGCCAAGCTTCGCACCATCATCGTCGACCGCGCCCTTGCGGGAGGCAACCTCGCGATCACCCACATGGTGTCCAACTTCCCGGGTTTCCCCGAACCTCAACCGGGATTTATGCTCGCGCATCAGATGTTCCAACACACCCTCAATGCCGGCGCCGAATTCCGCCAAGCCGTTGAGCTCACCGAGGTTGACCTGACAAATCGGCGGATTGTCATCGATGGCGTCGAGGAAATCGTCGCAAAGAGAATTGTCATCGCCACCGGCTCTTCGCCGCGATCGATCGGCGTGGTCAACGAAGTTGAATACAAAGGCAAGGGGATTTCCTACTGTGCCACATGCGATGCGAAATACTACGAAGGCAAGCACGTGGTGGTGATCGGTGGCGGCAACTCGGCCTTGGAGGAGTCGATGTTTATCTCAAAATTCGCCGCACGGATCACCATCGTGCATCAATTCGCCGTATTCCAAGCAAACAAATCCGCCCAGGAAGCGGTGCTGGCAAACAAGAAGATCAGTATCCTGTTCAAACATGAGCCCAGGGTGTTTGTTCCCAAGGGCAAAACCATCGGTGCCGTCGAAGTGGAAGATCTCGAGTCAGGAGAAATGAAAACCATTGAATGTGACGGCGTGTTTGTTTTTGCCGGCATGCGACCCAATCTTGAAGGCTTCGACGGCCAATTCGACCGGGACGAATGGGGTTATATCAAGACCGACGCCCAGAAACGGACCAGCCTCAACAAAGATTATCCAACTATCACTGCCTGGTCTTCGACGGCGGTTTCAGCTGGGGTGACGATCACGGGGCCGGGGTCCTTCTGGCCACCCGTTTGAAATACAAGCTGAAAACCGATCTGGAAGAATTTATTGCGGCTGGAAAATTGATTATCGGGATCTGCAACGGTTTTCAGGCCATGGCCAATATGGGATTGTTGCCGGGTTTTGGAGGACATTATGACCGGCGGGAAGTGGCCCTGCTGGCCAATGACTGCGGGAATTTCAGGAACGACTG
>Ga0208968_1000673_pt1 | contig 20959 bp, 19 predicted proteins | sample RifOxyA3_FD_184031 | JGI IMG/M metagenome (GOLD analysis project Ga0208968, IMG submission 184031) | Groundwater microbial communities from Rifle, Colorado - Rifle Oxygen_injection A3 (SPAdes) | ecosystem: Environmental > Aquatic > Deep subsurface > Groundwater | place: Rifle, Colorado, United...
TGGTATCATCCATATCTACGGCGACACTGCTCACATTCATGAGGGCCTTGAATCTGCCGAGGGTAATGGGGAGTTGGGTTTCCACAAAGAACTGCAGGGACCGGATGATGCCTTCATAAAAGGGCGCATCTTTTTTCTTGGCGGCTTCCAGTTTATTTGCGGCAATGACGGCTCTCCAGAGCAGCATCCATGCCATGGTGACATCTCCTGTGGCATCCTGGAAGGGATGGGCATTGGCAAAGGCATGCAGGACTTTTTCCGACATGGCCGCCGTACCCATGTGAATGGCGACTTCACCGAGCTTGTTCAAGGCTTCTTCGATTTTGACGGCCTGTTTTTCAAGCCGGGGAATGGCCTTTGCGGCAGCCACCATTTTCTGCATTTCTCCGAACAGATCCATGATGGGTTTGCCCTTGTTGAGTCCCAGCTTCCGTCCCAGGAGGTCCATGGCCTGGATGCCGTTGGTGCCTTCATAGATCAGGGTGATCCGGCAGTCTCTCAAAAGCTGGGCCATGGGATATTCTTCAATAAATCCGTATCCGCCGTATACCTGCATGCCCTGGCTGCAAATCTCAAAGGAGCGGTCAGTGACATAGCCCTTGGCAATGGGGGTAAGAACCTCGACAAATCCCTGGTATTTGTCTTTCTCTTCCTGGGTGGGTGCATGGAGGGCCATGTCCGCGGAATACTGGACAAAATACAGGAGGGATCTCATGCCTTCCACAAAGACCTTCATCGTCATCAACTGCCGTTTGACATCCGGGTGGTTGATGATGGTGACGGATTTGGCCTCGGGATTCATGAATTCAAGGATGTTTTTTCCCTGGACCCGGTTTCTGGCATAATCCAGGGCATACATATAGGCTGCGGTGGCGCAGGCAAAGCCCTGGAAACCGACAAGGCGGCGGGCTTCGTTCATCATCAGGAACATGGCCTGCATGCCCTTGTTTTCCTGGCCCAGGAGGGTGCCGATGCAATTGCCTTTGGAGCCGAGGGAAAGAGAGCAGGTGCTGTTGCCGTGGATGCCGAGCTTGTGCTCGATGCCGGTGCAGATGACATCATTGAATTCGCCGGGAGTTCCATCGGGGTTAACCCTGAATTTGGGCACCAGGAACAGGGAGATGCCCTTTGTGCCTTCGGGAGCGCCTTCGATGCGTGCAAGCACCGGGTGGATGATATTCTCGGCCAAATCATGCTCGCCGCCGGAAATAAATATTTTTTCACCGACGATGGAGAAGGTGCCGTCCCCGTTCCGGATGGCCTTGGTCGTGAGGGCGCCCACGTCGGACCCGGCCCCTGGTTCAGTCAAGAGCATGGTGCCGGTCCATTTGCCGGTAAACATATTTTTCAGGTAAATGCTTTTCTGTTCGGGGGTACCGAATTTTTCCACCAGATGGCCGGCGCCCTGGGTCAGGCCCGGATACATCATAAAGGGGAAATTGGCGCCGTTGAAATATTCGGCCGCTGCCGAGGCAACGGTTCTGGGCATTCCCTGGCCTCCCCATTCCGGATCTTCGGTGGTGGCCAGCCATTCACCCTCATTGAATATTTTATATAGCCGCTTGAAGGATTCGGGCGTGGTGACCTTTCCGTTTTCAAGTTTGCAGCCCACCTGGTCCCCTTCTTTGTTGGCCGGCAGAAGTTCTTTGACGGCAAAATTTTTGGCTTCGCTGATCACCAGGTCTATGGTTTTTTTATTAAAATCAGCAAAATTTTCGTGAAGGCCGGACAGGGTCTCGGCTTCAAGCTGTTCATGAAGAACAAATTCGATGTCTCTTCGGTCGGAAATAAGTTGGGTCATTTTTAAACTATCCTCCTGCTATTTGTGTTGCAAAAATATTGATGGTTTGTTTCTTTTGTGGCAGTAGTGAATGAATTGTTGCTCACTTCGATATGATGAGGATTATGGATTTCAAAAGGAGTTGATCCGATTTTTTTATAACCATTTTTAAACAATGATAATAAAAACTTATATAAATTATGATCAATCATTTAAAAAAAATTCCATCCTCTGATCAGCACTAAGTATAAAATGAATGATAATTCATCGCATTAAATTTTATCCCTGTCAATGATTATTTTTACAAATTCCGAATAATCATATAGGGTTATTCAATGGAAAAAATATTAATCAGTGCTTGCCTTGCAGGAGACCGGGTCCGGTACGACGGCCGGAGACTGCCCCTTGAAAACCTCCTTTTGGCCCGGTGGAAAGAAGACGGACGGCTTGTGAAGGTCTGTCCCGAGGTTGGCGGCGGCATGAAGATTCCCCGGCCCCCGGCCCAGATCGTAGATGGAAGCGGCCTGGATGTACTAAAAGGAAGGGCAAGGGTCATGGATAATAAAGGCTGTGATGTGACCGACTTTTTTATCAAAGGAGCTGAATTTGCGCTCAGTGTCGCTCGAAAATATGGAATCAAATTGGCTGTTTTAAAGGAAAAAAGCCCCTCCTGCGGTGTTCACCGGATTTATGACGGGACCTTTTCCGTAACTCTTATCCCGGGTGCGGGGGTTACTTCAGCTCTGTTGAGAGAAAACAATATCCTTGTTTTTTCCGAACAGGAGTTGGAGACGGTCGAGGGGCTCTTGAGGATAGAGGCTGGGCCGGATGCGAAGGACTTCTTCGTATAAATGATGCGGCCGATGCGTTGACAAACCCGGAACGAAAATGTCTGAAAAAATAGATTGACATGGACCTGACGAATCATTAAACTGTCCTACAGTTTGATTGTAGGTTTTGACACGGTATTTTCCGGAGGCAAGAAATGAATGTTCAATTTAGAAAAATGAAACCCCTGAAATCCTATCAACATGTGGTGGATGAGATCCAGACCGCCATATGTGAAGGAAATCTGAAAGAGGGGGAGACGCTTCCATCGGAAATGAAGCTGAAGGAAATGTTTGATACCAGCAGGGGGACTATCCGGGAAGCCCTCCGGGTGCTGGAGCAAAAAGGGCTTGTGTCCATCCGGACAGGGGTGAACGGCGGGGCAAGAATCCAGGGCGCCACCGCAAAACCCATGACCGACAGTGTGGCCATTCTCATTCGCCAGCAGAAAGTTTCCCTTCATCATCTGGCCGAATTCCGTAAAATGATGGAAGGCCATATATCGGAGCAAGCTGCCAAAAAAGCGGATAAAAAAGATGTTCAAAGGCTGATGGATATTTTGCGTGATGCCGCAGCCCATATTCAAACAAAACCTTCCGGGTGGGCGGAATTCCATAAAATGGATGCCGAATTTCACCGGACCCTGGCCATGATTGCAGAGAATCCGCTTCTGGAGGCCAATCTGACGGCCATTCATGACAATATCCAGATATATTTCCATCAATATCTGCCCTGGAGCGAGGCCTTGCTCCATGACAATTTCAAGGATTTGTGCGGGATTGCAGCAGCCGTGGAACAAAGGGACCCCGGGACGGCGAGAAGAATAGCCGAGGAACATGTGGCAAAATTCAATGCCTTGATGGAAAAGAATCTTGAATGATGCAGAACGACCCAATTTTTAAAATTCAGAGATATTCCATTCATGACGGTCCCGGCATCCGGACCACCCTCTTTTTTCAGGGGTGCCCCCTGCGTTGTCCATGGTGCCATAACCCGGAAAGCCAAAAGATGCCCGGAAAAATTCAGGCAGAAGAGATGGATGGGCTGGTTTCCAGGCTCATGGCGGAAATCGAAAAGGACAGGATATTTTATGATGAGTCCGGCGGCGGAGCCACCTTTTCCGGCGGCGAACCCCTGTCCCGGCCGGATTTGCTGTTCCGGCTTCTGGATCTGTGCCGGGAAAGGGAAATTCATACCTGCGTGGACACTTCAGGCTACGCCGATGCAAAATTTCTCTCAGGCCTTTCCGAAAAAGCAAACCTGATTTTGTATGATATTAAGCTGATGGATGCCAGGGCCCATGAAGTCCTGATCGGAAAACCGGTTTTTCCTGTCCTGGATAATTTAAGGCGATTATCGGACCGGGGGGCAAGGGTTTGCATGCGCTTTCCCTTAATTCCGGTGATGACGGATACAAAGGCCAATATTGACGCCGTGATCTCTTTTCTGGAGAAAGATACGGTCTTTCGGAAGATTCATATCCTGCCCTTTCATAAGGCCGGAGAAGGAAAATATGCAGCATTAAAATTGGAAAATCCCATGGCGGAAATCAACCCGCCCTCCCCGGAACGGGTGGCCCAAGTCAAGGCAGAATTTGAATCCCATGGATTCCAGGTCATCATTGGTGGTTAAAATTGGCGGTTAAAAATAGTGAATAAACAACGGCGGATATTAAAGGCGGAAGCAAAATGAACCCAAGAATAGACAGCCTCAGGTCAAAGACCAGGGCCAAAGAAGTGAGCCTCTCCCATGAACGGGCCGAACTGGTCACGGATTTTTATGAAACCCATGCAGCCATGGGGGAACCTATCCCGGTCCAGCGGGCCTTGTGTCTGAAGCACATCCTGGAAAACAAGAAAATCTATATCGAGGATAACGAACTCATCGTGGGGGAAAGGGGGCCGGAACCCAAGGCCGTTCCCACCTATCCGGAAATCTGCCTTCATTCCCTGGAAGACCTTGAGATCCTGAATTCAAGGCCCAAGGTGGCCTATAAGGTGTCCGGGGAAACCCGGCAGATCTATGAAAAAAAGATCATTCCCTTCTGGAAGGGCAGGACCATCCGGGAAAAAATATTTTCAGCCATGTCCGAATCCTGGTTAAATGCCTTCCATGCAGGGATTTTTACAGAATTCCAGGAACAACGATCCCCGGGCCACACGGCCGGAGGAGACCTGATCTATCGAAAGGGCTTTACGGATTTGAAATCAGATATCCGCCGCTGCCTTGACCGGCTGGATTTTTTCAAGGATCCCGGGGCCCTGGAAAAACAGGGCGTGTTAAGATCCCTGGATATTGCGGCCGATGCCCTGATCTCCTTTGCCGGGCGCCACGCCCTGGAACTGGACCGGTTGGCGGCCTTGGAAAAAGACCCTGGGCGAAAAATGGAGTTGGAAAAAATGGCGGCGATCTGCCGCAGGGTTCCGGCCCATAAACCGGAAAGCTTTCATGAGGCCTTGCAGTATTACTGGTTTTTGCATGTGGGGATCATAACGGAACTGAACCCATGGGATGCCTACAACCCCGGCCGCTTTGATCAGAACCTGTATCCCTTCTATCAAAAGGACATGGAGAACGGCACCCTCACCCAAGAACAGGCCAAGGAACTGCTCTCCTGTTTCTGGATCAAATTTCACAACCATCCGGCCCCGCCCAAGGTGGGGGTGACGGCCAAAGAAAGCAATACCTATGTGGACTTCTGTCTCATCAATTTGGGCGGGGTCACCCCGGATAACCGGGACGGGGTAAACGATCTGACCTACCTGGTCCTGGATGTCATCGAGGAAATGCGGCTGCTCCAGCCCAGCTCCATGATCCAGGTCTCCCGGAAAAACCCGGACCGGTTCATCAAACGGGCCTTAAAGATCATTGCCACGGGATTCGGCCAGCCTTCGGTCTTTAATACCGATGCCATCCTCCAGGAGATGACCCTTCACGGCAAAAGCATTGAGGATTCCCGGTCGGCAGGGGCCTCCGGCTGCGTTGAAGCCGGGATCTTCGGAAAAGAAGCCTATATTCTGACCGGGTATTTCAACCTTCCCAAAATTCTTGAGATCACCCTTCACAACGGCCGGGACCCGAGAACGAAAAAACAAATCGGCCTTGAAACCGGGGATCCGAAACAGTTTAACACCTTTGATGACCTCTTTGACGCCTATCAGAGGCAACTGAACTATTTTGCGGCTATCAAGATCCGGGGCAGCAATGTCATCGAGCAGATCAACGGAGCCCACATGCCCGTGCCCCTGCTTTCCCTGGTGACGGAAGACTGCATCGAAAAGGCAAGGGATTATAACCAGGGCGGGGCCAGGTATAATACGTCCTATATCCAGGGAGTCGGTATCGGAACCCTGACGGATTGCCTTTCCGCATTGAAATATGTCGTCTATGACCAAAAGCGGGTTTCCATGGAAAAGATCCTGGCGGCCCTTGAAAAGGATTTTGAAGAAGAGGACATCCTGCATCATCAGTTACAAAAGGCGCCCAAATACGGAAACGACGATGATGCGGCCGATGATATCCTGAGACGGGTATTCCGGACCTTCCATGACGCCGTGACCGGGAGGCCCAATTCCAGGGGCGGCGTATACCGGATCGATCTTCTACCCACCACCTGCCATGTCTATTTTGGTGAAATCACAGGGGCCCTGCCCGACGGCAGGAAAGCGGGAATTCCCTTCTCGGAAGGCATCTCCCCGGTTCAAGGGGCTGATATCTGCGGCCCCACGGCAGTTCTGAAATCTGCAGCCAAAATCGATCACCTGAAAACCGGGGGCACTCTTTTGAACCAGAAATTTCTGCCGGAGCTGCTGAAGGATGAAAAGGGAATCCAGGCGGTTGTTCATCTGATACGATCCTATTTTAAAATGGACGGACACCATATCCAGTTCAATGTGGTGGATGAAAAAACCCTGAGGGAGGCCCAAAAGAATCCTCAGGCCCACCGGGATCTGATTGTGAGAGTGGCCGGATATTCCGATTATTTTGTGGATCTTACGGAGGCCCTCCAGGAAGAGATCATCCAGAGAACAGCCCACGCCGTGATTTAGAAAAAAGCCCTGTGTATGGGTTTTTTCTTGACTTGGAGGCCAAGTATCAATAGAAATGAATATGTTCGCAATTTGTTAATCCTGTAAATTTATATCTTGTAATTTAAATGGATTATCAAAATATACCATGGTTTTCTGAAATATTAATACAAAGGGGAGAAAAAGATGAAAAGACGAAAATTATTATCTATTGCAGTCATGGCAGTGCTTTTCTGTATGCTTGCCGTATCCGTTCATGCAAAGGAGAAAACCCTTGTTTACTGTTCGGAAGGCAGTCCGGAAGGGTTCACGCCTGCACTTTACACGTCCGGGACGACATTTGATGCAACGGCCAACACCATTTATGATCAGCTTGCCAAATTTGAACGCGGGGAAACAAAGGTTATTCCCGGCCTTGCAGAATCATGGGATATATCAGAAGACGGCAAAACCTATACGTTTCATTTGAGAAAAGGCGTTAAATTTCACACCACACCGTATTTTACACCCACCCGGGATTTTAATGCAGATGATGTTCTTTTCTCTTTTAACCGCCAGTTTGACAAAAATCATCCATACAATAAAGTTTCCGGCGGGTCCTATGAATATTTCGAGGGGATGAATATGGGGAAACTGATCAAATCCATTGAGAAAAAAGATGATTACACCGTTGTCTTTACTTTGAATAATCCTGAAGCTCCATTTATTGCTAATCTTGCAATGGCATTTGCCTCCATTGGCTCTTCTGAATATGCAAACAAAATGCTCGTTGCCAAGACCCCGGACGAATTTGACCAGAAACCCATTGGGACAGGCCCCTTTGTGTTTGTTTCCTATCAGAAAGACTCCACCATCCGGTACAAGGCTTTTGATAAATACTGGGCCGGCCGGGCTAAAATCGACAAGCTGGTATTTTCCATCACGCCGGATGCCTCGGTCCGGTATGCAAAGCTGAAAGCCGGTGAAGCCCATGTCATGCCCTATCCAAACCCGGCCGACCTGCCTGCAATGAAAGCCGACCCCAATATCAATCTTATGGAAAAAGAAGGCTTGAATGTGGGTTATCTTGCATTTAACTGCCAAAAAGAACCCTTTACCAATGTCAAGGTCCGTCAGGCATTGAGCATGGCCATCAACAAAAAGGCTATTATAGAGGCTGTTTATCAAGGCGCAGGGAAAATCGCCAAGAACCCAATCCCGCCCACCATCTGGTCCTATAATGACGCTGTAAAAGACTATGAATACAATGTGGAAGGCGCTAAAAAACTTTTGGCTGAAGCCGGTTTTGCCAATGGATTTGAAACCGATCTTTGGGCCATGCCGGTGCAACGCCCCTATAATCCCAATGCCAAGAGAATGGCGGAGATGATCCAGGAAGACTGGTCAAAAATAGGCGTTAAGGCTAAAATCGTCTCCTATGAATGGGGTGAATATCTGAAACGCTCCCTGGCTGCCGAGCACTCAAGTCTTCTCCTGGGCTGGACCGGAGACAATGGGGACCCGGACAATTTTCTCGCCGTCCTTCTGGGATGCGATGCTATGGAAAGCTCCAACCGGGCCCGGTGGTGCTACAAGCCTTTTAATGATTTGATCGTGAAAGCAAAACTGGTGTCAAACCAGGCAGAAAGAACAAAATTATATCAGCAGGCTCAGGTTATTTTCAAAGAGCAGGCTCCCTGGGTCACCGTTGCCCATTCAGTCGTATTTGAACCCCTGAACAAAAAAGTAATGGATTATAAAATTGATCCTTTTGGTCAACATATTTTCTATGGTGTAGACCTGAAAGACTAAGGGTTTGACGATGTTGATCCGGCGGTGCGGGGAAATTTGTTCCTTGCACCGCCACTTTAATATAGAGACTGTGCGCCTATGATTCAATTTTTTTTCCGACGGTTTTTTCATGTTTTTCCGGCCTTTATCGGTGTGACCCTCCTGACCTTTTCTCTGATCCATCTCATCCCCGGTGACGCGGTTGAACTTCGCGCGGGAGAGCGGGGGATTGACCCGGCCCGGCATGCCGAGATGAAGGCTGAGATGGGTCTGGATAAACCCCTTCCCATTCAGTATTTCCGGTATATCGGCAATGTTTTCAAAGGGGACCTGGGCAAATCCTATGTCACTAAAAAACCGATTCTTGAAGAGTTTTTAACCCTTTTTCCGGCCACCCTTGAACTCTCTCTCTGCGCCATGATATTTGCAGTCCTGTTCGGGCTTCCGGCCGGGGTCATTGCCGGGGTTAAACGGGGAACGCCCTTTGACCATACCATCATGGCCGTTTCACTGACGGGCTATTCCATGCCTATTTTCTGGTGGGGGCTTTTGATGATCCTGTTTTTTTCCGTATTCCTCGGCTGGACCCCGGTGTCTGGTCGGCTTTCGGCGCTTTTCTGGATCGAACCCCAAACCGGGTTCATGCTCATTGACACCCTTTTGTCCGATGAGCCCGGCGCCTTTAAATCCGCCCTGAGCCATCTGATCCTGCCCTCCATCGTTCTGGGGACCATTCCCTTGGCCGTCATTGCGCGCATGACGCGGTCTTCCATGCTTGAGGTCCTGAAGGAAGACTATGTCCGGACCGCCAGGGCTAAGGGATTGTCCGACCGCCGGGTGATTCTGGTCCATGCCCTGAGGAACGCCATGATTCCCGTCATTACCGTTATCGGTCTCCAAACCGGGGTGCTGCTGGCCGGGGCCATTCTGACGGAAACCATATTCGCCTGGCCCGGCGTGGGAAAATGGATACTCGAATCCATCGGCCGCCGGGATTATCCTGCCATCCAGGGGGGGATATTGATTATCGCCACCCTCATTATTTTTGTGAACCTGGGCGTGGATGTCCTATACGGCATCATCAATCCCAGGATCCGGCATACGCATTAGAACAGGAATTCAACATGAGCGAAATGACATCCATTCCCCTGGAAAATTCAGCACCGCCCCATCCGCTGAAGGAATTCTGGAAATATTTCAGCGAGAACAAAGGCGCCGTTGTCGGGCTCTATATTATTCTCATTGCCGTTTTTCTGGCCGTTTTTGCGGATTATATCGCCCCTCACAGCCCCTTTGACCAATACCGGGATGCTATTTTGCAGCCTCCCGTATGGATGGACGGGGGAAGCGGCAAATTCCTCCTGGGGACCGACGATGTGGGCCGGGATATCCTGTCACGGCTGATTCACGGGGCCCGTCTCAGCCTTTTTGTGGGGGTGATCGTGGTGACGCTGTCCCTTGCCGCAGGCATTATTTTCGGTGTGACCTCGGGATATTTCGGCGGCATTTATGAGGTTCTGGTCATGCGGCTCATGGACATCATCCTGGCTCTGCCCAGCCTTTTGCTGGCCCTGGCCATTGTGGCCATCCTGGGGCCCAGCCTCCAGAATGCCATCCTGTCCATAGCCGTGGTGGTGCTGCCCCATTATGTCCGGCTGACACGGGCTTCGGTTCTTTCGGAAAAGAACAAGGATTATGTGACCGCATCCCGGGTCTGCGGTTCAGGCCCCTTTAGGATGATGTTTGCCGTGCTCCTTCCCAATTGCATGGCACCCCTGATCGTCCAGGCCACCCTGGGTTTTTCAACGGCCATCCTGGATGCGGCCGCCCTGGGATTTCTCGGCATGGGGGCTCAGCCGCCCACGCCCGAATGGGGGGCCATGCTGGCCAATGCCCTGCAGTTTGTCCAAAGTGCCTGGTGGGTGGTGACCTTTCCCGGCCTTGCCATTCTGATCACAGTGCTTGCCTTCAACCTTGCGGGAGACGGACTCCGGGACGCCCTTGATCCGAAAATGAAGCGGTAATTCACACCAACAGAGAAAAAATATGAATAAAATATTAGACATTAAAAACCTTTCCGTGGATTTTGACGGATTTAAAGCCGTTCTGGATGTGGACCTGTCCCTGGACAAGGGAAAGACTCTGGGGATTGTCGGTGAATCCGGTTCGGGAAAAAGTGTTACCCAGCTCGCCCTCATGGGATTGATCCCCTATCCCGGTATCATCAAGGCGGACAGGCTTGTATTCAATGGTCATGACCTCCTCGCCATGTCAAAAAAGAAGAAACGTCAAATCACGGGCAAAGAGATTGCCATGATTTTCCAGGAGCCCATGTCCAGTCTCAACCCCTGCTTCACCGTGGAGTTCCAGTTGACGGAAACCCTGAAAATCCATGAGGGCGGATCAAGGCGGCAAAGGCGGGAGCGGGCCGTTGAACTGTTGAAACAGGTTGGGATTCCGGCCCCCGAGGACCGGATGAAGAGTTTTCCCCACCAGTTGTCGGGAGGGATCAGCCAGCGGGTCATGATCGCCATGGCCATTGCCTGCAGCCCCAAACTCCTGATTGCCGACGAACCCACAACAGCCCTGGATGTCACCATCCAGGCCCAGATTCTGGACCTTTTGATCAGCCTTCAGCGGGAAAAAAACATGGCCCTGATCCTGATCACCCATGACATGGCCGTCATCGCTGAAACCGTGGAAGATGTGGTGGTCATGTATGCCGGACAGGTGGTGGAAAAAAACACAGCCCATAATATTTTTACCGCTCCGAGACATCCGTATACCGATGCCCTGTTGAGGTCCTTGCCGGAGCGCAATATCCATTCAAAACGGCTTCCCACCATTCCGGGGGTTGTGCCGGGCAAATACGATAAACCGTCAGGATGCCTGTTTCACCCCCGGTGCAGGTTTGCAAAAGAGAAATGTTCGACCCTGCGGCCGGCCTTGATAAAGGAAGGTGACGGTGCTTACAGATGCCATTTCCCATTGATAAACGGAGTCCCCCAGTATGAATGAAAAGCCGATTATCCAGGCGCGAGACCTGAAAAAATATTATCCCATCAAGGAAGGGCTCTTTTTTAAAAGGACTTCGACATTAAAGGCCCTGGATGGGGCCTCCTTTTCCATAAAACCCGGTGAAACCTTTTCCGTGGTGGGGGAGTCCGGCTGCGGGAAATCCACCCTTGCACGATTGATCACCATGATTGAAAGACCCACCTTTGGGGATTTTGAAGTGGACGGCATCAATGCCGTCACCAGTGATCCGGCCGCTATGAAAGCTTTGCGGGAAAGGGTTCAGATCGTTTTCCAGGACCCCTACGGATCTTTGAATCCGAGAAAAAAAGTGGGGGCCATCCTGGAAGAGCCGCTTTTAATCAACACCGGGCTCAATGCGGCTGAACGGCGGGAAAAAGCTCTGGCCATCATGGATAAGGTGGGTCTCAGGCGGGAACAATATTCCCGGTATCCCCATATGTTTTCAGGCGGCCAGAGGCAGCGGATTGCCGTTGCAAGGGCCTTGATGCTCAACCCCAGCCTGGTGGTGGCCGACGAGCCGGTGTCGGCCCTGGATGTTTCCGTCCAGGCCCAGGTCCTGAATCTGTTCATGGATCTCCAGGATGAGATGAACCTGGCCTATCTTTTTATTTCCCACGATCTGAGTGTGGTCCGGCTGATCTCGGACCATGTCATGGTCATGTACCTGGGCAGACCGGTGGAACAGGGGGAAAAGGCCGTTATTTTCGAAAATCCCATCCATCCCTATACAAGGGCACTTCTTGCGGCAACCCCCCATGTGGATCGAGAAGACCGCACCCAAAGGGTCCTTTTGACCGGGGAAATTCCTTCCCCGCTGAACCCTCCGCCGGGATGCACCTTTCATAAACGATGCATCCATATGACCGAAATCTGCAAGGAGGCAGTTCCGGAATTCCGGTCCGTGGGCGGCAGAAGGGTCACCTGTCACCATGCGGAAAAATTCTGCTGATAGAATTCCATTCAAGCGATAATATCGGATGAGCCTGCCTGTCCGGTTGAATTCCTGTCCGGTGATCAGGTAAGAATTCTGCTTGATCTATGCAAAATTTTATAGTAGTTACTGCGATAGTTACTATATACTGTTAATAGAAATCCATTTGCCGGATGAGGAATTCCATGACAAAAGAAGCACGGGATGCGTATAGGGCCGGAGTCCCGATATTTATAGGCTATGTCCCTGCGGCCGTTGCCTTTGGGATATTGTCCAAGGGCTGCGGTATCAGCCTTTTGGAAAGTTTTTGCTTTTCAGCCCTTGTCTTTGCCGGCGCCAGCCAGTTCATCGCCCTGAACCTGCTCATGACGGGAATGGGGCCGGGGGGCATCATTCTGACCACCTTGCTGGTCAATTTCAGACATTTTCTGATGAGCGCTTGTCTGTCCGTGAAAATAGCCAAGACGGCAAAAAAAAATATTTTTCTGATGGCCTTCGGGGTCACCGATGAGGTGTTTTCCGTCCTCTCCTTTAAACCGGGGCCCCTGTCTTCAAAATTTGTCCTCATCCTTGAATCGGCGGCCTATTCGGCCTGGGTGGGCGGAACCGTGGCAGGCTATGTGCTGGGCGGGTTCCTGCCTGAAATTCTGACAAAGAGCATGGGCGTGGCCCTCTATGCCCTTCTTCTGGCCATTCTCCTGCCGGAAATCAAGCAATCCCTGAAAGCCCTTCTTATAGCCATTGCTTCGGGGGCTTTGAATACCCTTCTCATTAAGCTTGACCTCCTTCCCCATGGCTGGAATATTATCGCCTGCATCTTTGTGACGGCCCTGGCAGGATCATTTCTGATTCCGGGAGAAGTGAAGGAACAAGCCTATGAATAACCTGATTCCCCTGATTCTGGGCATGGCGGCCGTGACCTACGGCCCCAGGCTGATCCCATTTCTGTTGATGACGGGCAGACAGCTTCCTCCCCGGCTGGATGCGTTTTTAAAATGTATCCCTGCGGCTGCCATCGGCGCCTTGATAATTCCCGGCGTATTCAGCGCCACCCCGGCCATGCCCCTGGCGGCGACTTCGGGCATGGTGTTTACCCTGGTCTTCGGCCTGTGGCGGGGCGGGATCATCATTCCCGTGCTGGGCTCGGTGGGGGTTACCTATTTAATTTTATTTTTTGCAGGATAAAAGGAAGCGATATGGATCAGGCCCTTCCGGTCATGAACGATATGAAACGGCTCGGTTTTTCCGAGTATGAATGCAAGGCCTACCTGAAGCTTTTGGAAGAATTCCCGCTCAACGGGTATACCCTCAGCAAAAATTCCGGTATACCCAGGTCCAGGATTTACGAAGTCTTGAAAAATCTCATGGATAAGCAGATGGTGTTTGAACAGACCGAGGAAAAAAACAAGGTCTATTATCCGGTGGCGCCGGATGTTTTTATTAAAAAGCTGAAAGAAAGCTATAAGGAATTGTTTTCCAATATATCCCGGTTCGCAGGCAGGTTGTATACGGAAAAAAAACAGGATGACAAGCTGGTGGTCATCCGGGGCCGCCGGAACATCCTCAGTTTTTTGAATCTGTTGATCAAAGGGGCTGAAAAAAGAATTGCCGTGTCCATCTGGGAAGAGGAAATGGAAGACCTTCTGCCGGAACTGGACAGGGCTCTGAAACGGGGGGTGGTGCTGAGAGGGATATTTTTCGGGGAAAAAAAGCCCTATGACGCCCTGGTGACCCATCGCCGGATCAAACGGTATATGGCCGAGAAAAAAGCAAGGTATATGTCAGTTATTATTGACGGGGCCCATACGGTGTCCGGCATTGTGTCCCGGGGGGAAGACAGCAAGGTGACCTGGACCCAGGATGAAGGGCTCATTGAAATCAGCGAAGATTATATCGCCCATGATCTCATCGTGAACCTGTATTCCGCATCCCTGGATGAAGAAGCATATTCAAAGTTTGAAGAATTTGCCGATAATGTTCACAATCATTATTTTCACTATTCAGATGAAGAGCTGGCAGTGTATAAAGGTCTGAAATAAAGTTTGGGGAAGGAGAAGATTCGGATGAGCCAAAAGGATAAGACCCTTAAGATAGGGGTGGTGGGAGCGGGAGCCATCGGCGGGATCTGCGCCGGGTGGATCAAAAATGCCGGATATGATGTCCGGGTGGTGGTCAGAACCCCGGAGCATGCCCGGCAGATCATGGAGGAAGGGATTCAGATCACGGGAATCAAAGGCGATCTGACCATAAAAATGGATGCCGTGAGCCGGGTGGAGGATATGGATGGGGACCGGGATATGGTCCTGCTCTGCGTTAAAGCCACGGAGATGATGGCGGCGGCTGAAAAGCTGAAACCAGGGCTTAAGCCGGGCGCCATGGTGGTTTCCCTTCAAAACGGGTTCTGCGAGGAAGCCGTTGCCGGTGTTCTCGGCCGGGAAACCGTTATCGGCTGTGTGACGGGCTGGGGAGCGACCCTGCACTCGCCCTGCCGGCTTGAAATGACTTCGCCGGGGGATTTTATCGTGGGCAATATTGATAACAAACCCGACCCTCGGCTGGAAGAGGTGCAGGCCGTACTGGATAATGTTCTGCCCACCAGAATTTCCAATAATATTGCCGGGGACCTTTATTCCAAGCTGATCATCAATTCATGTATCACGTCGGTGGGGGCGGTATGCGGCCTGTATCTCGGGCAGATGCTGTCAAGGAAAAAGGCCAGGCTGATCTTTCTTCGGATCATGGAAGAGGCCATGGCCGTTGCCAAGGCCATGGGCATAGAGGTGGCGGTGTTTGGCGGCAAGCTGGACTATTACCGGTTTCTTGAAAACAAAGGTTTTTTTGCGGACCTGAAACGGCATCTCTTCTTAAGGGCTCTGGGATTCAAATATCGGAAGCTCAAGTCTTCCAGCCTTCAATCCCTGGAAAGGGGGAAAAAGACCGAAATCGATTATCTGACAGGGTTTATCACTTCCAATGCCTCACGGTTCAATATCCGCACCCCGGTCAACACCCAGGTGCTGGAGATGGTCAAAAAGATTGAACAGGGAAAGGCAGGGATCGCTTCCGAAAATCTTGATAAGATCATTCTTTAGAAGGCTCCCCGGATGATTCAATATCTTACCATGGGAGTGCTTTTAGGGTTTTCCGCAGGCCTGACCCCCGGGCCGTTATTAACCCTGGTGGTGTCCGAGACCCTTTCCTATAATATCCGGGCCGGAATCAAGGTGGCGGTTGCTCCCCTGATCACGGATCTGCCCATCATTATTGTGGCCGTATTGATCCTGTCCCGCCTCTCGGGTTCCCAAGGCATACTGGGGGCTATCTCTCTCATTGGCGGGGTGCTGGTGCTGACCATGGGAATCCATGGGATGAAAACCAAGGGCCTGGCCATGGATATCTCAAAGGCTGCGCCAAGATCTTTGACCAAGGGAATCCTGGTGAACGCATTGAGCCCCCACCCCTATATTTTCTGGCTCAGCGTGGGCGGTCCGGCCATGACCAAGGCCGGAGATCGGCACATATTGGCCCCGGCAGCATTTTTACTGGGATTTTATCTTTTGATGGTCGGGTCAAAGATGGTATTGGCGGTCCTGGCAGGGAAGTCAAAAGCTGTTTTAATGGGGCGGGGCTATGTGTTGACCATGAGGTGTCTGGGATTTCTTCTGTGTGTGCTGGCCGTTTTTCTCTTCAAGGACGGCATCCGCCTTCTCTGGCCGGCGCCGTGAAAAAGAAAACCCGTCAGGAGCCATGACGACCCCTGACGAGCTTGGGAAAAACGGACCGCAGATTATTTCCAATCAAATTCCCTGGATGTCACCGTATCTTCCATCCTCTGGATGCGGCGTTCTATGTTTTCAAATTTCTTTTTGACCCTCTGGACGGCCGATTGCCTGGAATGGGAATAGGCATCATAGAATTCCGCATCGTTTTCATCTTGCAGCGGAGAAACCGGCTCCATTTTCAGGAAAAGCCCTGCAAGGATATACATAACCCCCACAGGCCAGAACCCGGTAAACAGAAATACCAAAAGGGTGATGACCCTGACCCAGAAAACATTGAAATTAAAATACTCGGCCAGGCCCCGGCAGACCCCCATGAAGATACCTCTCCTGGACCGGTAGATGCCGCGGCTGGCGGCAAGGGTCTCAAAGTGGCCCCCAAGCCTCTGGAAAATCCTTCCGCGTTTTTCAGATTTAAAATTGTGTTTATATCCGTGATATCGTCTCATTTGCCGAATTCCTTTTTCTGGCGCTCAATCAGTATGGTTTCCAGGGCTTCAACCCGTTCTTCCATTTTTGACAGCCCGCGATAGATGTCCTGGATCATCCGGGTTTCTTCTGCCTGGGCCTGTTTGTCTTTCCCGGACAGCCCTCCGGACTTGGAAACCCGGATGATGCCGATGATAACCAGTCCGATGGTGGCGATAAAGAGAATGATCCCGCCGATGGTGATGCCGATGATAAGTGCGCCCATCATGATAATAGTTCTCCGGTTGGGTTATGGGTTGATGCCTTATGCATCAATCTTACCACCATTTTTCAAGGATTGGGAAGATTTTAATTCATTGAGTTCGGCTTCGATTTCATCATCTGCCTCCAGGGCGTCCAACTGATTCTCAAGGGTCGAAGCCCTGCCGTAGTCCACAAGGTCGGCTTCCGCTTCCATTCTTTCGATCTGTTGTTCAAGTTCTTCAAATTTCTGCATGACTTCGGCGCTGTCGGCCCGGCGGATTTCCTCCCTAACCCTTTTTTTCCGGGTGGCCCGAAGGTGCCGTTGAACCAGCATCCTTTGTTTTTCCCGGGCGGATTTGAGCTTGTTCTCCAGTTCCTGGATATCCTCCCGGTATTGTTCAATCATGACACCGAGTTCGGTCACTTCAGCGTGAAGGGTTTCGGCTCTCTGGGTATACCGTCTTTTTTCCTGGAGGGCCTGGCGGGCCAGGTTGTCTTTGCCCTTTTGAACGGCCAGCTCTGCCTTTTGGTTCCAGAAATCTTCTTTTTCTTCGATTTCATCCAGGAACCGCCGGGCTTTTTTCTGGCCGGCAATGGTATTGGCACAGGAAGATTTTATTTCGATTAAGGTGTCTTCCATTTCCCGGATCATGAGCTTGATGAGTTTTTCCGGATCTTCTGCATTGTCCAGCATGGAATTGATGTTGGATGCCACAATATCTTTAAACCGTGTAAAAATTCCCATTTTATGTCTCCTTAAGTTTTATGATTTCCACTCAAACTCTTGCTTTGATTTACAAAGAAAGATAGCATTTTGTGTGCCAGTCAAGGATTTATATAAATTACCTTTTTATATTAATTAGTTATGCATATTGACAATTCGAATCAGGCCGTTGTAATATTGACCATATATTGGTTAATGTCCATAAATATGGGTTAGAATAACAATCTTGATTGTTTGGAGGGATTCATGATTTCACCGGATCAGGACAGGGGAAAATCCTTTTCCATGCCCGAGGCCTTGGGCCAGTCGGAAGTGTTTATTGAATTTCAGGAGCAGATATCAAAGGTGGCGCCCATAGACCGCCCGGTTCTGATACTCGGGGAAAGGGGCACGGGAAAGGAGCTGGCCGCCTCCCGGATTCATTTTTTATCCAGGCGGTGGTCGAAACCCCTGGTGACCTTGAACTGTTCTGCCCTGACACCGGGGCTCATCGGGTCCGAACTCTTCGGCTATGAAAAGGGGGCCTTTACCGGCGCCGCCTCCCGGAAGGCGGGCCGGTTTGAGAAGGCTGCGGACGGGACCCTTTTCCTGGATGAGATCGGCGCCATCCCCATGGAGGTCCAGGAAAAAATTTTACGGGTTGTGGAATACGGGAGCTTTGAAAGGGTAGGCTCCTCAGATTCTGTTTACGTGGATGTCCGGATTGTGGCGGCCACCAATGCGGACCTGGAAGGGATGGCCCTATCCGGAGAATTCAAACAGGACCTTTTGGACCGGCTCTCCTTTGAGGTCATCTATGTGCCGCCGCTTCGAAACAGAAAAGAGGATATCCTGATGCTGGCCCGTCATTTTGCCGGAAGAATGGCCTATGAACTGGGATGGGAAGATATCCCGAAAATTTCAGGCAGTGCGGTAAAAGCCCTTGAGGCGTATCCCTGGCCGGGTAATATACGGGAGCTGAAAAATGTGATCGAGCGGGCCGTATATAAATCTTCCAGCCATAAGATTGAAGATATTTCCTTTAACCCTTTCACATCTCCTTTTGGGGGTGATTTTAAAAACCGGGATCAGGGAGGGGCAAGGGTAACATCCGGGGTGCAAAAGGCCGAGCCGGCAGAACCGGGAGAAACAACAGAGGACTTTGCCGATATCGTGAACCAGGCCTTTAAAAAGCCTTTTAAGGAAGCCATGGGCGATCTGGAGAGAACCCTTTTGTCGAGAACCCTTAAAGATTGCCGGTATAACCAGAGGGTGGCCGCCAAAACCCTGGGGTTGTCCTATGATCAGCTCCGGGGGCTATTGAAAAAACACGGGGGCAGGGTGTGAAGGCCTTGGGAAAGGCCCCCTGCCCTGAGCGTGTTTTAAATCCGGATGACGGTTTTAAAGACCATAACGGCCTGTCCTCCCACCCGGGTCCGGACCGGCCTGTTGTCTTCAATATCCACTTCCACGGAAATGATGCCGGGTCTCCCCATGGCTTCACCCTGCATCCCCTTGAAACAAAAAAGACGGTGGTCATGATCCACAAGCCTGTGATGCACCAGGTAAGCGCCCAAAGGCCCGTTCCCGTTGCCCGTCACCGGGTCTTCATTTATCCCGATGGCCGGGGCAAACATCCGGGCATGGGTAAGGATGTCAGGATGGTCGGAATCCAGGGTGAACACAAAATATCCATTGCTTTGGATGTCTTTACTCAGAGCGGCAAGCCCGTTGAAATCAGGCTGAAGGGCATTGAGTGTCTGCCTGCGCCTGATCCCGATGATCACCTTTGAGTGGCCCGTGGAAACGATCTGCATGGGGCAGGCCGGGTCAAGATCTTTCGGATTCAGGCTCAGGGCCGCCATGATCCTTTGGCAGATGTCTTTTTCAAGGGGAGGTTCAATGGAAATCGGACCCTGGGTCATGGTCACCCGGATCTCCTTTCCCTGTTTTTCGATTTGCACGGGAAGAATCCCGGCCCCGGTTTTATGGAGAACGGTACAGGATTCCATATGATTTTCAACGGCCCTGGCATAATGGGCCGCAATGGTGGCATGTCCGCAGATGGGGACCTCGGTTGAGGGTGTAAAAAAACGCAGCCAAACATCATGGTCGCTGGAAACGGGCGGGAAAACAAAGGCGGTTTCGGAATTGTTCAATTCTTTTGCAATATCCAGCATCTCATCCTCAGTCAGCCCGTCGGCCTGCAGCACCACGCCGGCAGGGTTTCCCTTGAATTTCAGGTTTGTGAATGCATCAACCTGGTAAACCGTAACCGCTTTCATCATCATCCTATTTTTCTTTGGCTTTTCCGATAATAGGGTATTTGATCTTCTGCTTCAGTTGGAGCGAATTGAAATTGATTTCAGGATTGTATTTTTTTAAGAGCCAGAAGGGGACTTCCAGTTCATTCTCGCAAAGACGCCAGATATTATCCCCGTTTTTGATTTCATAGGTATCCACCCCATTTATGGAAAAGGATCCGAAAAAATCCTCTTCCATTTCCTTATGAAATTCAAACCGCTGCTCTTCAAACGCCTGGGCCGTCGTTTTTTTCAGGGGGATTTTGATCCTCCGGTCAATGGAAATGGGGTCATGGGGCTTGAATGCATTCAGTTTGCGGATTTCCTGGGCCGACACCTTCAGCCACCCGGCATAATGACCCAGGGTTTCTTCTGCTTCAACCTTGATGACACCAATGGGGAGAAGCCCTTTTTTTTCAATCTGAAGGATTTTAAGATCGCTCATGTCAATCCTGGGGTTGACGGCAGCCACATTGGTCGGGGGTTTGGCAATGGCATCAAACATCGGATCGATCGGGGTTTCATAGCCGGTGGACCGAGCCGTTTCAGTTGTGGCTTCAGGCCCGGCAACCGGTTTTGATTCCGGTTCCGGTGGGGCAACCGGCTCCGGCGAAGCGGCCGGCTCCGGGAGGGCTGATGGTTCCGGGAGGGGTGTTGGCTCGGGGAGGGCCGTTGGCTCCGGCTTGGGTTGAACAACAGTCTCGGGAGAGGGAGCCGCCGGAGCCTGGGCCATGGTTGTTTCAGCTTCCGCCGGTTTTTCCGCCTGAACCGGATTTTCAAAAATTGGTGACGGCGGTTCCGGGTTTATCTCTTTAGCCTTTGCCGGTTCTTTTTTGGCTGTGATCATGATTTCATCCCTGACCGGAATTCTCAGGTTCTGGCCGATAAAGATCGCCGCCTTGGCGCCCAAAGTATTTGCCCGGACCAGATCATTGAGCCGGACGGAGTGGAGCCTTGCAATGGAGCTGGCCGTTTCTCCTTTCCGGACCTTGTGGAACCGGCTGGGTTTCTGGCCGGATTTATAGAGCCCGGCCAACTGTTTGTCTATTTCATGAAGGGAAAAGGTTTTCGGAAGCTTGAGATGGAATCCTTTGGGGATATATTTCTGCTCGGTGAAAACCGGGGG
>Ga0208968_1000674_pt1 | contig 20955 bp, 19 predicted proteins | sample RifOxyA3_FD_184031 | JGI IMG/M metagenome (GOLD analysis project Ga0208968, IMG submission 184031) | Groundwater microbial communities from Rifle, Colorado - Rifle Oxygen_injection A3 (SPAdes) | ecosystem: Environmental > Aquatic > Deep subsurface > Groundwater | place: Rifle, Colorado, United...
GCACTCGTTGCGGCTATGAGAAAACTTCTTGTTATTGCAATAGGGGTTTTAAACAACAAAACTCCTTTTGACCCTAACTGGAAAAATTCTGTTCAATTTGCTTGACTTTCAACACAGAATCTAAATAATTTTTTAGTTAATATATCATACTGAAGCGCCAAAAGTGATTATTAGTAATATTCTTGTCAGCATCTTACCGGTTTACATCTTTAGCATTAATAGCTAGCGGGATAGATCCTGAACATCCAGGATTAATATTATAATTTCAATGTTTCCTGCTTCAGGATGACACAAGGTATTATTGGAAGGATTGAGGACTTATGACAGTACGAAGTACTTCAGGATGACAATACTAAAACATAGAATTGGTAAATCTTTCAGCTAATTAGCAATTCGAGTTAATAGTGTTCTATTCAAAAAATAATACTTTGAGACTGCTTCGCAATAATAATTTAAGCTAAATTTTACGATTCCGGGCTCGCAATGACAAAAATTGATTAATGCTGTATATTTTTTATTTCCTGGATAGGTTCTTAGCTATTTCACAATAGCAGGAAATTGCTTTTAATATATTATCTACAAATCCTACCAATAGAGTTAAATAATCATTGGTTTTTTATGTTTATTGATTTAACATACAAGCAATTCGAGTTAATTATGTTAAATATGTTAAAAAACTAGGCTAGTCACTAATTTTTAGTTGATAAAAAATGTTAACTAAATATACCCTCCAAGCTTATGAAGGTAGATTATTATAAATTTATTGGTTGAAAAATTTTTCCCTGAAAAGAGTTTCTTCTTTCTAATTCTCTATCAATTTGGTTTAAAATTTTAAACTTTTCAGGCAACCATCTTGGAGCAACTAAAATTTCTTTTAAACCATTTCCTGCAATTCTATGAATAGTGACCTCAGGAGGAAGGATTTCAAGAAAATCACAAACAATATCAACGTATTCTTCTGTTGATAATAATCTAATTTCATTATTTAAAAACATTTTTTCAAGTCGAGTTCCTTTTAAAACACAAAGAAGATGAATTTTTACTCCATTTATCCCAGTATCAGCTAATATTCTGGCTGTTTCAAGCATGTGTTTTCTTGTTTCTCCAGGAAGTCCTATAATTACATGTGCACAAATATTAATATTTTTATTTTGGGTTATTTTAACCGCATTTATAAAATCCTGAGCCGTATGTCCTCTGTTTATAAACTTCAAGGTTTTATCATGCATAGATTGTAAGCCATATTCAACCCATACATAATGATTATCAGTATAAGAACTTATTAAATCTACTTTTTCTGCATCTATGCAATCAGGTCTTGTGCCAATAGATAAACCTATTACATCTTTATGTTGAAGAGCTTTATCATAAGTAATTTTTAAATGTTCTAATGAACCATAAGTATTAGTATAGGCCTGAAAATAAGAAATAAATTTTTTAGCTTTAAACCGTTTTTTTAATCGTTCTATACCTGTATTAAGCTGTTTATCTACAGGTAATAAATTACTATGAGCTTTTGAAAAAGAACCGCTTTCATCACAAAAGATACAACCCCCATAAGATATGGAACCATCTCGATTTGGACAACTAAAACCAGCATCAAGGGTTACTTTATAGACTTTACAGTCAAAAAGTTTTTCAAGATGCTGGCTATATTGATTATATCTTTTACTTGAATTATTTAAACTCATTCATTTTCATTAACTTCTTGATCTTCTCTAGGTGGATATACATAATGTTCTCCACATTTAGGACAAATTACTTCTTGAGTCTGACCTTCTTCTACTTTTGCTACTTCGAATAAAGTTTTACATCCTGATTGTACACATCTGATTGCCCAGGCTGGTCTTATAATTCTAGCCATAAATTAAACCTTTCTGTTTTTGTTCTCTCAATAATACTATACAAAATATTACCAGATTTTTTACTTTCTATAAAATTTTGTTGCTTAATAAATGTTAATCATAAAACATTGATAAAGCTGAAGCAGTAGATGGGTTAAAAGTTTTCAAATAAAAGTTTCTTAATAAAGAGGAAATTTTTTCTATGATTTGTTTTTACATGTAAAGTTAGATGTTAATAAAGTTGATTCTATTTTAAAACTCTTTTATTATAATTAAAGTCGTCAGAGTCTACAAAATATTAATTACTGGACTGGAATAAGAGGTTAAGGAAGGAAAATGAAAACTAATACTATATATAAATCAGGTATCTCAAAAGAAAGGATAGCAGCTTTGGAAGAATTATTATCAGATAATGCTGTACCATACGATTCATCACCAGGAGTGTACGTAAGGTCTGATAAAGATCGTGAATTAGATATTTTATGGCAAGGATTCAAGATTAATTCAAAAGAAGAAAGAACACCTGGTATTTACCTTACAATAGGTTTTATCACAGGCGCTATTTGTATGTTTCTGATGAGTTTAATTCTTAATCTAGGAAATCCTTCCAAGGATAGTATTTCAGACTTAAATTTATGGAAAAAAAGCAGTACAGAGGTTAAGCAAAAAGTTGCAACACCTGTAACCATCACTCCTTCTACACCAGCAAGCCAAAATACTTACACTAAAACAGAAAAATATACTGTTCAAGAAGGCGATACGCTTGAAAAAATCTCTTTAAGGTTCTATGGAACTCCTGATCCTGTAAAAATTGAGCAAATTCAAGCAGCAAATAATATGAATAATCCTAATGAACTTCAGATTAATCAAGAGTTAATAATTCCTTTAGAGAACTAAATCAATAATTCAAATTAAAAGATCTCTCCTAATCAGGAGAGATCTTTTAATAGATAAACAAATATTACATTTATCCTCCAACTGTCCTATTTTTTTCTCAGGGAGAATGATGTTTTATTTTAACTAATGTATTATTAAATTAATAAGACTTTGCGGGAAAAGGAAATTGGAAAGACTTAAGAAAAATATTAAGAAAACTCTAATAATTTTCTTTACCTTGAATCTTTTATTAGCTCAAGGAAATTTTAGCTTCGCTCAATCTATTGAGAATTCTTCTAAAAGTCTTCAGGGAACAATTGAGAAAACTGAAGATAAAGAAGAAAAGAAACTTTTTACTGGTGAAAAGCAGGAATTAGAAAAGGGTACACAGCTAAAAATGACTGTTTCACAAGTAATAAGCTCTGGATATAGCGAAGAAGGTGATGAATTTTTTGCAGAAGTAACAAATGATTTAAATGCACCTGGAGGTATACTTATTCCTGCAGGGACAATTGCTCATGGTAAAGTCTCAAAATTAAGAGGAACTAAGCGTTTAGGTAGGGATGCTTACATAACAGTAAATTTTGATTATCTTGTAACACCTGACGGGCGAGAAATTCCTATAGAAGCTTCTATGACGACAAAAAGACATCCTGTTACCTCTGCTGCTAAAGTAGTTCTTGAGGATACCGCTTATACTATGGCAGGTGGTGTAATAGGGGGTTTTTTAGCTCTTAAGTTTCTTGGGCTTGGTGCTGCTATGGCAAGTCATGGTTATACAGTGGCAGGTGGAGCGGGAGTAGGAGCTTTAGTTGGAGTTACAGCTTCTCTTGCAAGAAAAGGTGACGAAGCTCTTATTGCTCCAGGGGATGAAATAAATGTTCATGTAGCATCACAAATAGAACTTCCTATTATGTCGGAAGAAGCACTTAAAGATGAAGAAAAACAAATGGAAGGTCTTGATGTAAAAATCACTGAATATATGATAGAAAAAGATCCTTTCGGAGAGCCAAACACAATTACATTAACTTTAAACGTTGATAATAAGACCCGTAGAACATTCAGCAGCTTTGATATGGCTTTAGTAAATGACTATAATTCAGTTTATTATCCATCTCCATTTGGAAATACTGATTTGTGGTTTCATAAGATTACTCCAAATACAAAAATGACTGGAAAATTATCTTTTGCTGTTGATAATCCAAAGAGAAAACACTGGTTAGTTTTCTATGACACAACTTCAAGAAAGGTTCTGGCAAAAATTTCCATAAAGAACGCAGAAAGAATGTTAAAAAAAGAAAAAAACAAAAAAAGTTAATCATTTTTTGACAAATTATAAGAAACCCCTCTTAATTAAGAGGGGTTTCTTGCTATTGATATCTAATTCCTGCTTTTTTCATTCTCTGAATAACTTCTTTTAATTTTTCTTCACCTACAGTAAGAGCTATTCTAAAGAATCCTTCACCTGATTCTCCCCAACCATTTCCCGGAGGAACAATTATATGAGCTTTTTCAAGCATCAGTTCGGAAAAATCTACTGAACTCATTCCTTTTGGAGTAGGAATCCATAAATAGAAAGTTGCTTTTGAAGGTTCAATGTTCCAGCCTAATTCTTTTAATCCTTCAATCATAATGTCACGGCGTTTTTGATACAGTGTATTTAATTGATCTATTTCGGATTGAGGACTTCCTAAAGCATTAATACCAGCTTTTTGAATAGCTTTAAATATACCACTATCAATATTATTCTTGATAATACCAAGAGCATTCATAGGTTCAGCACCACCGGCTGCCCAACCTATTCTCCACCCGGTCATGTTGTATGTTTTACTGTGTGAGAAAAACTCTATACAACGTTCTTTTGCTCCTTCAACTTGCAAAAAGCTTGGTGCTACATATCCATCAAAAGTCATTTCACAATATGCCTGATCGTGACAAATTAAAATATCATATTTTTTAGCAAAATCAACAACTTCTTTAAAATATTCAAGGTTAGCTACAGCTCCGGTTGGATTGTTTGGATAATTTAAGAAAATTAATTTAGATTGTTTTGCTATATCTTCAGGAATTTTATCTAATTCAGGAAGATAGTTATTTTGTGGATTTATTGGCATAAAGTAAGGAGTTCCTCCGGCTAAAATAGTCGCATTTCTATAAACAGGGTAAGCCGGATCAGGAACTAGTGTATAATCGCCGGGATCAACAAAAGCGAAAAACACGTGGGCAATACCTTCTTTAGAACCAATTAAAGCCAATATTTCATTATCAGGATTAAGATTTACATCAAACCTTTGCTTCATCCATTCAGCACAAGCAGTTCTAAAACCTGATGTTCCTTGATAAGGAGGATAATTATGAGTTGAAGGATCATCAATTGCTGTATGCATTTCTTCAACTATATGAGGAAAGGTTGGAGTATCGGGATCTCCGACTCCAAGATTTATAATATCGTATCCTTTTGCTTTTGCAGCGTCTACTTTTTTATCAATTTCAGCAAATAAATATGAAGGTATTCTGTCTAATCTTTTGGATAATCTCATACTTAGAACTCCTCTGTTTTCTGTCTTCATCGAAATATTAGATTAAAAATTAGGATAATGGTAAAAATTAAAGTGATAAATTTTTTCAGAGCCATAATCCGGCTAATCGTCACACTGTCATTGCGAGCACCGTAGGTGCGCGGCAATCCAAAAGAAGATAGTAATAATATTATTTGGATTGCTTCGTCACTTCATTGCATTTCGTTCCTCGCAATGACACCAGGAAAATTTGATTTCTGGATATATTCTATAATCACTTGTTTTTACATCTTTACCAAAATTAGATTAACATAAAACTGAACAAAATAAAAAAAGGACATAACTTGTCCTAAATGGGGGTTATACATGAGTGTTTATCGAAGTTTTTTAAAAATTATTCTATCAATCCTAATAAATTTTACCCTTTTAGCCGTTTGTTTTGTTTCATCTCCCAATAATATAAAAACAAAAAACAATTGATAATTGTCCGATAAGCATGTATGTGTAAGAAAAAGGACTTTAATATAATTAAAACCATTGATATTAGAGAATATAAGACTAAAAACACATGCCGATATATAGAAAGTTTTATGTAATTATTATATTCTTTTAAAATAAAGAGAATATAATGTATATATAATAACAATATATAAAAAGTTTGTTTTATTATGCTATTAGAGCTTAATAAATTGTAATAAAAAGAGTAAAGATAGATTTATTCTGGTTATTAAACTATTTATAAGCTATAAAAATTTAAAATTATAAATTGTACAATAAATAACAAGCAGAAGTTATATAAATAAAGATTAATAAGATTTTATACCTAGTTATAATGTTATCTGGTCTATTTTTTCTGTTATTCTTCCACTCCAATTTCTATCACCAATTTCTTGAGCTAAAGATAAAGATTTTCCATATAAGTTTGTAGCTTTATCAAATCGACCATTTTTTAACATAATATCCCCGGCTTGCTCATAGCTTTTTGCACAACCTGAACAGTTTCCTGCTTCTGAATCAATCTTTATAGATTCTTTGTAATAATTGAGAGCTTTTTTATCGATACCTAAATCTCTAAATACTCCGGCTACATTACTTAAAATAGAAGCCTGACCTGTTTTATCAGCTTCATTTTTAGCTAACCCAAAGGCTAATTTATAATAATTTAAAGCTTTTCTATAATCTTTTTTTACTGTAAAGATATTTCCAATACTGTTTAAAGTTTGTGCCTGGTCTTTTATATTTTCTGTTTCCCCATCAAGAGCTAGAGCAGCGTGATAGTGATCCAAAGCAGGATCAACTTTGCCTAGATCATCATAAATAGAAGCCATATTATAATAAGCTTTTGCCTGAGTTTCTTTATCCCCGGAGATTTTAGCAAGAGTTGCAGCTTTATTGTAGTTTTTAAGAGATTGAGAGAGTTTATTATTTTCATCAAAAATATAAGCTACATTTAAAAATATTTTAGCTTGAGTATTCTTGTCATCTATTTTTTGAGCAAAGATTAAAGCTTTTTTTCCTTCAGATAAAGCTTTTGCATAATTACCTTTATCAATAAGTTCTTCAAAGTTGTTATACAAATTTTGTAATCTGATATTTTCCAGTTTTGAAGGTGTTTTTTGTGTAGTTATTTGAGGAAGAGGATTATTTATTTCAGATTTTGTTTGTATTTGAGGAGATTGTTCCTGTTGTTGGGAAAGAATTTCTTCAGAGTTCTTTTCAACAGACGGTTTTTCTTCTGTTTTTTCTATTTCCGGGATAGATAAATTATAATCCACTTTTTGTAAGAAAATGGCATTTATCCAATTGGTTACTACTTTAGAATGTCTATTTAAAGTAGTAGTTATATATTCATCAAGTATTTCGGCTGAACTTCTTAAATTTGATTTAATAATAGATTGAGAGGGAGAAGACTTTTTAGCTTGAAGTTCAACTAATTGTAGATATCCAGATACTTCTTTTTCAACATCTTCAGGAGCGCCAATAGCGCTTAATGTACTGCGAAAATCAGTAAGAATTTGGCTAATATTAACTTTCTCTGCTTTATAATCAATAGCAGATTTATAAGCCTGACCAGTTGAAGAATTATTGTCTTCAAGAGACTGATTTTGTCCAGGTTTTTTGGACTGCTCAGAATCCCTGAAAACTTTTTCAACAGGTTTATGCTTTATTTGGGGTGTATAAGGCTTTGTGTATGCCGGATAAACACCAGGATATAACGTAGTAACCGCCTTCTTTCTGAATTAAAAATAACTCTCTCTTAGCTCCTCTATTTTATACATCGGCTAAGATAAATTAAAACTTTAAGAAAAAGCAGGCTTTTTTCTACTGTATTTAGATGATTTTTAGAAAAACCATTCCTTTTGCTAATTTTAATGATGTTTTTGTAATAATCAAAGATTTTCTTATGTTGTATTAAGGTTGGGTCAAAATACTTTGACCCAACCACAAATAATGATTAAGCTGGTTGGTTAGATTGCCGCGTCGGAGCTTCGCTCCTCCTCGCAATGACAATGCCATGATGTTGAAATTCTTTGTTCAAAATAACAAGAGAAAAATTGTAAGTTTTTAAACTTATATTTTTTCTAATAAATCTCCAACCTGACATTGGAATATCTCACATAGTTTATCAACGGTAACAAAATCAATTCTCTTAGCTTTTTCGTGATATAAATTTGAGATTGTATTTCTATTTAAGCCAGTTTTTTCATGAACATCCTGGATGCTCATTTTGTTAATACCCATTAATTTTGATAAATTACATTTAATCATAATTGAAAATTTCTTAATACCATACTTAATATGTTAAGTAAAATACTTGACTAATTAATCAGAATATAATATATTTTAGATATTATATTTAGGAATTATTGTATTTCTTTAAAAATACCATAAAAAGCCATAAATTTTCATGGCTTTAATTGGAATTTTTGTAATTTATAAACCTTACCTAAAAAAGAGGATATTATGAAGAATATAAAACAAGAAGAACTTTTATATAGATTATTGGACTTAAAACACTGTCTTGAAATTGCAGAGAGATACATTAAATCTGCTCAGGAAACTTTTGGTGAAATCGAAGAATTCAAACATTTATTAAAAGATATAAAGTAAGTTTGGGCAAAATTATTTTGCCCAAACTTAAAACTGAATAGCAATAAACCTCTTTTACAGTAGGAACTTAAATTTTAAGGTGCGTCCTATAATAAGTCTCTTATTTTCAAAGTCTTTTATGTTATAAATAAATAGATAAAGACTGGTTTGTAATATTAGAGAGAGGATATAAAGTGTTAAGAGCTGGAATTGTAGGATTACCAAATGTTGGTAAATCAACTTTATTTAATGCATTGACTTCAAGTAAAAATGCAGAATCTGCTAACTATCCTTTTTGCACTATTGAACCAAATGTAGGTGTTGTTAGTGTACCAGATGAAAGACTCTGGATACTTAAAGATATAGCAAAAACAAATGTAGTAATCCCAACAGCAATAGAATTTGTTGATATAGCAGGCCTTGTTAAAGGGGCAAGCAAAGGTGAAGGACTTGGAAATCAGTTTCTAGGTCATATTAGAGAGGTTGATGCTATTATTCATGTGGTTCGCAGCTTTTTAGACGAAAATACCGTTCACGTAGCAGGAAAAATCGACCCAATAAACGATATTGAAACAATTAATATGGAACTAGCTTTAGCTGATCTTAATACCGTTGAAAAAAGAAAAGACAGAATCTCAAAACAGGTTAAATCCAGAGAAAAAAATGCTATTATCGAAGATTCTGTTATAGACAAATTAATTGAACTTTTAAGTGAAGGTAAGCCTTTTTCAATTGATTTATTTAACGAAGAAGAATTACCTTTTGTTAAAAACTTACATCTATTAAGTTGTAAGCCTGTTATTTATGCCGCCAATGTTTCAGAAGCTGACCTTGTAAAAGGAACAAATGAGTTTGTGGAAATGGTAAAAGAATATGCAAAAACTCATCAAGCTCAAGTTGTTGTTATTAGTGCACAAATAGAATCTGAATTAGCTGAATTATCCCCTGAAGAAGCAAAAGACTTCATGGAAGAACTTGGTGTTGATGATTCAGGCATAAATAGAATGATCAAAGCTGTATATGAACTTCTTGGTTTAAGAACATATTTTACAGTGGGAGAAAAAGAAGTAAGAGCTTGGACAATAATAGCAGGGACTAAAGCACCTCAAGCAGCCGGTGTAATTCACACCGACTTTGAAAAAGGATTTATTAGAGCTGAAATCACCGGTTATAATGATTTTGTTAATGCCGGTTCTTATGTCGTCGCAAAAGAAAGAGGTGTTACAAGATTGGAAGGCAAAGAATATATTGTCCAGGATGGCGATATAGTTCATTTCAGGTTTGCGGTGTAATTAAATTAGTAGCACAACAACGTAAACTTATAGCTTTAAATTAAGTCCATCCATTTCAAAGAATACAGCGATGACTTAGGTTAGGTAATGGATATTACCATTAAATTTCGTTGAAATTGATTTTAATACTTAAATCTTACTTCTTCTAATTATCTAGAATTTAGATTAAAATGTTATTATAAAGCTTTATACAACTTAATTAGCATTAATAAAATAAAGGTAAAAAATTTGTTTGAGCGTTTTACGGAAAAAGCCATTAAAGTAGTTACTTATGCTCAGGAAGAAGCGATCAATGCCAAACATTCTAAGCTTTATCCAGAACATATTTTGCTTGGAATTTTAAGAGAAGGAACCGGAATTGCTGCAAGATTTTTAAGAGCATCAGGTTTAAATCCGGAAATTTTGAGAGAAAAAATCAGCAAAATAATTATAATAAAACAACAGGAAAAAATTTCTGTTGAGAATTTACAATTCAGTTCTGCTACTAAGAAAGTATTAAAAGAGGCATGGGATGAAGCAAAAGCCTTAGGGATAAACTATATTAATTCAGAACACTTATTCTTATCTCTTTTAAAAGAGAATAATGTCTCTATAATAAAACTTTTAGATGAACTTGATATTGATAAAAACAGAATTAAAACCAGTGTGCTAAGGGTTATTGAGAAAAAATCAAAAGTATCTTTTCACCCTGAAGCCAGTCAAAAAACTCTTCCTTCTAAATTAAGCTTTTTTTCTATTCCTTCTATTTTTGAAGAAAAAGATTCCTTACAAATAATGACTGCTGCTCAGGAAAAATTAAAAAATACAAATTTTGAAGCACTTGGAACAGAGCAAATATTTCTTGCAATGCTTGAAGATAAAGAGTCACCTTTATATGCATTACTTGAAAACGAAGGGATAACAATTGAGAAATTTCAGGAGAAATTAAATTCCCTGAATTCCAGAAAAGCAGAATACAGTTATAATGAATGTTTATTTACACCTGGGACGTTCTTTGCAATAAGTTCAGCTTATGAGCTTGCAAAAGAACTTGGCTCTTCTTCGATAAAACCCGAACACATTATTCTTGGATTATTAAAAGAAAAAAAAGGTATTGCTTATGAAATTTTGGAAGAATTAAATATCGATACCAATAATTTGTACAACAAAATTATTAATCCTATAGAAAAACAAAAGCCTGTTACCCTGACTATTCTTAGACTTGCAAAAGAAGAAGCAAGAAGATTAGGACATAATATGGTCGGGACAGAACAAATATTACTTGGTATTCTCGGAGAAGGAACAAGTATAGGTGCTATTGTTCTTAAAAATCTCGGAATAACTCTAAAAGATGCCAGAATTGAAACGGAAAAACTTATAGGATATGGTGACAGATATTCTGAAAAAGAATTGATTTTTACACCCAGAGTTAAAAAACTTCTTGAAATTGCCTGGTCAAAGGCTAAAAAGTTCAATCACCCAAGAATTGAGTCTGAGCATCTTTTACTTGGAATAATTAAAGAAAAAAAATGCATGGCGATGAAAGTCCTGGAAAATTTTGGTGTGGATGTGCTTGAGATTAAGCAAGGAATCTTAAAAGCAATAGAAGAAAAAAATTACAATTTATCAAATACAGAAGAAGTATAAAACAATTACCATTGTGTAGGTAATGAAAAGCAGAATGTTGTGCCGACTCCAAGCTTGGTATCGTACCAGATTTTACCGCAATGAGCTTCAACGATCTGCTTTGCAAGATATAAACCTAAACCTGATCCTACTTTTCTTTCAATAGCCCTTGCCATAGCATATCTCTCAAATATCCTCTCTCTTATCTGTGGAGCTATGCCAGGACCATTATCACTTATACAGGTTATTACATCATTATCCTGCTTATAAGTTTTGATGGTTATATTCCCACCGGTTTGTGTATATTCAATAGCATTTTCTAAAAGGTTTTCAACCACTTTCCTCATTTCTGTGATATCAACATTAACTTCAGGTCCATCCTGAATATCGATATTTATACTCATAGATTTTGACTGTGCAAACCCTTTTAACGAATTTACTACATCATCTATGATCCCTGACATATTATATTTAATTAGGTGCAACTCCTGCTTCCCTGCTTCGTAATTATACATATCAAGTAATCTTGAAAGTAATTCTGATAAACTCTCATTACTTTTTATTGTTTCATCTATAAACTCTTTATACTTTCCTATGGGTTGACTATCGGGTCTTGATATGAGAAATTCCAATGCCCTATGCTCTCCCACTATTGGCACCTGAAGATCGTGAGCCAATGTTAACATAAACGTATTTCTAATCTCTTCAAGCTCTCTTCTTTTCATTATTTCCCAGATAACGTTAGCTACCTGATCGGTAATAGATCTTAGAACATTAACCTTATCTTCTGTCCATACCCTTAAATCCTTCGAGGTAATTACCAGTATTCCTAAAACCTTGATATCGTGATTGTATCTGATAAGAGGAATTGTTAATAATGATCTTATTGAGTATTCATCAAAGAATCTTTGCAGATCAGAATCATCTCTATAATAATCTATCGTGTTATTTATCGTAATAGGCTCAAGGTTAATTCCCGTTTTCCTGATTATCTCATTAAACCTATTTGGAATTTGAGCATCCTGCAAAAGTCCTTGATCTTTTACATACTCCTGCTTGATTTCAGGTTTCTGAAACATTCCTTCAGGCATCTCTACAAGAAGTGCCCTATCATCATTATATATATTTGTCATTTTAGGCAATAAATATTTATACAGCTCATCCAGATCCTGAGAAACCTTCACGTCACTTATGATTATCCTCAATAATCTCTCTCTTGCTGCATTCTCAGTTAATGAATCATAAAGCCTAGCCTGATGCATCGCTATTCCTGTCTGTTTGGCTACCGTTCTGACAAAATCCACTTCTTCCTTTTTAATAAATCGTGGTCTTGAATATAAAACTGTTAAAGCACCAAGATATTCTTCTCCATATCTAATCGGTATAGATATACCTGCTATAGCTTTCATTCTTCCTAGAATTTTTTCTTCAGAAGCAATTAAACTAACAGTTTCAATATTACTAGAAATTAGTTCACCACCTGCTTTTAAAACATCTGAAAGTTGTTTATGTATTAATTCTGTGTCTACATTAACCAGGCTAAATAAATCAGGTGAAGATAAATACTCTTCATATTCTCTTACAGGCTGTAATTCCTGGCTAATCGGATCAAATGCTCTTATATAGCATCTACTTGCATTCATAGCCTGACCGAGTTCAGTTACAATTTTATGTTCTATATCTTTTATATCAATATCACTATCAATTATCTCTGTAATTTTTCTTATCAGGTTTTCCCATTCAATACACTGCTGCAATATCGGATATAACTCAACCTGTCGTGCAGTAATATATAGATAATCAGAGATATCGTGCAGTATATTTATATCGTCTTGAGACCAGTATTTATAGTCATTAATAGTAAAAACAGCAAGTATTCCCCACTTATCATCATCTTTTCTAATTGGGATATATGCTGCAGACTTGTGCCCTACTTTTTTATATTCTTCTTTGTAATAGTCAGGAACATCATCAAGATTATTTATAATTAGATCCTTATTCTCTTCTAATACTCGTTTGCTAACAAACTCTTTAATATTAAAAGAGAAATCTCCCTCTGTTAAACTTGCAAAATCAGGACTTGATTTACATTCACTCATTATTGATAAATTTGAATAATCACCAGAATAATGAATTATATCAACCCTATCAATATCAAAAAAGCTCAATATATCCTTACAGACTATATTTAATGTTTCATCCAGTTCCATTATTTTACCTTTATCATATTATAGGAATTAAAAACACTAAAAAATCATACTCAAAGTATAATTTCCTAAAAAGCAGATTTTATCCCACTCTCAGCTAGTTAAACCAGCTAATTTAATATACAAATTTTAGAAAACTTGTATAAACCAGAACGAATTATCCTAAATGCAGAATTATAATAGCTTTAATATTTTCTCAATAAATGTAATATTATAATTTATTTCATTATTAAGTCCTTCAAAACCAGGGAGATTCTTAAATGATGAAGGAAAACTAAAATACTAAAAAAGTAAATAAATGTTAAATTATTCAAAATTCAACAATAAAAATAGCACTTAAATAATTGTTAATTTTTTATATGAATAGGCAGTTAAGTATGAATTTATAAATCGCGTTTATAGTATAGTTGTTTCGATAGAAAATCTAAGATAAAAGTAATTTAGACATATTGGAGATATTATTGATGGCAGAATTACACACTAATCCCATGGCTAAATCTCAGGGGAGATCCACCGAGGAAGGTTTAAAGTTATCACTAGCACAAATGATGCTAACCAAAAAAAGTCCCGAGCAATTGATTGAAGGCTCAAAGAAACATGCCCTCAAAAAAACACTATCTACAATGGATTTAACAATACTAGGAATAGGCGCAATTATTGGCGCAGGCATATTTACAATAGCAGGTGTTGCTGCAGTTGGTACTGCCATTACGCCTGGAGCAGGTCCTGGATTAATTTTATCTTTTATTGTTGCAGGTATAGCCTGTGCTCTTGCAGCTTTATCATATGCTGAATTTGCATCTATGATACCGGTTGCAGGAAGTGTTTATACATATACTTTTGCCTCTCTTGGAGAAATATTTGCCTGGTGTGTGGGGTGGGTATTAGCTATAGGATATACGATAAGCTGTATTGCTGTAGCACATGGTTGGTCAGGATATTTGATGAAGTTTATAAAAGGTTTCACATTCCTTCCTGATTGGCTTACACATCCGCCTGTATGGCTTGTAAATGACTATTTTTCAGCTATTAAAGTACTGGGAGATCATGGACTTAATCCAGCAACGGCAATTCCTCATTTAGGTCCAATACCGATCTGCCTTGACCTGCCAGCAATTCTTATTATTGCAGCAATTACAGCAATATTAATTAAAGGAACACAAGAAAGCACTAAGGCAGCAACTTTAATGGTAATGTTAAAAGTTGGCGTTATTCTCTTATTTGTTGGGATTGGCGCATTTTATGTAAAACCTGCTAACTGGACACCTTTCTTACCAAACGGTCTTGAAGGGGTTCTCGCAGGTGCAGTAACTGTATTTTTCGCTTATATTGGCTTTGATGCAATTTCCACTGCCGCAGAAGAAGCCAAAAACCCAGAAAAGAGTTTGCCAATAGCAACAATTACTTCATTAGCTGTTTGCACATTAGTATATATTGCAGTTGTAGCAGTATTAACAGGTATGGTTCCTATTAATCAAATTGATATTAAAGCTCCAATAGCAGCAGCAATGTCATCCGTTGGAATGAGCTGGATAGCAGGGTTTATTTCAATAGGAGCTATAGCAGGCTTAACATCCGTATTACTCGTAATGCAGTTGGGAACAAGCCGCATCTTATTTGCAATGTCAAGAGATAAGTTAATACCCAAAAAACTTGCTAAAATACATCCTGAATTTGGTACACCATATTTAATTACATTAGTATTAGGTGGTATCTGTATGGTTGGCAGCTTATTTATCGATATTGCACAAGCAGCACAACTTTGCAGCATGAGCATTCTAACTGCATTTACGCTTATAAGCTTTGAAATCCTGGTTTTAAGGGTTAAAAGACCTGATCTACATAGGCCATTTAAAGTTCCGTTTGCAATAATAACCTGTCCATTAGCTATGCTCGCTTGTTCAGGCTTAATCTGGACAAATCCTATTCAAACAAAGGTTATGTACCTTGCCTGTCTTGCTGTAGGACTAATAATATACTTTAGCTATGTAAACGTTAGAAAAACCGATCTTGAAAAAGAAATGTTAAAGGCTCACAAATTTAGAGTTAACGATCTTCTTCAATCTAGACAAGCAGGAACAATGGAAGAATCAGAAACTCAAATAAAAGTATAAAGATAATAACAAGATAAAAGACCCTTTTAAAAGGGTCTTTTATAGTCTCTAGCCATAATTCTTGTCCAAATACTCAATAATCTTGTCTGATTCATACATATAAACTTCTTTATCTTGATCTACCAGAAATGGCACCTGATCTTGACCACCAAGAGTAAGTAATATTCCTCTTTTTCTTGTGCCCTTTTGTACGTTTCTGCATATATAATCAAGATTTAATTCCGTTAATTTTTCTCTAACTTTTTTACAATAAGGGCATTGTTCAAATTGATATAACTCTAACATTTTTCCTCCTAATCTCAAGATTTATTTCAGACAGATATTAATTGAATAATTAAAAAAGTTATTTTACTTTAAAAACCTCGAAATCTCATTAGCTTTTTTAACAATATTTTCAAACTATAAATTAGCATTTTAATATTAAATGTACACCTAAAAAGCTGATTATGTTTTAATAATCAACTTTTGCATATCCCTTAAATCCAGTTTTAATGATTTATATTTATTTAAAAACACTCGAGATGTACTAAAAATAATTATTTGGAAAGTCACGAAATATAGAAAAGTAGTAGTGATTACCGTTTTAACCCATAAAACCATGTAAACTTTTTGTAATAAATTGTAAGTTTAACGTTTAAAAAAAATGAAATGTGGAAAATACATGATATGACTGGCGAGCAATCTTCCTTCAACATTCTCTCTCTAATTCCTCTCTCTAATATGTGGTAGACTTATCCGGCAAAAGCCGGTTTTTTTTTGCTTATATTTATTTGCTTACAGGTTTTATGATATAAACATAAAATAAGCCACAAATTGGAAATTATTTATGAAAAGTAATATAGCAAAAGGTAAAATCGGAGAAGACATAGCAGCTAAATATCTCGAAAAAAGAGGCTTTAAGATCATTGAAAAAAATTGGCGTTATTCTCGCTATGGAGAAATCGACATAATTGCTACTGATCAAAAGACCTTAGTTTTTATAGAGGTTAAAACGAGAAGTACAGTTAATTACGGACACCCTGTAGAATCAATTACTAAAAGCAAAATCGATAAAATTAGAACTCTTGCAGGAGCTTATTTAAACGAAAATCCTGATTTAAAATTTAAAAACTATAGATTTGATGCAATAGGCATTATACTTAATAAAGAACCTGAGATCGTTTATTATAAAGATATATACCAATTTTAATTAGAGATTAAATATGTCAGAAAACCCAAAATGGTTTCAAAAATTATTTTATAAAGAAACTGTCCTTGCTATAAAATCCAGCCTGGACTTTCTTTCTTATGAAAGCTTCAAAAATGATCTTGTATTGTTATTGCCGCAGGAATCAAAGAAATCCAGAATCCGAATAGCTAATAATATATTACATAGATTTTTTCCTGACAAAAAACTATATAATTTCTTGCCACAGATTTGGGAAATTTATCAAGATGAAGAGCTGTTAAGAGAGATTATTCGCTATGAACTCTTAAATCAAGAACCAATAATAGCAGATTTTGTTGCAAATCATATCCTGAATAAACCAGCAGAAGAAGGATTACCACCTAAAATATTCAGTGACTATATTAAGCAGGTATATGGAAAAGAAATAGAAAACCTTTCCTGGTGGTTGCAAAGCACAGTAAGAGATCTTGGATTCATCAGTAAAAATAAAGTTTACTGGCAAATTAATGATATTAAAATTCCTGAAACTGCTTTTATGCTTTTATTACATAAAATCTTTGCTCCCTACCCGGATAAGATAAATATAGAAGCTATTCTTGAAAATAACTTTTGGAAAATTTTAGGAATTAGAAACGATGAAACAGTGATAAATATATTGTATAAAGCTCATCTATTGAACATTCTGGATTTCAAGGAAGGTATAATTGAAACAAAATACTCTATAGAAAGTCTCTGCTTATCTCTTAAAACTGACTTAATCTGACTTATTACAGATAAAGCCTCTATTATAGAGGCTTTATCTGTGCACATTTAATTAAATATTACTGCAACCAACCATTATTGCCGATTAAAGCAGCAGCAACCGGTACTGGATGAGATATTAACTGTTTTGCCTTTTTAGCAATTTCAATAGAAATTTCTGATTTCATATTTAGATGTATGGTTTTAAAATTAACTCTGGTTTTACCATTCTGATTGTTTTTTAAAGTAGAATCTTTAATTAACGACTCCAATTGACTGATTGAATATTGAATATCAACAACATTATCCACTTCAAAATCAATGGTTCCTGCAAAGTTATACTTTCTATCAAGATATACTTCAGGGGCAACCCTGATATCAGCAGCTTCTCCTGCCTTATTTAAATTTTCACCAGCAGCTCCAACATAAATGAGCCATGGATCGAATTTAGCAATAGCTTTTGCAATAGAAACTGAAATATCAAGATTAGAAGCAGCATCTTTATATAAAGCGCCATGGGGTCTTATATGCTCAATAACAAGATTATAAGACTTGGCTAAAGAACTTAAAGCTCCAATCTGATAAAGTACTACAGCCTGTAATTCTTCATCGCTAAGCTTCATACTACGATATCCAAACCCTTGAATATCAGGATATCCAATATGAGCTCCTATAGCTAAATTATGCTCTTTAGCTATTTTTAAAGCATTCATAATAGTTGTTGGATCACCGGCATGGCAACCACAAGAAATATTGACTGAACTTACATAAGGTAAAAGACTAAACTCTAAATCATTTTTATATACACCAAAACTCTGTCCAATATCACAATTCAAATCAATATATAATTGTTTTGGCTGGTTTTGCTCTTTTTTAATACTTGATAATGGAATCATTCTTTTTTTCTCTTCTTTTCTCAACCAATTAATATTATATCTTATCAAAACAAAGAATCTATACCAGGTCAATAGAAAAACTTGTAGAGTACTTATATAATTAACTTTAACTAATCAACATAAAATAACTTTTTACAATAAATTCAAATCTTGAAATCTGGTTATGGATATTCTAGGAATAATAATTAAAATGATCTGGCTCATGTTGCCGGCATATTTAGCAAATCCGGCAGCAGCTATTAGCGCAAAAATAGGTTCACCAGGTAGACCTATAGATTTTGGAAAGCAATATAAGGGCAAAAGAATCCTGGGAAACGGAAAAACCTATAAGGGTTTCATTACAGGTATAGTATTTGGAATTTTTATTGCAATTATGGAAAATATAATAAACACACGCTTCTTAGAAGATTCCATGCCGCAATTTAACACAGCTGCAATAATTGCCTTACCAGTTGGATCAATGCTGGGTGATGTGGTAGCAAGCTTTTTAAAAAGACGCTTAAATTTAAAAAGAGGGCAGGCATTTCCACTTGTTGATCAATTAGATTTTGCAATTGGGGCCTGGCTAATAACAATAATTTTTGCAGGACAATGGTTCTTTCAAAATTTCACCGTCGAAATTATCTTTGCTGCATTGATACTAACTCCTATTTTTCATCTAATAGTAAATATAATCGGATATAAAATAGGAGTCTCAAGAGAACCCTGGTAAAATTATAAAAAAAAAGCGGTATTGAATACCGCCTTACCCTCATTCGCTGTCAATACTTTTTAGTGAGGTTGATTCCAGAAAGCATCTCTAATTACTCTTGCTTTTTCTGTTTCAGATGAAATTGAAACATTGCAAGGAGTAAAGATGAAAACGCCTTCTCCAATTCTTTGCTGATGACCATCAACCGCATGAGTAGCACCTGATAAGAAATCAACTATTCTTTGTGACTGCTCAGCATCTAATAAATGAAGATTTAAAATAACTGATTTTTTCTCTCTTAAATTATTAACAATTTCAAGAGACTCTTCAAATGATCTTGGTTCAATGACCATTACTTCATAAGTGTTAGCACTTGGATGAGCTAATACTTTTAAGTTTGATTTTTTACGTGAATTTGAAAGCTCAGTAGTATCTGCATATTCATTTTCTGCAGCGTAAAAATCTTCTTCAAATTCTTCTACATCATCAAATTCTGGTCCAAAACCTACGAAACTTTTAATTTTGTTTACTAAACCTGACAATTCCTACTCCTCCCCAATAACTACTATAACTACATTCTTATTATTAACTAATTAAACTATTCAAATAAAACTCGACCCAACCTTATCATTGTTGCACCCTCTTCAGCTGCTATCTGGTAATCATTACTCATTCCCATCGATAACTCAGGAAGTTTGCAATTATACTTTTCTTCTAAATAATCCCTTAGCTCTCTTAAAGTTCTGAATACCGTATGTAATAACTTTTCATCTAAGGTATAGGGTGCCATGGTCATTAGACCTACTACATTAACCGCATCGAATTTTAATATTTCCGGAAATACCTCCTTAACTGCATTGACATCGAATCCGTATTTTGTTTCTTCTTCTGCTATATTGACCTGAATCAATATATTTTGTGTTATATTTTTTGCCTTAGCACTTTCTGATACAGCTTTTACTAATTTTTCAGAGTCTACCGAGTGAATATACTCAAAATTTCCTACTACCTTTTTAACTTTGTTTGTCTGTAAATGACCTATAAAGTGCCAGTTTATATCTTTTTCTATGTTTTCAGGAAGAATTTGTTTTTTATTCTCTGCATCCTGAATCTTATTCTCTCCGATATTTCTAATTCCAGCTTTATAAAGTTCGAGTATTTCATTTACACTTACATATTTTGTAACAGCGATTATTCTAACCTTTTCTGTGTTTATTTTATTCTTTATAACTTGTAGATTTTCTGGAATTTTACTCATATCTGGTTACCCAAAATATCCTTTAAAGGTCTTTACCTTTCCCCCTTTCACTTTAACTACACATTATTTGTGCTTCAACTTTCAGTTAACTTGATTTCAAGAATTATTATAGATGATGTTTCAGAATAATACAAATATTTGTATAGTATACATTTTAGTTGAGTATGCATTTTGTTTCCTATAACACCCCAAAGCCATGAATCAAAGGTCTTTTGCATGGTTTTTAATCATGATATTTAAACCCCATTATTTCTTAAAATTTCTTATCATTCCTAGTATATGATTAATACGGTTTTCTTTTAAATACTAAATAAACAGGCTGTTACAACCTCATTGCAAAATGAGATTAATATACATATCAACAATTAATATAAATTTCTTAACATTTTGATACTTCAGTATGAGAAAGATCTAACTTTATTAGAATTAATTATCTACTTAATAAGCCTTAATATAACAGTGTAGTTTATGCTAGTGCAACCACATCGCTAGCAGGACATGGATGTATTTATTTAACAGATAAGGAGAATCTGAATGGGTATTGTTGTAAACACAAACGTTAGCTCACTTCTAGTACAAAGAAGTTTATCCAGCGCTACATCTGGTATGAGCAAGTCTCTTGAGAGATTATCAACTGGTTACAGAATTAACCGC
>Ga0208968_1000675_pt1 | contig 20938 bp, 15 predicted proteins | sample RifOxyA3_FD_184031 | JGI IMG/M metagenome (GOLD analysis project Ga0208968, IMG submission 184031) | Groundwater microbial communities from Rifle, Colorado - Rifle Oxygen_injection A3 (SPAdes) | ecosystem: Environmental > Aquatic > Deep subsurface > Groundwater | place: Rifle, Colorado, United...
ATTTTCTTTCCGGGCAGATAACGGTAATCAATGTAATTTGGAAGATTGTATCCTTCCTCGTAAACACCTTTAACCCGTGTGCTGACAGATTTGCATATTGCCAGGGAATTCGTGGAACCGATTTGAGCCGAGATTCTTGCTATCGACTCCTTATTCAGCCTCAAATCAGGGAACGGAACAAATGTCAGCAGGGCCCAGTAACCAACAAGCAACGTCACTAAAACAGAAACCAAAACACGAGGATTGCCGGTAAAAATGATATAGAGAACCCCGCCAAGGAAGCAGGACAAACCTATCAACTGCAGTACACCAGTAAGCCGGATGTTCGGCCATTCATTGCTCAATCCCCCGTAATAGAAAATACCCGCCAATATAAGCAGCAGACAGCGACTTCCAAGCCGCAGAATGGCCCCGATTTTACCGTACTGCGCGACAGCTTTGGTCATGGAAAATGTCATTGAGACGCCAGCGATGAAAACAAACAGGGGGAAAATCAGATCTTCAAAATGAAATCCCTCCCACTGAACATGCTTACACTGTTCAGCCAGGAAGTTCGTCACACCATTATTAAAGATTTTATCCAGTGCACTTACCAACGCTCCGGCGCCTACGATCCAGAACATATCAAAGCCGCGTAATGCATCCAATGACATCAATCGACTTGATGAACCTGTAATCTGGGCTGACGATTGGAACGGGCTGAGTTCCTGTTTCTTTTCCGGTGATTGGTTCAAGTGTTATTCTCCTGGTTGGTTATACGAAACTGTTTTCTGGTACGGGTAGAAATCACAAACATTTCTGCCTTGTCTTTACCAGCCTGTCCACCGCCTCCCTAACTACGACATGCTGGCCAATAATTACAACCGGATAAAATCATAAGTTTGGCCGGTCTTCAATCCGGATTAAGAGAAACTTGAAATATCTATAAGAGGCCAGGAGAAAGGAACTTATGGATGGATTTGATCTCCGGACAATAGTTGTGATATTACTATTGATAGCTGGTAACCAGCTGTTCGTTGTCTTCCTGGCCGGTAAACAAAAGGGTGAAAATTAATCCGAACAATGGATATTGAAGAAAAAAATCAAAGAAGGTCCCTGCTGAAGGCCTGTTTCTGGCTTGGTGCAAGCGGCGTGTATGGCCTGATTTGTATCTTGTGGCCCGATAAAACGCTTGGGCTCCTTCTGCAAATGGGCAAGAGCGGAAAGGTTATGGTATGGCCCTGTCCCTGGATCACCATGGCAGCTATTCTGGCAGGCATTGTAATATGCCTGATGGCATGGAAGAACAGCCGCGCAACTGGAAATAAAGTAATCCATGTTCTTTCACCGCTGTCTTTTCTGCCGCTGGCATTTTCCGGCGTTTTCGTAAGGTTATGGCTTCCGCAACCTGTTGCTGCCAACATTCTTTTTCTTCTTCCGCTTGTTCTTTTGGGCATATGTATTGTTCGTGCAATGGACGTGCAGTCCTGTTCTCTGACCACGCCGAAGATGGCGCTGGTTTTCGGCGTTTGCGCCGCGATTACATACGCGCTGGTAGGATGGTATTTCACGCTCCTGGCAGGCGAACATTCAGGCGATGAGGGACATTACATCATCCAGGCACAGAGTTTGTATTATGACCATGATCTCGATATTAAGAATAACCTCGGTTGTCCACCTGACAAAATGCGGGATCATTATCACATCAGTTACTTTGCAAAAGGCGGGCACTGGTATTCATGGCATTCGTTCGGCCTTCCGTTGCTTCTCGCACCGTTCGTTCCATTTGGTCTACTGGCAAGGCATATTATCCTTGGCCTGCTGTCGGGCATAGCTTGTACAGGCCTTGTTCTGCTTTGCCGTAAGATCCGCGCCGGGACAACAGCAACATTTCTGGCGTGTGGCTTATTCTGTTTCAGCTCACTGTGGGGAATTTATTCCTGCCGATGCCTTCCGGAAGTTCCCGGCGCTGCATTTACAATTCTCCTTGTCCTGGCAATAATGGCACAATCCGAACGCCCATGGGGAACTGTTTTTGCCGCAGCACTCTGCTGTTCCATTCTGCCATGGCTCCAAGCCCGTTTTATTCCCATAGCCCTGACTGGTACAGGACTCTATGGATTACGTGGCCTGATGATGGACGGCGAGAGGCTGCGTAACAAGATTGTCAGGCTTGGGGCCTTTGTGATCCTGTGCCTTGTCGGCTATGGAAGCTTCTTCTGGATTAACTGCATGTTCTTTGTTGGTGGACATTCATACCCGGTCGGCGAGATGCTGTTCTCTTATCTGCCTGGTATGTGGCATGTTATGGCAAGCAATAGAGGAATATGCGCTACTCTGCCCGTTTTCGCATGGATGGTTGGTGCAATGGTTTGGGGAATCTTCCAGGACCGCGAACAGAGGTTCTTTCACATCGCGGTGTTTTTGTTCATTGTTGCAGTTCTTCTGACATCCATGTCGAATGTCGGCTACTATGGTGGAGCGGCTGTCATGGGCCGTTATTTCGTTGTTGTAGTTCCGTTGCTTGTCCCCTCAGCGGCAAGGGCTCTTGAACAAGCTGGCCGGCCGGCCCGCTGGTGGTTTGCTTTCCTTGGATCAATCTCAGTGGCCCAGTTTGTTATTTTGCTCTTAAACCTTCGTGCTGTCGGAAAAGCTTTCGCCGATCCTGCTTCCGTTATCTCGCTGGTATGCCCACTCCTTGAAGGCCTGATTAAATTGTTAGCGCCTGTAGATAAGGACATTACTGATTTCTATGTTTACTTGCTGTACAGTTTTACCACTGCATTAATCCTATTGGAAAACCGGAAACCTCTTTTACAGAGGTTTTTTCTTTCCGTCCTGATTATCGGTTCAGCGATGGCTGGAATTCGTGAACATTTATGGCGTCCGGCCTTAACTCATCAGGGACTGAATGCAGTTTATCTCGAGAGAGTGGGCAAGAAATTAGATACAGCTATGATATTGTCTCAAAAAAATGGGAACCCTGTATCTCTGTTTTCTGTTTCGGACAGATTCTTCGGCAAGGTAATGCCGTCGGTCACATCTGCCGACTTGGGCGTAGTTCTAAAGAATAACGTGATATCGCAGCCTAGGATACCGGATAACGATTGGGAACGGCGCGGATACCGGTGGGCAACACTTGTAACTCCTTTCCGCGGAGGATATGGTGGGCGGGTGTGTAAGCTGCAAGGAAATCTTTCGAGTGATACAAAGCTGTACTGGGCTGTCCGTGAAGGAAATAGCCTGCTGCTCGAAGAACAAGTTAAACCTGATGCAGATGGCTCCGTAGATTGTTTAAGAAAGTTCAAATGTCATGGTAATGGTGATGTTTACATGCTTGTCCGACTTGAAGGCTTGGATGGCTCACTGAATAATGTTTCTGTGAAATGGTCCCCCTTCAGCGACGAGCTGCTGAAACGTGGAGATTTCACACTGCCTTAACATTTCATAAATGGATTGACGCCGTTTAAATGGTGTGGTTGAGTTGGTCATCATACTTTCATGCAACTCAGAAACAAAACGTTTGCCCGGTTCAACTCGCAGAAAAACATTTTCCCGCGCATCGGTATCTGCGGAATAACATGGCTCTTGTTGACCATGACAGGCTTTGCAGATGAACCGACACTGAACCTGGCAGTCCGACGGGAACTCTTTATTGACAGGTATCTGATCGAATCCATGCCTGGTCTTGAACTGAGGCAACATGCACCAAGTGATGAAGGGGAAGTCTTGCGGTTCAATCAACCATGGGAAGGGATGTTCTGCACTTATTCCACCATAATCAAGGACAGTGAGAAATATCACCTTTATTATCGCGGTAAAGATGGCGGTTCCGACGGCAAGGGTGAAGTCACCTGTTATGCAGAAAGCGGCGATGGACTTGTGTGGAACAGGCCTAAGCTGGGATTGTATGAAGTCGCAGGTTCGAAGGACAATAACATCATTCTTACCGGCACAGGAGTGACACATAACTTCAGTCCTTTCCTTGACACACGACCAGGTGTGCCGCGCGCGGAACGGTTCAAAGCCCTTGGCGGGTTGCTCGACAAAAACGCAACTGGCGGCCTGCATGCTCTTGCGTCTGAAGACGGCATTCACTGGCACGACATGTATAACAAGCCCGTCATTACACGCGGTGCGTTCGATTCTCAGAATGTGTGCTTCTGGTCGGAACTCGAGCAACGTTACGTCTGTTTCCTGCGTGTTTTCACCAAGGGTACAACCACATCAAAGGAATGGACTCCCTCAGGGCTGCGTTCCGTGGCACGGACTGATTCCACGGATTTCGAACACTGGACTGAGCCGGGTTCCATGCAGTTTCAGCCGGCCCAGGACTGCCATCTCTATACCAGCCAGACACATCCTTACTTCCGTGCGCCACATATCTACATCGCCACTGCGGCACGCTTCATGCCAGGCCGTCACGGTATTACTGATGAAGATGCCAAGCGCCTCCAGGTTTCACCATCATACTACAAGGCAGCGAAGGATGTCTCCGATAGTGTACTCCTGACTTCCCGCGATGGACGTATATACAATCAGACGTTTCGCGAGGCATTTATCCGGCCCGGTCTGCGGTTGTCGGAATGGGTTTCGCGTTGCGGTTATCCTGCTCTGAATGTTGTTCAAACCGGCCCGGCCGAGATGTCGATCTATGTGAACCAGGACTATGCCCAGCCAACAGCGCATCTGCGCCGTTACAGCATGCGACTGGATGGTTTCGCGTCGTTGCGGGCACCTTATGATGGCGGCGAGATGATTACAAAACCCCTTACATTCCAGGGTAGACGGCTGATGCTGAATTTCTCCACGTCAGCCGCCGGGGGTATTCGCGTCGAGATCCAGGATGCTTCAGGAAAGCCGTTACCCGGATTTACGTTGACCGAATGCGTTGAAATCTTTGGTAACGAGATTGAACGTACAGTACAGTGGAAGGGCGACAGCGATGTAAGCAGACTGGCAGGGCAGATTGTACGGCTTCGTTTTGTAATGAAAGATGCCGATTTGTTTGCGCTGTGTTTCACGAAAGACTCAAAATGAGTCCATTACTTCGGCTGCGTAAAATAAACAACAAGTAATAAATCCGTAATTCTTACATCTTACGAACATATCAGGTATTACCCATTCCTATAAGACAAATGGCTATGATGAGAACTGCCAGACCAGTTGCCATCGTCATTAGCGGTTTGCTTCCCGCCCCCTTCCATTCGCCGGTGACAAGCCCACACAAATTACCCATCACGATAGATGTAATCATCAATATCGGCCATCCAATTGAGGCGGCCAGCAGGCCCAGTTTTGACAATCCCATGCCGTAAATAGCAATGCTGCCCGACCACAAGATTCCCATTAAAAAAGTCAAGACCCAGCAAAGACCCGCCCCTTTGAGAACGTACCGGCTCCAACCCTGGTCCTTTCTCATCAAGTACAGGCAGTAAAGAAAGGTAATGACAAAGGCTGAACTCATGGTCCAGCACCAGATCGGATTACTGGCATTTTCCGGCGCTGCTCCTGTCTTCTTTGCGTTAGAGATAATTTCTTCTCCAAAAACAAATGCGAAATTAAGCATTGGCGAAGCTACTCCACTGATAATGCACACGGTCAATCCCTTAAAGAAGGTTCCAGAACGTTTGCTCCCAGTTTCATTACCACCCAACGCTGACAATGCTTTTTCTTTCCAGTTACCGGCCAGGGCACATAGACACACGCCAATCAACATCAACACCACGCCGCCCAGAATTGTCTGACCACCAGACGTTCTAAAAGCATCGGCATGGAATAAAACCATTGGCAGCAGAGTTCCCAGGGCACCCCCCAACCCAATAATCACAGCAAAGCCCAGGGCTAACCCGACCGTGCTGACTCCAATACCAAAGCAGATTGTGCCGATTCCCCAGCCAGCACCAAAGAAAGTGATCGCTGCTATGGTTTTCAAGGAAGTTGACGTGTATACGTTAATTAAATCCGGAATGGTCATGAAAGCCAGCAGCCAAGGCAGGATTACAAATCCCCAGAGGGCAAATACGCTCCAGATGTTTTCCCATTTCCATTTGGTGGCATATTTCATCGGCAACGGAAATGCGCCTTGCATCGCACCAGCCAGTATTGTCAATATACATCCTGTAAACATATTCACGGTATCTTGCTTTTCCGGATGCTACAAGATTGCCGGACAATCTCAAGTATTCCGTCCGCCATGGATGATTTTGTCCGCATTGTCCCCAAGAATCTTTCCCGTTTCGGCTTTTGAAAGTTTCAATGACTTAATAACCTCTATGGCAAAGCGCATTTGCATGGGGCCCTGCAGCGGGACATCGGTTCCAAAAACAATATGATCGGGACCGAGCAACTCGACCATTCTTTCCATAACACCGGGATAGACATACATCAGATAATGGGCTGTATCCACATAAACGTTCTCCAGATGCCGTTCTGCAACCAGTTCCAACCCTCGAAGATTCGGGAAATATGGATAGACCGAATTCTGAAAAATCCCGGCCATGTGTGCCATGATAATTTTGGTGCGGGGATGACGCTCGGCAAAAGTTGCTATCGCGCCGGCATCGGCAAAACCGGTCCCCGGCATACATGATACATGAAACAGCATGGCTGGGACACGTTCGGCTACCGTATCCAGAAAACCCCTGGCAATCCGTGATCCAACATCGTATCCGTGGTAATCAGGATGGACCTTGGCACCTATGAACTTCGGATTTTTTTCCATGAGATCAAGGTCGTTGATTGTTCCAGGGAAGAGTGGATTGACAGTAACATACCCGAACAGTTTGGCAGTCTGTCCCAGGGCCGAATTAAGTTCAAAATTACCCTCGGTCGTATCGTACATGATCGACCGGGCCGACGATATACAAAGATAATCTACCCCGGCTTCCCCGGCGTATTGCTCCAATCGGGCGGCGTCCGCGGCCCAGAAAGGAGCGAAGTTGATATTGCCAAGATGTCCATGAATATCGATAATCATGATTATCTCCTTTCCGAAAGATCCAAACACCTCACCTCTCGTCCCAGCGAGGAAAGTTGCTCTGCCTCACCGCTGGTAACAATAACTGCGTCTTCCCAGCGAAACCCCATTTTCTGGTTAGCCAGAAAGACATCTACCTGGAAGACCATGTTTTCCGCCAGATTGAATGTCGATGACGTTTCTATAAATGGATATTCGCACTCCATTTGCCCGCATCCGTGTGCCGGCCCGTACAGAATTGTATCTCCGTAGCCGCGGTCTTTGATGAAACCATGGACCTTTTTAGCAACCTCGGATACCGGCGTGCCGCTGCGCATCAGATCAATTGTCATTTCCTCAGCATCATGTCCTGCTTCGAGAAAACGGCGGACCTCCTGATCGCAATCGCCCAATACCAACGGCCGGCCAATGCTGTTGCTGTACCCGGCGACCTTTGCGCCCACACAAACCTGCACAATTTCTCCTGTTCGAATCTGGCGATGCGTGGGGCGGCTGATTGCCTGATTGGAGTTTGGACCGCTACAGCACCAAACGGGATAGCCTGTGGCTTCGGCTCCACTGTCCAGCATTGCCGCAGTGGCAAGCGCAGCCACCTGGATTTCGGTCAGACCGGGTTTGATATGATCCAGGATGGCTTTAAGTCCGATTTCGGAGATTCGGGCCGCCTCTCGTAAACAGTTGAGTTCGCCTTTGCTCTTGGTAATCATGACCGACCGTACGACCGCATCAGCGTCGACAATTTCTGTTCCATCAAGAGCTTTCGCGAGATTGGAATATATTCCCTGGGGAAACATGTGCCAACCTGCAATACCTAGTTTGGTAATATGATATTTGCCGAACACATCAGTCCAGGCCGGCAATTTTGATCCCGGATAATTCGGCTGGGACGATTCCCGGAAATCCATGAGCTGAATAATTTGTTCAATTCTGGATCGTGACCGGGCAAAAACCAGACTTTCCGGGCCGATCAGCAAGGCGGGCTTTCCCTCGGCGGGGATAAGAACAGCAGTCGTCTCAAAACTTGGCCAGTAATCGGAAAAGTATCGAACCAGCGCTGGTTCCGATTCCGTTGAGAAAGCCAATAGCGCATCCAGCTTTTGCCCGGCCATGGCGGCCTGGGTTCGTTGGATCCGTTCCCCGAACTCCTTGTCTGTAATGAATATATGATTCACCTCGGTCCTCGCATATTTTCAACTGCACTCCGGTTCTTGAACATTATCACTGCTGATCTGTTTAACGGCCCTCTTTGCCATGTTTGGCAATCCATTCCCTGGCATAATCAACAGCTGCAAGCCCCTTGTTACAGAGCGGCGTACAATGGAAAATCAGGCCTTCGATTTGTCCTTCCTTGTAAAGCTTGTAGGCATAATCAAGCTGTTTGATCATGAAATCTTTGCTCAATTCTTTCTTGCCGCCAAAATCCCACATGTAAATACCGAGAAGAGTCGGCTTATCCGGAACCAGCGAACGGTATTTCTTGAAATTCTCATCGATCTTCTGAATGTCGCTGCCGCTCCATATCCAGAGCGAAACAGTGTCCACATGTTTCATGACCGGTTTTATCGACGCGCCCAACTGAGCGGTATAGAGAACAATCGCCAGGTCAAGCCGGCGTTTGTAGGCAAGCGTTTCCTCGTGAAGCTGTTTCATTTCATCAATCGAAAGAGATGCCGGCATAGGTTCTGTCTCAGAATCCTTGTTGAATCCGGGCTTACCATGGAAGAAATCATCGAGATAATAACCCGTAAGATTCGGCATCGTATCCCGTAAGCCAAATACATAATCTTTCAGTTCATAATAGGACTTATTGGAACCGCCGGACAGGTCCCAGGCAATCCGTTTAACATCTTTGAACTGCTTGCGGTATTCCTCGTTCGGAGTTCCGCCGCGAATAACACAAACATTAGGAATTCCCATTGATTTGATGCCTTCCGCCATGCTCATCGGGGCGCTCAATGGAATGTTATATACTCCCTTGGGTCCGTCATAAGCTCCCGGATCATGACCCCACATCCAGAGACGATCCTGTAAATTATTCTCGTAAGTTGGATATTTGACACCCAGACCACATAAGGAAGAACAGCCTGCCGATAATGTACTCAATCCCACCAATGCCGATGTCTTTTTCAGAAAATCACGGCGATTCATCACTGTACTGCTTTGGTTTATTTTCATATTTCTCCTTTCATCCCGCCTGACTGACTGTGAATGAAACTCTGTCCAATTTTTCTGTATTCTATAAAATTGACGAGACTTGTATATGTCACCTATTATTGCGTTTGTGTCCTTTTTTAATCTTAGGAAACGCAATACCGGATCTTACAGTTCCCCGTTTACCGGGGTGGGAACACATTTTCTTCCATTGGGAATCCTTCCAGATCATTCCGGTTTTGTTCTTCACGAGACCGGTTATTTGCCAAACAACAACTGGTGGAATTTTACAAAAGTACTCAGCCCATTCTGGCGTTTCTATTACAACTTCAAAAAGGGACATAAAGTTGTATCCAGGAATTTTGAAGTCGAACTCACACCTGAACAAATAATGTTAATCCCGGACCAGCAGCTTTTCGACTCTATCGGAACAAAGCCCGTCCAGCATTTCTGGATCGCTTTCAGTCCTGCAAGACGTATTGATATCCGTCAGAAGATTCCAATAATGCTTAAAACAGCCCATTATGAACTGGATATAATCCGGGAAATTGCGGGCTTATACAACAATAAGGCCGAGTGTTCAGACAGGCAACGGGTATTCCATCTGAGCATGGCTCTTCTGAACATAGTCCTGAGCAGATCTGAAATCAAATGGCAGAATCATGATTCACCCAACATGGAAAAGGCGTCCAGATTTATTGAAGAGAATTATTCATCAGCAATCTCCATCCGCGATACCGCGAGAAAAGCAGGGATGAGTCATCCGGTCTTCATAAAGGCTTTCAAACGTTACCAGGGTGTAACGCCAGTAAGGTTCCTGATACAAACAAGGATCCGACATGCTGCCGACATGCTGGCCAATGCTGACTTCTCAATTGAAGAGATTGCAGAACGGACAGGGTTCCCTAACCGCGCTTACATGAGCCGTGTTTTCAAAAAAATCACGGGCACTTCCCCTGCTCAATTTCGCAATACCCAGGGCCAGGGATAGAGTATCAGCACCTACGACTGTCAGCCGCCAAATTGCAGCCCATTAACAATTCATTCAACAACAAATCTATAGTTACCAGAGCCAACTTCAAAAACTGCTGTTTCTTCACCTCTGCGAAGAAGTTTGACACCGTTTGATTCGGAAACCGGCCGGTTGCCTTCTTTGATCATGGACGTTACGGTTGCCGGAACATGTACAGAAGCCGTTGTATTGACAGGAATCGTAACGTTCAGGGTCAGGCGCCTGCCATCCAGCGCCCATTCACTGCCGACAACGCCATGAACCGACGTATAACTTGCCTTGACCCACTTCAGGTCACCCACGATTTGCGGTGCAATAATAATCCTGTCAAAACCAACTGCATCAGGAACAGATCTTATGCCACCCAGGTATTTAAAGAACCACGTACTGACAGATCCGAACATGGGATGGTTATGCGAAAAAGTGTTACTATCCAGGGCCCAGTGTTCCCACAAAGTAGTTGCCCCATTTTCAAGCATGTAACCCCAGCCGGGAAAGGTTTTCTGATTGACGATTGTATAAGCAACATCAGCCCGCCCAAGTTCACTCAGCGCATGGAGCATGCAATCGGTTCCGAATATCCCAGTACTCAGATGTCCGTTATGTTTGTTCAGAACGTCATCAACCAGCAGATCTATTGTGGCAGCCCGCTGCTGGTCCGGCACTAATCCTAGGGCAAGCGCAAAAGATTGATTGGCTTGCGTACCTTTTTCGCAACGCCCTGTCTTTTCATCCAGGAACTTGCGGTTGAAAGCTTCCTTTATTTGACCGGCCAATGTTGCATATCGCCGGGCATCATCCATCTTTCCAAGGACTTCACAGATTTCTCGGTAAAGATTGACCGTAAAATAGTAATAAGCCGTACTGCTCACCGCAGGTGATTTCGGCACCAGCGATTCGTGATCACCGATACACTGGCTCAGAATGTGGTCCTGCGCCTTGGAGGCCAGGAAATCAAACCAGCGGCGGGTACTCTCGTATTGATCAGCAAGAATCCGGTGGTTCCCATAGTATTGCAACAACCGTTTTTGCAGGACTGGATGGGCCGATCCCCAGAGCATCGGGCCGCTTCCTTCTCCAAATCCGCAGTCAGCAATACCAACGCAAGGAGCAGTCTCCGTGAAACCACCGTTGGGCCGCACCGCATCAGCCAGGTCATAAACAGCCTTCGCATAAAACGAGGACATATCAAAATTGTAAATGGCAGCCTCGTTACAGCCGACAATATCCCCTCCATAGCCAAATTTCTCGCGATGCGGACAATCGGATTCAACGCTGAAAATGTTACTGAGAAATGTCCGGCGAAACGCTTCCTGTATCCGGTTGAACATCTCGTTGGAACACGAAAATGATCCTGTCGTTTCCACGGCGGAATGCAATGCAAGTCCTTCAATTGCATCGAGAGCAGGGCGACCGGGATAGCCGACCATTTCAACATAACGAAAACCACCGTACGTAAATCGCGGGGTATATGTTTCTTCGCCCGTTCCCTTAAGGATGTATGTGTATCGATGAAATGCGTTTGTCGGGGAACCCGGTCCTCCCTTTGCCCTGCCCGCCTTTATCTGGCCACAGGCGCTGGTATTGGCATTGAGTTTGCCGTCCGGTGTTAACAATTCACCACAGGTGAGTGTGACAGTATCACCCTGTTGACCTTTGACATGAAGACGAATACAGCCGGCAAAATTCTCTCCGAGATCAAAAATAAAAGTTCCCGGCACAGGTTCATTCATTTTGACCGGTTTTATGATCCGGCCAATTTTGATCGGCGGGGCTGACTGTGCCCGCAGTTCTCCTACCGGTTCCAAAGCAGCCACCGCCGCCTGCCACTGCTGGTCATCGAAGCAGGGCTGGTCCCATCCCTGCATTTCCTTGCGTGCATCATAAACCTCACCAAGATATACGCTGTTTTTCAGGATCGGACCATCAGCTGTTCTCCAGGTTTCATCACTCACAACATGCTCGGTTGAGCCATCTGCATATTCGATATTCAAGTTAAGGATCAACCGTGGACGTCCGACTGTCAGGCTTTCGCGAGGATTGACCTTTCCCCACATTCGCAGGGGAAGCGGATTATACCAGCCATTCCCGAGCATGACGCCAACAGCATTTTCACCTTTTTTCAGCATATCAGTGACATCATATGTGGAGTAAAGAACACGTTTGGCATAACTGGTCCAGCCTGGGTCAAGCATGTGATCCCCAACCTTGGACCCGTTGATCCGCAGTTCATAATAACCCAGTCCGCTGATATATGCTCTTGCCCGCTTTATCTGCCGTTCAACTTTAAAACTTTTGCGCAAAAGTGGAGCCGGATTCTCCGAATAAAAATCTTCCTCCTTTTGCGGCAAAGGCTTGTTCTGGCAAATCCACTTGCCATGCCAGTCCTGCCGGGAAAGAAGAGCCATCTCCCACCATACTGGCTCACTGTACGGACCGGGGTTGCCATCCTTGTCCCACGCACGGACCTTCCACCATACCCGCATACCTGATTTGAGGGGTTTTCCCCCATACAAAACACCGACAGAACGATCGGAATTGACTTTGCCGCTGTCCCACATATCTGCCGTATTGGATTTCAGTAATTCAGGATTTCCGGCAACAAGTATCTGATAATCTGTCTGTTTATCTCCACGCACAGTGGATTTCAGGATCCAGCTGAGTAGCGGCAGGGGAACATCAATCCCGAGCGGAACACTTTGATATTCGCATTTCAGCCCCGTTACCTTTATGGATTCCGCCTCTCGACTAGTCACACAGCCTGCCAGAATCAATAAGAACATTACTGTAAACATTTTTCTGATACTGGTCATATTCTGGTTCCTCTTGTACTTGATAACTGATGATTAAATGACTGTGGTCTTGTACCGCGCACATGAAAAATATCATTCCTGTAACAACATAATTTGGCAGTTCGACAGATGCAATGATTTCTTTTAATTTCTCCTGTTACCTTCCTTGACTTTTCCGAATACTTGGGGCAGAAACAGTAAAAGAAAATATAAGAATCAACAGGTCGTTCGAATCCTGAATATTTTTCACAGGGAGGGGTTCATATGTTGTCTAAATTTCGCGCCTTTTTCTCACTGCTTATTGTTTTTCTGTTTGCGGCTTCTGCCGGGTCAAGCCTGGCTGCTTCCCAGAAAAAGATCTATATCATTACCGACCTTGAAGGTATCAGCGGGGTTTTCAAGTTTACGCAGACACGCGAAATCGATACCCCATTGGCTCGGGAAGCGCGCGAATATTTCATGGGTGATGTAGCTGCAGTAGTCCGGGGGCTTAGAGATGGAGGAGCCACGGAAGTCGTAGTACTTGATGGTCATGGCAATCAGGCTGTTATTCCGCACCTGATGGCACCGGGTGCAACATACATTACGGGTGTACCCAGGCCCGACTCGCTCGCGGATCTGGACAATACCTTTGCCGGGGTGGTGATGCTGGGCTTTCATGCAATGATGGGGACTCCCGATGGAGTGTTGAATCACACACAGTCATCAAAGAGTGAAAATCGATACTGGTACAATGATGTTGAATCGGGCGAAATCTTCCAATGTGCAGTGAGGGCCGGATATTATGATGTCCCCACGATCATGGTTACGGGAGACGAAGCAACTTGCCGAGAGGCTGAGAAATTTCTCGGCAAGACGTGCGTGACCGTTGCCGTGAAGAAAGGAATTGCGAGGGAATCGGCCATGCTCTTTCCATTCGAGGAAACCCGCAAAAAACTGTATAAAGGCGCAAAGCAGGCTATGGCGGCTATTCCCAACTGCAAGCCTTACAGACTGGATATGCCGGTCAAGGCCAGGATGCAACATCTGGTTTTTGAAGGTACTGAAAAGTCAAAGCTGGTTACTAAAGAAGGCACAGTCACGAATGCCCTGCAAATTACCAGATTTTAAAGTTAATATACGTAATGGTTGCGGCTTATAGACTGGAACGCGCAGAAATAAGTCTTCCTAAGAAAGTAAGAGGTAAAAATTATGGAAGAGTTTAGATTGGAAAATAGAGAGTTTATCGAATTGAATGATCTCTTGAAAATAAAAGGTTTATGTGCAAGCGGAGGTATAGCCAAGGCTGTTATCGCGGCAGGCCTGGTCAAAGTAAACGGCAACGTAGAACTGCGCAAGCGGTGCAAAATACGGCAAGGTCAAGTGGTTGAATTCAAAGGCCATGGAATTACAGTATTATAGGATTGTATCTGGATGGTGTGTTGCTTATTCCCATTGATCGTGCACGCCGGGTATCAACATCAATATAACTTTCGCTTAAGGAGTTAAGACAATATGAAACTGTTAGAATTTAAAACTAACACCAGTGTTATGACGGCAACATTCTTGATTATTTTCCTGGGTAATCTGGTCACCACTGCCCTGGCCGAGAGATTAATAATCCACGTCGCTCCAAACGGCAATGACACCGCAAAAGGGACAAAAAGAGCTCCTTTTGCCACGCTTGAACGCGCCCGTGACGAGATCCGCAAAGTCAAAAAAGAGAAGAATTCCATATTTGAAGGCATTGAAGTCATATTGGCCTCGGGGACTTATCAACTGGCAAAACCTTTCGAGTTGACGCAGGATGATTCCGGTTATCCCGGCAATCGCATAATTTATCAAGCCGCCAAAGGAGCGGTAGTTAGACTGTGCGGAGGAAAGGAAATTACAAACTTTCAGCCAGTCACTGATCCGGCTATTCTTGCCCGTCTTGATAAGTCCGCACATGGCAAAGTTTATCAGCTAGATTTGAAATCACAGGGTATTACTGATTACGGCAAGGCCGACGGTGGCGGGCTTGAACTGTTTTTTAATGATCAGCCAATGACGGTTTCCCGCTGGCCCAATGACGGTTTTGTCCGAATTGTGGATGTATTGCCGATCAATCCTGTGGATGTGCGCGGAACCAAGGGTGATAGAGCCGGGAAATTCAACTATGACGGTAACCGCCCGAAAAACTGGCTGGACGAAAAAGATGTCTGGCTCCACGGCTACTGGTTCTGGGACTGGTCCGACTCACGACAAAAAGTTGAGAGTATTGACACCGCCCGACAAATCATCTCTCTCGCATCGCCTCAGCATAGTTACGGGTATCGTAAAGGACAATGGTATTACGCTTTCAATGCAATCTCTGAAATAGACAAACCAGGCGAATGGTGCCTCGATCGCGAAACTGGAATTCTCTACTTCTGGTCGCCCAAGTCAATTAACCAGAATGATGCAACTGTTTCAAAACCGCGTTCCCTCTTCTATTTCTGGCGCCCCAGTCCAATCACAAGCGATAACGTGGTAGTTTCAATATTGCCATCACTCATCAATATGAAAAACACTTCCAACGTCGTTATCCGCGGAATGATCATGGAGGCTGCCCGAAACGTTGCAGTGAGTATGAACGACGGCATGAGCAACGAAATTGCCAAATGTACCATTCGCAATATCGGAGGTAATGCCATCACCATCAACGGAGGGACAGACAGTGGAGTGGAAGGTTGCGACATCTACGATATGGCAAAGGCAGGTATAAACATCACCGGCGGCGATCGCACCACCCTGACCCCCGCAAGGCTTTACGCAAATAACAACCACATCCACCACATTGGTCGCTGGTGGCGAATGTACTGCGGCGGAATCAGTATCAATGGAGTTGGTAATCGCGCTACCCATAACCTGATAGATAATCTTCCCCACACGGCCATATTCTTCAGCGGGAATGATCATCTCATCGAGTTCAATGAAATTCACAGTGTATGCTATGAATCAAATGATGCCGGTGCCATTTATGCTGGACGCAACTGGACCATGCGCGGGACGATCGTTCGCCACAACTACCTGCATGACATCAGCGGATTTGAAGGTCGAGGTTGTGTCGGCATTTATAACGACGACATGTATTGCGGAACAATAATGTATGGGAACGTGTTCTATGATGTGACAAGGGCTGCATTCATCGGCGGCGGACGCGACTGTGTCATCGAGAACAATATTTTTGTAGACTGCAAGCCGGCGATACACATTGACAGTCGTGCGCTCGGATGGGCTCATGCAACAGGAGACAACTGGATCAAGGAAGCAACTGATAAAGGAACACTTTCCGGGATCGCCTATAATAAATCTCCTTATAATGAGCGTTACCCTCAATTGCCCAGAATTCTTGATGAAAACCCAAAGGCCCCGATGGGCAACCTCGTAACGCGCAATATCTGCGTCGGTGGAAAATGGGACGATCTCAACGATAAATTACGGGCAATGGTAACTTCCACCAATAACCTTATTGATGTAGATCCCCTTTTCGTGGATGCAAAAATTCTCAATTTCCAACTTAAAGACGATTCACCTGCCTACAAACTCGGCTTCCAGAAATTACCGATTGAAAAGATCGGCCTTTATCAGGATAAATATCGAGATTCATGGCCGGTGACAAGCCCTGTGCGACCAAGGCAGATACCTCCACCCAAAACCAGCCAGCCTTCCGGTGGCACAGCAAAAAAGAAATAGCAGGTCACGGGTGTATATCTGCATTTGAATATTGAGATTAGAAGGACAAACATGAGGGCAAATATGAATGTAAAGTTTTCCCTGTTGACCTGGATGATTGCCTCTGTTGCGGTTGCGGGTGAGAACAACCCTGCGACTGATTGGATGGTTGAAGCAAAAGTCGGTGCTTTCATGCATTTCCTGCCGGGTAAATCCAATTTTCAACAGGTCGAAAAATTCGATGTTCTTGCTCTAACCAAACAGCTGGTCGATTCCGGTGTCCGCTATTTTGTTTTCACGCTGGGCCAGAATTCGGGCTATATGAACTCGCCAAATTCCACCTATGATACAGTTGCAGGGTATGACACCGGTGAGCGCTGTTCTAAACGGGATCTTCCCTGGGAACTTGCAACAGCGCTGAAACCGCATGGGATTCGCTTCCTATTGTACCTGCCATGCCAGACTCCCAATCAGGACCTGAAGGCCATACGCGCTTTCGGTCTACCCGAGCAACCACTGAACGGCGATCGTAAAATAGATGTTGTCTTCGCCAAGAAATGGGCTGGTGTGATACGTGAATGGTCCGACCGGTACGGTGATATGGTTTCCGGCTGGTGGTTCGATGGCGGATATGAATGGGTCGGGTTCAACAACGAAATTGCCGGGATCTATTCTGAAGCCGCGAAACATGGCAACCCAAGGGCGGTGGTAACATTCAACCCCGGAGTCAGTCTGAAACGCTGGACCGACTCCGAGGACTACACGGCAGGTGAACTCAATGAACCGTTTACGTATGCCTGTAATGGGCGATGGATCAATGGCTCACAATGGCACGTGCTTACCTTCCTCGGGAAATCCTGGGGCAAGCGCGAAACACGTTACCCGGACGAACAATGGACCAAATGGATTGGCGGTGTGGCGACAAAAGGCGGAGTTGTGACACTCGATCTGGGTCCAAGTTACGATGTTTCGACCGCACCTGTCGGTACTTTTTCTGAAGCACAGATAAAACAATTGTGTATCATCGTTGCCGCAGCCAGAAAATAGCTTTGCCTGTTTGTGTGAGTAATTACTCAGGAGGATCACTATGAATAATGTCCTGTCTGCCATACTGCTCTATGTAATGCTTCATATAACTGTAATAGCCGGCGCTGAACCCGCACACGTTGATGTGTTTTTTTCAGGGAGGGACGGTTATAACAATTACCGTATTCCGGCAATCGAAGTTGCTCCGGATGGTTCCATTCTGGCTTTTGCAGAGGCCCGCACAAGCGGTGATCCGGGAGAAGGACCGAACAGCGCCGTTGACCTGGTTTACAAGCGAAGTACCGACAACGGATGCACATGGTCGGCTATGAAAGTCATCGAACAACCGGGCAAGGGCTGGTCCGCAGCCAATCCGGCTGCGACAGTTGATCGTCAGACCGGGCGAGTATGGCTTCTTTACCTCCGCTGCAAACCCGGACGCGGCACTTCCAAGGCAAGGCCGGGTACAGATGATTTTCAGACATTTGCGCGGCACAGTGACGACAATGGTCAGACATGGTCGAACCCCATCGATCTGACCGAAGTCGGTCGTGACATGAAAGATCCAAAATGGCGTGCAACCGTAATCGGACCTGGTGGAATGATCCAGGACAGCAAGGGAAGACTGGTTGCCGCCGCATGGCGTGTTGCTCCATGGGGTGTATTTACGATTTACAGCGAAGATCACGGCAAAACCTGGCAGCGTGGCCAGATCATACCTTACCCGGTGGCCGAAAAAAAACACGCGCCTAATGAGACTCAGATTGTTGAGCTTTCTGACGGCCGAATTCTCATGGACTATCGCGATGAGTCCATAGCACACCGATGGATGGCAGAAAGCCGCGACGGCGGTCGGACCTGGAGTGAACCACGCGTCGGCCTTTCCGTGACACCGGTCGCATGCGCCATCGAACGTTACACACTTAAATCCGCCGGTGCTGCCAGTGACTGCCTCATCTGGACAGGACCCAAAGGACCCAAGCGCAACAACCTTGTTGCACGACTTAGCTACGATGAAGGACTGTCATTCCCTGTTGAACGGCTGATTGCGGCCGGACCCGCTGCTTATTCCGATCTTGCCATTCTTAAAGATAAAACCGTTGGTGTTCTCTGGGAACGTGATAATTATAAGTACATTTCGTTTACAAGGCTGATGCCGGAATTCCTGGAATCGAAATAGACTTGTTTCCACGAAGAAGCTCTTCAGAGTGTAACAGATTTACTGTTATTTAAAGCATTCCTTTTTGTCTGGAACCGTTTATAGTTAATAAAAGTATAACATTCAAAAAGGAGTAAAATGAACAAGTTGTTCCCTTCACCCATCAGAAAGCTTCCTCGGGCAGATATTCCACTCAATGGAGTAATTGCATTTCTTGCTCAAGGGAAGAAACACCAGATTGTTTTTTCCGAATACACGCAAAATGCCGAAATTCCAGTTCATTCTCATGCAACCCAGTGGGGAGTGGTGCTAGAGGGAAAAATCAAATTCACCATTAATGGGAAGACCCTCACTTACGGCAAAGGAGATATATTCCACATACCTGCCGGAGTAAAACACTCAAGCAAAGTCTTTGCAAAATATGCCGACATCCAATTCTTTAATGAGAAAAAACGCTTTCGTACAAGGAGATAACCAGTGAAAGCCTATGTAATTCTGGATATTGATGTGAAAGATCCCGCTGGCTATGAGGAATACAAAAAAGTTGGTGCGTCAACCCTTGGTTTTTATGGCGGCAAACCTCTTGCGCGCGGTGGAAAAACCGAGGTCATGGAAGGCAACTGGCAGCCCAAGCGAGTAGTAATGCTTGAATTTGAAAGTATGGATGCCGCAAAAAAATGGTGGAATTCCCCTGAATACGCGAAAGCCAAGAAACTCAGACACGCCGCAGCCGAGACAAATGTCGTCTTTCTTGAAGGAATGTAATAAAATCCGGGGTTTCTTTCATGTCTACAGATAGAATGTTTCCGCTATAACTCGGTCGGCCCGCAAAATTCATCCAGTACCCGCTCCGTTACTCTCTTGCTTTTTATGCCCATATACCCTCTTTCATTCGCAAAACACACTCTTTCGTCGTTTCTTTGCTCATTTTCATGACCTCATTATTTTTGGTGTCATGATTATGAGTTAATGTGTATCTTTCGCTCCGCCAAATATCCTGTTGTTCGGCCTGAGATGATAACGTATAGTCCCATGGAATTCTGAAAGAAAGACATGTTAATGAACCCCATTAATACGAGCACGACCCCTTTGACGATTTGCCCCGGAAACTTTACAAGGGTGCTTCGGATTAGCCGTTGTGTGCTGGGCGGGGTGCTCCTGCTTTGTGCGGCTTTACCGCGCGGCGCGGAGGCTGGATTCAAACAGACAGAAAGCTGGACCAAGCAAGATGCCACGTTCGTCAACGGATTGACGACGCGAGGATATTTCGGGGCGACGTATGACGGACGTTATGTCTATTATGCGCCTTGCCGGACCAATGTCTTCCACGGGGTGGCTTTGCGCTATGACACGAGGGGTGAATTCACAGATACCAACCGTTGGGAGGCGTGGGATGCCGGGGCTACCGACGGACTGATTACAAAAGGGTATGGCGGAGCGGTATGCGACGGGCGGTATGTGTATTATGTGCCATTTGGCGATGATGTTGACCGGCACGACCGGGTTTTGCGTTTTGATACACAGGGTCCGTTCCGTGACGCCGCGAGCTGGAGCGCCTATGATGCCGCCGGCACGGATGGAATGTCGGCATTCGGATACAACGATGCGATCTTTGACGGAACGTACGTATATTTTGTGCCATATGGATATGATCCTTATGCACATGGATATGTCCTGCGCCTTGATACGCGAGCCCCGTTCAAGACGGCTGCGAGTTGGAGTTCCTACAACGCCGGCACTACAGGAGGGCTGGATACCAAAGGTTACTATGGAGGAGTTTTGGGAGGATCGTACGCATATTTCGTTCCGTTCCATGACGGGACTTATTATCACGGACGCGCTTTGCGTTATTGCACTACAGGGGACTTCACCAATACATCTTCATGGGAGTCGTTTGATGCCGGGAATGTGGGTGGCTTGAAGACGGTCGGCTACAAGGGTGCGACATATGACGGCCGGTATGTGTATTATGTGCCGTTTCGCGATGAGACGAACTGTCATGGGCGCGTCCTGCGCTATGACTCCAGTAACGCATTCACGAGCGCCGATAGCTGGTCTGTTTTTGATGCCGGCAATATTGATTCACTGGAGACCGTGGGCTATGTGGGGGCGATTTTTGATGGCCGCTATGTGACATTCATTCCTTACAACGATACGGGTGGCGA
>Ga0208968_1000678_pt1 | contig 20881 bp, 17 predicted proteins | sample RifOxyA3_FD_184031 | JGI IMG/M metagenome (GOLD analysis project Ga0208968, IMG submission 184031) | Groundwater microbial communities from Rifle, Colorado - Rifle Oxygen_injection A3 (SPAdes) | ecosystem: Environmental > Aquatic > Deep subsurface > Groundwater | place: Rifle, Colorado, United...
CCCAAAAGAATGCCCTGGGCTTTGTGGACCGGGGAGTGCACAAGGAGATCAGCTTTATCCCGGAGATCGCAGCCAGGGAATGCCACGCCTGCAAGGAATGCTTCCCCCTGTGCCCGACCTCCTACCTCCAGGCCGCCTTTGTCCTGACCGAGGCCCTTGCGTTCCCTGACCCGGCAGTCAAGCCATAGGGTTGGGAGATAGGCATGAATATTCAATTGTTCCGGAACATACATGAGGCCGCCCTATGATGGATCTTAAAAAAGCGCAACGACTGATTTTGGAGGCCACCCCGGTCCTGGGCCGGGAAAGCGTTCCCATTCTCGATGCATTGAAACGGGTCCTGGTCCAGGACATCGTGGCCGTGGAGGACCTCCCGGCATCGGATATTTCCGCCATGGACGGATATGCTGTTTGCCATGCCTTTCTTCACACGGCTTCGGGTCAAAATCCGGTGCGGTTCCGAATCATCGGCGAATCTCCCGCAGGCCGGCCCTTTGGCGGAACCGTGGGAACAGACGAAGCCGTGCGGATCATGACCGGAGGGGTGGTGCCCAGGGGTGCGGACACGGTGGTGAAATTAGAGGACACACGGGAAGAGGGCGGGGTCGTGATCTGCCGGAATGATCCGGGTCCGGGCTCGGGTATCCGGTTCCGGGGGGATTCCCTGAAAAAAGGTCAGAAGGTTCTTTCTGCCGGAGATGTGGTGGGTCCCATGGAGGTCGGGGCCCTGGCCAGTCTCAGGCGGGCCTATGTCCATGTCCACCGAAAACCCCTGGTGGCGATCCTGTCCACCGGGGATGAGCTTTCGGATTTTCATGAACCGTCCTCGCCGTCCAAGGCCATGTGTTCCAATCTTTACACTCTGGCGGCCCAGACCCTGGAAACCGGCGGGATACCCCTCTGTCTCGGCATTGTGCCCGATGATCTGGAAGAGATCAAAAACATATTGAACGATGCCCTTCATGCCGATGTCATCATCACCTCCGGCGGGACTTCCAAGGGCAAATATGATTTGGTCAACAAGGCCGTCTCCTCCCTGGGCATGGAGATGCGGTTTTCCAATATATTTGCAAAACCGGGGAAACCCACCATATTCGGGATCATCGGGGAAAAGATGATTTTCGGCTGTCCGGGGAATCCTTCAGCCACCCTGCTTTCCTTTGAGCAATTCATCAAACCGGCCCTTCTCAAGATGATGGGCCACCGGGAGGTGACTTCAGATTTCCGCAGTTTCAATGGCCCCTTTGCCCTCATTGATTCTTTTAATGAAGAAGGGGGGGGGAACAAGGAGCACCACCGGGCCCCCCAGATTCCCCTGGGAAGGCCTTTGCCGGGAGCCGGAAGGCAGATTCAAAAACACAAACCGGAGCCTGCGGATTCCATGCCGGAACCTATTCCGGCCTGTTCCATGGGGTCCAGGTAACGGGGGTGAATCCTTTTCCCTGGGCCATGATATCCAGATACACCATGCCCACGGCCGCAAGGTCCGGATGGTGAACCGGCCCGGTTTTACGAAGATCAATGCAGGGCAGGTAGGTCTTGCAGTTTCGGCAGACATCCACCCGCTCGCCCGTGTCGCCGTCCGCCTGATAATAGATCCGGTTTTCGGGGTCGTCGGTGCCGCATAGGGGGCACCTGTGCCGCAGGGTCAGCCAGTCATGGCCGCAGAGGGAACAATGGAGATATTTTTGCCCCCCGCCTCCCACCAGAAATTCCGATGATGATTCCGGAGCCCTCTCCAGAAAGCTCATGGACGGGGGAAACCCGCATACCGGGCAGAACCCCTTTTCCTGGGGGGACCGGCCTGTTTCCGGGTCTGCCGGGGAAACCAGGGCCTCCAGGACGGCGGACAGGGCGAGCCGGACCGCCAGGTCCAGGCCGTCCGGCGACACCTCTGCGGATTCAGCCGCCGGGGCAAGACCCTGGGAGCCGGTTTCCAGATAAATCCCGGCCAACAGGACAAGATCAATCCGGTGGGCTTTCATGGCATCAGCGATGTGTGAGGCTTGCCGGGATAAGGCCGGAAAGGAAGCGGCCATGGCTTCCAGCATGGATTCGGCCGCTTGTTCCAAAGGTTCCCTGAAAGGCTCGAAATCAATTCCCATCAAAGAAGGGGTTTCTGATGCAAGGGCTCCGACGGGAAGGGGGATCCGGTGCGGCCCTTGTTTCAGTTCTTCCACCAGGCCGGCTTTGGCCTTGAAAAGGGAGGCAAAGGGGGTGACAAGGCCTTCCAGGGCCGGGTGTCTGCCCAGGATGGCCTCTGCCGTTTGGTCAATGGGGTGTGCAGGATCATGAAACTTTTCATTCTCTATTTTCATGGAAGGGCTCCGGGTGCCGGTTCCCGGACTGCTTTATCAGCAGCCAAGGAACCGGTTGGGTTTAGATGCAGGATTGCAGAAAGCCTTTATACATCGGCAAACAGGTTCAGGGTTTTCCTGAAGGGCCTTCCCAGTTGAGCCAGGAACATTTTACGGTCCAGGCCGAAGCCGTGCTGGGCCACACTGTAGGGGTGATAATGCTTAGGTTCATCAATGAGCAGATAAATCACGCTGACGCTTTCGGCATCGGCCAGCAGGGCCTTGGGATAGTTTTTTTTGGCCTCTTTAAGCCGTTTTTCAGCCATGGCCAGCATGTCGTCCCGTTCTCCAAAATTCATGGTGCCGGTGGGGCAGACGGCCACACAGGCCGGTTTCAGATTCTGCGTCACCCGCTCAAAACACATGGTGCATTTTGAAATCCGCCCGGTTTTCGGGTCCCGCCGGGGGATGTCATAGGGGCAGGAACTGCGGATCTGTTCGAAATCCGCTGCCGATATCTTTTCGGTTTTTTCCGTATACACCACGGCCCCGGTCTTTTCATCGTGAATCAGGGCCCCTTCCATGATATCGGCCCCCACGTAGACACAGGGGGGATCAATGCAGTGCCGGCATTGATCCGGGAAAAAATTCCATCGGACGACTCCGTCTTCCATATGTTCGTTAAAACGGACCAGTTTATAATTAAAGGGATTCAGGTCCGGCGGGTTCTGATGGGTCCCGGTTTGTTTGGTTTTATTGGCCGGCAATTCATTCCATTCCTTGCAGGCGATCTGGCATCCGCGGCAGGCGGTGCACCGGGATGTATCAATAAAAAAAGATTTTGGCATATCGTTGTCTCCTTATGGGGAGCAGCAGGCTCCCCCGTTGATCAGGACAGTTCCGTCAGTTTATTGGCTTTGCGGATATTCACACAACAGGCCTTGTATTCGGAAATGGTGGTATTGGGATCACCCACCGAGGATGTCAGCCGGTTGGTGGCGTCCCCGCATCCGGGTGTGGTCCAGCCAAAACAGAAGGGCATGCCGATCTCATGGATGGTTTTTCCTTGAACCATGAACGGCCGCAGGCGCACGGTGACCATGGCAATGGCCTCGGCCTTCCCCCGGATACTTTCGACGATGACCCCGTCTCCGTTTTTGATGCCTTTTTCTTTGGCCAGCTCAGGGCTCATCTCAACATAAAGCTGGGGTTCCGCTTCCAGCAGATTGGCTACGTTGCGGGTTTCACCACCTCCGCACCAGTGTTCCGTGACATTATAGGTGGTCAGTACAATGGGATAAGCCGGGTCGGCCGGTTTGGCCAGTTTGTCCATATCGCTGGACCCGGATTTGTAGCAGGGACTGCTGAGCTGTTTGGAGAAAGGATGCCGGGAAACCGGGGTTTCCACGGGTTCATAATGCTCGGGAAAGGGTCCGTCCAGGCGTCCGGGGCCGAAAATCGCACCCATGCCGTGGGTCTGCATGATAAAGGGGAGCCTTCCCTTGCCTGTGGCCATGGGGGGCCAGCCGCCGTCGGGCACATCCCCCACCCATTTGTCGTCCTTCCACTCGATGACCGCCTTTTCCGGGCTCCAGGGCTTGCCGTTGAGGTCCACGGAGGCGCGGTTGTAGATAATACGGCGGTTGACGGGCCAGCACCAGGCAAAATTCGGGAAAAGTCCGATGGCTGCCTGCATGGGTGTCTGGGTCCGATCCCGGCGTTTGGCCAGATTCCCTGCCTCTGTAAAACTGCCGCAATAGAGCCAGTTCAAAGAGGAGGTGGATCCGTCATCGGCCAGAAGCGCAAAGCTGGGCACCTGGGCGCCTTTGGCATAGGTTTTGTCGCCAACCTTTACATCCCGGGTATAAATCCCGTTGATCCGCCGGGCCATGGTCTCGGCATTGTAGGCATCGGGCCAGTCCAGCGCCAGAATCGGATCAGGGTAGACGCTATCCTTGGCGGCATGGGATTTTCTGATCCGGTTCATGAGGTCAACCAGCATATGCCCGAAGGTGCGGGCTTCGCCGGGCGGTTTGAGTGCTTCATAATGCCAGAGCATCCACCGGCCGCTGTTGGTTACCGAACCTTCCTTTTCAAGGCGATGGGCCGAAGGCAGCATAAAGACCTCGGTTTTGATTTTTTTGGGATCAGCCCCCGGACGTTTCCAGTTGTCCGTGGTTTCGGAATGATGTACATCCGAGGTCACCAGCCAGTCCAGCTTGTCAAAGGCTTTACGGACCTTGTTGGTATTGGCCACGGTGTTGGCCGGGTTCAGCCCGAAAATAAAACCGCCGCTGATGTCGCCCTTGTACATGCGGTCAAAGAGGAAAAGATAGGAATAGTCCGTCCCCTTTTCCAGCTTGGGCATCATTTTGTAACCAAACTCATTTTCCGCCGTGGCGGCGTCGCCGAACCATCCCTTGAGCAGGCTGTTGAAATATTTGGGTTTGTTCTGCCACCAGTTGGCGCTGAGCGGGTCCTTGCTCACGGGCGTGTTGGCCTTGTGGTAATCGGCCAGACTCTGCCAGTCGGCCAGGGGCATGGCCATATAGCCGGGCACGATATGGTAGAGCAGGGCATGGTCCGTGGAGCCCTGGACATTGGGCTCGCCGCGCAGGGCATTGATGCCGCCGCCGGCAACCCCCATATTTCCCAGGAGAAGCTGGATAATGCCTGCGGACCGGATATTCTGAACCCCTACCGTATGCTGGGTCCAGCCCAGGGCATAGAGGACGGCGCCGGATTTCTCAGGGCTGCCCGTGGCTGAATAGGCTTTATAGACCCTGAGCAGATTGTCCAGGGATACCCCGGTAATATCGGAAACCTTATCCAGGGTGTATCTTGAATACTGGGCCCGCATCAGTTGAAACACACACCGTTCGTGTTTCAGTTCCAGGTCCTTTTTGGGAATCCCTTGGGCGTCCGTTTCAAACCCCCATTTGCTCTGGTCGTAGCTGCGCGTTTCAGGGTTGTACCCGCTGAACAGGCCGTCTTTGAACCCGAAAGACTCTTTTACGATAAAGGCGGCATTGGTGTATTGGGTCACATACTCATGGAAATACTGATCGTTTTCGATAATATAATGGATCATCCCGCCCAGAAAGGCGATATCCGTCCCGGACCGGAGGGGGACATGGAAATCGGACCGGGCTGAGGTCCTGGAAAATTTGGGGTCCACATGCATGACCACGGCCCCGCGTTTATGTTTGGCATCCAGCACCCATTTAAAGGAAATGGGGTGATGTTCGGCAGCATTGCTGCCCATGATCAGAATAGCATCGGCGTTTTTGATATCCACCCAGTGGTTGGTCATGGCGCCTCGTCCGAACGACTCTCCCAGAGCCGCTACAGTAGCGCTGTGTCAGATCCTGGCCTGGTGGTCCGTGTACACGACACCCAGGGCCCGAATGGCCTGGGCCGTGAGGGCGCATTCTTCGTTGTCCATGTGGGAGGTCCCGATGGCAAACAGGTTTTCCACCCGGTTGACGGTTTGTCCCTTGGCATTGGTTTTAATAAATCCTTTATCCCTTGTTTCCTTGACGCGCTGGGCAATACGGTCCAGGGTCCAGTCCCAGGATTTTTCTTCCCATTTATCGCTGAAGGGCGCGCGATACAAGGGCTTTGTCACCCGGTGGGGATTCCGGGTCAGGGAGAGCACGGAGGCTCCCTTTGCACACAAGGCACCTTCCGAGGCCGGATATTCAGGGTCTCCTTCCGTGCTGATCAATTGGTTGTCCCGGACGTGGGCAATGATATGGCAGCCTATCGAGCAGAAGGGGCAGACACTCAGGACCTCCTTTGTCCCCTCGGTTTTGAGTGATGCCGCATAGGCGGTCACGGGCTCCATGTGGATACCCAGTTGGGCAAGGGTCATACCGATGGCCCCCGACCCGGTCAGCTTGATAAATGTTCGCCGGTTTAATTTCACAACGTCCTCCTTTTTTAAGGGTTGCTTGCGATATACAGTCCTCCTCCGTGATGTGCCGTTCAAGGGGGAATGCGTTGCAGTGCCGTTGGATCAGCGGAAAGGGGAGATGCGGATAATTTCCAGCTTCAAAAAGCAGAACAGAAGGAATATGGACGGATTATCGCATTATTTTCGTTATGTCAAGAAAGATATAACGAAGTGAAAATTTTATTCTTAGATTTACAAGACCCCGGCTTCCTGGTATGAAGCTCATTTCATCCTCACCGAAACGGGGCGGTGATGACAAAGGGGCTAATGCCGATGGATTTAAGTGTGCCAACCTATCTTCTTTTGTTTGCCGTGGGCCTTTGCGCCGGGTTTGTGGATTCCATAGCCGGCGGCGGAGGGCTCATCGCCCTGCCCGTGCTTTTTAGTGTGGGGCTGCCGCCCCAGATGGCATTGGGGACAAACAAGCTCCAGGGCAGCTTCGGCGCCCTGGCCGCCTCCTACAATTACATCAGAAAAGGAGTGGTCAAATTCAACGAAAATCTTTCAGGCGTCCTTTTTACCCTGATCGGGGCAGCCCTGGGAGCCTGGACCATACAGTTGATGCAGGCCGGATTTATCGAACGGCTCATACCGGGCCTCTTATTGTTCGTATTTTTTTACACCCTGTTCATGAAGAACCTGGATACGGGCACCGGGAATCCCAGAATGCCGAATCTGCTGTTTTATCTTCTGTTCGGCCTGGGTCTCGGGTTTTATGACGGTTTTTTCGGACCGGGGACAGGCTCTTTCTGGACCGCTGCCCTGCTCATCGTCATGGGCATGAACATGAAAAAGGCCTCCGGAATTACGCGTATCATGAATTTCATAAGCAATATCGTGGCCTTATCGGTCTTTATCATCGGCGGCAATGTGATCTATTCCGTAGGCCTTTGCATGGCTGCCGGGCAGGTCATCGGCGCCAGGATCGGCTCCAGCCTTGCCATCAGAAAAGGCGCAAAATTCATCCGTCCCGTCTTTCTGACCGTTGTATTTTTAACGATCCTCCGGCTGGCCTGGAAAACTTATTTTTAATGTTCCGGGGAATGTCATTCTCTAATACCGGAGGGGGCAGAGATGAGGAACTTTAGATTTCCTTCGGTGTTGGCCTTAGTGACACCGTCATCGCTCCACCCGAAAGCCTCACCGTTCAGGATGATTTTTTCCTTGTTGAACCAGATTGTCAATTCATCCGAATCCTGCTTCTTTGCTTCGGTTTCGATGCTTGGCGCATCGATTTTGTAGAGGTTATGGGTATACTTTATGGTTTTGGATAATTGCTCGTCGGAGCGGATTATCTGGGACGTGAAGACCATTTCGATATCGTAGCCTTTTTTTTCGGTATTGTCGGCTGCAAGCTTTTCACGAACGAGCGAGATGGAGATCTCCGCAGAACTCTTTTTCTTTATAAAAGATTTGATGGGAAGGACATCTTTAAAGGTCAGCACCGTCATCTCCGGGAAATCGGGCATCACCTCCGCATTGTCGGGATAGAAATCCTTCTCCCCAGCCTCGTTCGTTAAACGCAACGTCACCAGGGAATTTTCAGCCATCCAGCCTGTAGGCAGGAAAAGGGTGATATTGTCGCCCTTAAACACATTGAGGGGGTTGAGAAGAGACTTGTCCGCAACCTGCAGCAACACGCGGTCAAATTCAGGTTGTATTTTTTTCAGGATATCACTGTTCCGGAGTTCCCCGTAGAGCCACAGCAGATCATAATTATTCACCTTATCGTTTTCCATCACCATATCCATGATGCGGTTGAAAACATCGGGCCGGGCATTCAGCAGCAAGGCAGGACCCACGGCCCGGATCATATCGGGAGAGTCAATAAAGGCGGTATGCCCGTTATCCAGGTTGCGCAGAATCAGCTTGCCCGCCGTGTCAGGGTCTTCCATACGTCCATACTGAAGGGCCGCAAAAAGGATATTCCCCCAATCGGCATCCTCCGAATTGGCTAAAATCAGTTCCAGATCGCTTTTAAGCATAGCGGGCTCAGACTGTTCCGCCTTCAGCATGGTTTTGCACATGGCAACGGAAGCCGCATAGGGATCCTTTCTCAAGATCTTCTGGTTGATCTGTTGAAACTGGTTGAAGCAATCCATGGCCTCCTTCTTATTCCCGATTTCCTGGGCCGCCTGGCCGCGGTAATACCAATAGGGCGGGAGTTTCCGGAAACTGTTTTCAATCCGCTCCAATTTGCGGTACCGCCGCTCAAGGTCGGGTTCCTTTAAAATATCGGTATAATCTCTGAGCTGCTTTTCATTTAACCTCCATTCGTCGGGCAGATCATATCGCCGCATCAAGTCCCAGGAGTATTTTAGCAGCTTTTTGTAAAAATTGTTGAACCCCTGCATGGTTTTGGCTTCGATCTCCCATTTTCCTTCCTCTTTTTCTTTGGCGTATGAATCCATCTGGGACCGGTAATTAAAATAAAAAGACCCGGTGTAAAGCACTGATTTTAAAATGCCCGCATAGGGGTTGAGCACCAGATCCGTATCGAAAATGCGCGACCGCATCCTGTTTTTAAGCTCGGTTTGGACATTTTTATCAAAGCGGGTCAGGAGATACTCCCTTTCATGATCCTGGATTTTCGAATTGGTGAGCAGGTCCATGAGTTCCTGAAGCAAGGCAATGATGTCGGCGTCGGGAATATTGCCCAGATTCAGATTGTTGATGATGGTATTGTATTCCTGATCCAGAACCACCTTGTCGTTATACGTCAGGATATGGGTCAAAGAGACGGCAATCAGGTTTAAAGACTGCAATACCTGGAGCTTGGTCCGGTCCTGGTTGAGGTCCGCCCGGATTTCTCCGGGGATAAACAAGCCGGAAACCAGGATGTAAATCAGTATGATAACCGGCCGTAAACCCATGAAAAATTTTCTTTGAATGATCCGCATTTGTATTTTTTCCATCCGTTGATAAATCGGATTTTATTTCAGCCCTTCATAGTTTCAACGCATGTTTTATATGATTTGAAGGCGCTTGTGTCAAGTTAATCCGGAGGCGGGACAGGCTGCAGAACCATTCTGATGCAATCATCATTTGCTGAAAGATGTTTTTTGAATTCTTGATCGTTCCAGGGAGCGGAACCTCAGAACTGGGATAATCAAGCTTGACCGCTATCGATGGATGAAATTCTCGCCAACCGCAAAATGCTCTGGCGACAGTTTAATAACCCCTGACTTTTAATAAATAGTCTTGCACTTTGAATCCTGCCTTGAAGAGATCTTGTTTTGACATAGTCCTCAGTGAAAAATATTTAGGATATCAGTCAACTCAGAACCGATATCTGGTCCTTTTATCATGGTCTATCAGTTGAAAAATTTTATCATGCTTTGTAAAGTATTTGATTGAGGCCTCTTCCCAGGCAAAAGAACAATAATTTTTATTAAAGGAGAGCATCATGAGAATATCAAATGCAATCGACACATTTCTTGATTATCAAAAAATGAATTCAAAAAAAACACTATAAAAAATTATCAACTTTTTTTGACCGGTTTTAAAAAACTATATGGCAATTCAGAAATATCAAAAATCACATCCGAAGATGTTATGGCTTTTTTGACCAAGGTTGCTGATGGTCAAAAGCAATCAACGAAAAAACTCAAATTTTCCCTTCTCAGATCATTTTTCAATTTCATCAAAGGTTCATTTGATCTAACTTTAGCAAATCCCTGTGACACTCCATTATTGAAAAAAATGTTTAAAACGGCCAAGGGACAGCCATGGACAATCCTTGACAGGGATATTGTCGATGAGATTATTTTCAAGACAGATAATTTCAGAAATCGGTTGCTGCTTGAATTGATGGCCAGAGGAGGTATGAGAGTTGGGGAGGTCCTGAAATTAAAGGCCAAGAATGTACACGGCCGAAAACTGGTTTTATCAGAACCAAAAAGCGGAAATCAGACTGAGATAGTTTTTATCCCCAAAAAAGTAGCGGATCGTTTAAGGGAATATATCGTATCCGTGAAAATAGGAGATGACCACAACGTGTTTCCAATAGGATACACCAGGGCTCGTGAGATTGTTCAACGTGCAGGAAAATTGATAAATGTGAATTTGAACCCTCATGACCTTAGACGACATGCCGCCACTTACGCAAGCAGATCGGGGGTTCCCATTGAAATCGTTTCAAAAATAATTCTCCGCCATGCGAATCTATCAACTACCCAGCGGTATCTTGGAAAAGTCAGTGATACAGAGGCTATTCACTGGATTGATAATCTTTACAGATAAAATTATAGGGGATTGGTATTAGCCAATCCCCGATTTACCTTGAAAATCTTGTACCAAGCCAAAATGACAAAGATATTGAGACTACAAACGAAAGCTCGTTCTCGAAGTTTGGGTGATCCTGAGAACTGGAAAAAAATTAAACACCTTTATTGACAAGCATATCGGCGACACATAATAGACATAATCCACACTGATAACGAGCTGATTTCTTCAACGTGCCAATAGGATCATAAACAATTTCCCTTCTTAAGAGTGGAAATACGATTTCAATAATGAAACTTTTCAATTATAAATTGTTCCTTAAAAAGGGATCTTGTAGTTGGCCTATGCCCGTGATAATAAAATTATGCTATAACATTTATTAATAAAGGAATTAAGCTGTTAAGCTAATGCCCATTCTAAGGAAATTATTATGATAAACTATTTAGTTACTATTTTTTGCATCATATTCCTTTTCGTTCCGTCTGTCTTTGCATCAGATATTTATCGATGTCCTGTCCAGATGATAGTTGGACAGATTCAAGATATCAACGGGCCTATTGATGAAGTAAAATTAATGCGAAATGGTGAACGAATAAATGTTCAAAATGGGCAATGTCTCATGTACGGAGATAAAATTGAAGTAACGACCAAGGTTATAGTTAGAATAGCTTCTGTAAATGAAAACTTTTTAATTGGGAAATTCCAAAGAAGTGTTTCTTGGTCTGCTCCTAATGAGGAGTTCTTTGATTATGATTCAACATTTCTCTATCGCATCCAACAAGTAATGGATGAACTGTTCAAAAAAAATCCCGACCATTCGTATTTCGGAGCTGCGCGAGAGGCATCCCAACCATGTGATGATCTGAATTCTCGATCGAGAAATCAGATTAAAGAAATTAATGGACTGCCAACCATAACCCAGAAAGTAGGATCTGATCTTTCTACACTTAGTGTTGCTTGGGACCCAAACTCTGGCTCAGGAGACGTGTCGATTGTCCTTTCACATTTGGATTCGAAAATTATAACAACGAAAAGAATTTGTAATAATACCAACTGTTTAATAGATATCCCTCAAGAAACTCTACATGCAAATGATTCTCTCGTTCTTGAAGCCCAGGATGCAAATGGTTCCTTACTGCGATGGAATATTATTGTTGTTAACCCCGAGCAATTACCAGCTCCAAAGGAATCTATAAACGATGGATGGCTGCTTGGTGCTTGGAGGTTTATAGAAGCTGGCCCAGAGTTTAAACTTGATTCCTTATCAAGGATTTCAATTGGGGCAAAAAAATCATTTGTCTCCCATAAACTACAAGATGCAGTATTTATGAATGAACAGTTTTAATGGAAAAATAATGATTATCGTTTGATCGAAATAAATATAGGAGTTTTTTTATGGGTTGTTTCATTAAAGGAAGAAGTAAAGGTTTATTACTGCTTTTATCGGTTTTTTATATTCCCATAATAATTAACAGTTGCACTCCTGGTTTCTGGTACCAGCATGATTTGATTAATGGAGATTATGAAAAGGCTAAGGAGACATTGGAAAGACTCCTACGCTCTACAAATGATAAATCCCTCATATGGGGAATATCAAACGACTTGGGAGTAGTATATTCAAAATTGAATAATAGAGTCATGGCAAAGAAATATTATATAAAGAGTATCGAAGCTTGGCCAGAAAGGGGGTATTACGGGTATTTAAACTTGGCTGACTTGAGCTACTATAATGGTCAAACAAAAGAGGCTTTTGAATATAGCAAAATGGCCAAAAGACTTGTTGAGAACCCCGACTATGAAAAAATCGAGAAAACTGGTTATGATATTGATTTTATGAAAAAGCTCGTACTTGCTGGTGAAAGTTTTTACAGAATGAAGGTCAATTTTGATCAACTCAGAACAGAGATAGAGTTTGAAAATTATAAAAAAGCGACAGAGATTGCAGAGGGAATAATCAATACGAAATATTATATAAGTATTGGCCTAAACCCCAGAGGGCATATCATTGATGACATAGCACCGGGTTCAATCGCTTCAATAAATGGATTGATTGTTGGTGACAAGATTTTAGCAATAGAGAATGAATCTTTCAATGACAATTCCCAAGCTAATCAAGTTTCGATCTATAATTGGATGGGGAAATGTTTCGACAAATATGGGTCAACCGTAAACATAACAATTTTTAGGAATGGAAGAAAAATTCCAATTAATATTAAACTTGCTTACCCGGAAATCGATCAAGCAAAAATGCTATTGCAAGAAACTAAGGCTAAGCTCGCAATCAATTCGAATAAAAATGATCAAAAAAGTTTTGCCCCGATGATTCGAGTTCTCGAGCCAAAATCAGCTCAAAATGTAAAAATTTCTCCGAACCAGATGGTGACGTTTACGATTTTGGCTTCAGACCGAAACAGTATAAAAGAGGTCACAGTCAATGAAAATCATTGTAATTTTTCTGAACCTGATCTTGTGGATCAAAGTATCCTTCCCGGGAATTTAGGTAAATATACAATCGCCTTACCTCTCCATCAGGGAAAAAATATATATCAAATCGTTGCAATCAATGAAAAAGGAATCAAAACAATCGAAAAAATTGAGATCGAAGGCTATGAATCGAACAGTAGAAAATTATCCAAACTATATGACCATATGGTTGCAGTAGTAATTGGCATTGATAATTATTCAAATTTTTCGTCTCTTGAGTACGCTGTCAACGATGCGAAATCGGTTTGTGAGCAAATTTCGAAAATGGGTTTTGATAATATTATTCCAATTTATAATAAGGAAGCGACAAGAGCCAGGATAATGAGAGTTCTATCAGATGAATTGCCTGGTAGGCTAGGGGAAAATGATGGGCTATTGGTTTATTTTGCTGGTCATGGACTCACTGAGGAATTGCCTGGTAATGGACAGGAGGGTTATATTGCCCCTGTTGATATTGATAGAAACAACTACAGAGGTACTTCAATTTCTATGACTTCTATTCATCAGATGATTAAGAATTATAAAGCTAAACACATATTGTTTGTTTTTGATTCTTGCTATTCTGGATTAGGCTTAAAACGATCTGGTGGGTCAATGGAGATAGGAAAGAGATTTATAGAAAGCGTTTCGCAAAAAAAAGCCACGCAAATAATTACCGCTGGTGGCAAAAATGAAAAAGTACATGAAGTAAATGGTCATGGGCTATTCACTAGAGCATTTCTATTCGCGCTCGAAGGAAAAATAAAAGAAATTGATGCAGACTTTCTTGTGGCAAGCGATATTGCCCAAGCAGTCAGAAAAATTGTTACAGAAGAGACCAACGGATTGCAAAATCCGCTCTATGGTTGGATAACCGGGGAAGGAGATTTTGTATTTTATAATTTCGAAAAATAAAAGTTTAATAAGCCAAAACAAAAATAAGAAAAAACTACTCAAAATCACACAATAAAACGAAGATTAAATTAAAATATGGGCTATGATGTTTGGGAAAAAGGTATCTGTTAGTTTTATAAAATCATTTATAATCGGGACGGTGATTTTAGTATTTTTCATCGTAATGAAATCGATTAATTTTGAACCCGTGAACTATATCAATTTTTTAGATACATTGCTCTCAAACCATTTATTTGAGCCTCCTATACCGACTAATCGAAATATCCATCCAGTTATATTTATTGATATTGATCAAGCACTAATGAATGAATCCGGGTATCCTGTTGGGAGCAAAACATCGCGCGCATTGGCTGCAAAAATTTTGAGTATGATTCGAGATGCAGGGCCTGCAGTTATCTTTCTTGATCTTGATTTGCGTGATATTTCACCCGAAGACCGATTCTTATATGATGAATTGGTTAAATCCAATCCTACACCAGTAATAATCCCCAATAAAATAATTCCTTTTTCTAAAACAACAGATCAGTTGCTTGCACTACCACACAACTTCAATGGAGTAATAAACGATAACAATGTATACAGGGCTCATGCAGAAATTGTTAATCGTTATGGACAGGCATATGGCATATACAATGTTCTTCATCTCAGTTCAAGTGAATATAAACAAATCACAGCTGCTTCTGTTCTTGCCATACAATTAGCAAGCTTCAATAATGCGCTATCTGGGACGCCCAATTTTCTTCAAGAAAAAGAAATAAACAAGCTCTTATTACTCCAATACCGAGTTGGTAATGAAAAAAAACGATGGCCAAATTCTGGAAAGAAATACTATTATAGAATACCTGCTTCAAATGTTTTAATAGAGAATTCTGATCTCTCTTGTATTAAAGAAGGTATTGTTGTGATAGGGGCATCACATTTAGGCTCTGACGATTTCATATCAACAACATTTGGTGAAATGCCTGGCGCGTTGTTTCATTCCAATATGATCTTGGAATTACAGATAGGAATCATGAATAATAACCCGTCTCAAAACCAATGGTTAAAAAATATTGGGGTAGATTTTTTATTAATATTTATAAATTCAATGTTATATGCTGCATTTAAATTGTTTATAGATAGGATAGGCCAAAAAACGGAGCCCATACCAAAAAATAGTGCGCGCATTAAGAAGCGTAATTTCTTTTCTATAATCAAAAAATATTTTTTAAAATGCTTTTCAGTGGTTACCAACTTTTTACTACATTTAATATTTTACCTGGTAGTTGCTATATGGCCCTTGCTAATTTTTTATAAATTTCTCCCTTATTTCACTGACTACGAACAATCTCGGCAATATGCGATTCTTATAGCTATATGTGCTATTGGTGTTGAAGTCATTCACAATATAATTAATTTTTGTCTTGATAGCATAGAAGTCGTCGCAAAAAAAATATTACACGTCATCTCAAAATAAAAATAAGTATCCAATAGCAACCTTAGCGAACCCAAGCATATGATCCGAAGTTAAATAGTGACCCGCCACTATTTAATTTGCATAAGGAAATAGAGCCCTCCTTTTTTCTGATGGATGAGGGTCTTGAGAGAGTATGAACTCGATGAGGGCTTGAGTTAATCATCATTGCATTAACCGTAATTATATAATCCGACCAATAGTGTGTAATAATGGTATCAATAGGGGCGAGTAAATTTTCTATTAGAGCGACAACTTCCAAAAGAAAGAAACAGGAATTCAAAACGGCCAGACAGTGAGGACTACGTCCAGGGCAAGGTCCATTTTTCAGACAAAGGATCACCCCAGATTATCCCTGTTAATCGTCCCGTGGAAGCCGAAAAACGGAAGATGGTTTTAAATGTCTGGGGATAAACCATATTTTATAAGAATAATGCTATATACCCTTGCTGAATACATACTTATGCTTTAAGCTTCATATATAATAAATTGAATATGGGAGATTGAGCTATGGATGTAGGAACCGTCTTTGTCAATAATAGAACCCAAGCGGTAAGATTGCCTGTTGCCGGCAGGTTTCCCGAAAATGTGAAAAAAGTGGTTGTCCGTATTATCGGTAAAGACCGTGTACTTTCACCAGTAGAAAATACATGGGATAGTTTTTTTCTTTCTGAAGATGGTGTGTCCGATGATTTTATGACGGAACGTGCTTCACAGGAACAAGCTGAAAGGGAATCTTTTTGATGTTAAAGTATATGTTGGACACCAATATCGTTATTTATGTGATTAAGCGCCGGCCAATTGAATTATTAGATATTTTTAACGCCCATGCAGGACTGATGTGTATTAGCTCAATCACATCGGCAGAATTATTACATGGCGTTGAAAAAAGCGCTATGGTGTCCCACAACCTACGTAAAGTTGAGGACTTTGTATCGCGTTTGGAGGTCTTGCCCTATGACGATAATGCCGCTGCCCATTATGGAAATATAAGAGCGGATTTAGAAAAGAAAGGCACTCCTATAGGGGTCAATGATTTGCACATTGCCGGGCATGCCCGAAGTGAATCTTTGATCCTGATCACCAACAACATGTCTGAGTTTGTGAAAGTCGAGGGTTTGCGGTTGGAAAATTGGATTGAAACAGAATAGGGATAGGGAATTCTAAAGTAATCGATAAGATCGTTGAAAGGATAAATAAGACTATGAATATGGATGTCGGCAATTTAGAAGCACCTGTTTTCAGGCCGCCTTCGGAGTGGGATTCATTATTAATCCGTGTCACAAATGGATGCACTCACAGATGCACGTTTTGCTCCATGTATCGGACAAAAAAATTTTCTATCCGGAAGGATATCGGGGATATCAAAAAGGATATCCGTAAGGCCGGGAAAATGTTCGGAAGCCGGGTTGAAAAAATATTTTTAGAAGACGGCAATGCATTTGTTGTGAAATCCGATGTCCTCATTGAATTAACAAAATATTGCTATCAAGAGCATCCGAATTTAAGAAAAGTCAGTTCTTATGCTCATGTCAAGGATATCCTCCAGAAATCGGATGATGATTTGAAACAGCTTGCCGACGCCGGCTTTACAATGGTGTATGTGGGGATTGAGAGCGGGGATGACCAGGTCCTGAAAGACTGCAACAAAGGGGCAACCCAGGACGATTATGCCTTGGCGGCCCAGAAATGCCATCAGGCGGGAATTGACTGGTCCGGGATCTTCCTGCTGGGTCTTGCCGGGAATGATCCGGAAAAAAGCCACAGGCATGCTGTTGAGTCGGCAAAATTGATAAACCGGATGGCTCCCCCCATGCCAAGGAAATGGTATATTTCCCCTCTCACATTGGAGATGACCCCGGGGTCGGAGATACTCGCACAGCATAGAGAAAACAAATTTCAACCCTGTACCGCAACCCGGGTTTTAGAAGAATTGTATACCCTGATCGATAATACGGCCGACGACCTGACGGAATGCCTATTCAACACGAATCATGCTTCCAATTATCTGAGTTTGAAAGGGGAGCTGGGGAAAGATAAAAAGGACTTTTTACACAGAATTGAAGCCGGTATCAAAGATCCGAAGGTCAGGCGGCCTGAATACATGCGCGGACTGTAGATATCCGGAAAAATGATAAGGCTCTAAAATACCCATGGAAAAATACGTCATCAAAAATTGTAAAGGATGCCATCAGCCGCTTCGCATCCCTGCAGATATCGGGGGAATGCTCATGCGTTGCCCGAGCTGCGGGTATGAATTTCATACCGATTTCAAACTCGGTCCGAAATTCCGGGAAGGTGGGGATGGTAAAGAACCTTCCCGGAAAACGGCCACCAAAAGGCCCCCGTCTACTTTTAAGATTATAGTGTAATTTCTATCCATTTTTTATGAGCACCATACGTTCGGCATATCGGTCAAGGAAATGATATCCGGAGCCGCCGGTTGATATAATGTCCAGCAACCGGTCCGGCTTTGTGACCATGACGCCGCCGACAATGCCGACTCCCCGTTTAAAGAGCGGCTCCGGCAGCGAGCTGGCCGTGGGCCCCATGACGGCGATGGTTGCCCCTTTTTTTGAATCCGCCAGGATGCCTTCCAGGGTATGGTTGATGAGGGTTACACCGGTAATGATCAGGACATCGGCCCGGTTGATGATCCCGGCTGAATCCATTGCCGGAATATAATGGGGCATTTCTTCCTCCGTCAGCGTTTCCGGTTCCTGCTCAATGACCCACCAAGTCCCCCCACGGGCTTTCAGGGCCTGCAAGGTGGGGATAAAAGCGCCTACCACGGCCACTGATTTTTCAACCGGCATCCTCACCGCGTCTTGGGCATCCATGTTTTTGGTGATGACATAGTCGCCGGTCAGGCCGTTTTCCCAGCAGGCAGCGCTCAAGGCATTGAGGGTTGCAATGGCCACAGCAGTTTTGACGGGCTCGTCGGAAGAGAGCCCGGTGAGGACCTCCCTGACCGGCATTCCGTTCAGGTGTTCAGGGTTAAAGATCCGCCCTGCCGAACTGGGACAGCAGACGGCCTTGGGAATACTTTTGATTGGGGTATAACACAGGCCCCCGGCGCCGTTGGAAAGTTTAACCCCGGTAAAAAAAAGCCCGATGACGGCTTTTTCAAGGGTCAGGTGGTCAAAAGCCTTGCCTGTTTTAGCTTTTACCAGGTCCGCTGTTTCTTCAAGTATTTTCATCGTGCCTCCGGTTTATAAAATTTTGTTGATTTTTGGTATGATGGATTTTTTATCGTTTTTCAAGTTGAATTTTTCGTTTGCTGCGATAGGTGTCCACAAATTCAAAGGCTTCTGTTCCAAGGGGCCCCAGACGGAGGACGCCGGTGTCTATGGCTTTTTGCAGGACCGGGGAATGGGGCAGGTGTTTTTGGATATCCACGTTTTGGAGTTGTGACGGGTCCAGGGCCTTTAGGGTTATATCCAGCCTGGGGGTTTTCGGGTCCCGTGACAGGGCGGCATGGAAATCCACCACCCCCGGAATCCTGAAAAAGACATCATCCAGATCCGGCATGCCCAGAACGCTTCCGTCGGAGAGGGAAATCAGGCCGGAATAGCGGTGCCGGACCGGGGCCAGGCGTTTAAAGGGACTGCCGCAGGGGCAGGGATCAGGGAGAAACCGGGACATATCCCCGGTCCTGTACCGGATGAGGGGCATGGCCCGGCGGGTCAGGCTGGTCACCACGATTTCTCCCCATTGGCCCGGAGGGGCGGGGGCCCCCGTGGCCGGGTCAATGATTTCAAAATACAGATCCGTTTCCCGCAAATGGTAGCCCCCATGGGCCGGGCAATCAATACCCCCGCCGAACCCGGTTTCCGTCATGCCGTAGTGATTCCAGACCCGGCAGCCCAGGGTGTCCGAGATCCGGGAGGTTAGGGCAGGGGAAACATAGTCGGCGGTGAGGACGGCATGGCGCAGAAAACCGGCCGGTTTGTTTTTTGCTTTTGCTGATTCGCCCAGGGCCAGAACCTGGACCGGCATGCCGATGATGACGGAGGGGGTATGGGTGAAAAGGATATCCAGGGTGTGGTTGAAATCCGTGGCAGGACCGGGAACAAGGCCCTGGCCGCCGATGCGGGCCATGGCGGTGTTTAAAAGGTCACCGGCCCCGGACGGGGTATTTGCCGGCAGCAGGATCAGGGCTTTTTCCGCCGGGTGCGTCAATTGTGACAGGACCCGGCTGAAAAATTCGATGGTGGCTTCCAGGTCCCGGCGGGTAAAGAAAATCCGCTTGGGCCGGGCCGTGGTGCCGGAGGTTTCTAGGGTCACAATCCGGGTGATCTCATCCAGGGACACGCAGAGAAAGGCGAGGCTGTTTTCCCGGATATGCGCGGGAAGGGTAAAGGGCAGGGCCGTGAATTCATTGAGGCTGTTGAAGGGAGGGGCATCCTTGAGATGGGTGCTGTAAAACCGGCTGCGGGCCCTGGCATGGGACACGGTCTCCTGAAGTGCGGCCAGGTGGTAAGCCTCCAGTTTTTCCCGGACCCCGCCGGAGGGGGCATTGATCTGTTTGCGCTGCCAGGCGTCCAGAAAGGCATTCATGGCTGCCGGTACAAGCTCGCATTGTTTTGGCCGGTCAGGTTATAGGCGCAAAAGGGGATGAGCCGGCCATCCGGGGCGACACTGTGGATGCAGCAGCCTTTCAGCCGTTCCAGGTCCAGATTCCAGGCATCCTGGAAGGCCATGCCGGAGACGGAAAACATATGGGTGCGGGATCTTTGGATAAAGCGGTCCAGGCCGTCTTTGGCGCCGGGGGGTTGGGAATCCTGGATTGTTACCGGGGGGCCCCACTGCCGGGCAACGGAAGCCTTGGCCTGTTTTGCCCCCTGTTCTGCCGGGACCGGGGTGCAGCAGTTGGCGCCAAGGGCCATTAGGGGGCTGAGGGTCCCGTCTTCCAGGATCAGAAATTTTCCGTTAAAGGAACACAGGGCGTGTTCGCAGGAGGAGGGCCGGAAATCCCGGCGCTTGAATTTGTTTTGGGTCTGGAATTCCATTTCAGCCAGGATTTCCGGGATGGTGATCCGGTCCTGATCCTTTGGCGGACCCGGATGCCGCCCGAAATGGCTGACCGGCTGGAAATGAACCCCCCGGACACCGGGGGCATGGTCCAGGGCAAACAGCAGAACGGGCCCGATCTGGTCCACGTTGATCCCCGGAACAAGGGTGGGCACCAGGATCACCCCGATGTCCCGTTCAATAAAGTTCAGCACCGCCTTTTGTTTGATCTCCCAAAGGGGGCGTCCCCTCAATGCCTGATAAACTGTATCATTGACCCCGTCAAACTGGAGAAAAACCGAGGACAGGCCTTCATTTTTCAGGGATGCTAAAAGCCCGGCGTCCATGGCGGGGATATATCCGTTGGTATTGAGCTGGATAAATTCAAACCCGGTTTTTTTTGCGGCGGCCACGATATCCGGCAGGTCCTTTCGCAGGGTGGGCTCGCCGCCGGAAATCTGAAGATTGCATCCCGGACTGACCGCATAAACCGAGGCCAGCAGGCTTCTGATCCGGTCCAGGGAGGGATCCGTGAACCGTTGGTGGGAATCGCACCCGGCA
>Ga0208968_1000683_pt1 | contig 20819 bp, 25 predicted proteins | sample RifOxyA3_FD_184031 | JGI IMG/M metagenome (GOLD analysis project Ga0208968, IMG submission 184031) | Groundwater microbial communities from Rifle, Colorado - Rifle Oxygen_injection A3 (SPAdes) | ecosystem: Environmental > Aquatic > Deep subsurface > Groundwater | place: Rifle, Colorado, United...
TCAGTTTGTACAGATGCTCAGGACGGAATGAATCAGCCTTAGTGTCGATACGCGTACCGATGCCATTTGGATTACCGTCGAAGTTTGCTTCGATACCAACTGCGCCGATATCATGCATGTCCGCTTCAGCATTGAAGCTATTCTGACGGAATGCTTGAACCCACTGATTGTTTTCCAGCAAAGACAGAGCCGGAATCAATGCCAGCAATTGTGCAGGGATCGTCAACACACTCTGAGATTCCAGAGAAGTAGCAACGAAGCGAGCAGAATAACGCTGATAGTTGTTCTGTTGTACAGCTTGACCCCAGATTGGAGCTTGAGCCATTTGCACAGGATCCCAGACCAGGTCGATGAAACCACCCAGACGCGAAATACCACTCACGCGCTCAACAGACAATTGCTGAGCATTTTGGTTCTGGTTGTTAGGAGCTGCAGTGAAGTCAATAGCAACGTCATTGCGGACTGGCTGTTGTACGGCATTGTTGATTTGAGTATTGCCGAACGCTACACGTACTTGCAGATTGGAATCACGATCAGCATTAGCCAGGTTCAGGTCAATGAAATTCGGACCACTTGTTTCAAGTTCAGAACTTGCAGCGAACAATGCATTTGCAGCCAAAGTATATACGGCTGTTTGGTCATTGATATTAAAGTCGCGAGGAACCACGCATGCAGACGCTGGATGTTGCTGGCTACTTGGGTATGCTTTTGCGATAACGCCGCTGATTTCACTGATCATGATCTTGTCGTATGCTTCGCCAACAGAGCGAACAATTTCAGTATTCACGCCATTGATGACTTCGAAACGAGGAGCAACTGGCTCAACGGAAGCCTCAACGATCAAGGTATGGAATGCCACACCGAGACTCATGTCTTGCTTATCACGTAATGCAACTACCAGAGCAGAAACGCCCAGGCTAGTTGTGCTATTCATATCCACAGGGATACATGCTACTTCGAAAGATTTGTCAGCGCCTTCCTCATAAACTGCCGACAAAGCTTTAACTAACTTGCTCAGAACTTCAGATGCTGGAGTACGACCCATTGGGGTGCGAGTCATGTTACCCATACTACGGAAACTAAATACATTGTCACGCTGGTCTCCCGCCCCTCGTGTTTGTTGTGCTTCGCGCGCTTGTTCAAAAGACTGCCCCATAGAAGTCTGCTGACCTGCATTGGAGGTGGAATGTTGTTGTTGATTATCTTTAATGGCCATGATACTTTTTCCTTCTTTTATTGAAATTAATTAATATTAGCGCTAACATTAGTGATAACTTCCACAATGTCAATATTGTAATATGTGTCTAAAAATATTTAGAATCCACTATTTTACAATGACATATTAGCCCATGACATTATAAACCCTACCGCTCCGGATGTTGCACCGGAGCGATAAGTAGTTAAGAACGTTGAAATCCTTCACTATATAATTAAGGGGATGCTAGTAATTTTTTACCAAGCATTATTTAAATATTTACTTTATCTTAATTTGCCTCATTCTTTTTCTCAATCGTTTTTCTTCAGCAGCACGCATGAGTTCATCATTGTTACGAAGACGATCTGCGTATTGCAATGTATCGCGAACCTCTTTACGAGTATCCGAACCATAAACAACTTCGCGCATTTTAGTCAATACACCACCATTAAACTTACTATCCTTCGCGGCAACTTTACAGCGCTTTGAAGTATTTTTATCATTATGACTAGCCACCTTATTTCCCCTTTACTATTAATTAACCACTAATTGTGCTGCCACATGCGTCTTGCCATACTTCCCATAATCCTTGCAACTGCATACTGGAATATTTCTTGGCTTCAGTATCGTAGACGATTGTTTCTTTATTTTCAACCACCTTTTTATCAATTAACCATTTTTCAAAATTATTTTGATGTTTACTATATTTTTGTATAACAACCCAACATTTACCAAGAAAAACAACAACATCGTGTTTCTTATAAATACCGCAATCAGCAGATATCTCAAACATCTGATTTTCTTTTAATGTAGTTGGCAATCCCTCATGTAAATCAATCTGTGGAAATATAGGTATATAGTTGTTATCAAAAATATCCATATATTCCGAATTACGTTCAGCCAAAAATACAGGTACTGCTTCTGGTGCTGTTGGGATACTTACAATTTTCTCACTCATCATTCTCTCTTTTATAAATAAAACAGTAATTTTATGTTAAGCACTATAAATTAAACCGGGTACAAACAAATGCACTCACTCTTCAACATAGCTTCACCTGTAAATAGAGGCAGGATTGAGTCCTATGCTGATTGGTTATATGTAAAGTCAGGATTGAAACGAAACCTTACTACGGTGATTAACTTCTATAGAAATAACCCTATGGCAGTTCAATCGAATCATTTCCTTGTACGATTACTACAATCAATAACTATTCCGCAATCACAAAACCTAGAACGGTACTATGACAATGTAGATGCTATCTCATTAAATTTGTCAATGGTGTTAAAAATGACTTCATCAATTTATTCTGGACGTTTATTTGATGGTGTGTTTTATGGTCAAGGTAATGATGAAATTCTTCTAGCGCATAGTGAAGGCTTTGATCCTTTTGAAGCACATGACAATTGGGAAAACTTATGTCCAGTAACTGTACTGAGACACCCTCTAAGTGACCTTGGATTAAATATTCCTAATGGTAGAATCTCAGGTTCTGAAACAGGATTAGCTGTTATTGCAATTAATATCACAATGCTTGCAGTTCAATACCGCGCATTTAGATTAAATGAGATGCGGCTTACTGAAGGTAGCAATGATTCACAGAAATCAGTTATGCAGTTTATTCACATGTACGTTTTACCAAACATGTTATTCACTCATCTCGATCACGCTATCTTCAATAGAATCCAGAATCTTGAAATAGGCGCACCATTAGGAGAAAGCTCCAGGCTACATTCATTCTTCCTTCCAGACTATGCATCTAGGATGAATGATGTCCATGATACTATCTTAGGTAATCTTCAAAAATACTCGTATGATTTTACAGGTATTCTGAGATCAATCCCTATGGTAATTACTGATACTGCTGATACACTTATGGAATTACCAGACATGGCACTGACACGTCAATGTCTTTGGGGATTAGTAATATCAAGATTACCTGAATTAACATTTTTATTCAGAATATCGAAAGATGGTCCAGGAACAATGAATCGTTCTGAGGTAAATAGAATCATGCGTAGCATGTTAGCATACAAGAATAGTGCGTTAATGCAAACGATGCTCCCGCTTGATGTCTATATGGAAATAAATGATGAAATAAAAGAAATTGTAACAAGAGCATATTAGCCAGTGGAGTAATCCACTGGCCTTTATGCTGTTAATTATTTTTGATAAACTTTTTCGAGCCATTCTTGAAAGTTTTCAGCTTTTAATTCAAATGCATGTTCATCTCCACCAAAAGCTTTGATAAGATCACCAGGTGTTATTTGATAAGAACATGCCTCAATCATTTCACTATTTACTCTGATAGGGTTCGTTACTCTACTACCCTCACATGCGATTAGTGCTATAGACATTGAATCAACCCATGTGAGAATATATGGTAAAGCAAATACTCCACCTTTTCTATAAAAGATATTTCCAATCTTATATAGTCTAGTTTTATCCAACATTTTTAATCACATACTTATCAAAGTCAGGAACCTCATTTTCAGGAATAGGACCGATAATATCAAACATTGCTAAAGCTTGACTATTACGATCTTCTGACCAAATACGTTCACCGTATGTGTCGCCTTGCCTAACGATAATGAATTTCCAGCCATCGTACAAACCACACTTACCAGTGAATATCTTAGTACTGATTTTATTACGAAGCCAATATTCTCGCCCAACAATGAGTTCGTCATTACGCGTTATGAGTTCCATGTTCATTTCCTAATTATGTTTAAACGGCAACAGGTGCAGATATTGCTGGATGAGGATCATAACCTGTAAGAGTGAAATCTTCATATTTGAAATCAAAGATACTAGTTACATTTTTATTTATTTCCATAACAGGTAACTCCCGCAACTCTCGCGATAGTTGTTCATTAACTTGTTCCATGTGATTAGAATACAGATGAGTATCCCCAGATGTGTGGATAAATTCACCAGGAACCATATTAGTTACTTGTGCAATCATCATTGTCAACAAAGCATAGGAAGCAATATTAAATGGCAATCCCAACAATACGTCTGTTGAACGCTGGTATAGTTGACAACATAATTTACGACTAGGTGCATTAGCTTTATCAAGAAGATCAGTTATCTCTTTATCACAATTGCAAGATAAACTAACACAAGAATGATAATGTACTGAAAAATTTTCACTTACTAAAGCTAAGCGCTCTTCAATAGTTAGTTCTACTGTATAGAACTGAAAGAAACAATGACATGGTGCAAGTGCCATCTTATCCAATTCACCAGGATTCCATGCAGTTACAATGTTCCGACGGCAATCAGGATTACTTTTAAGACGTTCTACAGCAGTCTTAATCTGATCTACAACAGTACCGTCGGCAGCTTCCCAACTACGCCATTGCTTACCATAGATTGGACCTAAATCCCCATTAGAATCAGCCCACGCATCCCATATTGAAACACCATTCTCTTTAAGATATTTGGTATTAGTATCGCCTTGTAGAAACCAAAGTAACTCATGAATGATAGATTTCAGATGACATTTCTTGGTAGTTACTAAAGGAAAACCTTTAGATAAATCAAATCGCATTTGATGTCCAAAAACACTGATAGTTCCAGTACCAGTGCGATCGGCTTTCTTCGTTCCGTTTTCCAATATATGATGCATTAAGTCATGGTATTGTTTCATTGTTTTTCCTTTTTATTTATGTATCAATTATAAAACTTTGTAGTAAGAATTAGAATGCTTAGCACTATTTAAATAATAGTGAATATTGCCAACATTAGTACCCGTTAATCGCGCCGCTTCATTTATACTACTATACTCGATACCATTAAAAATATCTAGTTTGTTATAGTGGTGAAAAATCAGGCATGATCTGAGACAAGTCTCGTATTTTTTCCATTCAGCATATATATTCCGAGCGTTTCCAAGATAATATAAAATATTCCAGTTGTATCCAATACAATTTTTCTCACTCCAACCGCATCCAATATTTCTATAGGTATGCCTCTAGAAGAGATACATTGTTCAGGCAACATAAATGTACTACCGAAGTTTTTCTTATTCTTCGATAACAAATATGCTTCCAATTTGTCTGCTATTTCTCTATCTTTCATGGTACTCAACCAAGCTCTTGTTTTTGTAGGTGTATCTATGTCTACAGAAACCTTCACACTTGTATATGGTGGTGGTGGAATACTACCGTACTTCGGTGCAAATACTTTTTCCCATAAGAGATATTGCTGATATGGAGAAGACTCCTCTTTTTCAGTATATGAATCTGGCGTTTTTACTTGACCCATTCTGAAATATTCATAACTACCAGCAGCTATAGATCTAATTACATCGCGTTCAATATCAGCAATCCATTTAAGAATAAAATTAATACTGATCTTCTTATCCTCCATTACAGAAGTCATGATAAATTCCATCATTCGCTGTGCTTCTTTTGTAATGACTTTTGGTGCGTTCGATGATTTTAGATGAACACCCTTAATCTCTTTCTCAAGGTTAGCAAATACATTGCCTTCTTGACAACTAATAAGTGCGTAATAATGTTTAGCTACTTGTGTTGGTGTGAATATTGCAAACTTAAACTCATTCTTCATAGCTACTTGATGAATGCGTTTTGTCTCAATACCGAAATTTGCAGACATACGAGCTAATACGTGTGTTATGGTTTGCGATGCTAAGAAGATACAGGTTGCTGCAGTTGCATCTGCTTTCTGATCAAAACCTAATTTCCCACGATGCCAAATAACCCAATCCTGAACAGTAAAGATTGTTGAGTCTGTATCTGAAGTAACTGCTGCTCTTCTGATACTATCTGGAAATACCGCAACAGATGCTGGAACATTTGGTGTTACCCATAATGCTCGAATCATTGGAAAGTAATCATTAAGGACAGTGTTGACGTTTTCAACTGTGGCGACATAAATATCGTAAGCTGGAGTTCCGATAATGTCACGAACACTAGTTCCTTTTAATTCCTCAGAACAGATTTGGGCAGCAAGAAGCTTATAGTCTTCTGGGATAGTTTCAATATTATCCGTAAGACAAACAGTATTGATCGCTTTCATTGTAAGTCTATCAAGAAAAGTACGCACTACTTGTTCATTATACTTCATCAAGTGATAAAGATCACCGACATAAACAAATGCAGAGCGCTGAATATCAGTTAGCTTATTAATGAAAGCATTTATCTTTTTATATTCTTTATGTCCTTTCCAATACAGATCAGTAGAATACCTTACGCAGTCTATAGTTTCGGAAACTGTTGGATGCCGTATACCGAATTGCTCCATAGCTCGTGCCAGTTGATCGAGATCTGTGTTGTTAATAATGCTAATGATATTATTCCTAACAATATCAGGAGACCAATAATGCCTATTACCGCAAAGAAATTTTTCGTTATTCGCATTTCCATAACCTGAAGTAGTACGACAGTTCGATGTTAGTGTACTGTGAGCTGTTTTGTTAAAAAGTGGAGTAGAAGCAGAAACGTGTGCTCCAGAGATAGAGTTATTGTTTAGCTTCTTATTAGTTTGTTCAATTTTCTTAATTGCTTCTATAGCTTTATTACCAGCGACCTTAGCAGCGAACTGTGCTTTTTTAGCCGTACCACGTGCCTTAACATTACCGTCAATGAATGTAACCAGAATTGACTTACATACATCAGGGTTAAGATATGTTGTAAGTGTAGGAGCAATTAAGTCTTTATCTTTAATTGCACTTCCAATATACTCAGATAAAGTACCAGTTTTCTTTTCACGATCACCATTTTCTCCACGTTCGAGGTAATAGCATTCTGGATCTTTGAATTCAAATTGACCACCTGGTCGTAGAGAGTTTTTGATAAACTCAATACATTCACTATATGGTTTACCTGACATAATAGACAGATATGTAGCACTATCGTGCGTATAATGCTTTAAGACATTAATATCACGCTTGTATGATTCTGCTGGAAGTACAAAAGGATTACTACTCATTTTTCGACCTCTTTTTGTTCACTACAATATAAATGAGATATGTATTTTTTGTTTTCAAAAAAAAAATACTAAGCATAAACTAGGAAGGATTTTCTCCAACTTAGTTTATGCTCTATCTAAAACTCCGCATATACGGGAGGATATTTATTAAGAAGAGCAGAGATATGTTCAGCAAGAAATACACCACGATGCTCAGCATCTGCTGCATTTTTATTATGATTCCGAATACGAATAGAGATACATACATCTTTTACAAGTTCGGGTTCGAATGTTTGACGAAAGCGATCAGTGTCCTTTAGTTTAAAAACCATTACATCTTTAGCTTGCCAAATTACTGTATCATTTTTCATATTACGCTCCTCACTTTTTAGTTGTGAAATAGTATAAAAAATATGGTTAGACAGATGTCTTAACTACAGCTTAAGAATATATGACTGAAATTTTTTAGAATAACGGCATAAACGCGGAGCTGGCAACCCAGCTCCGCATTCACCCATAGTAGAAGTTTTTAATTGCTATAGATTACTTGCAGGCTCTGGGGGATTACACTATGTGAGAAAGGAGGAAACACATAGTGCAAATAGCATACAAGTATCTATCTTCCAATGTGTGAAAAAGGAAAGGAAAACACACACTAAAACAGCAATTAAATCCTTCAGTACATTCCAAATTGATTAACATGCTTACCGTTTCAGCCACCAGCAAGTGTCTCGAAATAAACATGTTGTCAATAGCGGATTCCTGTCACCACTAACAGGCAAACCGGGTGTACCAAGCCCTTTAGATATTTCGATAATTGTGCAGATATTGCGCTCTGAACATATTATTAGTTAATAGCTATATTTTTTAATTACCCTACTGTAATGGCTATATCTTTAAAACCATTTTGTAGTAATGCATTTTTAACGCGTATGGCATCTGTAGCTGACACATTTCCAATAACAGCTGTAATCTTTGTAGATGTAATTTGAGTAACAGTGGTTTCATTAATCCATGCCATGCCAAGAATAGTTGTGTGTCCAGCTGTTGTTTGAATCTTAACATAATCATAACTCCTAGGATCATTAGGAGTACCGGCAGGCAATAATGGAAATATTTGCTTATGTAAAGCAACAATGTCAATTTCTCGACTTGCTGTATCAGCATCCATGATTGCTAGAATTGTAACATTTTTGAAGTTTGTTCCAAGTAATGCAGCAGCATGTGCATCGAAGGAATAAGTTCCCCGTAGAGCAAAATTAATACTAAGCATCATTTTTTCCTTAAAAGAATACAAAAAAAATTAGAATGGAAGATGTTTAAGAACAATATCCTTACCTAGAAAACTATCGAAGAAATATGGAAATGAATTGTTATAATAACCACCCATCTCTGTTAACTTGTTATGTATTTTCGTAACTAGTTTATAAATCTCTTCTGTCACTATATTGCGTTCTTTCTCATTCCTAAAAAAGGAACTACATCTAAAGCGACTATAATCAGGAAATGAATCCAAGTAGTCATTATAAGTGGCACCACTATTCAGAATCAACTGGATAACTTGTGTTAATATCTCAGGTAAATCGATATCGTCAACAAATCCTTGAGTATTCTCAATAAATTCATTAACGATATCATCTGTCCCCAATATTAATGTTTGTGGGAAAACAACTATCTTAGACATCGCTGACTAACATAACATCAGCATTAATCGTGCAAGCAAACCTAAAGAATAATTGTCCTTTAGTATATGCATTCAAGAAACGTAATTGTGAGTGTGCAATTATTGCGAATAACATCATGGCTTTAACGATCCTTACCATGTCGTCTTCGTATTCTGTTTCTCTACTACCACTCACAATATCAAGAAATTCGTAGGCTACATTTTCTTCAGCCTTAACTTCGTCTTTTAGAAGAGAAAATATTAACTTCATTATGCTTTCTTCGTCTGCTGTAAAGTTAGGTAAGCCAGTAATGGCTCTTCGTAACTCACTCACAGCCTCCCCAGTATCTAAAATAAGATACCTTATCAACTTCGGATCAGCAGCCTTTTCTACCGATCCTTCCCCTTTTCCTTTTATCATTTATTCCCTCTTTATTCAGTTACATTCGTTAATACACAATACAACTAAATTCTTACCAATTAGTCTTTTGAATGAATATGGAATGAAACCATCGATGCATAGATTTAATAAAGTAATACGCTCCCTTAACGAATTACCTACTCTTATAATTGCTTCTGTGATTTGTCTTATCTCATACTCGTCTAAACGAGCATTCGAATACAATCCTTCTCCCTCACCCATAAACAATGCTACATTTGCAAGCATTTTAGTAAAGTCAGTATTGTTGGTAATTACTACCACATCAAAGATCTGAGATAAACATGCATCCATATCTACTGTAGGTAAAGTTATCCCACATACAACTTGTTCGAATGCTGGTATTTCATCATCAAGTTCCAAAAGCAAATACTTTGGAGCTCTATTATAACTAATCGAACGCATTTGTTTTCCTTTATTCAAATATCCTCATTTTCAATAACAAGTCATCACCTAACCATTGAAATTCTGTTTTCGAGAACTCATATACTATTCTCGGTATTAATGCTCGTAATAATTCCTCTACAGAAATAGCAATACTTTGTGCAATAACCTCAATATAAACTTCCATATCGATGTTGTCTGTAAATCTCGATAGTGTTGCTTCTGGCGTATTATAGTAATCTCTGAGTATTTTTTCTACAACACATTCATCCGCACCAGCTCTTTTATTAGGATGCAAATTCTTAAACTCACATCCGCTACTGAATAAAATGATATCCCTAACAACACCTCTTAAGCCATCATCGTAGAAATAGAACAACTGCTCAGACTCTTGATGATCATTAAGTATCTCAAATATCGGTATTATCAGAAATGTTATATTTTCTTTTCTATTGCGCATATGTAACATCCATACATAAATCAACTTCATTACAGAGTCTGAATATATACCCTTCCTGTCCAAAGTCAATATTAGGGATCACTGCCACAATACAATCTATAACTAATTGAAAAATGGTTAGAGTTAAATGAAGTGCAGCTTCTTCTTGCATTCCGTCTTTAACCAGCACCTTAACAGCTTCAGGAGTATCCCCAGCGACATACCTATCATTTTCATGTATCAGTAAATTATCATCGAGTATATCTAAAAACAAAGTATTCAAAAACGACACATAATTATATTCATGTATCCCAGTGTGTTTACAAATACTTTCCTGCAATACTGAGATTGGTTCAACTAGCGAGATTATTATGCTATTGTTTGCCATACTTATCTCCAATGAATCTTTCTTAAATTTCTTGGTTATGTTCTAAGCACCATTGATGAATACGGTAATCGATAGTTTGCTCAATAATGATATCACATCCTCGCGTGCTTTGAAAGTTCATCAGCCATTTATTCCTACCAATGAAATCAAGAACATCTATGCGGATATCTGTGAGAATACTTTCAATCTTCTCATAAACTTCCATCGTGTAATAATATTCCTGAGAAATAAACTCACCCCAGATCATCTGAAGTGTTGGTGAACCGCAGCCATTCCATGCAGAGTTCTCAGTAAGTAACTTGTCGATATATATTTGGATAATTCGCATACCTCGAATTGGCATTGTTGGTTCTGGAATCAAGTCTGATAACCTGCGCGGTAATTGAATTACATCGTGGTTATCATTAAATATGGTTCCACGAATATCCTCAAACTGCATTATCGGAACTAAAACAATTTTCCCATTTTTATCAGACTCCCTACGATAACAACGCCTATCAAATGTGATTAGAGGAATATCACATCCCTCAATATAAGCTCCTGCCTTATATTGAATTTTCCTCATGTATTGCTCCATTACCATCTCGATAGTTACTGCTATTTGTATAGGATCAATTATTAATCTTTTTGTGACTTCGAATTTCATATCTTTAATCCCTTAAGAGGACTCTCGCCCTCAGATATAATTATATCTTCTACTGCCCGTTTACAAATATACCTTGCAAAGCGTGGCGCGTCTTTTACACCAGATCATTCATATCTAAGATCGGTGACCAGCAACAGCATCTTCTACTGACCACTCCATGGCTACTATCCTCCGGTATAAAGTAGCATAATCCATATTAACACACCTAGCTAATTCAGTTATAGTGTATTTGATACCTTTATAAGTAACAAAATGATTACTTCTCCTATTATTAGCTTGTTCTATTTTAGTAGCCCAGTAACAATTATTAGATTCATAATTACCGTCATTAACACGTCTTTCTATAGTGTGATTATCGGATGGTCTAGATCCCATATCAGCATAGAAATTCTCAAATGAGTGTAACCACCTATCACAAACAGTAATTCCTCTACCACCATAATTCTTATAACTGTATTCATTAGTATTATTACATCTTTGTATCATCCCATTCCATACTCGATATTCAGGTGTATAACTAGCGCCATGTGTGGTGCGACTTTTACCAAGTTCTATAGCACGTTCTCTAACAAGTTCTTTTTGTAAACACCCACAGCTCTTGGTAGTACCTTTAGTAAGATCACCCGCCGCGACATTTATAATATTACTACAGCTACAAAGACATCTCCATATTACACCACCATTACTTGCTCTTAGACCGCTATCTGAAAGAACTGACAATCTTCCAAATGGCTCGCCTATTAAATCTCTTATTGTTCTACCCATAGATGTCCACCATTCTATTACTTAACATTTAATTTCTTTATTATAATACGATGTCTACGATGTCTCTAATGCAAATGTATCTAGCGAACCTAGGCTTATTCATAACACCCACATCTGTACTCCGATATTTGATATAATGATTAATTAGCTTAGACGGATTGTTCCAAAAATAAATCCTTTCTTCATGAGTCATTTTACCTGGACCTACATCTATAATGCTTTTGGTTGTGAGATCTAAACATCTCATCATCCCAATCATACCTTTACCAACTTTATTTGCCTTATGACTACTGCGCTCAGACAAACCTAATGCATTTTTCTTTTTCTCATTGAGATTAGCTTTTGCTTCTACAAGTTCGAGCACTAGTGCTTCTTTATCACTGGATGGCTTCATGCGTGTATAATTTGCTTCGTTGGCAGTACATCTGCCATTTTTATGCACGCCATGCGGATCTCGTAAAACTATTCCTTCATATCCTTTTATTAAACATTCCTTATAAAAACTTAGAACTTGCTCCTCATTATAGAGCATTTTAAATTCAAGAACTTTAACGCCTGGTGGTTTATGCTGTTTAACATATTTAACCAAAGCTTTATAACGGTTCTCATAAACTAAACCAATTACATCTTCTCTCAGAAAATCGAAAGCGTACCAGACGATATTCGGTTCTCCAGTAATCGTACTCATTACTGAACTAGTGTCTCTACATAAAGACTGACCAGTTATGCTACCCATTGTTGCTTCACCATCGATTCCAGTATAGATAAGATCACTAAATTTCTTAGTAATGAATTTATTCTGATGAGGTATTAGTGTACGTGCTGTTGCAGAACTATTCAGGTTAATTAACCTTACTCCATCAAGTTTCGGAAACCCCATTATTGGGTATTGAACCTTACTGAGATCTACATCACAGCAACGCATTGGTTGTACATTAGCGCTTGGCATTCTCATTCTCCATTGAGTGTATTGGCATATAGCTCCCCTAATACACAAGATTACTTACTATAGTTTTTTCTGATTTTGACGGCATAAAAAACTGTTAAATGATCCCTCCTCAAATCTACATTAGTATCAGGTTTAGCGACAAGCTCGCAAGCATTGTCAAAGTTGGGCTGATACAATGATTGATATGAAGAAAGATTAGTTAACAATCTCTCACATAGAATATATAGAACATTGAAAATATGTAGCCGTCAATCAAATGACCAACGGCTACACACTTTACATGATCAGACCAGTTTCACTTGGACGATCCTTATCAGTCATTACACCACTCTTACGAATGCGTGCTGCTTGTTGTTGTTCCAAACCAGACAGGATACCATTCAGATGCTTTGCAGCTTCTGGGATAATACCATTACTGATAATGAATTGCAGTGGTGCTTTACTCACCACTGGACTTGTTGTACCTTCAGGAAGGAAACCAACACACTGATACTCAGGCATCTCACCCATGGATGTTACATCGCCTTCCTTAGCCAATGTAGCAATACTGATGATATCGCCAAGATCTTTACCAGACACAGAACGATTACTGTCAACAATTGTTAACGATGCCAGTTGAACGCCGAATGTGGTAACACGATCGAAGCGTAGCCAGTTAAACAGATCGCGAGTGTCGAGTTCATGGTTCTCACGAGAGAACAGAACAGCCAAGGAAATGATTGTGTTGGACATGACTTGGTCAACTTCATTGCGTGACATGTTCGGACTATTTTGAAGATAACCCATAACGATTGGAGCACCTGCGGCTTTAGCAATTGCTTCGTAAGACTTGATAGTCTTCAAAGTATTTTCAGCATCCAAGCGAGTATCAGCCGAACCAACAGTCAGTACGATAGTTGGCAATTCATTTGTTATCAGTTCACGTGTAAGCAAAGGACCAATAACAGAACCAGAACCACCACCTGCGCTAGAAATTACAATGTTCAAATCAGCAGGCTTGAATTGTTGCAGAATCGCACGAACACGATCATTAATTTCGATATGATTCTCAGTACGTAATTTACCAGAACCATCCACACCTTCGATCAAGTAACAGTTTGCATGATCAATATGTGCTTTCAGATTTGATCGGCTCGTGTCAATATAAACGACGTCGATTTCAGCAAACGCAGTTTCTTGATGACCGCGATATTTCTCAAGAGTTGATGCTACATTAACTCCACACCCACCCGATGCATAAATCCGTATTCTACCTTTTGCAGACATCTTTAACTCCTTATCAAAACAATAAAATGTTTCTACTACACTTAATGTGCAGTTCTTGTAAAAAACTACTTCTTTTTTGCTACACTAGTGTGACGTTACAGAATTGATCATATTACTGATCACTAATGTAATATATGATTTTAAAAACTTAGAATCCAAATAAAAGCTTTTAATTGTATGCATACAACAATTGAGGAACGATCATGTCTATGGCACTGATGAAAGCACTTAGTGAGATAAAAGCCCGCATCCCTAAACCTATTCTGGAAGCAGTATTTCTGCCTAGAGACATACGATGGCGGCAAACACCTCCAAGTATTGATGAACAAATTATGTCTTTAGTTATGCGGCCACGAGTTCTTGTGGATTGTAACTTAGTTGGCGGTACAGAAGTCTATATTCCTCTTGCAAGCATAATAGCAGAACGCATGAATGATTACACGTCTGTCTATAGGATTCCTAAAGAACTAACACAGGGAAGATCTATTAACAGCGTGATTAACATAACATTCTCAGATCCATCTAGGATTTCTAATCCAGGGATGTCTGTTGGTCAGCAGAACACAACAATGATGATAGCTGGCGCTGCAGTTATGAATGCGATGAGCAGTGTGCCTATCACATCGACAGCTAAGGTACAGCTTATTGCTGAGAATGTAGTTATGGTTCGTGATTCAGTAATGTTGCCATCAAATATATATCTTCGTTGCATTCTTGCTAATGATGAAAATATGTCTCACCTACAAATGCGTAGTTATAGACATTTTGCTAACCTAGGCGTATATGCAGTTAAAGCCTATATCTATAACAACTATGTAATCCCAATGGATCTTGGTGAAATGCATAGCGGTCAAGTACTTGGGCGATTCAAAGAGATAATTGATTCATATGCTGACAGTGAAGAACTTTACCAAACTTACTTGACAGAAAAGATGGAGAAAGTTTTGTTTATGAATGATAGTGAATCGTTTACTAGACATTTGAAACTTTTGATAGGTTCGTCCCGTTAATTAAAAACTATTTGGTTGTAGTAGATAATATAAAGGATTTAAAAATGATTTCAGCAAAGGGTTTAATAGCAAGTTTTAGCTAGGTATGGTTTAGCTGCAGCGGGAAATGGAGTAATTGGAATATTTTCAGGAGGTGGAAACGGTATTTTTGGAACTAATACAGTTTTAAAATATACTGATAAATACATTTATAGTTCATTAACTAGACAACAAGCCACTAATCTTACTATGTCTGGATATTTACACACAGCATCTAATAATGGTAACGGTATTATTTTTGCTGGATTTTATAATAATTCAACTTATGTTGCTAATACTAATAAATATTTATTTGCTGGTGATATAGTAACAGCTGGAACATATCTTGGTGCTGCTAGGTATGCCGGAGTATCGTTATCTTCTGTACCTGGTGGATTTTAGGAAAGCAAAAAAAAATCATATTAGCCAGTGGGATTTCTCCCACTGGCTTTATGCTGATTACTTACGACTCAGTTCGATAATTGCATCGAAAGGATTACCATTAGCATCGAAGCGGCCGATGTAAAATGCTAGAGTATTATCTTTCTCAATAATACTACCATAAGCTTCACCGGCAATGAGACTGCGCATGAATACAGTCAAACTCTTTCGCATACTTTTGAGTTCTTCATCATCGCTTATAGCAATAAAAGCAGACATGATTAATATTGCTGAATCAGCGCTGATAATATCGTGATCTGCAAAAATATTGACTTGTTCTTTATTCTTGTATTGCGCAAGAACAATTTCAACTGCGTGATCACTGAATGTAGACATTGAAATTGCTTCAATGATTTCAGTTGTACTTGTTTTGATACCCATCTTCATTTGGATACCTAACGTTGTTTTGATGTACCCGCATACATCGTTAAGCGCATGTGAGATATCGCGAGCGACATTACCATAATGACTACGGACATTTCTGTTCAAAGCACCGTTCTCATCCTGAGAGAATTCAAATGAAAAAGAACCAGCCATAAAGCTTTTGCCACCTGTTGCGACTACAGTTGCCGTATTCATTGTATTACCCCTTATTATAAACATTATCGATAAAATAGATAAGATTTATTATTCCTATCTGCTTTTAGAATATATGATTGAAAAAATCTAGGATACATATTGTGAGTGTTATAGACTATTAACTAAATTAATCAAACTAAGGGGTATTAATCATGAGGCTTCTACGTCGAATATTAAATGTAGCCATGGAAGACAGTATTGCTGAAGATCAAACCGTAGTTATGAAGGGTCCTTTATCTGAAGTATTCACCCAGGCTCTTGATATTGCTTATGCAAAAGAAACTCCAGCTGATATTGATACTGATGAACCACAAACTGTAGCTGTGTTGGAAAGCCAACAAATGGATGTTGCTGTTATGCGTAAGTTAACAGAAGCCATGCGAAATACAGATGCTGAGAATGTACAAACTGTATATGCGGTAAGTAAGGATGCAGTTGAAGAACAAACTATTGTTGATGTTTCAAGTGAGCTTGTAAATAAACCAGAAGGTAATGATTTCGTTTTAATCGTTGATGCTGTTGGTAGTGGTGCTATTGATCCCATCAACCAACCTACCATGCGCACGGTAGAGCTCACGAATGCTCTTGAATGTCTGGTAACTGCCCATGGTGGTAAAATATTCACAAGTCTTGAAGCATACGCGGCCTCTTATCGATAAATTCTAAATGGCTGATGGACTAAAACCATCAGCTGTTTATGACTTAATTTTGGAATAATGAATATGTCTGAGAATATTAAAAGTATTTTTGAAGATGAATGTAAAGATCTAGAAATAGACACACATCTTGCAAAAAGAATTAGTAAATACAATAATGCATTTATATCTAAGAACTCAGAACACATTGAATTCTTTGGTAGTAATCTCACAGGTGCTCATGTAGTACGATTTGTTGGTTCAGATAGAGATCGATGGTTCGACGATGTTCTAGAAGTGAATGACGGCCCATTAGAAGAGCGGCTTCATGCCTTACCTACTGTTAATGCTGACTGGAATATTTCTAGTGACACTATGAATTTGTCATGTGCGTGGCTTTTACATGCAATCTTTATCTCCAAGAAGCTCACAGATGCACAGAAGCACGAAGCAATGATCGATGTTGTTCTAGTACTACAATACAAGTACTTGACAAGTATTCTGTTTCATTGGTTTCGTTTCCCAACAGATAAAGCTACAGCAGAAGCAACTTATGCTCAGTTAACTTACAAATACGGTCTTAAAGTACACGGTAGCTGGATGAAGTTATTGAAATCTCGCGCAGAGGAAATCATCTCAAAAGAAAGTATCCATTACAATTGTATTAGAAAAATGGACGTTGATGATGATGTTACTTATTTACTTAATGATTCTCAAGGGCGTATTAGGGATATCATTAAAAATATTTATGTCGTGTTTGATAGAGTACATAAACAAGGTCTTAGAATCTCATCTACTAGCTCAGTAGTAATCGAACATGACGGTGCTGAGATTCTGAAAGATAAAACAAAAAGTGCTTTAACTTATAGCCATTACATTAACTCAATTGTCTCTGATAAGAATTCTTTTATCCGTTCAGAGCTAACTAGTATTATTGAAAAACTGGTTCACACCATGCCGCCTAATCTATTCTTAGAATCTCTGCAATGGATGTCTAATAATTACAGACAAAGTGGGGCAGGTGTTGTGGAAGAAGTACTTAACATTACTTTAATACACGCACTCGATTATCTTAGCCATAATAGAGAACTTATTAAGAATAGCAATGATATTGCTGGCTTGTTAGGGAAATTAAAAGGTGTGTACATGTCATCGCGCTCAACTGATGTTGAGTTATATGAACTACGTAATAAAACAGAAATAATTGTGAAGAATGCTACTAATAATAAAAACGATTCAGTTATCTCTTCTGTTCGTACTGGTATTCTTTTATATATTGTTTTACGTGCAATGACGATGCGACACTATTCAAATATCTAAAAATGGAATAGTTATGGAATTATTGAATAGGTTATTTAAAATTCTCTTTTTACTTATCGTTAGGTTAAAAGGAAAAAATAAATTTATTGAAGTTAAATGTAATGATGTTGTTATAGGTAGATTAGTTGCTTATTCTATCTTAGGTCATGAAATCGAGATTTGTTGTCAAAAGAAACACTATAGACGACAGTACGACAAATGGTTTATTAGTGATAAAGATGTTATTGTTTATCGTGTCTTTAGCATTACCTCAAGTAATATGCCTGAGGCTATAAAAAAGCTTTTTAGGTTAGATCTAGATATTCCAGCTTTCTTACCAGTCGGAATGTGTGAGGATACACAGCAACACACTGTAATAAATGCTTATGTCGATATCCTTCTTGACAGACTTGAGAAGGGAAACGAAGTAATTAAGAAATAAAAATAACCAGCATATTAGCCAGGGCAATTGCCCTGGCCTTTATGCTGTTAACGAATTAACTCTCTTGCTGTCATTGGTCTATCAGATAACACTCCAGATGTATCGCCATAATTACCAGTTGCATAGTTACTATGGTAATCATTAGATTGTTGTTGCTGTTTACTATATGCTCTACGCTTATTCTGTTTCTTATCTTTGAGTTGCGACATCAAAGAATCCAATGAGTATGTTTCTCCACTCTCAAGAATAATTTGTCTATCCAGCATTCTTAATTCGTGCTCTAAACGCTGACAAACATATTCGTCTTGCTCACCAGACAATTGATTAAATACTACTTCGAATCGTTCCCTAATTACTTGCTGTTCATGTCTCAGACGCATATCAGTCCAAGACTCTTCAGTTTTAGTAACTATAGCAGACATCACTCTTTTAATATCAATACCATAAAAAGAGAGATTCTTACCTTGAGTAATTAACCAATGAACAAGTAACCAACCAATAACTAAGTCATCGTGCTCACCATCAGCATGATCAATGCGGCCATTCTTATTGATGAGTCCAGTAATCTGATCAATTAAGCTCTTATCATAAACCTTATCACATGCTCGCTTGGCAGCATTCTGTAAAGTAGTAGAATAAATTTCTGTCCTACTAGCATATCCAGTAGCTGCTGTTGCAAAACCAAAGGTCTTCTTGTAACGAACATAAATATCACTACTTCTACGATTCATCGGTTGCTTAATCTCTTTATAGCGCTCAGGAACCTCGTCATAATCGTTCACAACACGGTTAAAAAGCCTCTGGAAGGGATCTTCTCCGAACGTTGGTAGCATGAGCAACAAATAATCTAAAAGCGAGCTACCGGTAGATCTACGCTCAATGATAGCTGTAATGTTTTTATAAGATACTAAGATAGAACACACCCATTCAGCAAATGTGATTAAGTTAGTTTCATTATAAGTGCCAACAGCAATTGTATCAAGTGTATCTACATCGACTAATACCAGAGATATATCATCCCCACCACTAGCATCACTGGTATCCATGCCTAAAACAAAATGACCATTTTTTAGTCGTTCATCTATTTCATCTTCCGGAATATACCAACGAGTAATATAACCGTGTGGTTTACTGATATCTGTGTAATAATCGGACGATTGACTTCTAGTTATTCTTTCCAGAATAGCTGTAGGTAATGGGTTAGTCTGAGAACCAGATGTCCATAGATTAAAATAATCTCGATTAGCATCATCGCCTGTTTGTAGAGACTCATCTAACTTTCTCTTCAACCATTGATCATCCTTACCGAGCTGCCTATGATTCAGTGTGATATTTACACGACAAACACCTACACGTGAATTACGTTTAATCATCAATTCCAATGCATCTAAATTCTCTGCATCAAAAAACTTCTCAGTCCAAACAGCAGCATCGCTCATTAGGTTAAAAATAAACCTACCATCGCGGTCATCCTTTTTACCAGCTGTTGTTGTAAGAATAGTTCCATATGGAGCATTGTTCTTCTTAGCTGCATCAATAGCTGCACCAGTTGCTGCTAAGGCAGCAGGTAGAGCAATAGATATGTTTGGCTGGAATGGTGATTCATCGATATGGAATATTGGCGATGTTAAACCACGACCCATGTTGTAAGCTCGTTTAGGTGAAGACTGAGGTACGTGCGTTAGATACTTGTTACCTAATGATCTCACTGTGAGTTCTTCAGTATTATTAGCATCCTCTCTTGTTCTTTGATTCAAGTAAGGTGGTAACAATAAAGCAATTTCTTTTAGTCGCGCAATATTCTCACCACGCAGCTTATCATCTTTAGTTAATAAATTGATTGTTGTGTTTTGACAAACAATGTTTTGTAACAGCGTCATTAATGTGTCTGTAGAAAACGACTTACCTGTCTGACGAATCTGGATCAAGATAACCATGACGTGGTTAAAGAAACACCAGAATAATGCAATATTGCCACGATTAGCTTCAAGCATAACTGGTTCATCAGAACCAATACCTGGAGCTCTAGCTACTTCTCTGAAATAGAACCAAGGGTTCATCTTACATTCCACAGCAATCATAGCCATTTCTTCAATTGTGAGATCTGGAGAAAAAGGATCTATGCCTTTTAATGCTGGGTTAAACAAAACTAAAATGAAAGCATGGTTCTTGATACCCATTTTCTTATACACAGCAGCCATACGTACGAAGCTACGATTTGTAGTTTCTGTATTTATAATTGCTCCTGGATATCGCGCATAATCATTACTAAACAAAATCATTGTAAATATCTCCTATAGAGAAAACTAAACATACCTACTACTAT
>Ga0208968_1000687_pt1 | contig 20790 bp, 14 predicted proteins | sample RifOxyA3_FD_184031 | JGI IMG/M metagenome (GOLD analysis project Ga0208968, IMG submission 184031) | Groundwater microbial communities from Rifle, Colorado - Rifle Oxygen_injection A3 (SPAdes) | ecosystem: Environmental > Aquatic > Deep subsurface > Groundwater | place: Rifle, Colorado, United...
TTCAGGAACCGATTTTTATCCGACCATTCTTGAATTGGCCGGATTAAAACAAAGACTCGAAGAACATTCGGATGGTGTCAGTCTGGTTCCCTTGCTGAAAGGTAAGCAACTGCATGAACGAGCATTGATCTGGCATTATCCGCACTATGGAAATCAGGGAGGTGAACCCTCTTCCATCATCAGGAAAGGTGACTGGAAACTGATTCATTATTACGAAGATGGCCGCGATGAATTGTACAATTTGAAAACGGACCTTTCAGAAACCAGCGATGTTTCAGGCAACCATCAAAAACTGGCCAGTCAATTGCACAAAGAATTGTTTGATTATCTGAAGGAGGTTGGCGCCAGATTTCCTGAAAAGGATCCGGAATATTCAGCCGAAGCTGAACGAAAATATTTGGATGGAATTGTAAAAAACAGGCTTCCGCAGTTGGAGAAACAACGGCTTAATTTTCTATCGAAGGATTTTGACCCGAAAAATAACTGGTGGGGAAGTCAGGTCACAAAGGATTAAGAAATCAGCTTTATTTCAGTATGCATGTTGTGTAAATGCATCCTGAAACTAAGCTGATTTGCTTTTTTTTGCTTCAAATTCATTTTCAAATGCTTGTGCTGAGCTTGCAAAATGGTTAGTTCTTTAACGGTAATATCAAAAAGAACTACAGCAAGGGGAAGCCTTTTACGTTTACTTCGTGCATCATTTGATAGATGTTTTCGAAAATTAATTCGACGTTTGGTTTTGTGAAGTATTCCCCGTCGATTCCGTAAGCCGGACGATGTTCCATGGCAGACAAGGTTCGCGGGGCGGTTTCCAGATAATTGAATACCTTTTGCTCCTGCAATACTTTTTGCATCATGTATGCGGTTCCACCTCCGGGAACATCCTCGTCAATAAAAATCACTTTGTTGGTCTTTTTTACAGATTCCAGTATCAGATGATTCACATCGAAAGGCATGAGCGTTTGGACATCAATGACTTCAACTGAAATGTTTTTAATTTCTTTCAGGAGATGAGCTGCTTTCAAAACATGATGCACATTCCACCCGTAAGTCACCGCTGTTATGTCAGTTCCTTTATGCACGATTTCAGGAACACCCAGTGGTACTCTAAACTCTCCAATGTTCGATGGCAGTAGTTCTTTCTGATTGTATCCTTTCAATGGTTCAATCACAAGGGCAGGATCATTTGCTTCGAGCAAGGTGTTATAGAATCCGGCAGCCTGGGTCATGTTTCGCGGAACGCAAAGATAAATTCCCCGCATGGAACCCAGAATGAGCTGTATGGGCGAGCCGGCATGCCAGATTCCCTGCAATTGATGTCCCCGTGTTCGGATGATAAGCGGAGCCGACTGTTTCCCTAAAGTGCGGTATTGCATACAGGCCAGATCATCGCTTAAAGTTGATTGCGCGTAGATTAAATAATCGAGGTATTGAATCTCTGCAATCGGGCGAAACCCTCTCAGCGCCAGTCCGATTCCCTGTCCGATAATGGTTGTTTCGCGTATTCCGGTATCAAAAACCCGGGACGCCCCGTATTTGGCCTGCATGCCTTTCATGCCCTGGTTTACATCGCCCAGCATTCCGGTATCCTCACCAAAAGTGATTAAGTTCGGGTGATTTTCGAACAGTGCATCAAAGTTCTGATTGAGAATTTGTGAACCGTTTACCTGTAATGGGTTGTCCGGATACCTGACAGAAACAGCTTTTACCTGAAGTGCCGAATCTTTGCCTTCTCTGTAAAGGTTTGTGTTATAAAACTTTCTGTTTTGTTCTGCGAATTTTTCGGACCATCCGATAAGTTTATCCCGTTCATCTGTCAGGTCATTTATACCATGCGTTTCAAAAAGAATCCGTTTGGCAAAACTGTAAAAAGCACGTCTGGTTTGAAATGTCTTGGCTGTTAGGGTTTTAAGTTCATCCGTATAATTAAATTTTCCCAGTGATAAAAGATTGATTTGATCGGCAATATGGGTCAGCGATTTTGTTTCCGCCGAAAAGTTATTCGTATAATGTTTCCATGCCTTGTCGCGTGCATTTTGAGCAGTTTTGGCAGCTCTGGTTTCAATTTCCGAAAGTGTATCCTGATCAGCTTTCCCGGTTTCGAGCAACCATTTTCTAAATTGAACCAAACAATCAAACTCGTTTTCCCATGCAAGCCGGTCTTTTGATTTATAATGCTCATGCGATCCGGAGGTGGAATGCCCAAGAGGTTGGGTTAATTCCTGAATGTGAAACAATGCCGGATTTTGGCTTCGGCGGCAGTGATCAATGCCTTCTGAAAATGTTTGTACCAGCTTTGGGTAATCCCATCCTTTACAGGTATAAATTGAAATTCCGTTGTTGCCATTGTCATTTTCAAAACCTTTTAATGCTTTTGAAATGCTTGATTTTGTTGTTTGCAACTCAATCGGCACGCTAATTCCAAAACCGTCATCATACACCGCCACAGCCAACGGAACCTGCATCACCGCAGCAGCATTGATTGTTTCAAAAAACATTCCTTCGGAAGTGCTTGCGTCGCCAATAGAACCAAACGCCACTTCATTTCCATCTACATTGTTCTGAAGGTGCTTTTTCAATTCCGGATTTTGCCTTACCATTTTCGAAGCCTGGGCAAGCCCCAGCAGCCGCGGCATTTGCCCGGCGGTTGGCGAAATGTCTGAAGCAGAATTGAATTGCTCCATCAGATTTTGAATTTGACCATCGGGATTTATATTTGAAGTACTGAAATGATTGTTGAAGTTTCGTCCTCCGGTTGAAGGATTTAAATCTGCGTCTGTATTACCGTACATCATGGCAAAAAACTCTTCAGGATTCAGTAAATCCAATGCCAGCATAAATGTTTGGTCCCTGTAGTACCCCGATCGCCAGTCGCCTTTTCTGAATGTTTTGGCAAAGGCAACCTGTGCCAGTTCCTTCCCATCTCCAAAGATTCCAAAATGTGCCCGGCCATTGTGTACCTCTCTTCTTCCCAAAAGGCTCAACTGCCGGCTCAAACAGACCAGGAAATAATCGTTTAATATGGTCGCAATCATTTCTTCTTTAATTTCCACCAGAGATACTTTTTCAAGATACATAAGTTCAATCGGTTTTAAAAATTACCATTGTTATAAATAAGGACTTCCCAATTGGTAAAAAGTCGATTTTATTCCAGAGAATCCATTGAGACAACAAGAACCGATTGGGATGGACTTTTGTTCTCATTCAATCTTTCCTTTTAGCAAACAAGCTGGTATAATAAATGTAAACTCCTGAAAATAGCAGGGTGAAAATGGAATTGGTTACAGAAAATGCATCAGAACCGAGCCAGATGACCGGTAAGAAAAGGATTATTAACTGAGCACCCAGGTAAAAATACAAACCGGTTAGTTGCATTCGGTAAAGTTTAATGGCTCCCGTGAGTGAAATGCTGAAAGCGGCCATTAATAAAGCAAAATATAATGGGCTGAGGCGTTCTGCTGCAGTAATATTTGTAAACTCCACGATCTTTTCAGTAACAGTTTTGAAAAAAACAGTTGAAAGCAACATGCTTAAAAAGCCAATACTGCTGCCTGCAATACTGAAAATACAGGCAGATTCATAAAGGATAGGTTTCTTTCCCATTTTAAAGAATGATTAATTGTTCAAAAATACCTGATTTTTTGAATAAGCTGATTTTTTATCCACTATGATTTTATTGTACCTTTGACACCTTAATTTTAATCAATATTCTACCGGAATGGAAAGAGATACCAAAGTATTTGAGATAATCGAAAAAGAACGTCAGCGTCAGTTGAGCGGAATTGAATTAATTGCTTCTGAAAATTTTGTCAGCGATCAGGTTCTGGAAGCCATGGGATCGGTAATGACCAACAAATATGCGGAAGGATATCCGGGACACCGGTATTACGGAGGCTGTCAGTTTGTTGATATGACCGAGCAGCTGGCCATCGACCGTATCAAAGAATTGTTTGGCGCTGTTTATGCCAATGTTCAGCCACACTCTGGCGCTCAGGCAAATGCGGCAGTTTTAAGTGTTATTTTGAATCCGGGCGACACTTTTCTGGGTTTGGATTTGGCTCACGGAGGCCACCTTTCTCACGGTTCTCCTGTTAATTCATCGGGTGTGCTTTACAATCCGATTGCTTATCATGTTAAGGAAGATACCGGTCTGGTAGATTACGACGAAATGGAGGCTTTGGCGTTGGAGCATTTTCCGCAATTAATAATTGGTGGTGCATCGGCTTACTCCCGCGAATGGGATTATGCCCGGATGCGCGAAATTGCCGACAAAATTGGAGCAATACTGATGATCGATATGGCCCATCCAGCCGGATTGATTGCAGCCGGTTTGCTTGATAATCCGGTAAAATATGCCCACGTAGTAACTTCAACAACCCATAAAACATTGCGTGGACCGCGTGGTGGAATTATTCTGATGGGCGAAGATTTTGAAAATCCATTTGGTTTCAAAACGCCTAAAGGTGTAACTAAAATGATGTCGCAGGTACTTGATTTTTCAGTGTTCCCAGGTCAGCAGGGCGGACCGCTTGAGCATGTAATTGCATCGAAAGCTGTTTCATTTGCAGAAGCGCTCGATCCATCATATAAAGTTTATCAGGCACAGGTTAAAACAAATGCGTCGGTAATGGCAAAAGCTTTTATGGACAAAGGCTATAAAGTGATTTCAGGAGGTACCGATAATCATTCGATGTTGATTGACCTTCGCACCAAGTTTCCTGAAATTTCAGGAAAACAGGCTGAAAATGCATTGGTTCGTGCTGATATTACCATCAATAAAAACATGGTTCCATTCGATAGCCGTTCTCCGTTTACCACTTCTGGTCTTCGTGTCGGAACGCCGGCAATTACCACCAGAGGCTTGAAAGAAGATTTGATGCCTGTAATTGTTGAGTTGATCGATGAAGTGATCAGTAATATAGACAATGAAGAAGTAATTCTATCGGTTCGCAAAAGAGTGAATACAATGATGAAAGATCTTCCTTTGTTTGCCTGGTAGGATAAATATATAGGAGATGTCAATATGAAAAATCCGGAAGTAGTGACTTTCCGGATTTTTTGATTTAATTTTTATCTACAAATCTCGTTGATTTCTTTCTCTAATGCGATGTATTTTGTCCTACTCAACTGAAGCGAATCAAGAATCTCCGGGTTGTTTAGTATCTGCAGGCAGGTAACGAATCCCTGGTTCAAAAGTTTTTGTTTTTCATTCTTTGTGAGCTGGCCAAGTATTGTTATCGGATATATTTTTAACCTTTCAATCAAATCTTTTAACCCATTGCCAACTGGATAATCCCATGCCAGCATGTGTAATCCGCTGCATTCTCCATATTGTAATGCATCGGATGAGAATCTGGTGTTTGTAACTATCCCGCCTGAAAATGAGAAATGAGCATAAGCAGGAGATTCTTTCCTCTTTTTTATGATGTCGTCAACACGGGAACGAACATATAATGACACTTGAACACTTATTTGTTTTCCCTGATCGCTGCTATACTTACATTCGATTAAATGCTGGATTTTTTTATCGGTGGCAATTACATCCATTTCGTGTGAAACACAATATCCTTCTATCATCTGCCCAACTTTAACTTCATATCCTTGTTTTTTGAAGAGGTGCCCGATAAAATCTTCGAAAGGATATCCGGTTGGGCCAAGTTCAATTATTGCCTGTTTTAATTTATATCGACTTGCAACGCCCTTTTTCTTTCGGCTCAATAATGAAAAAGCGCGGGAATATATATTTTTTGTGGTAAGTCCGGAGGTTATCCATTCCGCAATATTTTTAACAATTTCCTGAACTAAATCATTGTCGGCTCCTGCGTTTCGCAATGAACGTTCTAACTTAAATATTTCAAATGGTTCTTCATCGCCCGATGCTTTTCTTACTAAAATATTCCTTTTTATGTTTATAACTTTCTGGTTGTCGGTCATAATTGTTTTTTTATCTCTCGATTAGGTGGTAAATGTAATCAGAAAACCCTTTAGCGATTATGAGTTGCATTAGAAATTTACAAAAACAAAAAAGCCAGCTTTCACTGGCTTTTTTTAGTTATTTCCTAAATTGATGTTTAAGAATTTGATCACGGGTTCGGCTTCTGAGCCTGCCGTCATCGGAGTTGCGGAGCTTTAAATAATTAAAACTTGCAATAAAAATAATTGCAAAAATCAGGAAAATAATTCCAATATATCGCACTGGGCTTGAAAGCATTGCAAAAAATGCAATTCCTATTATTAGCAGGATAATTCCTGCGAAAAACAGATAGTTTTTAATATTTTCTTTTTGCATTGCTCGCCTCCCTCCTTCATTAGTTCTACTGTTTCTACGAACTAATGAGGAAGTTTGTTCCACTCATTTTTTATTACAACGGAATATTTCCGTGTTTGCGTGGTAAATTTGATTTTCGCTTATTGTGCGTCATATTCAGCGCCTGAATTATTTTATAGCGCGTATCCTGAGGCATAATAATTTCATCAATGTATCCAAGTGCCGCTGCACGGTATGGATTTGCAAACTTTTCACGGTAGTCTTCAACTGCTGCAATCCTTTCTTCTTCGCTAAGTTTTCCGCGGTACAAAATGTTGATAGCGCCTTCGGGTCCCATTACTGCAATTTCAGCAGTGGGATAGGCGAAATTTACATCACCACCAATGTGCTTGCTCGACATTACATCATAAGCGCCTCCGTAAGCTTTGCGGGTAATCAACGTAATTTTAGCCACGGTAGCTTCGGCATAGGCATACAATAATTTTGCGCCATGCTTAATAATCCCTCCAAATTCCTGTCCGGTGCCAGGTAGAAATCCCGGTACATCAACCAATGTGACGAGTGGAATATTAAAAGCATCGCAGAAACGAACAAAACGGGCTGCTTTTACAGACGAATTAATGTCGAGAACACCAGCCAAATGAGCAGGCTGATTGGCAACTATCCCGATCGGTTTTCCACCCATCCGGGCAAAACCAATTACCATGTTGGGAGCATAATGCGGCTGAACTTCCAGAAAGTGCTCGTCATCAATGATCTTGTGAATAATGTCTTTGATGTCGTATGGTTTGTTTGGATCAACCGGAACTACCTGATTCAACGAAACATCTGTCCTGTTTTCAGGATCGGTGCAAATTTTAACAGGAGGCTCATCCATGTTGTTCGAAGGAATGAAGCTCATCAACTCCCTGACCATCATCAGTGTTTGCTCTTCGTCGCTTCCCGTAAAATGGGCCACCCCACTTTTTGATGCATGGGTGATTGCTCCGCCCAATTCTTCTTTCGTTACATCTTCGTGGGTTACAGTTTTAATCACTTCAGGACCTGTCACAAACATGTGACTGGTTTTTTCGACCATAAAAATGAAATCGGTCAGCGCCGGGGAATAAACTGCCCCGCCGGCACATGCTCCCATAATCGCGCTGATTTGGGGAATGACACCCGAAGAAAGTACATTGTTGTAAAAAATATCGGCATAACCTGCAAGGCTTTCAACACCTTCCTGAATACGTGCTCCTCCTGAATCGTTTAGTCCGATTAGCGGAGCGCCCATTTTAATCGCCAATTCCTGAATTTTCAGAATTTTATCAGCGTTTGCACGACTTAAAGTTCCACCAAATACAGTAAAATCCTGGGCAAAAACATACATCAGGCGACCGTTTATTTTCCCATAACCAGAAACAACACCGTCGCCCGGTATTTTTGATTTATCTATTCCGAAGTCAGTACCCCGGTGGGTGACCATTTTATCTATCTCATTAAAAGTTCCCGGATCAAGCAGGGCTGCAATTCGTTCGCGTGCAGTTTTTTTTCCTGAATTGTGTTGTTTCTCAACTCTTTCAGCTCCACCGCCTGATTCTGCCTGTTGGTTCAGTAATTCAAACTTTTCAAATTTGGCTTTCAAATCCATTTTATATGATTTATTCGATTTCTATTAAAACCTGATTGGCATCAACCGTGCTGCCTTCAGAAACATGAATAATTGCAATTTTTCCATCAATGGGCGATTTGTACTCGCTTTCCATTTTCATTGCCGAGATCGTGATTAAGGTATCGCCTTTTTTTACTTCATCGCCTACTGAAACCGGAATTTTAACCACTTTGCCGGGCATCGGCGAGGTGATGCTGTTTTCAGACAACATCTGGGCGCCGCCTGTACGATTGCGCAAATACCTCGATTCAGCATCAATTACTTCCAGATCGTAGGAATCGTAAAGCGTATAAGCTGTGTAATGTTTGGGTTTGGGTTGTGGCACCAATTCGATGTTGAACGAACGTCCGTTTGACAGAATGGAGAAAATTCCTTCATCGTTGTGCATCAAATCAACCTGGTAGATTTTATCATCCACTTTGATTTCGAGCAGGTTTTCAAACTGCTTTAATATTTCTACTGAGGCAATTCGTTTGTCTAATTTTATTTCGATTGACATATTTTGGGGGATTACAAACGTTCGAAATTCTTTTGGTAGGTATATTTTTTCCACCTGTTTTTGGCCGGGTACATCTCTTTGGATGTCTGTGCGATATTCAACTGATCGAGGTACTCAATATAAGTTGCAATAATTACCATGTCTTCACAATTTTCGGCACATTTTGTTGCAGCCAAAAGAGAGTCTTTATTTTTTTCAATAAAGTTGGTGTCGTAATTTCCGCTCCTGAAATCGGGAGTTTCCATGATTCTTTCCAGAAACTTAATGGTAGTTTTTACTCCGGTAATTTTGTATTCGTAAAGGGCACGTTTCATACGTTCAATTGCCTCTGTCCTGTTTTCGGCCCAGACAATTAATTTTGAAATCATCGAGTCGTAATAAATCGGAATCTCATATCCTTCATATACATACCCGTCAGTACGGACTCCCAATCCGAGCGGCTGGGTGATATTGTATATTTTACCCGGATTTGGCATGAAATTATTGTCGGTATCTTCGGCATAAATCCGGCATTCGATGGCATGGCCGGTTTGCCTTAATTGTTCCTGACTAAATTTGAGCGGATGTCCTTCTGCAATCAGAATCTGCTGTTTTACAAGGTCAATTCCGGTAACACGTTCGGTAATAGGATGCTCAACCTGAAGGCGGGTATTCATTTCGAGGAAGTAGAAATTAAGGTCATTGTCAACCAGAAATTCAATGGTTCCTGCACCAGTGTAATTAACTGCCCTTGCAGCTTCCACTGCATATTCGCCCATTTTCACCCTTAATTCAGGAGTCATAAGTGGGGAAGGGGTTTCTTCGATCATTTTTTGATGGCGCCGCTGAACCGAACATTCGCGTTCGAACAAATGAAGGAAATTTCCGTGTTGATCGCCCAAAACCTGAAATTCGATGTGATGCGGCGATGTGATGTATTTTTCTACATAAACCGAATCGTTACCAAACGACGATTTTGCTTCCGACCGTGCCGATCTGACCAGCGAGGTGATGTCTTTTTCTTCAGTGATCAGTCTCATTCCTTTGCCACCGCCACCTGCAGATGCTTTAACCATCACCGGAAGACCAATTTCCATGATCGTATCGATCGCTTCTTTTTCAGTTTTAACACTTTCGGTAGTTCCGGGAACAACAGGTACACCTGCTGCAATCATCGTTAAACGGGCGCTTATTTTATCGCCCATCTTTTCGATCACTTCTGGCGTCGGACCGATAAAAATGATACCGTTTTCTGTACATTTTCTCGAAAATGCAGCATTCTCCGATAAAAATCCATATCCTGGATGAATGGCATCTGCGTTGCATTTCTTTGCAACTTCAATTATTTTGTCAGCTTTCAGGTAACTTTCAGAGGATGGCGATGGTCCGATGTGGTAAGCTTCGTCTGCATAACGCACATGCATTGAAGTTCTGTCGGCGTCTGAAAAAACTGCAACGGTTGAAATTCCCATTTCGCGGCAGGTCCGCATAATTCTTACTGCAATTTCGCCACGGTTGGCAATCAGGATTTTATTGATTTTCTTCATTTAATATTTGGTTATCCCTGAGGATTATTTAATCAAAATTTAATTGACACGGTGTAAAAACCAACAAACAGGTGAAATGTTTGCTGAGTTGGATTCTATTTTAGTAAATAAATATCAGTTAACATATCAAGTCAGAATGATTTATATATATTTGTTGCTCAAAAATAATTAAATATGCTATTCCGCTTTGCTGTTTGTTGTTTGTTTTTGTTCTTTGGTTTATCCAATGTTTTTGCACAGAACAGCGACAAATATAATCTTTCAACTGATACTGTAGTCAATCGACTGGCGGGCAATAAACGCGTTTATTTTGCTACCCGCATTGAAAAGCGTCCGAAAATTGACGGAAAATTGAACGAATCTTGCTGGGAATCGGGCATTTGGTCGGGTGGCTTTACCCAACAAATACCCAATCAGGGAAAAAATCCATCGCAGGAAACAGAAATAAAACTTTTGTACGATAATAATAATTTGTACGTTGGGTTCAAATGTTTTGATAAAGGCCCTGGAAAGATCAGGCCCATTTTAAGCCGAAGGGATGAAATGGCTGGTGATATTGCCGGAATTGCGATTGATTCATACAACGATAAGCAAACTGCTTATGAATTTAATGTAGCGGCTTCGGGCCAAAAGGTTGATCTGGTTCATTTGGGAGCCTATGATTGGGATTTTAACTGGGATGCAGTATGGGACGGGAAAGCGCAGGTTTACGATTCAATCTGGACTTCAGAGATCCAGATACCTTTTAGTCAGCTTCGTTTTTCGCCCGGAGATGAACAGGTTTGGGGAATTCATGTTTGGCGGTGGATTGACCTGCTAAATGAAGAAAGCCAGTGGAAGCTGATCCCGATTGATGCTCCTGCAATGGTTTATCTGTTTGGTGAACTCAGAGGGATTGAAGGAATCAAGCCTAAGGTCAATTATGAATTTCTGCCTTATGTGAATGCCAGATTCAGCCCGAATATAGATCTTAAAAATAAAATGAACTATGGAGTTGGTTTAAATGGAAAAGTTGGACTGAATTCAGGATTCGCTCTTGATTATGCCATCAACCCGGACTTTGGACAGATTGAGGCCGATCCTGCAGTTCTGAATTTGACTTCCTATGAAGTTTTTAACGAAGAAAAACGTCCCTTTTTTCTGGAGGGTAACACTATTCTTGATTTTTCAATTGAAGAGGATATGCTTTTTTACAGCCGGAGAATTGGGCATGCACCAAGTTATTTTCCTGATCTTGATGATAACCAGACTATCTCCATTTCTGATAATATTCCGATCATAAGTGCTTTAAAATTGACAGGAAAAACAAAAGAAGGACTTTCGGTGGGAGTTGTTCAAAGTTTGACTGCAAAAGAAAATGCGACTATTTATAACAGCGATTCGAAATCAAAAATGGCTGTTGAGCCGTTTACAAGTTTTATGGTCGGAAGAATTAAACAATCGTATGATAAGGGTAATACTGTTCTGGGTGGAATGGTCACTTCAACCTTGCGGAATGTCAATGATGATCATTTAAAGTTTTTATCCAACTCAGCATTATCCGGAGGGATTGATTTTCAACACAACTGGAAAAAGCGAAAATATTTTGTCGATTTTAAAGGTTTTTTCAGCGACATAAACGGAGATACAACTGCGATAAAACGATTGCAACGTTCCTCTGTACATTATTATCAGCGAACCGATGCCGACCATATTGAATATGATTCAGAAAGAACAAGTTTGTCTGGCTGGGGTGGTTCGCTTCAAGGCGGAAAACGCAGCGGCAAACTCAGGATAATCGGTACATTGAACTGGCGCTCTCCCGGTGTCGATCTGAATGATGTAGGCTATTTATACCAGGCCGATGTGATCAAACAGATGATTAACGTTACCTATAAAGTTAGTCAGCCCAAAGGAATTGTCAGGAGTTATTTTGTTGAAGCCGAACAGGAACACACTTGGAGTTATGACTGGGAAAATACGTTGGATCGGTATAAATTACATGGCTACCTGCAATTTAAAAACTTATGGAATGCGCACCTGAACTTTAAAAGGTATGACAATATTTATGATACCCGTGAACTTAGGGGCGGTCCTAAATTGTATAAAGATGGTTACAATGACGTGGAATTATTCATTCAGTCGAATTCGGTAAAAAAACTCTTTGTTGGATTCGGACCGAGGTTCAAATTCTATTCTGATAAAATTTCCAGTACCAATTATTTTACAGCATTGGTTAAGTGGCAATTAAACGACCGGTTCAGTATAACTTCAAGAACTATCTTTGATAATACAATTGATCATCACGAATACATTCGAAATACAAAATACCTGGTCGGAACAATCGACCGTAATACAATTTCATCGACACTTCGGTTCGAATACTTTATTTCGCCTGTTATTTCACTTCAATATTATGGAAATCCTTATGCTTCAGCCGGAAAATTCGAAAATTTCAGGGAAGTGGCCAAGGCAGATAACCGATCGTTGAATTTGCGTTATAATAATTTGCAAAGCACACTTCAGCCTGACAATTATTATCAATTGACGAAGAATGGAGTACCGGTATACCGGATTGAAAATCCAGATATAAAACGTCAGGAATTCAACTCTAACCTGGTTGGCCGATGGGAATTCAGGCCCGGATCAACTTTGTATCTGGTATGGACAAATACCCGATTTGAAGAGTCCCAACAATTGGATGAATCCATCTGGAAAAGTTTCGGAAATATCTCGAAGGTTCAGTCGCAAAATGTATTTATGGTCAAATTCAGCTATTGGTTTTCATTATAAATTGCTTTCTTTTGCCTGAAATTTTGAATCTACAGTTGTGACTATCTCTGATTATTTGCCTGTTTATCGAAAAAATCTAACACTTGCTGTTCCCGTTATTTTAGCACAGATCGGGCAGGTTACTGTTAATCTGGCTGACAATATGATGGTTGGTCATGTTGGGACCACCGAACTTGCTGCTGCTTCGTTTGCAATTAATGTTTTTCACGTGGGAATGCTGTTCGGATTGGGCATAACCATGGGCATTACTCCGTTGGTAGGTCAGTCATTCAATTCGCAAAATCCCGGTGGAGCAGGAGGCTGGCTTAAAAATGGCATTCTGGTTCATTTTATTGTTGCTATAATTCTTTGTTTGCTCATGTCGTCGGTCGTCTTCTTTATGGGGCGAATGGGACAAAGCGAAGATGTTGTGAAGGCAGCAGTTCCATATTTTTTGATTCAGGTAGCCTCTCTTTTTCCTATGCTGCTTTTCTTTTCCATCAAGCAGTTTTTTGAAGGGGTCGGTAACACAAAAATTGCCATGATCATCACCATTTTTGCCAATATTATAAATATAGGCCTGAATTATGTCCTGATATTCGGGAAGTTGGGGTTTCCGGCCCTCGGACTGAATGGCGCCGGTTATGCCACTTTGGTTTCAAGATTAATTATGCCTGTAATTTTTCTTCTCATTATCCTGAAAAGGCCCTCTTTCAGGATTTATTTTGAGTCGGCAAAAATGGCCCGATTTGAAATTCAAAAAATTAAGCGAATGTTGTCTATTGGTTTATCCATCGGAATGCAGATGATCATCGAAATTCTTGCCTTCAGTATCGGTGCAATTATGCTTGGATGGATTTCGAAAGAAGCGCTGGCCGGGCATCAGGTTGCAATTGGGATGGCTGGAATGACGTACCTGATTTCGTTTGGTCTGGCTTCAGGAACAACCATCAGGGTGAGTCATGCCTTTGGCGATCGCGACCGGAATGAATTAAAACATGCCGTATTCGCATCGCTGCACATTGTAATTGCTTTTATGTCGCTGATGGGAATTCTCTTTATTCTATTGCGCAATCAGCTTCCACTCTTGTTTACAAGCGATCCGGAAGTAATCAGGTTTGCAGCCGGATTGTTGATTGTTGGTGCATTTTTTCAGATATTCGACGGAGTACAAGTTGTATTATTGGGTGCATTGCGCGGGATGGCCGATGTCAGGATACCCATGTTTATCGCCTTTTTCTCGTACATCGTAGTTAGTTTGCCCATCAGTTATCTGCTCGCATTTGTATTTAATTTTGGGTATTCCGGAGTTTGGATAGGCTTTGTATTTGGCCTTTCAACTGCTGCTGTCTTGTTTGGCTTCAGGCTAAAACATCAAATACATAAATTCGGAAGGTAGAATCGATGTTAATTTAAAAAGTTGGCAATCGGAATGAAATCCAAATTACCAACTTTTTACTTTTAATGATCTTTTGACTACCTATTTCACGTAAGAGGCTGCTTTTAAAAAATCATAACTTTTTCTGACGCTTACAATCGGCTCGAAATTATATCTTTCAACTTCCACAAATGAGTCTTTCATCCCGTTTTTATAAGCTGTTTCATAAATAGGTTTGAAATCCAACTGTCCGCTTTCGCCGATTTCTTTTTCATCTTTGATATGCAATACCGGGAAACGGTCAGGATATTTGTTCATATAATCTACCGCTTTGTAACCACCACGCATTACCCAATACACATCCATTTCGAAAAATACTTTTTTCGGATCAGTATTTTTGATCATGTAATCGTACATGATTTCACCTTCAATTTTTTCGAATTCGCGTGCGTGATTATGGTATCCGAATTGAACTTTTGATGCAGAAGTAACTTCACCAATAGCATTGTAGAAATCGCACCACACCTTTAATTCATCCAAAGTTTTAATCCCTGGCATGCTTGGTTTTACGATGAATTTACAACCGGCTTCAAGGTGGTCTTCGAGTGCTTTTTTCCACCAATCCATTGCTGCTGTATGAGTTTCTTTGGTGTAATTCGGGCCTCCCAAATGGGCGCTGGTCATTTTCATACCAAGACCTTTCACTGCTTTTTTAAATTCTGAAGGAGCCATTCCGTAGATTTTTCCGTCGGCATAATTTGCTGTTTCCAGCGTTGTAAATCCAATATCTGAAACCAGTTTCATGGTTCCCAACGCATCAGCTTTCATGGCGTCACGCAATGAATAAAGCTGTAATCCAATGTTTTTCTTTCCTTTTGCCTGAAGGACGGAAGCCTGAAGCATGCTGGTTCCTACCATCGTTCCGGCAACCAATAAGGAGCTGGTTTTAAGAAAATCTCTTCTGTTTGTCATTTTTTTATGGTTTAAAATGGTTTATGTGTTTCGTAAAAATTCTGATCAAAAATAGCGAAACGAATTAAACAGTTAGCCTATTCTTTAAATTATATGACTGATATGCTGTTTTTGTTGATCGGTTATTTTGCTTTACTTACCTTGTCAACCAGATAAACGATTGACTGGTGTGTTATTGCGCTGTTTTCAGTTAGCCCGATTTCGCAGGTTCGGCTGGTTGAATAACCAATTTTTATCGAACCTGGCAATTGATTCTTCAAATCCCGAAGGCCGTGGGCATTCAGTTCAGGATAAGAAAAGCCCCGGTCGCCTGCAAATCCGCAGCAATTGGTTTCCGGAACAACAACTTTGATCGCGCATATTTCAGCCAATTGCACAAGCTGATCCTCCAATCCCATTTTTTTCATGCTACACACCGGAAATACCGTAATCGCTTCATCCAACGGCGTAATCTCAAGATTTGGAATCAGGTATTTCATGATTAATCCGACTGGTTCGTAGAGTTTTATGTGCGGTTCCATGTTTTCTTTCATCGTATAAAGGCACGGGCTCATATCGCAAACAATCGGGTAGGCGCCTTGTTTGCTGGCAATCCAAAGTGCATCTTCCAGTTCTTTCGATTTTTTCAGGCCTGCATCCTTAAAACCTTTGCTTGAAAAGGCCATTCCGCAGCACAATTCGTTCATCCCCTCCGGAAAAATAACTTCAAATCCGGCTTTTCTGATGAGTTGCTGCATTTTATCTGTAAGCTGAACTTCCGAATCGTATCCTTTCGATGTTCCCATCGACCGGTTGATGCACGAAGGAAAATAGACAACCTTCTTCGGATTGTCAGACGTTTCATGATTTACCTTTATTTTTTTTGCGCCGGATGGCATTGAGGCAGACCATTGCGGAATCCGGTTGCCTGATACTTTTCTCATTCCTTCTGAAATGTTTTTCATCAGTCGGGTTCCCAATATGGTATGAAAAAAGTTGACAAGCGACAAGGCATTCCGCGCCAATGAGGTCACCAGTTCCATGTGATTGGCGATCCACATGGCTGTTTTGGCCTGCTTTGCGGAGATATTCTGAAAGCGCAATTCTTTCACCAGCTTGCCAGTGTCGATTTTTACCGGGCAACTGATTGCGCACAAACCATCGGTAGCGCAGGTTTCGTCGCCAGCATAGCTAAACTGGTTTACCAGAGCTGCTGCAATGTGCGGTTCTTCTCCTGAAGTTTTGAGTCTGCTTATTTCGCGGTAAACAGCAATCCGCTGACGTGGCGAAAGTGTGAATTCTGCTGATACACAGGAGGGTTCACAGAAGCCACATTCAATGCATTTGTCCACTTTTTCGTTTGCCGGGGGAAGCGGTTTGAGGTTTTTTAAGTGTGCTTTTGCATCACCGTTCAGGATTACGCCGGGATTTAAAAGGTTTTTGGGATCAAAGATGTGCTTGATCTGTTTCATCAGTTCAAAAGCCTCGGCTCCCCATTCAAACTCGACGAACGGCGCCATATTCCGGCCGGTTCCATGCTCTGCTTTCAGCGATCCGTCGTATTTTTGAACGACCAGATTGACCACTTCCTGCATGAACATTTCGTAACGCATTATTTCTTCGGAAGTGGCAAAATCCTGGGTGAAGACAAAGTGAAGATTCCCGTCGAGGGCATGTCCGAAAATAACCGCTTCGCTGTAATTATATTTTTTGAAAAGTGACTGCAGGTCGAGCGTTGCTTCTGCCAACCGGTGCAGCGGAAAAGCCACGTCTTCGATAATGACGGTTGTTCCCGTTTTTCGCACCGCTCCAACCGATGGGAACAGCCCTTTTCTGATTTTCCAGTATAGATAGTATTCAGCAGGAATGTCGGTAAAATGAACCGGAATTTCGACCGGAATTGATTTGATGGCATCTTTTATCCGGCTGATTTGATTTTCGAGCGTTTCCTTATTTTCTGCGCGAGTTTCGACCAGTAAAGCGGTGGCTGTGTCAATTAATCCGCCAATCCATTCGGGTATTCCGGGCTCATTTTCAATTGAACGGAGTCCGGCGCGGTCGATCAGTTCAGCAGTCGAAACTGCAGGTTCCGATTTCAGTAATGAAACCGCGTTGCAGGCTTTTTGAATGTCAGGAAAAATAATCATCGCACTTGCCTTGAACGGAAGTTCTTCGACAGTCCGGTAAGTTATTTCAGCAATAAACCCAAGCGTGCCTTCCGATCCGATCATCAAATGCTCAATGATATCAAAAGGATCGGCAAAATCTACCAGCGCGTTCAGGCTGTATCCTGTGGTATTTTTTATTTTGAATTTGTGTCGGATACGTTCAGTCAACAAGATGTTCGCCTTGACTGACTGACCCAATTCAGTTAATTCCCTGATCATGTCGGGGTGCTTTTGCTGAAATTCCGTTTTGCTCTGTGAATCGCTGGTGTCGAGGACAGTTCCATCGAAGAAGATGATTTTCATGCCGGCTACCGTCTGGTAGGAGTTATCGGCAGTTCCGCAGCACATTCCACTGGCATTGTTGGCAGCAATACCGCCAATCATGGCCGAATTAATCGAAGCCGGGTCGGGTCCTATTTTTCGTTTGAAAGGAGCAAGCAGGTTGTTTACTTTGCTTCCAATCAACCCAGGTTGCAGGCGGATTTTTCCTCCGTTCGAAAGAATTTTATATTTTTTCCAATGCTCACCGGCAATCACCAGCACTGAATCAGAAATAGCCTGCCCCGACAAACTGGTTCCGGCAGCCCTGAAGGTGACAGGAAGTTCAAGTTTGTTGGTTTCTTCAAGAATAAAAGATATTTCCTGTTCGTCTTTCGCTTTAATAACCAGTTTGGGGATCATCCGGTAGAAACTGGCATCGGTACCAAAAGCCAGTGTGTATAGTGGATCGTGAAACATCCGCTTCGGATCTACCTTTTCGGATAAACGTTGGTGTAATGTAAGGTAACTTCCTGTAAGCATGATGAATGGTTTTGAAAAGGTCGAAAAGGATAGTTTTTCTTCGCAAAATCTCTGTTGCAAAGGTATTCTAAATGCCAAAAAAACCGAATCTCTTTTGAATAGAAATTCGGTTTTTTGTAAAATTCATGGAATTTTATTTTTGTTTCTTTTCGGCTGTCAGAGTTTTAGGGCCTTCAGGAGAATCAATTTTCCCGGTTATTTTATTTTTATCTCTGATGAGTTCAACATTAATAGGACTGCCGTCCACATAAGTTGTAAATGTAATCTTTCCCTTTTCAATCTTTAGATTGGTGGCTTCCAGTTCACCGGCTTCCAGTTTTATTACACAAACTGTTTGGCCTTCTTTTTCAGAAAAGATAAGGGCTCCTTTTTCATATCCGTAAGGCGCATCGCTTACCTGATAAACCCATTCACCAATTAAAGGTTTGTTTTTTTCTTCGGCCTGAAGCTGAAAGGATGAAAACGCATAAGCTGTTATCAGAATAAGTAGGGTAAAGAAATGTTTTTTCATGTCAAAAACGGATTTGTGGTTAGTATTAAAACTTTAATTAATTTCATATTAAAGTCTAAATATACAATTGTTCTTTGATAGAATTTAGGTTTGGTTAAATCAAGCAATTTTTGCAATGTTAAAACGACCATATTTTCTCAAATAAATTCTGGATAGAATAGTAAAATATTACAAAATTCATTCTAAAAATTACATGATTCACACATTTCTATTTTTGTGTGTAAAGTATGTTTTTGTTCATGTCGAACCTGTTTTAAAATGTCCTTTTTCCGTTAAAAAAAACTACCTTCGGGCCTCAATTTTTATTCTCGGATTATGGATCGGCATATTATACAACTGATTGCTCAAGCGGTTGGAATTCAGGAGATACAGGCAAGTAATACCATTCAGTTATTACTGGAAGGAGCAACAGTTCCATTTATTGCCAGATACAGAAAGGAGAGAACCGGGAGTCTCGATGAGGTTCAGATAGAATCGGTTAAAGATGCGAAAGAAAAGATGGAGGAATTGCTGAAACGCAAGGAAACCATTTTGAAAACCATTCAGGAACAGGATTTACTGACACCAGATTTGCAGAAACGGATTGAGGATTGTTTTGATCCGACTGAATTGGAAGATATTTACCTGCCATACAAACCAAAACGCCGCACCCGCGCTTCAATTGCGCGCGAAAACGGATTGGAACCTTTGGCCGGCATAATTATGAAACAGAATGAAACGGATTTGCATCGAAAGGCGCATTCGTTTGTTAACGAGTCGGTTGAGTCGGTTGATGAAGCTTTGGCCGGGGCACGTGATATTATTGCAGAATGGATCAATGAAAATGAAAAGGCAAGGTCTATTGTTCGTCGTTCTTTCGATTCAGAAGCCATTATAACGAGTAAACTTATCAAAGGAAAAGAATCAGATGCTGTCAAATACAATGATTATTTCGACTGGAAAGAACCATTGAAAAAATGCCCGTCTCATCGTTTATTGGCAATGCGGCGCGGCGAAAATGAAGGATTTCTGCGTGTATCGGTTTCTCCTGAAGGAGACGAAGCTGTTGCGCGGTTGAAACGATTCTTTATTCACAGCAGCAATGCCTGCACCGATCAGATGGAATTGGCGGTTAGTGATGCATACAAAAGACTGCTCGAACCTTCGATTGAAACAGAATTTGCAAATTCATCGAAGGAAAAAGCGGATGATGAAGCCATACGTGTATTTGCTGAAAACCTGCGGCAATTATTATTGGGCGCGCCACTCGGTCAAATGCGGGTGCTGGCAATTGATCCGGGTTACCGAAGCGGATGCAAGGTGGTTTGTCTGGATGCTCAGGGAAATTTGCTGCACAACGAAACCATTTATCCGCACAAACCGCAGGAAGAAACGAAGCAGGCCGCGCGAAAAATGTCATCACTGGTAAGTTCATACCAGATTGAAGCCGTTGCTATCGGTAACGGAACTGCCAGCAGGGAAACGGAACAATTCATCAAGAAACTGCATTTCGACCGCGAACTCAAAGTGTATGTGGTTTCAGAAGATGGCGCTTCCATTTATTCCGCCTCCAAAATTGCACGGGAGGAATTTCCGCAATACGACGTAACTGTTCGCGGTGCCGTTTCAATTGGCCGCCGGTTGATGGATCCGCTCGCAGAACTGGTGAAAATTGACCCGAAATCGATCGGTGTTGGCCAATATCAGCACGATGTTGACCAGAAGAAATTAAAAAATAGTCTGGATAAAGTTGTTGAGTCGAGTGTGAACCTTGTTGGTGTGAATGTGAACACAGCTTCACAACATTTGCTTACCTATATTTCGGGACTTGGACCGCAACTGGCTCAAAATATTGTTGATTACCGGAAAGAAAACGGACCTTTCAGCGCAAGAAGCGAGATACAGAAAGTTCCGCGAATGGGGGCAAAAGCTTACGAACAATCTGCCGGTTTTTTACGGATTCCGGAAGCTGTTAATCCTCTCGATAAAACTGCGGTGCATCCTGAATCATACCATGTGGTCGAGAAAATGGCGAAAGATTTAAAGTGCACTATTCAGGAACTGATTTCAGGAGAGGACCTTCAGAAACAAATAATATTGACCAATTATGTGACTGACAAAACCGGTTTGCCTACTTTGGAGGATATCAAACGCGAGTTGGCAAAACCTGGACTCGATCCGCGAAAAGGTATCAAAGTATTCGAATTTGCACCAAATATTTTAAAAGTGGAAGATATTAAGGTTGGAATGGTTCTTCCGGGAATCGTGACCAATATTACTAAATTCGGCGCTTTTGTTGATGTTGGA
>Ga0208968_1000693_pt1 | contig 20670 bp, 22 predicted proteins | sample RifOxyA3_FD_184031 | JGI IMG/M metagenome (GOLD analysis project Ga0208968, IMG submission 184031) | Groundwater microbial communities from Rifle, Colorado - Rifle Oxygen_injection A3 (SPAdes) | ecosystem: Environmental > Aquatic > Deep subsurface > Groundwater | place: Rifle, Colorado, United...
CTCCAAAGTCAGCCTCCGTGCCAGTCCCTGGAGCGCCCGCGTCCTCGCGGGCTCCCGGGCCCCTTCCGTTTTCATGGGAGCGGCTTGCTCCCGCAATCGCCGGAGCGAGCCGCGCCGGCCACTCCATTGCCGCCCCGGAGTAACACGCGCCGCCTGGTCAACCGTCGACCTCGACGCACGTATGGTCCCGTGGGGCGCTTGATTTTTGCGCGCCGTGCGTTTCATTGAGGCATGCGATTGCTCTTCTATAATCTGTTGTTCCCGGTCGCCTTCGTGCTGTACCTGCCGCTGTTCATCTACAAGCTGGTGCGGCGGGGCGGTTTCTCGAGTCATTTCTGGGAGCGGTTCGGCCTTTACGGTGCCGAGCAGAAGCGGCGGCTGGCCGAGCTGAACCGGCCCGTCTGGGTGCACGCCGTCAGCGTCGGCGAGGTGGTGGCGGCGGTCACGTTCATCAAGCGCTGGCAGCAGCGGAACCCAGAGTTGACGTTCGTGCTGTCCACCACGACGACCACCGGTCACGCTACGGCGCGCAAGAGCCTGCCCGCCAACGTCGGGCTCATCTACTGCCCGCTCGACTTCTTCATCCCGGTGCTGCGTGTCCTGTCCCTGGTTCGACCGCGCATGGTGGCCGTATTCGAGGTCGAGGTGTGGCCGAACTTGGTTTGCCTGGCGCGTCGACGTGGCATTCCGGTCGTGCTGGTCAACGCTCGCATGTCCGACCGTTCGGCGGCGGGCTATGCCCGGCACCGCTGGTTCTTCGGTCACATTTTCGGGCGTTTCTCCGCCATCTGCGCCCAGAGCCCTGAGGACGAGACGCGCATCCGCCGCGTCGTCGGCGACACCGTGCCGGTGCACCGGTGCAACACGATGAAGTTCGACCAGATCCCGGACGTGTCCGGCGCCGACAAGCGCGCCGTCCTGGATGAGGCCTTCGGCGGCAGCGCCCGAGTCGTCTGGATCGCCGGCAGCACCCACGCAGGGGAGGAAGCCCTGGTGGCCGACGTGTTCGGGACGCTGCGGGCCGAATTCCCAACCCTGAAGCTGGTCCTTGTCCCGCGGCACCAGGAGCGCACCGCGGACGTCGAGGCGGTGCTCAAGGAGCGTTCGCTGTCGTACCGGTTGCTGCGGCCGAGGCCGGGGACGGACGCCACCCCGCCGCCAGTCGACATTCTGGTGGTGAACACGACCGGCGAGTTGATGAACTTCTACGCGTCCGCGGACGTGGTTTTCGTGGGCAAGTGCCTGGCCGGGCAGCAGGGCGGGCACAACATCATCGAGCCGGCCATCTTCGGCAAACCGATCCTGCACGGCCCGCCTGAGGCCATGCAGTATTTCCGGCTGGTCACGGCCATTTTCCTCGAGGAACACGCGTCCATCGCGGTGCCGGACGACGCCGCGTTGACAGGGGCGGTGCGCGACCTGCTCGCCAGCCCGGCGCGTCGCGCCGCGCTCGGCCGCCGCGCCCGTCAGGTCGTCGAGGAGTGGCGCGGCGCCATTGACCGCACGCTGGACATCATCGAACCGTTGCTGGCGCTGCCGACCCCGTCCGTCGTCGCGGCGGGCCGGGCCGCGGCGAGTGCCTCCGCCTCCGCAGCCCCCTAGAAGCAGGAACCCATGGCTCAAGCAACCACCAACGGCAATATCCCCGGGCAGTCGATCTGCATTCCGGCGTCGCCACCGGTGGATGTGGCCGAGTTCGTGCCGTTGCTGGACCACGATCTGTTCCAGAAATTGAAGCACCGGAAACAGTTGGGTGTTAATTTCCTGGTCTTTCCCGGCGCGGTTCACACGCGGTTCGAGCACAGTCTCGGGGTGCTCGGACTCACGCAGCGGCTGTGTCGGATCCACCGCATCGAGGGCCAGGCACGGCGTCACCTCTGCGCTTACGCGCTGGTCCACGACGTGGGGCATGGCCCGTTTTCGCACCAGATCGAGCCGATCCTGCGCGGCAGTCACAAGACCCGTGGCGTCCAGTGTCTCGAGGCCATGGGTGATACACTGCGGGAGTGCGACCTCGACCCCGCCGCCCTGACGGCCATGCTTGCCGGCAAAGACCAGCTCGGCCTCTTCGTCAGCGACCGCAACCTGGGGACAGACAAGCTCGATTACCTGGTGCGCGACGCGCTCCACATCGGCTTTGTCGGCGCACCAGACATCGAACGGGTTCAGTTCTACACCCTGCTGGAAGACGGCGATCTGGCCATTGAGGAGAAGTTCACCGAGGACATCAAGCGGGTGCAGAAATTCTACTCGTACCAGCATCAGCACGGGTACCTGAACAAGACAGCCATGGCGATTCAGCGCGTTTTCCAGCGCGCCGTTCAGGAGGAATTGGCGGAGGGGCGAGGGCCGGCATCAGCCCTGTGGGACATGACGGATAACGAGTTGACGGGCTGGCTGCAGCAGGGCCGCAGCGCGCGCGGCCGCCGCCTCGTGGCACGGCTGGACGACCGCAGCTTCCACCGCAGCGTCGTGGTGATCAAGCCGGAGGGGTACGGGTTTGTCGAGCGCTGTTCGGACAAGGGCCTGGCCGTGCGCGAGTGGCCGGTCGAGAAGTTCCGGCTCTTCAGCCGTGCCTTCTCCGACTGCCGCCGTGTCATGGACCTCGAGGACCGGCTGGCGGCGGCGCTGGGGTTCGAACCGGGCGACCTGCTCCTGGCCGCGATGCCGTACTTCGAGAAACTCGTGCCCAAGGACGTGCGCATTTGCTCGGCCCGCGGCGGCGCCGGCTTCTGGCTCTTCGAGAAGGACCTGGATCACCTGCAGTCGCTGAAAGGCGACTACCTGCGCACCTCGGCCATCCGCGTCGTGACCCCGCCGTCCGAACGCGACCGTGCCCGCCGCCGCGCCGACGGCATCATCGAGTTCCTCGACGCGGCACTGGCCACGGGCTAGGCTCCGGCACCTTCCGCCAGTACCGCGGGCGGCCTCCCGCCCGCTCCTCGGCACGCGCACGCGGCACAAGGCTCGGAAAGGCAGGCGGAGGGCCGCCCGCGGTACTGCCCCGGCGACGCCCCACGGGTGCCTGCCTTCGCGAGGCCGCGGTGGCAGGCATGCAAGAACCGTGGCGGCGGGGCGGACCGTGAGAGACATCAACCTATGACCGTCCGGCCCGACGCCCGAGCGTCGCTGACGTGTGGCTCAGTTCTTCCCGAATGCGGCGTCGGAGACCTTCAGGAATTCCGCGCACATCGCGTTGACGGCCTCCATGGTGTGTCCGGCGCCCTTGGGGTCGCCGTACCACTTGGGCATGAAGCCGCCCCGGGGCGTGCCGAGCTTGTCGGAGAGCGCCCAGCAGTATCTGCGAACGTCATCGAGCGTACCGTGGCACATCACGCTCTGAATGTCGACGGGGCACCAGAACGCGATCCGTCCCTTGAAGCGCTGCGCCAGCAGGTCCAGCCCCATGTTCTCCTGCTGATCCATCTGGATGACGTCCAGTCCGGCCTCGATGAGATCGTCGAGCACCTCCACGATGTGGCCGCAACTGTGCAGGAGCGTCTGCATGCCGGCTTCGTGCGCCGCCTGGTAGACTTTGGCGTAGCGCGGTTTCCAGATCTCGCGCCACGAGGCGGGCGAGATCATGAACCGGTTCTGCAGTCCCCAGTCGTCACAGAACATGTAGCCGTCGGGATTTTCGGTCTTGTAGCGTCCGATGGCATAGAGGTTCATGTCGACCAGGATATCGAGCAACTTCTCCAGGTTCTCCCGATCGTCGTAGATGTCCATCCAGAGGTTCTCGAGCCCACGAAGGAAATGGGCGCGCTCGTACAGCGAGATCCCCCCTGCCATCAGGTACTTGTCGCCAGCCCTGGCACGGGCGCCGGCGAGGGTCGTCCAACGCGCCGGACTCGTGATATCGGGGACCTTCAGGGTTTTGAAATCATTCCACGTCTTGATCGGGAATTCCTTGACTTCGCCGAGGTTGCAGATGCCGATGTTCTCCCAGACCGCGCCCCATTCATCGGTCTCCAGGCCGTTCTTCCCAGACGGTCGGGCATCGGGTGACGGGCTCATGCCGACGCCGGCAAAGTCATTGCCGAACTCCTGCGGAAAGCTGCGCGGCAGGCGCGATGGCGACTCGAAGGCGATGGTGCGTCGAACGATCTCTCGTGGCGTCATGGTTGGATTCCTTTGTTGGACCCGTCGCGGCTCAGGCTGGCTTTTCGCAGCGGATCTTGCTTGTTACTGAACGAAACTCTATCATACGGCAGGGTTGGTGTCGTCCATAAATATCGGGTTGAGAATTCCGCACATGCCCAGGGAGCGAAGAAAAGGACGGATGACCTTCGATGCCGCGTGGATCGGGACGCCGCTGCTTCAAGGCGGCGGGTTCGACCATCTCGGCAGGACGCTGGGCCTTGAACCGCACGCCCACAAGGGATTTGAGCTGACCTACATCTCCGAGGGCGAGACGGTATGGGTGCTGCAGGGCGGCACGGAGCTCCGTCTCGTCGGCGGTTCGGCAGCGCTGATTCAATCCGATGTCGTGCACCATGGCAAGTACCGGGTCATCGCCCCGAGTCGCCTCTTCTGGCTCGTGTTCGCACCCGGCGCGGCAGGGGCCGTGAAAGGCTCGGGGTTCACCACCGCGGAGCTGGAGGAGATCGGCACAGAGCTGTCGCGGGCTGGGAACCGGGTGTGGCGGGCGGACGCGAACCTGCGCCAGAGTTTCGAGTTGCTCCACGACGCGCTGGCGGTGAAGTGTGCCGGCGGCAAGGGCACGTTGCCGCGCGCTCTCTGCCGGACGGCCTCCAGCCAGCTCATCGTCAGCGCCGTCCGATCGCTCGGTTGCGGTGATGGCGGGACCCGAGGCGCGAGCCTGTTCGAGGAGGCGCGACGGCTCATGAGTGGGAATCTCAGTGGCCCATCAAGCATTCCGGCGCTCGCGGCCCGGCTCGGCGTCAGCGCCGCCTTCTTCTCGGAGCGGTTCAAGGCGGAGAGCGGAATGACCCCGGGCGACTACCTGCGGCGCATGCGCTGCGAACGGGCCTGCGAAATGCTGGTCGACGCGCGGTTGACGGTCACTGACATTGCCTTCCGGCTGGGGTTCTCGACCAGCCAGCATTTCGCCGAGGTCTTCAGGCGCTACGTCGGCATGAGCCCAAGCCAGTTCCGCCGCAACGCAGCCGGGCGCTGAGCCATGCGTCCCGGCTGCCGCGTCCGTGCACCTACAGTCCGCGCCGCTCGTAGTGGTGTCGCAGTCCCGGCGGTTGTCCGCCGGGCAAGACACCATCCCCGCGCCGCCGCAACCCGTCCGGCTTCTTAGCGAGACTTTCCCCAACACGCCAGATGGGCTCTTGGCGCTCCACTTCGTTAACGCGCACTGCGAGCCCACTACGAACGGGCGTATCCTGGCGCTCACGGCCCCTTTTTTCTCTCTGTGGATTTTTGACCTGTGCAATAAGCGGGGCGAGACTGAGTAGGTCGCGGCACCAGCCCAGGCCGGCTCTGTCTGGCCGGCAGTACCGCAGGCGGCCCTCCGCCTGCTATCCGAGCCTTGGGCTGCGTGCGTGCCGTGGAGCGGGTGGGGGGGCGCCCGCGGTACGGGGTACTGTCGGAAAGGGACGGACCCTGGTCCGTTTATTGCACAGGTCGCGGGCGCGCCTTGACCTATCTGCCGTAAGACGCTATCTTACTTCGTATGGTCACAACGATATCCAGCAAGGGCCAGGTCGTGCTCCCGGCCGAGATCCGGCATCAGGATGGGATTTCGGCAGGCCAGCGCTTCATCGTCGAGCGGGTGGACCGCGGCGAGTACCGTCTGGTGCGCCAGGAACCGCGCCCGAACGAGGGGCTCGTGGACTGGTTGCTCGCCTGCCCGGTAAAAGGCTTTTTCACTCCCATCGAATCCGAGTCCACCGACACGCTATGACCTACCTTGTCGACGCCAACGTACTCAGCGAGGGGACCAAGCCGCACCCGAACCCGAAGGCGCTCGAGTGGCTGCGTCGCCACGAGGCGGAGTTCGCCGTAGACTCGATTATCCTCGGCGAGATCGAGTTTGGCATCCTCCTTCTCCCGCCCGGGCAGCGTCGTCGTCGACTCGAACAGTGGTTTGCCGAGGGGATCCGTCGCATCCACTGCCTGTCTTGGGACGCGGCCACTGGACGGCGTTGGGCACGTCTTCTCGCCGACCTGCGTGTTGCCGGTCAGGCCATGCCGGTGAAGAACAGCATGATCGCGGCCACAGCGCTGGTCCACGACCTCACGATGGTCACGCGCAACACTCGCGACTTCGCGAAAGGCGGCTTGCGCGTTCTCGACCCGTTTTCCTGACCGCCCGCGGTCACAGCAGCGACAGCGGATCGACGTCGACGTGCATGTGCACCTCGTCGGTGGCGCGCGCCTCCATGACCAGCGGCCGCAGCGTGCGGACCAGTCGCATGATGTTCGTTGTCCGCAAGGTGAGCTGGTACCGGTACTGTGACCGGACGCGGGCGATCGGCGCCGGCATGGGGCCGGCCATCTTGACCTGGGGTTCGAGGCAGCCGCGCAGCCGCTGCGCCATGGCCTCGCCCGCTTGCAGCGCCAGCCGCTCATCCTTGCTGCGGAAGTGGACCGCGACCATGTGTGCTGCGGGCGGGAATCCGAGCGCGACGCGGGCCTCCATCTCCTCGGCATAGAAGGCAGCGCCGTTGTGCTCCACCGCGTACTGCAGCGCGGGGTGAAACGGCGTGTAGGTCTGCACGACCACGCGGCCGGGCACTTCGCCGCGGCCGGCGCGGCCCGAGACCTGGGTCAGGAGCTGATACGTCCGCTCCGCGGAACGGAAGTCCGGCAGGTGCAGCGACAGGTCGGCGAAGATCACCCCGACCAGGGTGACGTTCGGGAAATGCAGGCCCTTGGCGATCATCTGTGTGCCGATCAGGATTCGAACCTTGCCGGTCCGGAACGCGGTCAACATCTTGGTGTACGAGTCGCGCGCCGTCATGGTGTCCGAGTCCATGCGTCCGATCTCGACGTGCGGGAAGAGTTTGCGGGTGATCTCCTCGACCTTTTCCGTGCCCAGACCCAGGTAGCGAATCGCCGGGTCGTGGCACTGCGGACAGCGCTGCGGCGCCGTTTCGACATGACCGCACAGATGGCAGCACAGGGTCTCGTGGCCGCGGTGGTAGGTGCACGGCGTGCTGCACTCCGCGCACATGGCCACGAATCCGCACTTGGGACACAGCAACTGAGTGGCGTAGCCGCGGCGGTTCAGGAACAGGATCGTCTGTTCGCCGGCCTCGAGCTTCTCCCGCATCAGGTCGGCCAATCGGCGCGAAAACACCTGTGTCCGCCCCCGCAGCATGGCTTCGGCGCGCATGTCGACCAGTTCCATGAGCGGCATCCGGCAGTTGTCGACGCGCGACCGCAGCTCGGTGAGGACGTACTTGCCGACCTGACAGTTGCGGATAGACTCCAGCGACGGCGTAGCCGTCCCCAGCACCACGGTGGCTTTCTCCATGTGCCCCCGGACCACGGCCACGTCGCGGGCGTGATACCGCGGCGCTTCTTCCTGTTTGTACGTGTTCTCGTGCTCCTCGTCGACCACGATCAGACCCAGGTTCCGGAACGGCGCGAACAGTGCGGACCTCGCACCGACCACGATCCGGGAGCGCCCCTCGTCCACCTTCGTCCACTCGTCGAACCGCTCGCCGTCGGTCAGGCCACTGTGCAGGACGCTGACATGGTCGCCGAACCGGGCCCGGAAGCGCTCGACCGTTTGCGGGGTCAGCGAAATCTCGGGGACCAGCACGATGGCTTCGCGGCCGAGCTCGATGCAGCGGTGGATGGCCTGCAGGTACACCTCCGTCTTGCCGCTGCCGGTCACGCCGTGCAGCAGGACGACCCTCGGGACCTGCTTTTCGACGCTGGCGCAGACGACGTCCAGCGCCTGCTGCTGCTCCGCGGTCATGGTGTGCGGTTGCGTCGGCAGGACCACGTCGTCCGCGAACGGGTCGCGCGCCACGACGCGCTCCTCGATGACGACCAGGCCGCGTTTCGCCAGGCGCCGCACGACCGTCGCATCCGCGCCGCACTCCTGCTCGAGACGCGCGATGAGCATCTCGCCGTGTCGCACCAGGGCCTGGATGACCGCGGCTTGCTTGGGCGCGCGCTTCTCCAGTTTCGGCAGCACAGTGCCCAGGTCCGCATCCGGGTTGACGCGCACGAAACGGCGCACCTGCTTCTTGACCTTGCCGATCCGCACCACGGCCGGCAGCATGGCCCCGACCGCCTGCTCGCGCGTGCAGCAGTAGTACTCGGAGATCCACTCGGCGAGTTTCATCAGGTTCTGGGGAATCTGCTCGCGCTCACCCTCGATGGAGTGGACCTCTTTCAGGTTTGGATACGCGGACGTTGTCTTCAGCCCGACCACGTAGCCGACGCGCGTGCCCTGCGTCCCTTTCCCGAACGGAATACGCACGCGGCACCCGACCCGCACCCGCCCCGCCAGCCGGTCGGGAATCAGGTAGTCGAAGATGCGGTCCAACGACAGATTAATGATGACCTGCGCAATGTGCATTCGACGCTATCCAGGGCAAACACTTAGACCCGAGGCGACGCGGGGGTTTCCCACCCCCGCACCCCCGACCAAGGGGCGTCATTGACTCCCCTTGGAACCCCTCGATGTTGGCCTCGGGAAACGGAAGGGCCAAACGCGCCCTTCCGTTTCCCGAGGCCGAGCCGTCCGCCGCAGCCCAAGACGGAAGAGGGCTGCGGCGGAAAAAGCCACCGTGGCGAACAGAAGCCCCGCCGCCTTTCCTGTGCAACGCCATACGGACGGGAACAGGTTCGGACCAGTAAGGGAGCATAGCCACGGCAACGCGGAAACGCAAACGCCGGGCCGACATGACAGCGAACTGAGCCGGCGGCGGGAACGGACGCAACGGACCCAATGGACATGCCTCTGTGCGCGGAGCGATTTGTCGGATCCGTCCGATCCGTCAGATCTGTCTGATCCGTCGGACCGTCGGACCGTCGGGCCCCCGTCACCGGAAGGGAGACCCGTACCCTACTATTCCGGCGTCTTCGCCTGAGTCCCGCCGTTCAGGCGGAAGTGGGAGCGACGCTTCAGCGAGCGACGCACGGCGTTGCCCGCCGCACCCGTGTCGCCGCGCAGAAGAAAGCCGACCTGTGCGGGGAAATCTACAGAGAGAAAAGAATCTGCAATGGGCGCCAGGATACGCCCGTTCGCGGTTGCACGTAGTGGCGGGCAGTGGCGCGGGACCTCCGGGACCGCGGCAGGGTGCTCGGGGCCGTCCCGGCCCGAGGCCCTCGGCCGGAGACCGGCCGGCACACCCCGCTTCGGCGCGGGACGCGCCGAGCCACCGCGATCAATCGCATCCCAGCCGGGGCACGCCATTTCTCCGCGAGGGCGAATCTACCCGCACAGGTCGAAAAGAGCGCGCCGCCACCCGCCCATGTGTGTCTCTTGTCCGGCCGCCTACACACCGGTATTGTACTCCTCTGTGGCGGTCAAACGTGGGAAGCAGGTCACCCGATGAATGCCAGTTGGAGAGGCGCACGGAAGTACGGGCTGATGCTGCTGGCTGTGCATTCTGTCATGGTGATGGCCCTCTGGTTTTGGGTGGTGGTCGTTTGTGGTGGGGGCGAACCAGGTGCAATGTGGGAGTACACCTTCGGCCTGCTGGACATGCCCGTCGCAAGGGCCTCTGAACAGGCAGCCAAGGCCTTCGGTTGGTGGGACCGGTTCAACCCGGAAACAGGACTGTATCCTCTCGTGTACCTCGGGTTGGGCGGGCTGTTCTGGCTGCTGGTCGGGATGGCCGTGGGACTGGTCGCCGGGGCAGGACGCTCTTCGGGGGAAAGCGCCCCACCTCCCTCCGGCGCTGAGAAGTGACAGGGGTGGTGGGAGAAGCGGCCCAGCAACCGTCGGCGTTAACAAGTGACGGATGACAACTGGGGTTTCAAGTGACCCATTCTGGAGCAGGTAATCCCAAGTTACCCGAGCGGAACATGCACTATGCAGAAAGATACCCCAAGCGAAAAGCCTGAACTGGACGATACCTGTGAAGCAGCCGTTGACCAGCTTCTCTACGCAAACCCTATTTACGGCTGGGGCTGGGAGGGAAACGCCGAGCACCCCCGCCCTCCGCAACCTTTCCGATTTCGTCTGCTGAGTCTGTGGTGGGACAATGGCCGAAGGCGAGGAGGAATGGGACAGGTTCAGGAGAAAGGTCATCCATTCGACGGTTGGACGCTCCTTTTTTCAGCTCGTCATCTCGGAGTCTGGGACTTTTCGGCAAGGCTCGGTGACTATAATGTGATGGTGACAGCAGACCAGATAAGCGACGAAGAGACCGCCCGGAAGAAGCGCTGGTGGCCCGTTCGTCGTCAAAAGCGTGGCTCATGTCTCGGCTTCTGCGTCATTGGTCAGCCGGCTGGCTCCATGGTGATGGCGAGGCGGGGTTCTGGAGAGACCGGCTGACGAAGAGAGAGGGTCACAATGAGGCAGCGAACGGTCAGGGTGTACTACGCTCTTGCCGCAGTAGTGAGCGCCGTGTATGGGGTGTTCTCGTTGCGTTTCGGGCCTGAGTGGCTTGACGCCTACAACGACGTATTCCCTGGTGAACCCCTGCCAACGATTACGCTGCTCTGCTGTCGGTTCCCTGTCTGGCCTTGGGTCTTCGTCGTCCTGTTCGCCACGGGGGCTGTCTTCACGCACCTGCGCTGGAAGCAGGGAGAGTGGCAACTGAACACGTTTGTCTTCCTTGTTCTTCTGGAGCTTTCCCTTGCCCTGGCTTTGGTCGTCGGCTACGGCATCCCGCTCCTCAAACTTGGCGATACCTGTGCCGGAGGAAAGGCTGAGGCCCCGGCGTCCCATAACGTAGATATGCCGCACGTTGCGGGCGCAGGAAACATGAGCCGCGGCGACGACCGAGTGACGAAACCAAGACAGGATGCAAAGGGCCGCCAGGACCAACGGGGGTTCTGGCTTGGCATGACCATGGACCAAGTGAAGAGCCAACTCAAGTCCAAGTACGAGGTCAAGGAGGCCGGAAGTGCCTACCCCCTTGGCCCTACGCCATGGGAACTCGACCATGACCCCTACTACTTGCTCGAAGTCCCGGCTGACGGCGTGGAGTTCGAGTTCAACCTGCGCAAGCGCCTTGTCTGCATGCGGGAGATACTGCCGCCGAAACCAAAGGCTGAAGGCGAGAAGGACGATTTCTACCTGCCTGGCGAGAACGCCGACGAGAAGGACAAGAAGTGAAGGACGTCGTGGGGTGGGAGGATGGGACACGACCGGCGGGGAACAATGAAGACAAGCGATTTCTGTGCGAACCTGCAGGTGCTTCTGACTGGTGCCCTGGGCGAGGGGGTCACGTGTGGGTTCGTTCCAACCGCACGAGGGGAGACGCACCTGTTCGTGAACTACGAATGCACAAGGAGTGATGCCGAAATCCTCGACCCCGACTTGGCTCTGACGAACATGCGAAGAAGGTCACTCGACGCACTGAATCTCGTCCGGCAGGAGGGAATCCCTGAGACTCTGTCGGCAATCTGCACTACTGCGTACGAGGCGAAGCGAGTACCCCCAGCCATCCGGCTCCATCGTGCGGTTATCCGACCATCGGTCGTTCTTGACCGGTCACGTCAATAGATGGAGGCCAAGCGCTTTCCTGAGATTGCGGCGGGAGAGGACTCGCAAGAGAGCGCCCTGCAGATGGCCATCAGCAGACGACGCACAGAGCCGCCGACCAGCGCCGCCAAGTGACAAGCCGGTTGCCCGGAAGCGCCGCCGCACGGCCCGACTGCGGGACTCCAGAGGTGTACATGCCAATCCCGAACACCGCAAGGGCCAGGGTAACCCCGAGACCGCCTGGGACATGGCACATGCCTTCTCGTCCCAGCAACAGAACGGCCCCCTTCGTCTATTGGGCCTATGTGCTTCTGCCTGACGAAAAGACACCTTCAGCCCGTCAGTGGACCCTGCTTCTCTTTTTCGACAAAGCCCCCGACGGCAAGAGCACAAGCTATGAGTGTGAGGTCGGGTGCGTTTCTTCCTCGGCCCCGCCCGCCCTGTTGTCGTCCGGGAACAGAATCACCCTCTACGTCGGGGTACACGAAGAGGTCGGTGTACTGGAGGTCCTCTAGGCGGCGCTACGGCAAGGGACAGATGGTCGTCGGGCGGTTGACGGGCGGAAGGCGCTGCGTCTTGCCGTACACCGGGGCTCGGCGCATATTGTCAGAGTGAGAGCGGGGCCAATCGGGTTGACGGGCCGCAGGATGTTACCGGGATTTGTCCGAAGAGCGGATAAGTGGATGATAGCGTTGTTGGCGCAAAATGAACCGGCAGTCGCTACTCGGAATAGTCCAAGGCCACGCAGGGCTCACGGTTGACCCGCAGGAGACTGCTGTCCATGTCAGGGTGGACCGAGACGACCTCTCTATCCTTTTCACGGTGCCGTACGATGTGCCTGAGATGTACTTTGAGGGCCAGCAAAAGTCGACCGGGAAGAAAATCGAGGATTGGCTAGACTACTACGGCGACGAGGCGGAAAGCGATTTCGAGGCCGACCTTCGGCGGTTTCTGAACGCACTTCAGGATTGCCCTCTCCGGGTTGGTGCCGACGGCAGACGGATTCAGTACTTTCGGGAGACTTGGCAGCATTTTTTCGGGTAACACTGGCACAGACAATGGCAGGGAAACCGAAAGACAAAAAGCGTTCCTTGGCGGCACACCGGCAGTTGGCCAGCAGCTACCGGACGGGGATATGGATAAATGGCGGGTTGGTGGTCTGTTCGGTCGCAGCCACGCTGGCAGCATTCTGCTTCGACTGGCATCACATCATCAAAGTCGCAGCGATATGCGGCATCCTGTCCGGTCTCATTGGGATGCTGAAGTATGCCGGAGAACTGCGAGAGAGGCTCAAGACCATCCGGAAAACCGAGGCAGAGATGGCCGGAGCAGAACAAACTGGCGGTACCGACCCTCGTACCTCGGGCGGCACACCATAGCGCTATCTTAACAGGAATGAAGGCAATCCTCCTCACTGTTGTGTTTCTGGCGGGGTTCACGGCAGGCTGTTCGGGCCAGAAAGGAAAAGACGAACAAGCGGTCCGGGAACTGACGAGGACAGTCTTGCATCTGCTCCAGGCGAAGGACCTCGCTGGCGTCTGGGTTCTCTGCGCCCAGGGTAATGTCGAGGTCATCCAGGGCGACGGAAGAATCGTCGGGTTCACATTCAGGGCGGTTGGTTCTGAAGACGGGGGGTACAGATTCATCTACGATGAGATGTGCAGGCGGTTCTCTTTCGTGCCGAGGAAACGGATGTACCCCAGTAGGACCGAGAATCAGGGGCGTGTCATTTCCGCTGTGATATCCGAGCGGGATGGGGACAAGGCCAGCCTGGTCCTGTGCTTCCTCAAGGAGCCGGGTGGGTTCCGACTGCTGGGCATCTGCGAGAAGGATAACGCAGCAATCAACTGGTCACGCATAAGATGACATTGTTCTGTCGATAGATGATGAACCCCATCCCAAAGCAACTGACAGCCGCTCTTCTTGCCGGGTTCGTGTATTCTGTCGTTGCGTATCTTACGAGTGGAGTGGTCCCGAAGGAGTACCATGGTGCCGCACTGGTCTGTTGGGGAGTGCACCTCTGGACGGTCTGCCTTGCTCTGGCAGCGGCAAGGCGGCCTCCTCTCGTACAGGCGTACGTCGTGACGGGGCTTTCGTGGGGCTTTCTCATCGGACTTTCCATCGCCATCTCGGTCCAGAATTGGCGAGTATCCGTGAATTGGCCCACCTTCCTCCCCGCACTGGTTGTGGTGCCTCTGGTCGCTTGGCTCACGGGTTTGCCTGTGTACGGTATCTCGACCCTCATCGAAAGAAGAAGGAAGACACAGCAGGCCCCATGCAGCCAACCTCCGACCGTCGGCGGCTGATGGGCGACGCTGATGCAGACTCAGATGACAGACGCCGAACTGACGGTTTTCGAGGGGCTGTACATTCATCACTGGGAAGTGCCTTGCCTGCGGGTGCGACGCAGTCGGAGGTTCTTGGGACTCATCCCCGTTTACGACTCATTGTACGTTCGTTTCCCGAAAGGGTTTCATCTTCCCGAACTCACGCTAAGAGATGCAAGAAAGTTCCACATGAAGGTGACTGGCAGATTGGGGCCACGTGGTCAGTATGGACACATGGGGCATTGCTCCCATCAGTTGGATGTCCAGCAGGTCGTGGAATGTCGGGAGGTCACAGACTGATATGCAGGGGAGCTACCGGCCATGAAATTCCTGTTTGCCGCATGCGCACCTGTCGACGAGGCCACTCTGCAATTGCTGAAGTCTGTGTTGGAGGAAGAGGACATCGCCTGCGTGGTTCGGAACGAGCACCTTCTTCTCGCCGGGGGTGAAGTTCCTGCGACCGGGTGTGTTCCGGAACTCTGGATAGTGGATGACGAAGACTACCTGAGAGCGAAAGAGATAATGGCTGACTGCAATGAATCGGGCACCGAGCCCCATGCGTCCTGGGTGTGTCCACGCTGTAAGGAGACCATCGAGGGCCAGTTCACTTCGTGCTGGAAGTGTGGAACCGAACTGGGGAAGGCATGACGAAGACGTTACTGCCGGACCTCGACCGGTTCCGGCGGGAGAGCGTAGGCGTCGATGCAAGATGATGAAGAAGGACCTGATAGTCGCTGACGTCGTGTTCGTTCCCCCTGAGATGGGCGGACGCTCCCAACCGCCGCAGTCTCTCGGCTCCCAGCACTACCGTCCCCATCTGCATCCGGAAGCGTTGTCGCCAGATGGATGGCACCCGGAAGCCGTGACAGGTGACAGCACGTACCTCGGGGTCTGCTTTGTCGACGGCCCGGAGGAGGTCGAGCACTCTGAACTGTACCGGGTGGAACTGCAACTGCTCTATGGTGTGGATTACAGCCCGCTCGTCAAGGGATGCACCTTCACAATTCGGGAGGGCGCACGTGCGGTTGGATTCGGTGTGGTCACGGAGGGACTGGAGAGTCCAGCCATTTTACGCTCTTGACCGGGACTCCGCTGCCGCCACACCCGGATGGAGAGCACGGCGTAGACACAATCACGCACCATGAACGAACGCACACTCAAAGCAGGAACACAGATGTTCTTCGGCGCTCCCGCCAAGCCGATGCCGGAGATTATGGCCGACGCCATTTCACAGGTCGTGGGGCAAGTTCCTGGCATCGTCGAGGCGCACTTGCCCCAGTGCTTCATCGAGGGCGACAAGGAGGCACGGCAGGTTCTTGTCATCGGAGTTCAGAGGCGTAGCGAGATTCCACGCATTGCAGAAGACTTGATGGGCAAGCTCCAGCTTGTCTTCCCTCCCGGACAGTTCGTGGACATTCTGCCGTTTGAGTCGGACGCAGTGCCTTCCGGCGTTCGACAGGCAGGTTGTCAGATTTTTGGCAGCAAAGAAGAAGTCCCGGTGAAGGATATGGTGATGTCTGACAAGTGGGCTTCATCGGATGGAGTACCGCCGCAGAGCCGCATAGTTGGTGCGGGGGACAGGATGAGTGCCCCTTTGCTGAAGTGCCCGAACTGCGACGCCAGTTTCGATGTGCCTACGCTGTTCGACAACTGCACCGTGTGTGTCCCCGACGAGCGTGGCCTGGCCTTCGCCTGCCCCAATTGTCACGGTGGGTTCGTTGAGGTCCGGTTCGACAAGGACCAAATCCTCATTGGGGGGCCGGACGGTTTCCCCGAGCCCGGCTTTGTGGAGACCGGCAGGACACGAGCGGAGGGGCAAGGGATGCTTGCCTTCCTGCTGCTTGCTGCGGTTGTGGCGCTGGTGCGGGTCGTGGTGCCCTGTCCGCTTGAGGGGTACTGGCGGGGACGCCTGCTGGAGTCAATGGCGGAGGAACAGCCCTACCTTGAGTTCTCGGATGGCAAAATGCTCTATCACAGCGGGGAGCCCGCAGCGCCTCCCCAAGTCTGGGGCCACACGGAGAGGATTGGCCGGAATACATACTCAGTCAGGGAGGCCGACGGCACACGGATAGGTGAACTTGAAGTGGGTTGGCTCTTTCTGCGAGTCGTTGACTCGGAGAACAGCAAAGACGGCGACGGCGTCCACAGGTTTCATCGTGTGCTTCGCGCCCCATGACCAGTCCATGCAGGGTCGGGACACCCATCTACGGACAGACCTCCCCCGCGTCTTCCCGGTCCGCCGCTCGGGGCGGACGGCGCGGGCATTGCGGAACGTGCTGCCCGGTTGCGGCAGCGCGTTCCGCAATGCCATCGAGGGGGTCGAGGGGGAGTAGCTTACGCCCCCTCGCCGGGGGACCGGGGGTGGACAACCCCCGGGGCTCGCCGCCCGCGTTCACTCGCCGATAATCTTGACCAGGACGCGCTTGCGGCGTTTGCCGTCGAACTCGCCGTAGAAGATTTGCTCCCACGGGCCGAAATCGAGATTGCCGTCCGTAATGGCGACCACCACCTCGCGGCCCATGACCTGGCGTTTCAGGTGTGCGTCGGCATTGTCCTCGTAGCCGTTGTGGGCGTACTGCGAGTGCGGCTTCTCGGGGGCCAGTTTCTCGAGCCACACCTCGAAATCCTGGTGCAGGCCACTCTCGTTGTCGTTGATGAAGACCGACGCCGTGATGTGCATCGCATTGCACAGCAGCAGGCCTTCGCGGACGCCGCTCTCGCGCAGGCACTCCTCGATCTGCGGCGTGATATTGACGAACTCACGCCGCTGCTTGGTGCTGAACCACAGCTCCTTTCGGTAGGACTTCATGGCGGCCTCCCTTTTGCTGGTCTTGAACGTCGAACGTCGAACGTCGAAGTGGGAAAGTAAGAATGAAGCCCTGGAAATGCAAATGCCGAACGGGGAGGGGTCAACTCCGGTCCGCCTCGTGGCTGTCGTCGTCTCCCCGGTCGAGTTTGGCCTGCGCGGTTCGGATGCTGGTTCTGAAGATGCGGATGAGTTCGTCGGTCTCCTGGAGAAGCGGGCGAACGGCGGATGGCGGGTCCATCAGCGGCACACGTTCGATGAGGCGTAAGGCACGCAACGACTCACGAAGCTCCTTCAAGCAGACTCCCATCTTGTGAACGAAGTCTCGCCGGGACTCAGCCCCCTCGGCCTCACCGTGGTTGAGGTAGGAACTTGTCCCTGACCGCAAGAGTTGGCCGCCAACGTGGTTGCCCGCCCGGGTTTTCGGCAACTTCTCGGTCAACTTCACGACCTCTGCCGAGTACTCCAGTAAGCGTTCTTCCAAGTCCCACGTCCGGTCTTCCCGTTTGCGCGCTTGCCCCATTCCTGGTTCTTCCCTTCTTCGTTCCTGTCTTCTCCCTGTTCGGCGTTGGACGTTCGGCGTTGGACGTTCGGCGTTCGCCATCGCCCCAACATAGTGCCGGCACGAGTGGGGAGTCACTCGCCGCGGCGGACGGTCGTGGGGCGACCATTGGGAAAGGGGCGGCCTGTACAATGAGCCTGGCAGGTCGCAACCGGAAGCGGGGCACGGCTCCAGCCTTGCCGATTTCTCGCCGGGCCATCCGCGGCCCGGGAGTCGCTGACGCATTCCGATCGCTGATCGCGCGCGTCTTGCCGTGGAATGGGGTTGGGGCATATTGTCGGCGGGCGAAACAAGCCATGCCGCGGAATCGGGAGTGTTGGATGACCCACGTTAACGCTGCTGTTATGCCGCTTCTGTTCGTTGCTCTCCTCGTCTCCGGCCTGGGTGCGTCGGCTGCGGACGGCGCGAACCTGATGCGCAACGGTGATTTCGCTCAGGTTGAGCCGGACGGTCGACTGTTGCACTGGCAGATCGCGTTTTCCGGCAAGGGCCTTGAGGGGAGTTACTCCGTGGTGCCCGGGCCCGAGCAGAGCAAGGCTGTGCGCATCGAATGCACGGCATTCCCGGAGACCCTCCAGCAAGGCTGGGTGATTCTCAAGCAGGACGGCAGTATCAACACAAGGCAGGGGCAGAGGCTGCACCTGTCGTTCTGGGTCAAGCGCGAAGGGCTGAAGGCAACGGCGCTCGAGGTCTGGATCATGCGTCTCAAGCCCTGGGGCAGCATTGCTCAGACGTCCGTGCCGGTCACCGCGGACTGGCAGAAGGTGGAAGCGATTGTGACCCCCGGCGAGGACTGCGACAACACCCGGTTTGAAACCTTTTTCACGGAAAAGGGGGTGCTCTACCTCTCGGACATACGCGTTGAGGAGACGGCGCTGTCCGCGGTCGAGGTGAACCCCGTGCGACGGCGGATGATCGAGGAGACGCCGCTGCCTACAGAGAAGAACGTGGTCGCCAATAGCAGTTTCGAGGTCGGAACCCAGGATTGGGGCACCGAAGATTTCGACCACAACGTGCTCAAAATCGATGGTTCGCAGGCGTTTCATGGCCAGCAATCGGCACGAATCGATTTTGACGAGAGCAGTCTGCCCACGGGCTACTCGGACTACCCCCGGGCGCGCAAGATCGTTCAGAAACAGGTCCGTTGCGTCAGTCGTGGGTGGCTGAAGTTTGAGAAGGGCAAGACCTACGTCTTGTCGGCGCATCTGAAATCGACTCGGGCGGGTCACGGCGCGGAGATCGGCGTGTGGTTCATGACGCAGCAGAAGGCGGTGAAGTCGGTTGTCCTGGGCACGGCCTGGCAACGGTACGCGGTGGAGTTCGACGCGGCCGACAGCCTGGGGTTCATTGGGATTCAGGCGGGAACCGAGGATAACTCGGAGAAGGTCTGGATCGATGCCGTGCAACTGGAACGTGGCAGTACGCCTTCGGACTACGTGCCCAGGCATCCTGTGGAAATCGGCTTTTCGACGGCGCGCCCGGGAGGGCTGCACTACACGGGCGAGCCGCCGGTTTTCCGAGCCCTTGCCTGGCGCGGTGCGGCGACAGCGGACGCGGACGTGGCGTTTCACGTGACGGACTACCGCGAGCGTGTCGTTCACGAGGGCGTGATCCGGGCCTCCGAACTCGCCGCCGCCGGGGAACTCCGGATCCCGGCTCAGCCCAACGGATACTACCGCTTCGCCGCCGAGCTCAGGGGTGATGGCTCTTCGTCCCAATTGACGTTGCCCTTCATCGTGGTCTTTCGTTACGCGGAAACCTACGGCAGTGGCGGCGCGCGTTTCGGGACGAACCACCCCTACTACTCCGATCTGCTTCAGGGGCTGGCCCGAGACGCGGGAGTCTATTGGGTTCGGGATTGGACACTCAAATGGGACAACGTCGAACCCGCCAAGGGTGAGTTCGATTTCTCGGTCGCCGAGGAATTCTACGGCCGAGCGGCACGGTTTGGACTGCGTGTCCTTGCGATCCTGCCTGACCCGTCGTCGGGTTGGGCCAGTTCAGGACCGCCGGAGCTTCGCGGCAAGCGGCTTGGCGATGCCTACGCCGGTTTGTGGTACCTGCCGAAGGACATGGCGGACTTCGAGACCTACGCTCGTGCGTGCATGACGAAATTTCATGCGCAGACGCAAGTGTGGGAGGTGTTGAACGAGCCCTTCAAGACTCAGGGCTGGAGTCTGGACGAGAGGTATCATGAGTTCCTCAGCGCCGCTAAGCGTGCGGGGGAGACGGTCGGGAACGACCCGCGAATCATGCGGTGTGGCCTCGTTTACTTCAAGACTGACCGACAGGCGAACGCGGCAGCGGTCCGGATGGCCGATGTTCTGAGTGAGCATACGTATCCGACGTACAACAGCACGTCGCGCTTCCTGAACGAAGTGGCCGGGGTCGATGGCTTTTTGAGGGAGAACCAGCTGACGACCGACATATGGGTGACTGAATACGGCAAGTATGCAGACGACAAGCCGCATTACAACCAGGCACTGTCCAAACACATCATGGAAAACGGCAGCGAGAGGCTCGCCACGGCCTACAGTGTCAAGTACTTGACGGTCCTTTTCAGCCACGGCGCGTCGAAGGTATTCTTCCACCTGCGGACGTGGCCGCTCGGGCTGAACGTGAAGTCGCACGGCGTGCACTTCGATATGCTCTTCAAGTACGACGCCGAACCGCACAAGTTTTTCGTTGCGGCCAATGCCATGTCCTGGTTCCTGGCCGCCGCGAGCGGCCCCGGCAGGCCGGTTTGCGAGAAGGGCCCCGTTTTCGCCTACCGCTTCGGCGGCCCGAAGAATGAAGTGCTGGTCGTGTGGGCAGACGAACACGACCGCGAGCCCCGGTTGCTGCCGGGCGCAGACGGCCTGGCCGACCTCCAGGTCTACGACATGATGGGCGGCAGGCTGCAGGAACTCAGTATCGGCGAAGAACCCGTCTACGTGGTCGCCCCGCCCGAGCAGATCGACAGGCTTGCGGCTCTGCTCGCGCCGGAGCGCTGAGCAGTGACGGCCGGGCGTGGCGATTGGAGGCGTCAGAGGTCGGGCGATCGCAGCAGCGGATGGCGCGCGTCTTGCCGTGCGGCGGGGGGCGGGCGCAAGATCCCCAACGGGGTGACGCAGATTGCACGTGTCCGTGGATCTCTCAGCGCATCGGCACGTGCACGGATGGCAGCGCCGTGCGTCCGCTCGCTGAAGCGTCGCTGCCACTTCCGCCTGAAAGGCGGAACGCCGGAGTAACAGCCCGTTATCACCGGGCGGTTGCCGCCCGGGTACCGCTGATGCGTGACGGTTCGGCTCCAGGGCTGTTTCAAGATCTGGCGCCGCGTCTCGGAAGGCCACACCTCCGCGCACACCTGGTAGGGGCGGCCTGTCCTCAGGCCGCCCCCCCCGGC
>Ga0208968_1000697_pt1 | contig 20562 bp, 23 predicted proteins | sample RifOxyA3_FD_184031 | JGI IMG/M metagenome (GOLD analysis project Ga0208968, IMG submission 184031) | Groundwater microbial communities from Rifle, Colorado - Rifle Oxygen_injection A3 (SPAdes) | ecosystem: Environmental > Aquatic > Deep subsurface > Groundwater | place: Rifle, Colorado, United...
TGAGCCTCGCCGAGCACACACTGGACATCGTGCTCGCCGACTCGCCGGTGCCGTCGGGCAGCGCCGTCCGTGCCCACAACCATCTGCTCGGCGAGTGCGGCGTGGGCATCTTCGCGACTGCCTCGCTGGCGCAATCCTACCGCGGCGGCTTTCCCGCGTCCCTGAACGGCGCGCCGTTCTTGTTGCCCGCCGAGAGCCTGACCCTGCGGCGCTCACTGAACCTCTGGTTCGAGAAGCACGGCGTCGTCCCGCGCATCGTCGCCGAGTTCGAAGACAGCGCGCTCCTCAAAGTCTTCGGTGCCGACGGCGTCGGGGTGTTCCCGGCTCCGCTGGCGGTAGCCGGCGACGTCGAGCAACGCTATCGAGTCGAGCATTTGGGCGCGGCCGAAGGCGTCGTGGAGAGGTTCTACGCCATTTCAGCCGAGCGGCGGCTCAAGCACCCAGCGGTCTTAGCCATCACGCGCGCGGCTCATGAGGATGTGCTTGCCATCGGAGGGGGGCCAGGTGTGCCGCAGCCCACGACCGCTGAGAATGAGGCCCAGGTGCGGCCTCGACGTCCCCGAGGAAGGAAGGAGACGTGATCATGCACGGCAAGTTCATGCGAGAGGTGGCCGCGCTTGGGCTGCCGGTAGGGCCAGGGCCTTCGACAAGCCTCGCGCCTGTCATCGACGCGGACCTCGAGCCGCTACCCGACAATGTGCGGCGCTACCTCCGGTTCATGCGGGTTGTCGGACGTCCGCGCGACTGGTCGTTCCGGCTCCGGTTCAGCGGCCGGTTCCGGCGCTCGCCCGACGACGCGTGGATGAAATGCGAGGCCTGGCAGTACAACACCCGCGTCGCGCTGGCCCGCATCTTCTACATCCAGCTTCGCTTCTTCGGCCTCGTGCCCGTGCTCGGCCGCGACACCTACGTCGACGGCCACGGTCGCATGCTCATCCGCCTGCTCGACCGATTCACCGTGGGCGACGGGACGGGGGAGGCCTACGACGTCGGCGAGTTGGTCACCTACCTAAACGACGGCATCCTGCTCGCCCCGTCCATGCTGCTCGTGCCCGAGGTGAGCTGGTCCGAGGTCGACGCCCGTTCCTTCGACGTGGCGCTCACGGACCACGGCCGCACGGTCAAGGCGAGGGTCTTCGTGGACGAGCGCGGTGCCCCGATCGACTTCGAGACCACCGACCGCTTCTACGCAGATGCCAAGGATGCGTCCAAGGTCACGCGCTGCCGCTGGACCACCCCCATGGACGGCTTCCAGGACGTCGGCAACCGGCGTCTACCCACCCGAGGGAAGGCGGTCTGGCATCCGTCCGAAGGCGAGTTCGCCTACGCCGACTTCGCACTGGACCGGGCGACGGTGGCCTTCAACGTCGCGCCGGGGCAGTGAGGCTCCAGGAGATGCGGCGCCTCCTCCGCGACCTCGACCATGAAAAGCAGATGGAGAACATCCGGCTGCCCTCGCCGTGGTTGTCGTTCCGGGAAAATCGATTGCGTTTCCGGTTGCCTTCCGTAGAATGGAGAACCTTGGAAAGGGATGCCTTCTGGTCCCGGGAGTTGAGCGCATGAGCGAGGAGATCCTCACCATCCAGGAGGTCGCGAAGCTGCTGAAGGTGGCCGACAAGACCGTCTATACGATGGCCCAGAAGGGCGACCTGCCGGCGTTCAAGGTGGGCGGGTTGTGGCGGTTCCGGCGGCTGGACCTCGACGCTTGGATCACCGAACGCGTGGGACGAGCCGACCAGGCATCGACTCGACCGACGAAGGTTCGAGCGAAAGCGAGCTCGACACGGAAAAGGAAGGCGGGGGCATGAAGTTCGAGCAACTCGTCGGCCAGATCCGCTCGATTCACGACCAGCTTGCCGCGCAGGCCAGCAAGGCTGTTAACCTCGGCCTCACGCTGCGAAACTGGCTCATCGGTTGCCATATCCAGGAGTTCGAGCTTCGCGGCGAGGATCGGAGCAAGTACGGCGAGCGTCTCTTCGATTCACTTGCCGAGCGGCTGGATACCGCAGGGGTGCCAAGCTGTGATCGACGCCAGCTATACAGGTACGTCGACTTCTACAGGCTGTATCCACAGATTGTGGGGACACTGTCCCCACAATTCCTAAAGTTGCTTCCCGCCCGGCCTGAGGCCCGAAATGTGGGGACGCTGTCCCCACTATCTTCGAATTCGACACTGCCGGCCCAAGCCATGATCGAGGTGCTGTCATACAGCCACTTCGAGCTGCTGGCCGCGATTGACGATCCTCTCAAGCGCTCCTTCTACGAGGTCGAGATCGTGCGCGGCACCTGGTCGGTGCGCGAGCTCAAGCGCCAGATCGCCAGCCTCTATTACGAACGTTCAGGCCTCTCGCGCGACAAGAAGAAGCTCGCAAAAATGGTCGACGGTCACGCCGAGCACTCGACCACAGCGCTGACCATTCGCGACCCCTACGTGTTCGAGTTCCTGGGCGTCCGGCCCGACGAGGTTATGCCCGAATCGCGGCTCGAGCGCGCATTGCTCGACAAGCTCGAAGCGTTTCTGCTCGAGCTCGGCCGCGGCTTCTGCTTCGAGGCGCGTCAGCGCCGGCTCCTCATCGGCGGCGAGCACTTCTTCGTGGACCTGGTCTTCTACCACCGAATTCTGAAGTGCCACGTCCTCATCGAGCTCAAGAGCGACGGGTTCACACACGAGTACCTCGGCCAGCTCAACAGCTACGTGAGCTGGTATCGCGAGCACGAGATGGGCCCGGGTGACGGCCCGCCGATCGGCATCCTCCTCTGCACGCAGAAGAACCACGCGCTGGTCAAGTACGCCCTGGCCGGCATGAACAGCCAACTCTTCGTCTCCAAGTACCAGCTCGAGCTGCCGGACGAGGCCGAGATGCGCACCTTCATCGAGGCGCGGCTGAGGGAGGAGTCGCCTGAGAAGATGGCGACGCCGAAGGCGCGAGCCAAGATCACACGCAAAGGAGTGACGCCGTCAAAGGGGAGGCGGACGCGATGAGCATTAGCAACCGACGCCAGACCGTCAAGGACATGACGGCCCAGGTCGAGAAAGGCCAGACTCCGGCGTTGCTTGAACAATTCCTTCGCGAAACCTTCGGCGGGTCGGTCGGAGGATGGTTCAGCCGCTGGCTTTCTGATCCCCGAACGTATGAGGTGTGCCGCATTACTCCTTTCGAGGATGGCGGTTTCTTCCGTCGGTCGTGTGTCTTCGAGGTCTTCGCGCGTGACCATCTACTTGAGGGAACCGTCTTGCCCTCTGGTGGAACGTTCGGTCTGTTCTCGCTCGATGCTGATGGGCTGCACTACCTGAACCATCGGCGAGAGGATGTCGAGAAATTGCTACGTGGCGAGGAACGCGCGTTGAACGAATGTGCGGCGACGGTGTTGGCGTCACTCGTGGTCGAGGCACTTGGGCGCGAACGCAACCACAGCCACGCATTGCTCGAATCGCCGGACCAGCTAGCCAACTTCAAGGGTGAACTGCAAGAGTTTGGTGGTGGCTATAAGGTCAACGTCCGCGAATTCGACCGTGTGCGCGCAAGAATCGTCGGGCCGAGTCTCTCCGGCGATACTGGGTCCGGTTGGCTGCTTGAGTTTTGCACCGTCTTCGGATGGATGCACGAGAAACAGAAATTGATTCGGCATCGCTGTCGCTTCGCACCGGACTTCCGTATCGAGTGCGACAAGGATGTTCTGTCCAACAAGATCTTCAAGCGGACGCCGGGGGTTCGTTACTGATCTCATGCACGGCTGGTCAACAGCCAGAGATCACTTTCTGCAAAACGCCGCTCTCCCACCGTTAACCGCTCTCTGCTCGCTCTCTCCCCAGAGAGCGCAGAGACGGCGAATTTCGGTGCCGCTCGACCCGCAGGAACAACAGGTCCTCGGCCGGTTAACACGCTCTCTGCGAGAGCGAGCCGACCGGCGACTTCCGTTTTCTTCTTGCACGACTTGGGGTTGCGACGCGAAGTCGGGCGCTGTTAACAAAAATGCCCACCGCGGGGTGGGCATTGGTTTGTTTGGCTCGGCGCTCGCCCTACGTCACGGACGCCGAGTCTGCTTTAGGCCCCCAAGATTCTGCTTCACGGACTCCCTGAACACAAGAGGGAAAACGCCAAAGAAACCGCGGAGGGCCGAAGGGGCGTCAGCAAGTCAGCCCGTGTCGATGTGCGAGGTTAGCAGCCGGGGAACGGCTCAGGGCGGGTGGTCCACGGGTGCTGGTTGACGGCTGAAGACCGGTCGAGTCGCCGCGCCTGCACGGTCAGTGCTGATGCCCATGATGGGCGTCCGGCCCGTGCGGATGCACGTGGACGCGGGCATCGTGCTCGTGCGGGTGGGCATGGGGTCCTGTCGGCGAAACCTCGTGGTCGTGGTCATGATGGCCGTCGTCGTGCGAATGAGCGTGATCGTGGTTCAGCTCGTCGTGTGGATGCTTGTGGCGGTGTTTCTCGGTCAGGTGCAGCGCCACTCCAGCGATGAAGAGGACCGCGGCGGCCGCCATGACGACTCCGAAGCTCCTGTCGCCAAGCAGGATCGCAACCAGTGCGCCTACGAAGGGGGCGACGGCGAACACGGAACCCGTCCGGCCCGCGCCGATCCGCCGCTGGGCGAGCAGGTAGAGGCGAAGGCTGACGCCGTAGCCTGTCGCGCCGCAAGCGAGCAAGCCGGCAAGTTGCGTCCAGCCCGGACGAGACTCGCCGACCAGCACAGCGAGCGAACCGGTCAACACGACACCGCCGAGTGCCTTCACGCGAACCACGGCCGCAGGGTCGAGATCGGCGAACGGGCGCGTCAGGACGTTGTCGAGGGCCCAGGAGAACACCGCGGCGACGACAGCCAGGGCGCCGAGGAGACCGACGGAACCCGTAGACGATGCGCCGGCGACGGTCACTGCGCCGCCGGCGAACATGAGCAGCACAGCCAAGGCGACGCGCCTTCCGACGTGCTCGTGATAGATGAGCGCGGCGAGCCCCACGGTGAAGATGGCCTCGCCGTTCAAAAGCAGCGAGCCGTACGTCGCCGGCACACGCTGCAGGCCCCAGGCAAACAGGGTGGGAGCCAGCGCCGCTCCGAAGAAGGCAACGGCGAGAAGACGGGGAAGATGCCGGAGGTGAACTGCCGCCTCCCGGCGCTCGGTTACACGGCGCGGCAGGCCTACGGTGCCGAGGGTTGCACCCAGATACAGCAGCGCAGCAGTCGCGAACGGACCGAGGCCGGCGCCGAAGCGCTGGATGAAGGGCGTCGTGACGCCGAACGCGAGCGCGGCCAGAGTTGCCAAGGCGGTGCCGACGGCGATGGGGTTGCGGGCCATGAGTTCCTCACGCTACCTCGTCACGGTAACTGCATTCGTGTCAATGGGTCCAGGAGCGTCGGGCTCACCGCCGCCAAGGCTGGAGCCGCGCCCGTGGCACGGCCAGCTGCTTCTCGTGGTCGAGGTCATGGAGGAGGCGCTGGAGCTCGCGGAGTGTCGTCCAGCGTTTCTCTGGGAGCACCGCAGGGATCTGGCGGTTGACCGGTTCTACTTGCGTTGTGGTCTCGAATTGGCGGACGCAGGTGTGATCGGGTCACTGCTTGACGGGAAAGCGTGGGTCGCAGGAGTGTGAAGCGGCGCCGGGTTTTCCCAGGGAAACAGAAGAGAACCCCGACCATGAGGTCGGCAAGGAGGAGCTACATGGTGACGAGGAACGGACTGATGATGCTGTGCGCAACGTGGATCGCCGCGGTGGGTTTGGCCGGCTGCAACGGCAGCGGCACCGAGGCGACCGGTGCGCCGACCACCGAGCAGGCGCTGACGGCGTCGGCAACCACCCCGGGCAACTGCCCTTGTGCCAAGAGCCCTGATGGCCAGTGCAACTGCGGCCAGCACGGCCCGGGCGAGTGTCCGCATGCAAGGGCCGATGGCGCCGAGTGCGGGTGCGGCGGGCACGGCGACGCCGGTTGCCCATACGCCCAAGGCGGCGAGGGGGGCTGCAACTGCGGTGAGCATGGTCAGAACGGCCAGCACGACTGCGCCAAGCACCGTGCCGCCGAAGGGGCCGCAGTTGCACCCGGTCCCGGCGCCTGCCCTCATGCGAGCGGTGGCTGTCCTCACGCCGCGGGCGGGTGCCCGCACGCCGCCCAAGCAACGCCCTAGACTTGAAGCACTTACTGAGGGAGCCGAGTGACGGAGCGAACGACCACCGCGGAAGAAGACCTCGACATCATCCGACGCGTCGGCGCGGGTGACCACGGGGCGTTCCGCGAGCTGGTCGAGCGCTACCAGAGGCCGCTCTACACATTCGTGCTCCGGATGGTGCGGCGCCCACCGGTCGCGGAGGAGCTGGTCCAGGAGGCCTTCGTCCGCGCCTTTCGGGCAGCGCCCCGATACAAGCCCACGGCGTCGGTCTCGACCTGGCTGTTCCACATCGCGGCCAGGCTCGCGATGAACGAGGCGGCCCTGGCTCATCATCGCCGCGAGGTTCCGGGCGAGATTCCGGACGCGCCGGGTGCGGCGCGCGGCCCGCTCGAGGAGCTCGAGCGTAAGGAACTCTCCCAGACCATCGAGGCAGCGCTCTCGCAACTGCCCCCGCAGCAGCGAGCGGCCGTGGTCCTCGCGCGCTTCGAGGACATGCCGTACCGCGAGATCGGGAAGGTGCTCGAGGTCAGCGAGGGTGCTGTCGACAGCCTCTTGCAGCGGGCGCGGCAGACGCTCGCACGAATTCTGAGGCCGCTCCAATGACCGCCGCGCTGAAGGACGGTGCTCGACCGCAGGATTTGGTGACGTGTGCGGTTCAACGGAAACGAGGTGCGCGATGAAGTGCAAAGAATCCCGGAAAGTCCTGTCGCGATACCTGGACCATGAGCTGTCCTCGACGGAGACGTCCTCCATCGAGGAGCACCTGGCGGGTTGCCTCGAGTGCCGGACCGAGCTGGAAACTCAACAGCGCCTTTGGGCCTTGCTCGGCAGCGTCGAGCCCATCCGAGCGCCGAACCTGACGGCGGCGGTCGAGGCGCGCCTTTCGGAACCCCGCGGATGGCTGTCGTTCCTGGCCGGGCTTCGGCTTCGCTCCTTCGCGTACGCGACCGCCACGGTAGCCCTGGTCGGCCTGTTCGTCGGGACAGGCGTCTGGGCAGGTACAGCGCGTCACGGCTCGGACGCTCGGGAGCACGACCGAACCTTCGCCGAGCTTCTGAGCGACGTCCCGCCCGGCATGGAGGTCGTGGCGGTGCTGGACCAGATCGGAGAACGACCATGAGCAGCAAGACGATACTCGCCGTCCTCCTCGTGGCGTCGCTTGCCGGGAACGCATCCTTCCTAGTCGCGACGTTCACCAAGGGAGCCCCTCGGCGCACCGGAACCATCGATCAACTCGCCTTGACGGCAGACCAGACGGCAAAGTTCGAAAGCTCCAAGAAGGCGTTCCAGGATGAGCGAGCACGGGCCCACTTGAAGATGGCCGAGCTCCGGAACGCGCTCGCCGACGAGTTTGCGAAGGAGAGTCCTGACCGGCAGCGGCTGGTGACGACGGCCGTCGAGATGGCCCAGGTTCAGACCGGCATGCGTCCGAAGTTGATCGATCACCTCCTGGTTTTGCACGCGCTGCTCACCCCCGAGCAGCGCGCCACCTTCGCCAGCCTGATGCGCTCTGGCGGCGGCGCGGGTGCGGCGTGCCCGGGGGCCATGCTCTACCCGACGCCCGACGAGGAAAGGTGAACCAGGACGATGTGGACCAGGTGCCCCACCCACGGCCGCCGTGCGGCCGTGATGCTGACCGTCTGCGGGCTCCTGCTCGGAGTCGTCGCGACACCCCTTGACGCATTCGCGGAGCCCAAGCGACTCACCCTGGACGACGCGCTCGCCACGGCGAAGAAGACCTACCTGGGGCTCCGCGCGCGGCGCGCCGAGAGGACGGCCGCCGATGCCCAGGTCGGCGAGGCGTTCTCCGGCTATCTCCCTCGGGTCGACACCTACGTGCAGTATCAGCGGTCCACGGGGAACTGGCTGCCGACCCCCGGAATGGCTGGGCTGGGCACCACCGTCGATCGGGGCACCCGGCTCGGCTTCGACGACACGGTGAACTACGCGACGTTCGGAGTGGTGCTGACGCAACCCATCTACGACTTCGGCAAGACGGGGGGCAGGGTCGATGCCGCGAGGGCGCAGGAGTCGTTCGCCGACGCCAACCTGGCGGCGAGCGAGCAGGACGTCGAGGTCGCCGTCCGTGTCGCCTACTACGCGGTGCTCGCCGCGCAGGAGGCGGTGCAGGTCGCCGAGGAGACGCGCCAGAACCAGGCACGGCATCTCGAGCAGATTCGGAAGTTCGTCGAGGCGGGAAGCCGCACCAAGTACGACCTCGTCAGTGCCGAGCTCAAGCTCGACGATGCAGACCTCGCGCTCTTGCGAGCGCAGAACGGGCTGCGCACCGCCAGGGTCAAGCTCAACAACGCCATGGGCCTGGACGGCGACGGCGACTTCGTGGTGGTCGAGCCCACGACCGAGGATACCTCGCTCGAGCTGCAGAGCCCCGAGGCGTTGATGGCGTTAGCGGTGCAGCACAGGCCCGAGCTGGCCAAGAGCGCCGCGCAGGTCGCCGTGCGCCATGCGGACCATAACGCGGCCTGGGCGGGGTACCTCCCGGATCTCGTGGCCACGGGGAGCTTTAACGGGCCCAAGGTCGAGGACATCGACACCGGGCTCAACTGGTACGTCGGCGTCGGGCTCACGTGGAGGGTGTTCGAGGGGCTGCGCACCTACCGCCGCTCCGAGGCCACTGACGCGCTCGTCGCAGCCGGCGAGGCCGATGACGAACGCTTACGCCAATCGGTGCAGACGGAGATCCGAGTTCAGCTCATGGCCGTGGACGAGGCAAAGCGGCGAACGAAGGTCGCGGAGCGCTCGGTGGCTACGGCGCGGGAGAAATTGCGCCTGGCCGAGGGACGGTACGACGCCGGGTCGGGCAACGTGCTTGAGCTGGAGGACGCCCAGGTGGCCTACTCCTCCGCGCGCTTCCAGTCGGTCCAGGCCCGGTACGACTTGGCGGTGGCTCGGGTGCTGCTCAGACGGGCGGTGGGAACATGAACAAGACGCGACTCTCAGTTGTGCTGGGCGCCTTCGCCCTCATCCTCGCCAGCCTCACGGGATGCAAAGGCGAGACGGACGCCGGTGGTTCGTCGCGCCAGACCGCCACGGTCGCCAAACGCGACATCCGCGCGCAGATCCAGGCGACTGGCGTCGTGCGCGCGATGGTCGGCGCCGAGGTCAAGGTCGGCTCGCGCGTCTCCGGAAAGGTCGAGCGTCTGTTCGCAAACATCGGCGACCAGGTGAAGAAGGGAGATCCGATCGCCAAGCTCGAGGACGCCGATCTCAAGGCACGTGTGGCCCGCGCGGAGGCTGAGCTCGCGTCGGCCCGGGCCCAGCTCGCGCTCCTGCGTCGGGGTGCTCGCGTAGAAGAGATCGCCGAGGCAGAGGCGACGCTCCAGCAGGCCGACGCGGAGCTTTCGCTCGCCACCACAGACGCCGCGCGGCAGACCAAGCTGCTGGCGGATGAGTTGGTCTCAAAGGAGGAGGCGGACAAGGCTCAACGCAACCTCGCGGTCACGAGAGGCAAGCTGGCCGCCGCGAAGAGCCGCCTTGAGCTTCTCAAGCATCGCTACCTTCCGGAGGAGATTGCGCTCGCCGAGGCGAAGGTGAAGCTGGCCGAAGCCGGCGTGTTGGAGGCGCGGGCGACTCTCTCCTATTCCACCCTCGTGGCGCCGATCGACGGCGTCGTCGCACTGGTCACAACCCAGGAGGGCGAGACCGTTGCCGCGGGTATGAACTCGCCGACCTTCGTCACGATCATCGACCTCAACAAGCTGGAGGTGGCCGCCTACGTCGACGAGGTTGATATCGGGCGAGTGGTCATCGGACAGGGCGCGTCCTTCACCGTGGATTCCTTTCCCGACGTCGACTTCACGGGGAAGGTGACCTCGGTCTACCCGCGCGCTGTCATTCAGTCGAACGTCGTCAACTACATCACCACGCTCTCCATCGACAACTCGGAGGGCCGCTTGAAGCCGGACATGACCGCGACGATCAACATCGTGCTCGAGGAACGCAAGGGTGTGCTCGCGGTGCCCGAGAAGGCGCTGCGCAGCGAGGGTGGCAAGCGGGTCGTCTACGTCGTCAACGGCGAGGGTTCCGTGGCTCGCGCCGTGAGGGTCGGGCGGCGAGGCGGCGGGTTCATCGAGATCCTCGACGGCTTGAAAGAAGGCGACGTCGTGCTGGTCAACGGCTCGACTCCCGAGCAGGGGAAAGGCAAAGCATCATGATCCAGTTGCAGGACATCCAGAAGAAGTACCGGACCGGACCAGGAGCCGAGGTCCAGGCGTTGCGCGGCGTCTCGCTGACCATCGAGCAGGGCGAGTTCGTGGCCATCATGGGGCCGTCGGGCTGCGGCAAGTCCACCCTGATGAACATCCTCGGGACCCTGGACCGACCGGACTCGGGCAGCTACCGGCTCCACGGGGATGACGTGGCCGGCCTCGACGACAAAGCTCTTTCGAAGCTGCGGAATCGGCGCATCGGCTTCGTCTTTCAGTCCTTCAACCTGCTGCCGCTGGCGTCGGCGCAGGAGAACGTGTCGCTGCCCCTGCTCTACGCGCAGGCCCCAGGCGACGTCGGGGAGCGGTCGCGCAAGGCGCTTGAGCTGGTGGGGCTCGTCGATCGCGCGCACCACAGGCCCGGCGAGCTTTCCGGCGGCCAGCAGCAGCGGGTGGCCATCGCGAGGGCATTGGTGACCGACCCGGAGGTCATCCTCGCCGACGAGCCGACCGGGAACCTCGACACCCGCGCCAGCGCGGAGGTAATGGCCGTGCTGGAGGACCTGGCGGGCAAGGGGAAGACCGTGGTGCTGGTCACGCACGAGCCCGATATCGCCGCGTACACGCGCAGGGTGATCGCGCTGCGCGACGGGCAGGTCGTTTCCGACACGCCGACCTCGGAACGTAAGAGCGCACGCCAAGAGCTGGACCGCCTCGGCAAGGAGGTGACGCCATGAACGCGCTGCGCCTGGCGTTGAGAATCGCGCTCCGGAACTTGGGGGTCCGCAAGGGCCGTTCGGCCTTGATGATGTCCGGGGTCGCGGTGGGCATCGTGACGTTGATTCTCGTCACGGCGGTGACCGAGGGCACTCGAAAGAAGGTCGAGAAAGGCATCCAGTCCTTCGGCCCGGACGCGGTCATGGTCGTCGCCGGCAGCCCGCAGACCCGCGGCCCGGGCGACGAGAGAGTCTCCACGCTGACAGCGCAAGATCTCGACGCAATCAGGTCCGGGATTCCGGGAGTGCGGGTCATCGTTCCCATCGTGGCCCGCTCGGCGCAGACGGTGATCGCGGGCGACCGTAACACCACCACCACCGTGTTCGCCTCCACGCCAGAGATTGAGGAGGCGTGGGATCAGCACGCGGAGTCGGGCGAGCTTATCTCCGAAGCACACGAGGCCTCCCTTGCTCGTGTCGCCGTCCTGGGCAAGACGGTGGTCCGAGACCTGTTTGGCACCGACGATCCCATCGGACAGACCATCCGGCTCGGTGACCAGAAGTTCAAGATCATCGGCGTCGCTCAATCCAAGGGGACGAGTCCGATGGGGATGGACATGGACAACCGTGTCTTCGTTCCCCTCTCGACCGGGATGAGGCGCCTCTACAACGTTGACTACTACAGCATGATCCGCTTCCGCCTCGATCCTGCCGTCGACATGCAGCGGACGGTCGAACAGGTCAACGCGATGCTTCGCCAGCGCCACAGCATCGGCTCGGGAGACACGGATGACTTCTCGATTCGCTCGGCGATCTCGTTCAGACAGATGGCAGCCAAGATGAGTCGTACCCTGACCTTGCTGTTGGGGATCATCACCCTTGTCGCGCTCGGCGCGGGCGCCCTCGTGCTCGCGAACATTCTCACGGTGGCGGTTTCCGAGCGCCGGGTCGAGATCGGCGTTCGCCGCGCGGTGGGAGCCTCGCGTGGCCAGATCACCCAACAGTTCCTGATCGAAGGCGTGGTGGTCACCATTCTGGGCGGACTCATCGGCATCGCTCTTGGTACGGGCACGGTCCTGGCGCTGCGCTCCGCTACAGAGATGCCGGTGGCACTGAGCTGGCTGCCGTTCGCCGCCGGTCTTGTGGTCACCATCGTGGTCGGCATCGTTGCGTCCTGGCTCCCGGCGCGCCGCGCGGCGTCCACGGACGTAGTCAATGCCCTACGCCCGTAGGTGCGGGAGGCGATGAAGCTCCGCAAGGCCATACGAAACGCCGCGACGTCGGCCTGGCGGCAGCGCCGCAGATCGGTCCTCGCCGGCCTCGGTGTGACCGTGGGCGTCGCCGTCCTGGTCGCCATGGTGTCGGTCGGCCAGGGTGCCGAGCAGGCCGTGCTCGATCACTTTCGTTCGATGGGCACGGACCTGGTCGTCGTCACCGCGGGGAAGGTGGTGGTCGTCGCCGGCCGCCCTCGACAAACCGGGAACGTGACGACGCTGACCGTCCAGGACGCGGAGGCGCTCGGTGAAGGGCTCCCACACGTGCGGCTGGCTGCTCCCGTTCAGGCTCAGAAGCTACCGGTCAAGTGGCGGGAGCTCTCCACGCAGACCAACGTCGTGGGCACGACGCCCGCGTACCTGTTGGCGAAGAACGTCCGCGTGCGGACCGGCCGGGGCTTCGAGGAGGAGGAGCTCCGTGGCGCGCTCCGTGTGGCGGTGCTCGGCCCCTCGGTCGTGGCTAACGTGTTCGGTGACGCCTCGCCGCTCGGCGAGACCGTCAGGATCAACAAGATCCCGTTCGAGGTGATTGGCGTGCTCGAGGCTCGTGGCCTCGACTCCCTCGGCCAGGACCAGGATGACGTCGTGCTGGTGCCGGTCTCGACGGGCCTACGCCGGTTGTTCAACCTCGACCATGTGAACAACATCTACGTTCAGGCCGCCCCCGGACAGACCGCTCGGGCGATCGAAGAGGTCCGCGAAGTGCTGCGGCAGCGCCACCGGATCAGGCCGGGCAAGGATGAGGACTTCACGTTGCAGGATCAGACCCAGGCGCTCGGTGCGGAGATGGAGGCAGCCCGCAGCTTCACGGGGTTGATCGCCGCGGTATCAGCGGTGGCCCTGCTCATCGGAGGCGTCGGCATCCTCGCGGTGATGCTCATCGCGATCAGGGAGCGAACTCGAGAGATCGGCTTGCGACGCGCCGTGGGCGCCACCGCCCGAGACGTGCTCGTTCAGTTTGTCCTGGAGGCGCTCATCATCAGCGTACTGGGCGGCTTCGTGGGCCTCGGGCTGGGTGTCGCGGCGGGGTTCGTGGCATCGCGACTCGGGGATTGGCCGCTTGTCATCTCGGCCGGAAGCGTGCTGCTGGCGGTTGGTGTCTCGACGGTGGTCGGCGTGCTTTTCGGAGCCTATCCGGCGCGTCGCGCGGCGCGGCTCGATCCGACCGTCGCGCTGAGGTCAGCATGAGCGTGCCCGGCCAAGACCAAGAACCGCGGGCGAAGGAGGACCAGCAGGCCGCTGCCCACACAACCGGCGGCGCGCCACGCCTCGGTGAGCTGTTCCTGTCATTCCTGCGCCTCGGCAGCGTGTCCTTCGGCGGCCCCGCGATGGTCGCGTACATCAAGCGGTTGGCGGTGGTGCGAAGGAAATGGCTGAAAGAGCAGGAGTTTCAGGACGGGGTGGCGCTCTGCCAGGCCGTGCCGGGGGCGACGGCGATGCAGTGCGCCGCCTACGTTGGGCTGCGCGCCCGCGGGCTTGGCGGCGCAGTAGCGGCCTACGTCGGCTTCGGGCTGCCGGCCTTCCTGTTGATGTTGGGGCTCTCGGTCGCGTATGAACACGCGCTGCAGCTTCACGCCGTGACCGCGATGCTTGCGGGCCTTCGCGCCATCGTGGTCGCGCTGATCGCCAACTCCGCGTGGACCTTCGCCAGGTCCTCGGTGAAGGGAGTTAGGGGAGGAATGTTCGCCGCGGTCACGGCGATTCTCTTCCTCCTCGGCGGCAGCCCGTTCTTGATCGTCATCGGTGCCGGGTTGGCGGGAACGCTGTGGCTCCGTGGACCTTCGCAGGCACTTGCACCGGCGTCGGTGCCGCGAGTCTCGGGCTGGTCGACTCTCCGGTCGGCGGCCCTCGTGGCGGCGTTCGGCATCGTCCTGCTTGTGGCGCTCTTCCTTGTCGACCGGCGACTGTTGACGCTCGGCGTCGTGATGATGAAGGTCGACCTGTTCGCCTTCGGAGGCGGCTTCGCCTCTGTGCCGCTCATGTATCAGGAGGTCGTCGGAAGTCGGCAGTCGATGCCAGCCTCGGTGTTCATGGACGGCATCGCGCTTGGACAGATCACGCCCGGCCCGATCGTCATCACCGCGACCTTCGTGGGCCATCAAGTGGCTGGGGTCGTCGGGGCGGCCGTCGGCACGGTGTGCATCTTCCTGCCGTCGTTGCTGATGGTGGTGCTGGTCGAACCCTGGTTCAGCCGGTTTCGCTCCTCCACCCGATTCCGGGGAGCCAGCCAGGCGCTCGTGCTCTCTTTCTTCGGGCTGCTCGTGTCGGTGACGATCCACTTCGCGTGGCTGACGCCCTGGAACGTCAGGTCGGCTATCCTCGCGGGGCTCGCCTTGCTTGCCCTGCTGCGCAAGGTGGACGTCGTGTGGGTGGTGCTGGGCGGCGCGGTGGTGTCGGCGCTGGTCCTTTGATCAACGTCCAGCCCAATCAGATCTTCAGCCAGCTTCGCTGGAGCGCTTGGTACAGGATGATGCCCGCGAGGAAGGCGGCGCCCATGTTCCACATCGCGAATCCAGCGACCACCAGCATCACGTACACGTCCTCCTTCTTGCTTCCAATGTCCTTGGTCGTGATGGCCAGCTCGGCACCGGCGAAGAATAGGATCACGCCGAGGATCGCCTTCGGGAAGATCTGGAAGAGCAGACCCACCGAGCCGCTGAAGAAAAGGGCGAGCGCCATCATGATCGCGCCGAGCATGACCAGCGATCCGCCGGTGCGGGCACCGAACCGAACGTGGCCGGCCATGCCCCCTGCGCCGTGACAGAGCGGGATGCCGCCAAACGGCGCGGAGACCAGGTTCATGAGCCCCTGGGAGACCGCCATCATGCGATCGGTCACCGGGCGGTCCGGGTACAGCTCGTTGTTTTCGGCCCGGATCGCGATCACCGCGTTGCCGATGGTCAGCGGAAGCTGGGGGATGGCGAGCACGAGGGTGCCTGCAACGAAGTCGCTCCAGCTCATCCGGGCGAAGGTGAATTCGGGTAGGCGAAAGCTCGGCGGCGTTGAGAGCACCTCCTTCGCGTGTACCGGATCGAGCGCGTAGGCCGCCACCGCTCCGACGATGAGCAAGGCGAACATCGCAGGGACCCGAGGATAGGTGAGCAGGACGAAGGTGATGACAAGCCCGACGCCGCCGAGCCAGGGCGTGACCAGCATCATCTTGATGCCCTCGGTGATGAACATCAACCCCAGCCCGAGGACGATACCGCGGATGATCGGCTTGGCCGCGAGCCTCGTCGCGAGGTTGACCGTCTTGGTCGTACCGACCAGGAACCAGAACAGCCCCGTGAACAAGCCCGCCCCGCAGATCATGCCCGCGCTCATGGCGCCACCCGAGGCGATGGCAGCCCCGCCGATGGCCTTCATGGGCTGAACCGGGATGGGGGTCTTGTAGAAGAGGCCGACGAGGATCTCGCTGAGTCCGAACATGAACAGGATGCCCAGTGGATCTACCTTCATCACCGCGATGTAGCCGACGACGAAGGGGATGAGCGTCCCGAGGTCACCGAACGAGCCGGCGAGCTCGATGTGGTCATAGCGGTTCTTGCCGATGGCCCAGCGCCGGTACCAAGGAACTGCCGGCGCGGGCGCCCCATCGCCGGTGGTATCGGCAGCGTCTCTTGCGGTCGAACGATCCATCACCAACTCCCGAGCATTTGCGTACGTGTCCAGAATGGGTCAGCGGGAGCCAGGACAGCAAGCCGAAGTTCCTCATTGTTCCTTTGTGCTACCTGGAATACCTTAGGATTACTTTTGTAGGAGCTGCCGATGGCCGGCGACATGCTGACGACTCGCGAGGTGGCCAAGTACCTCGGCATCCACGAGAAGCAGGTCTATCGCCTGCTGCGCCAAGGGCGCCTGCCCGGCACGCGGGTGACCGGCCACTGGGTCTTCTCCCGCCGGCTCGTGCTGGAGTGGATCGAGAAGTGCTCACGCGAGGCGCTGGCGCCAGCAGCCGAAGATAAGAGCGCCGCGGTTGAGCCACATCACCTCATCATTGCCGGTAGCGACGACCTCCTGCTCCAGATCCTGCAGCGCGAGTTCAACCGCAGGCATCCAGCGCTGCTCGCGACCTCGGCCGCAGTCGGTTCGGTCGCCGGGATCAAGGCGGTGAAGGAGCGGCGCGCCCACGTCGCCGGCATTCATCTGCTCGATCCCGAGAGCGGTGACTACAACCGGCCCCACGTGGCGACTGCCTTCCCCACCACACGCGCGTTCCTGGTGACCCTCGCGTACCGAGAGGAGGGGCTTATCCTCCCGCGTGGCAATCCGCGCCGTGTTGTCGAGTTCACGGACGTGGTCCGGCTGCGACTTCGCCTCGCCAACCGTGAGGCTGGCTCTGGCGTGCGGGTCCTGCTCGATCACCTGCTAAGTGGCTTCAAGCTCGGGAAGCGCGGCCTGCCGGGCTATGAGACGGAGCTCTCCACCCATCTCGAGGTGGCGACTGCCGTGGCCGAAGGACGGGCAGATGTCGGTGTCGGCGCGCTTGCGCCGGCACGGAGCTTGGGCCTGGAGTTCGTCCACCTGACGTGGGAAAGGTACGACCTGCTCTCCACCGACGAGGCTTTCTATCACAGACCGACCCAGGCCTTCTTCGAGATGGTCAAGTCCGATTGGCTGCGCCAGCTCATCGCCAGAGTGCCCGGCTACGACGCGAAGGAGACAGGACTCCTCACGGTGGTCCAGCCAGACTGATGTTCCGACTGATGCCGGGGGGCCAGGAGACCGCCCGCGCAATTCACCGCCGCCAGGGCTGGAGCCGTGCCTGCTGCACGGCCATCTGCTTCTCGTGGTCGAGGTCGCGGAGGAGACGCTGGAGCTCGCGGAGGCTCTCGTCGTCCAGCGCCTCGAGCTTGATGGCGTAGCGGCGGCCGGCCGTCCTCGTGACCTCGGCGATCACCCACTCGACCAGCCGCCGCCTCTGGTAGTCGCCCGGGGTCATCAGGCTTCCGCGGTCGCGAGCATGGCGGCGACGTCGGCCTCGCCGGCGTTGGCGAGGAAGGCCTGAAGCGACTTGCGGAAGAGGTCCATGCGCGAGTGCAGGCCCTGGCGCCTCCAGGCCTCGTCCAGCTTGTCGACCAGGTCCGACTCCATCCGCAGCGGCAGCACCTTGAAGGTGACCCCTTCCCGGTACGCGCTCTTGCGCGGGCTGGCTCCGCAGTAGTTCGGCTGGGCGTCCCACTCTTTGGCAAGCGGCATGACTTCGATTGACTTCCCGGCGTTGAGGTCGAGCAATGACGAGGCATTGCGAGTGACTGCGGAAACACCGCATGAGGATGGGGCGGCGTCTTCTGTGTTCACGGATCGGCATTCGGCGAGTTGACAGGCAGAGAACGGCGCGACGGCATCGATACCTGGATCACAGCCCCGCCTTCCGGAGCCGCTCGATGAAAGAGGGCTTCTTCGCTTGGGCATGCCGCAGCGTCTCGATGCGCAGGCCGAAGTCGCCGCCCTTGCCGCGCGCGGCGAGGTCCCGCAGGTCCACGAGGATCTTCACCGCCTGGTCGTAGTTCTTGGGCTGCTTCGTGGCCACGAGGCTGTCGACCTCGGTCCACAGCTTGGCCTCGCGGCCGACGAGGCTGTCGAGGTGCTTCTCCCTGGCGGTGGCCGCCTCGCGCGCACGTCGGGCTTTCTCCTTGGCGCGCTTCTCGGCCTCGATGCGCTTGCGCTCCGTTGTGTAGGCCTCGGCTGCCTGAAGAAGCCGGCCCACGGTTCTTCCGGTGCTTGCAGGGCCGCCTTCCCCGGCCGACCGTTCCTTGAGGAACCGCTGCAGCAGCTCCGCGATCTGAGCGCGGTCGGTGTCGACCACGAGGCTCGTGATCAGATCGTCCTTCTCCTTGGTCGGGCGCTTGCCGACCCAGACACGCACCTCGTCTCGGTCGAGGCTGGTGTCACCGATCGGTTGACTGGCCTCGGCGGCCACATGCAGGAGGTCGCCATCGATGCGCAGGAAATCGGCCAGGCTCTCCAGGGAGGCGCTGAGCTCCCCGAGACCGGGAGGCACCAGTGGCTCCGTGTCGTCATCGTCGAGCTCCCCGGTCTGCGCTCGCAGGAGCCACCCCAGGTAGAGCGCCCGCAGATCGCCACGCGCCAGCTCGGCACGCACCGAGATCATCGACGAGAGGTGGCCTTCACCTTCGACCCAGTCGCCGCCTTCCTCGTCTTGCGACACGAACGACAGGATGACCTTGCCGGCTTCCTCGCGGACGAAAGCGCTGTCGCCGCCGCAGTAGCTCTTGGCCATCGATGCGTCGAGCAAGCGAGACGGTAGCCGGAGCTTCAGGACGTGGGTGCCCCAGTTGGCGAGGTAGAGGTACGCGTCGAAGTACTTCTCCATCCACGCGTCCTCGTTGCCCTTGAAGCTGCCGAACGAGTACTCGTTGACGAAGCTCGTCGGCGTGATCCGCGCCCGCGTCGAGTACGACCGCAGCTCGCTCATCTCCTTCGCCGTGAGCGGGCGGTCGATCGCCTGGAACTCGTAGTACTGGTACTCGCTCATGACCTTGTCCCTCCCCGACGCCGACTCGCCTGCTGGTCTCGCGCGGCAGCCAGGGCTTTGCGCTGCTCGGGCGTCGCGGTCTTGCGGGCGACGGCGAGCATCTTGTCGCGACCGTAGTTGTAGTGGTGTTCGAGGAGCGCGGTGATCCGTTCGGCGTACTCCTCGGGAGAAGCCGTGGCTGACAAGACCCTGAACCACGGTGGCAGGACCCGCTCCCAGTCGACGCCGACTTGCCACGACCCGCCCTCGTCGGCGAAGAAGATCACGTCGTCGTTGCACTCGTCGATGTAGTCAAGCAGCCCGAAGAGGATGTCGAATGCCTCCCTCGCCTCGGCAGGCTTTGCCTTCTTCTCCTCGGTCACGCAGCGGTCGAGAAGTCGGCGGTACTCGGCGATGAAGGCCGTCGTCCCCGTGGACTGCTCCATGCAGTTCTTGGAGTTGACCATGAAGGACTCGTAATAGTCGCCGGCGCGGCTCACCTTGTCGAAGGCCTTCACGGCCGCGAGCAGGTTCGCCTTCGTCTTGATCTCGCTGTCAGGGCGCAGGCTCTTGATGTCGAGGTACTTCTTGGCGATCTGGTGGAGCTTGGCCGGCGGCAAGAGGTCGATGGCGTCATCCAGCATGTAGAAGACATATTCGTGGCCAAGCTTGCGGACGGCGGCGCGCAGCTTGTCTCTGTCGATCGCGGCTGGTTGGCGTGGCATGGCTATCTCTCTCCTCGGGCCCAGCGCCGAAAAGCCATGATCCAGTCCGCGCCTTCTGGCGGGGGCGTGGGTAGCGGCAGGTCGAGAATCGGTACGCGCTGCCTCGACTTCCCGCGAGCGCAGACCGCGACGATCTGCTCGTCATCGGTCATGTTGAGTCGCTCGACCGTGACCTCGACGTCGAGCATCTCGGTCTTGAACGGCGTCGCGAGGTTGTCTTCCAGCATGGTGTAGAAACCTACCGTCTGCTCGGACTCGCCGTAGGCATCTACGATGGCCTCCTCGATCATCTCGTCGAGCTTGGCGTCGGACGGTGGCGTGCTTCGCCCGGGCTTCTTCGCCGTCTTCTTCCGGATAGTCATGGTTCTTGCTCCTCGAGGTCGCGCAGGACGTCCTCGTCGTACTCGACGACGGCGTCGTCCTCGACTTCCCGCAGACCGAGCGGGGCCTCGTCGCGGGCGTAGCCGATTGCCCGGTAGCCGCGCAGGCGTTTCTCGAACATCTTCATCAGCATTGGCACCGCGTGGTCCACGTAGTCGTAGATGCGGACCTCGGTCTTGCCGGGGTGGAGGCGGTGCAGACGACCCGTGTACTGGATGAGCGTGCCCTTCCACGACACCGGCAGCGCCAGGAACAAGGTGTCGAGCCGCGCGTCGTCGAAGCCCTCGCCGATGTACCGGCCGGTCGCGATGAGCAGCCGTTCCTCGCCGTTGGGAATCGAGGCCAGTTGCTCGATCACCCCACGCCGTTCCTTGGGCTTCATGCCGCCGTGGAGCACCACCAGATGGCGGGTGAAGCTCTGCAGCTTCTCGGCGAAGTGCTCCAGGTGATCGCGCCGCTCGGTGAGCAGGATCGGTGATCGTCGCTCCTCGAGGGCTCGAACCACGTCGTCGAAGATGAGGTCATTGCGGCGCTGGTCCGTCGCCAGGGCTGCGTACAATTCCTGGATGCCCGCGCCATCGGGCAGCCCGGTCGACGAGAAGCCCGTCTTCCGGACGACGAGCTTGTGGTCGAAGGGGCGCCGTGCCGCCTGGCTCTTGGCGTCGACCGCGAACCGCACGGGCCCGAGCTGCATGGGGAGAATGGGATGATGACCGTCACGG
>Ga0208968_1000701_pt1 | contig 20468 bp, 20 predicted proteins | sample RifOxyA3_FD_184031 | JGI IMG/M metagenome (GOLD analysis project Ga0208968, IMG submission 184031) | Groundwater microbial communities from Rifle, Colorado - Rifle Oxygen_injection A3 (SPAdes) | ecosystem: Environmental > Aquatic > Deep subsurface > Groundwater | place: Rifle, Colorado, United...
TCCTTTGGAAAACAGGAGCCGCCGTAGCCGCAGCCCGGATAAATAAAGGAATACCCGATGCGTGAATCCGAGCCGATCCCCTTTCTGACATTTTCCACATCCACCCCCAGGTGTTCGCAGATATTGGAAATTTCGTTCATAAAGGATATTTTGGTGGCCAGCATGGAATTGGCCGCATATTTGGTCATCTCGGCATCTCGGACATTCATTAATAATATTTTTTCCCGGTTGCGGGAAAAGGGAGCGTAAAGCCGTTTCATGATGGCAGCGGCCTTGTCGGAATCAGCGCCGATAATGATTCTGTCGGGCTTTAAAAAATCGTTGACCGCTTCCCCTTCCTTTAAAAATTCAGGATTGCTGACCACGTCAAATTCGATGTTAAGACCCCGGTTTTCCAGTTCCGCTTGAATGGCGGCCCTGACCTTGCCCGCCGTGCCAACGGGAACTGTGGATTTGTCAACAATCACGGAATATCCCGTGATGGTCCGCCCGATTTCCCTGGCCACCTGCAATACGAATTTAAGGTCGGCGGACCCGTCTTCACCCGGAGGTGTCCCCACGGCAATAAAAAAGATATTGGAATTTCTCGCTGCCTGCTCAAGACTTGTGGTAAAGATCAGGGTGCCTTCTTTGAAATTCTGAACCACAAGATTTTCCAGGCCCGGTTCGTAGATGGGGAGAATTCCGTTTTTGAGATTATTTATTTTTTCTTTGTCAATGTCCACACAGGTGACATGGCTACCCATTTCTGCAAAGCAGGCACCGGTGACAAGGCCGACATAACCGGTTCCGATGATGGTCAGTTTCATTTATGCTTATCCCTGCCGCTTCTGAATTTTCATTTCAATGATAAAAACCAGATATACCAGGATCAAAGCTGCCCCGAAAATAATCAGGCCGGACATGTCATGAAGAAACCCATGGGCGGTTTCAGGGCCGATCCAGGCCGCCATGGCGCCGGTGATGGTTAAGCGGATGACATTGACGGCAACGGCGATGGGCACGGCGGACAAAAAGAGAACCCATTTTTTGAACGTACTTAAGGGGGCCAGAAAAGCAAAGGCTCCGGTCAAAGCCAGCAGTGAGGTTAATGATCGTATCCCTGAACAGGCATCCACCACTTCAAGGGAAGTATTGGCCAGATGAAGAATATTGCCTTCCCTGAACACCGGGATGTTGAGCAGGTTAATGGCCTGGGCTGATATTTGGGCCGAAAAAAGCTGAAGGGGAAAGGCCACTTGATTCCAGAGGATTGCGGGGATAGGGATCATCATGATGAGATAGGCAATGGGAACCAGAATTCGTTTGAAAATTTCAAACCCACAGAAATAAATGATAATGCCGGACAGGGTAATGATCATGGAAAAGCGCATGAGAAAAAGTTCTGATCCAAGATTTCCCGCCACATGGATAAGCATCCCGCCGATAATGACAATAATACCGGCCAGGGAAGGTTTGAAGCTGACCTCTGCCAATTCATTTTTCTTATACCAAATCATATATAGAGCCACAAAGGGGATTAAAAATCCGTGGGAAAAATTGGGGTCTGTGGACCAGTCGGAAATCAGTTTTAAAATGGCCTTCTGATATACAAAAAGAAAGGCGGCCGTTAAAATAAAAATCTGGAAAAGAGTTTGTTTTTTTATGGATAGGTTCATGGGTTCATCAGTTTGGAATATGCTCATTCAAGTATGGAAAAGCTTTTTGAGCAAATTCTTTTAAAAGGTTGACGGAAGCGGTTTCATCTTTGACAACCGGGGTAATGAGACGGACAAAAGAGCCATCGGTTCTGTGCCTGAAGATGGAATCAAGTACCAGCCAGACTTTTTCCATGTATTCGGAAGAAATAATCCTACCCCTGGATTGAAACCAGTAGAGCACAATCTGTTTTTCCTGCCCTTTCTGAAGCAGCAGTTTTATGACTTTCATGCTTTTTCCGGTGTTGTCCAGGGGTAATGTTTCTATGCCGGTTTTCGTGATATTCCATCCGGCGCCGGGCATGCAGTTTTTAGGAGAATGGATAATATCGCCTTCTTTCTGGCTCTGGTAAAATCCCACGTAGAGATTCACCATTTCCCCAGAAGGTTTTCGGTAATTGGCAAGAATATAATCCTCGACCCCGAGGATATTGTAGACCACTTCGTCCAACTCGCTGGTAACGCCTTTCCAGTCGTCAATTTCAAGGGGAAATTCACTGAAAGGCTTATTGGGTGCAATTCTTTCGGTCTGGCCGGCAAAAAATGTCATGGCAGCCGCGATGAGTAAAATGGCAAGAGTGATGAGTGTTTTTGTGTAGGTCATTTTTGTTTCGCTATGAGTTGTGAGTTAATAATTATAAATCTCACCTTCAAAAGACTGCCGACTGGGTGTAAAATCCATACGAACAGGCTGTTTCGGAATAAAATTGACGGAAAGGAAGGCTCTGTTTTCCGTATAATCCCCTCGCTGAGTTTCGGCGTCCGTATCAAAATCCGTATAGGTATAGGTCAGCCTGAATTGAAGCCATCGTAGCGGAAGCCAGGAAAGCCCGCCGCCCATGGTGAGCCGGTTGTCCTTACGGCCAACACCGGTTTCCTGGTAATCATTCAGCCGGTATGAGCTAAAAACATTGGAGGACAACTGTTTCAAAAGTTGATAATTCAACCGGGTTCCTGCCTGGTAATAAGTGGTATATCCAAGGCTGGCGGCATTATCATCGGCTTCCGTGTAACCGCTGGAAGCGGTAACGGACAAAGAACCCCGTCTGCTGAAATTGAATATCTTATACGCATCCATATCCAGAAAAGGATCGGTTTTATCCTTATTGGCATTGTCCCATTCATGAAACAAGACGCCGATACCCAGGGAAATTCCTGAATCCTCTGTCACTTCCCAGTCAAAACCAACAGAGGGATGGTAAATCGTATGATTTCCCGTGTCTCTTTCCGAATAGGAATGCCTGTATTTTAAATACCCGTCAAAATGGTTTGAAAATTTCCGGAGATATCTGAGGTGTCCTGAATAGGTCTGGATATCATTGGAAGAGGTATCAAAATCCGTATTTTCATAAGCCAGGTTGGTATCCAGGCCGTTTAGGGGAGTAAGCCAGTAAGTTGCAAAAGCAGAAGGACGGTATTTTTTATGATCGTCTGCATCTGCCGTCGCAGACTTATCAAAACTATATAAAAACCTGGCCCCGACCCTGTCGTTTTCTCCAAATTGCTGGGTGATCCCGGCGGATGTTCGATTGATATCATGTTCCCTATAATCTCCGGTTCTCTCCCGCTGGTTGAAGTTCCTGGAATAACTCTCGGAATAATCAAGAATTGTGTTTTTTAAAATCCGGGTGTTGCCGAAAACGGAGGCGATATTCTGCCAGGATTCCCCATCATTGTTGTCGGTATTAGTGGTATAGGCAACGTGAGCATTAACATTGGTAAACCTGGTGGGAGTGAATTTCCCGTCCAAGGTTGCATTGTGAAAAAGACCATCCCGGCTGTCCAGATTTTTATAATCTTTATAGACCGGGTTATAGGCCAGATAAATTTCACTTTTCTTATCCAGAAAACCAAGGGTAAACCCCAATCCATAGCTTGTAATGTATTCTTCCTGTTTGTTGGCGGCGGTTTTCAAATAATTATCGCTGTATTCTTCGGATATGGTCACGGTGGGGGTGATCTGGGTGATCATTTTTGAAAATGCAACGGAAGGGGGAAGAAATAGAATCAAAAGAGCTGATATCACCGCCGGGCCGTATTTCTGAAGGTTTAGGTATTTTGCCATTACTGCCTCCCTGTTAGGATACTCTGTTCACTTAGGGCACAATGATGATGTCATCGGCCTTAAGAAGAATGTCTTTTTCCAGCTTTCCTTTTACTATATCATTATAATTGATTTTAATGACCTGTTCCTTACCGAGTTCGCGCCTGAAAAGAATAATTTCACTTTTGGAAGCCCATTCCGTAAAACCCTTGGCCAGGGCAAAAGCTTGGACCGCCGTCAGTTTTTTCACGAGGGGATATTCTCCGACGGCCTGAACTTCACCCAGAATATAATATTTCTGGCTGACAGGTCCCACAAGGGTTACCGTTACATTGGGAGCTTCTACAAAATCAGCCAGTTTTTCTTGAATGGCCTCTTTCAATGCCACAGTGGATTTGCCCTCGGCCTGAAGGTCGTCCAGAAGCGGAAAAGTGATTTTACCGTCACTTCTGACCTGAAGTTGATCAAAAGAAAGGTCCGGCTCTTTCCAGGTGCTGATTTTCAGAACATCCCCGATGCCGATCAAATAATCCTCGGCAATACTTAAAGAAACCGAAGACAGAAAAAGAACAAAAATAAAAATTATGGATTTCATCTTGATTTTAAACATGGCTCCGCCTTTTCGATTACATCGAATAAATGGGTTAACAAATTGTTTTTATAGCCCTATTCTACCGACTTACCTTGCTCCCCGGCCAAAAAGCACGGTTTTAACCGTACGCAGGATAATGATGACATCCATGGCCAGAGACATATTTTTTATATAAAAGAGTTCATAGTTCAGTTTTTCGATCGCATCCTCAAGGGTGGCGCCATAATCATAGCATACCTGGGCCCAGCCTGTCAGTCCCGGTTTAACATTAAACCGCTGGGAATAAAAGGGAATTTGTTTTTCAAGCTCATCGGTAAAATGCTTTCGTTCCGGTCTTGGGCCCACAAGGCTCATTTTCCCCGTAAACACTTCACAAAGCTGCGGAAGTTCATCAATTCTGAATTTCCGGATAAATTTACCCACCCTTGTAATCCGAGCATCATTGTCCTGTGCCCAGACCGGTCCTGTCAGTTTTTCAGCGTCAGCCCTCATGGATCTAAATTTGTGCATCATATATTCTTTTTGATGAAGCCCTACCCGGTCCTGGGAGAAAAAAACAGGTCCCTTGGAATCGATTTTAATGAGGAAGGCGACAACCAGGAATAAAGGTGAAAAAAGAATGAGCATGATGGATGACAACACAATATCTTCAATTCTTTTAAAAAAGGCTTGGGGTCTGGATTTTCTGAATCCGGGAGAAAAAATCAGCCAGGAGGGATTGATTTTGGTGACAAGGACCTTTCCAGTCAGCATTTCATAAAATGAGCTGCCCTCAATGACTTCAATCCCGGCCGTACGGCATCGAATCAATTCGTCCGTTGGGAAAGCTCCTCTTCTTTCCTTTAATGCCACCACCACCTTTTGTATACCCATTTCAGAAGCGATCCGGCAAAGCTCTTTTTTGTCTTTGCGTACCATCACATGATCCGGCAGATCCATGGGATATGCTTCGTCTTCCGAGTCCGGTATCAGGACGGAAACCGTATATCCGCAATCAATGGTGCCGGCGATTTCTTTATAAATATCAACGGCAAGACTGCTGGACCCTATGATGATGATATGTTCGTTGAATATCCCCTTATTCAGTATCTGGATATAAAGCAGCCTCCAACCGATGATAAAAATCAGCAGAAAAACAATGCTTAAAATAAAGACCTTTTGATCAATAATAGCTATAGGGAAAAAGAAATAAACAAAGGCCAAGGCGATGGAGGTTATACCCAAAGCCTGAAGGAGCCGGATACCGGTTTCGGTAAAAGTTGAGGAGACATCAAAATCATACAGGTCGTTGTAATATAGACAGATCTGACAGATCAGGGTAATAAGCAGAATCCTCAAAACCAGAAAGACATCATATAGATATGAATTGGAATAGGTCAGAAGCACTGTGGCCAGGAGAACTGACCCAAAGATGATGAATCCTTCAAGAATGAAAAAGATAATATTTCTTATGGGAAAATACTGTTTTAAAAGCCTTAGCATGTTTTAAAAGAGATCCCTAATTATTTGCCGTACCCATATCCGTATTTGTAATATCCGTATCCGTATCCGGCTCTCTTTTCCGCAAAGTTTTGAACCACACCGATAATTTTTTCTCTGCCGTAAATATTAATAATGTCCTCAACATCTTTTTTCCGGGTTTTCCCATGACGAATCACCATGATAACCCCATCCACCTGTCGGACAAGGGCATTTGCTTCAGATGTGATATAAGGAGGCGGCGTATCAATAATAATATACCGGTCGCTGTAGCGTAATCTGACTTCATGAATAAGCCTTCTCATCTGCTCTGAAGATAAGAGTTCTGATGGATTTTTCGGTATGGCACCGGCCGGCAGAATGGTAAGTTTGCCGATAAAAGTTTTTACAAGCAGAGAAGATAACGGTTTTGCCTGGGATAGATATTCGCTTAGGCCCGGCCCCTGAGGCAGATTAAAAATAGAATGAATCCTTGGAGAACGAAGGTCGCAGTCCATTAAAAGAACATGTTCATCAATGTTCTGGGCAATGCTGACGGCAAGGTTGGACGAGACAAAGGATTTCCCCTCTCCTGGGGAAGCACTGGTGACCATGATGCTCCGAGGCGGGGTTCCCTTTTCAGGAAAAAGGATATTGTTCTTTAAAAGCCTGAATTGCTCAGCCTCAATCGAATTTGGTTTTGTGAGTGTAACAAGGGAAGCACTCAAATTCTTCGGAAGGTCAAGATCAGCTTCTTCCATTGGAAGCGTTGATTCCTTTATCGTATCCATCTGCCTTTGATCATCACCTGAAAAAGGGTTTTCCTGATTTTCAACAGTGTCAGAAGAACGAATATGTTTTGATTTTTCCAGTGCTTCAAAAATCTTACCCAATTTTATTGCTCCCGGATTAAATATTTAAAGTTGATTTGATAAAATTGATGGTCCGATCCAGACCCTTATAGTTCAAAATCGCAAAAAAACTAAAGAAAATAACTGCATAGACGCTGAAACAGGCAAAAGCAATCAGTTCAATTTTTCTTTTTGCCCTGTCCTGAGGCCATTTCATAGGTGGGATCGCGGCAAGAATTTTCAGTCCAAGATCCTTTTCAATCTGTTCCTCCCGGCGGATGGAAGAATCAAAAATTTCTAATAAAAAGATGAGGCCGGCGCCGATTCCTATACCGGAGGCGATAGAAAGTAAAAACAGCAATTTTACATTGGGGGATATGGGTCTTTCAGGCAGCCGGGCATGGTCCAGTATCCTGAACTGCTCGCCCTTCTGCTTTTTCTCCATATTGACCGAAAGCTCTGCTTCAAGCTTTCGGTCCAGAAGCGAATTAAAAACCGACTGGATATTGGAATAATCTCTTTGCAAGGACTGGAGCTCAAGCTCCCGTTTGGGGGTATCCTCCACGCTGGTTTGAATTTCTTTCATTCGCTGTTCCAGAATGGCAATATCGGATTCAATTTTTTGAATTCCAGCTTTGGCCTGCTTAATCTGAGCGCCCTGCTGCATAGCGGCAAAATTCGGCATCTGGGTTGCGATATCATTAGGATCGGAAGTTTTAGGATTGGCTTCAGCCTCGGCAGCAGCCTTGGCTTTATTTTCTTCAATCGATTTTTCAAGCTTTTCAATGATTGTTTTTAGTTTTCGGGCATCAGGATGTTTGTCCGTATATTTTAATAATAGATTCTCATATTCCCTTTGAGCCGCTGCAAGTTTCTGTTCATCCTCTGATGAGCCAAGCGAATCTTCACCAAAATCCATGGAAAACGGATCCGTCATGCTTTGAGATGCCATTTCATTGGATTGGGCAATCTGGGCCTGAAGCAGGCTTAATGAGTTCCTGGCTTGAGCCAATGTTTCATTTTTTATGGTAAGCTGCTGCTGAAGCCTGTCCAGGGTTCTCAGATTGGTTTCAAGCTCATCCGGGAGCCCTCCCATGTATTGGGAGCGATATTCGGCAAGCTGCTTTTCCCTTTCTTCAAGCGTTTTCCGAGTTTTTTCCAGTTCAGAGTCCAGAAATTCGCTGGTGCCGACAGCCTGAGCCTCCCGGACCTTTAAATTTTCATCCATGAAAAAACTGGCCAGGGTATTGGCAATTCTCATGACTGTTTGGGGCTCGTCCCCCTGAAAGACGATGGAAAATGCTTCTGCATCGGATCTGGTTCTTTCGATCTTGACTCGGACCCTTTTTCTTAAGGCAGCGACCTGATCTTCAAGATACATGCCCTTGGCATTGGCAAACAATCCAAACTGGTCAATGATTTTTTCAAGATTGCTCCGGCTTAAGATCTGCTGGGATATGGTACTGATTCTTTCGTTGATGGTGGAAGTGACAACGGATCTAACATAATTCGACGGAACCCTCTGGGGTTGTACAAGAATCAAGGTAGAGGCTTCATAGGTTTTGCCGGCCGTAAGGGTATGAAACAGCCCCAGGGTCAAGGTGATACAAAACGGTATAAGAATAAACCATCTTCTCCTGATAATAATTTCCAGGATCTGATCCGGCTTAATCGGCATCTGAGATTGAAACTGATCGGCCATGGTATTTCCCAGTAAAAGGTTAAGTTTTTGTTTCTATAACGCTTGGATTTGTCATTCTTCATCAAGATTGGTTAATTGTCAACCCCAAAATCAATCAAAGTGTTTAATAATAAGGTTTTTAGGATGCTGAGAGAACAAAAATGCTTTACATTTGCTTCGAAAATTATTTTATGTTAAAAATTATCCATGTATTGATCATTATAGATGATATACAAATGATTCAAAACTTCATTAATCGATTAAAAACGGATGCCCCATGAAAATAAAATTTCTTTTCCCCTTTCCTTTAGCTTACCTGTTTGTTTTTTGTTTTTTCTGTCTGATTGCCTCCTGTTCATCCCCTCAGGAGGATATGACCCGGCATTTGGAAAACGCAAGGAAATATTTCGCAGGCAAAGAATTTGAAAACGCTAAAATAGAATTTCAGAATGCGATTCAATTGGACCCTCAAAATGATAATGCTCACTTTGAATTGGGCGAAACCTATGTTTATCTTCAGGATCCGATAAAAGCGGCTGCATCCTTTTCCCAGGCCGTTACCGTTAATCCTGACAATTTCAAGGCGAGATTGCGGCTGGGTCAGATCCTGCTGCTGGCAAAAGAAACCAAACAGGCAAGGGATGCCGTGAATACAATCCTGGAAAAACAGCCTGAAAACGTGGAAGCCATGCACCTCTTGTCCAGCATCCAGATCCAGGAAAGGAACCTGCCCCTGGCCGCTAAAACCTTAGAAAAGGCTATCGTGATGGCTCCTTCCGATCCGCGAACCTATCTTTTTCTGGCCCACCTGCTCTATGCCATGAACCGCTTGGATGAGGCCAAACCCTATTATATTAAGACCATTGAGCTGGATAAAACCATGAGGGCCCCCTATATGGAGCTGGTCAGCTTATACCGCCAAAAAGGGGAGATGGATAAAATAGAACCCTTGATCCATCAATGGGTAGCGGTTCCCGGTGACCCGGTCCAGAAAAGTCATGACCTTGCCCGCTTTCAGGAAACTCAGGGACGGTTTGAACAAGCTGAACAAACCTATCTCGAAGCTTCCCGCAATAATCCTAAAAATTCTGATGCCCTTGTGAATTTAGGATCTTTTTATGCCCGGCAGAAAAAAAACGATAGGGCACTGGATATTTTTTTAAAGGCTTTGAATTTAGACAAGGAGAATTTGGACATCCAGGCCTCCATTGCAACCCTTTCCGTTGAAGAAAAAAAATACGAAGAAGCCGAAAAGGCTGTTGATGAGATTTTGGCCAAAAACCAGAACCATGAACAGGCCAATTTTCTGAAAGGCCGTCTATATGTGAACAGAAAAGACTTTTCTGCCGCGCTAAAACATTTCGACCTTGTCATCGGGGGATCTCCGGACCATGCCTCAGCAAGGTATTTCAAGGCATTATGCCTTCTGGACAAAGGGCAGTCGGATCTGCCGGGCCAAGATCTTTTCCGGGTTGCAGCCGGTTACAAAACGACCGAGTCATGGGAACGGAAACTGGCAAAGGATGAGCTTTTGCGGGTAGTGCAAATCGATTCGGGATTCATCAATGCCCGGCTTCTCTTGATTGACATGGACCTGGACGAAAAAGACGTCAAATCCGCCGGTCAACATATTGCAGCCGTGCTTCAAAGAGACCCGCAAAATCTACAGGCAATGATTCTGGCAGGAAAACTAAAAATTCTGGAAAATGATCTTGCCGGGGCTGAAAAAATTTATCTGGCCATCCTTGAACAGGATCCGAATTTTGCTTCAGGCTATGTTTCCCTTGGGATAGCCCTCCACGGCATGAAAAAACCAATGGAGGCCCTGGAGGCCTTTGATAAAGCCATCGACATCAACCCCAACCAGATGGACGCCCTGAATTATAAGGTCAGCATCTATATGCAGGAAAAGAATGTTGAAAAAGCCCTTGAAACCTGCGAAACGCATCGAGGCAAATTTGAATCTACATCCCCTTCCATTGCCGTCATCGACCTCATCCAGGGGAAAATATTCATGACCATGGGCAAGGTTGAAACGGCAAGGCCTTATTTTGAAAAAGCAATCGAGCGACTTCCCACACTTTCAGCCCCCTATGAAGAACTCGGCGCTGTTTATGAATATCAAAAAGATATCCCCAGGGCCATTGAAACCTATGAAAAACTAATCAAATTGAATCCGGATTATCTGCCCACTTATTTAAGTCTCAGCCGGATTTCTAAAAACCAGGGTGATATGGCAAAGGCCCAGCAATACCTCAAAGATGCCCTTACCATCCAGTCCGATTATGCCCCTGCCGCCAATAACCTGGCCTATTTGCTGGCTGAAGGCAAATCCTCCCTGTACGAGGCCTTGCGCCTGGCCAAGATTGCCCGGGACAAAGACCCGAATAATCCGGATTATCTGGATACCCTGGGATGGATTTATTATCTCCAGGGTAGCTATGACTTGGCCCTGCGGGAGCTGGAGGACAGCATCGATATCAATCCGAAAAATCCCGTTGCCCATTATCATCTGGGCTGGGCTTATTATGACACCAAAAAATATGAAGACGCCAGAAAGCACATGCAAAAAGCCCTGGAGCTGGATCCGGAATTTAAAGGGGCTGATAAAGCAAGGGATGTTTTAGGGGAATAAAACACCGACCTGAAAAAAACAGAGAGGGTTAAGAAAAGATTTTCTTAACCCTCATTGGGAGTGATGAAAGAATGAATTTAGATTAAGCGATCTGAGTTTTCTTCCGCATTCTGGAAGCAAGCCCCAGAAGCCCTGCACCAAATAGCATCAGGGTTGCGGGTTCAGGAGTAGCATTATTCCCATCGGGGACTACCCCCGTTTTTAATTGTATAGTGACACCACACATATAGAAGTGACAATCCGGATCAAATCCAAGCCCAAAAATTCCTGTTGCAGCATATTCGTTCAATTCGTCAAGATAATCTGCTAAGCTAATAGTAACGTCATGTTTATCATCATCATCAAATGTCTGTTCAGACACCTCGATTGATTTATATACAGCTTGTGCGGCAGATCCTAAAAAATAATCAGAAAAACCGTTATTCGTGTCAGTTCTCTCATATACACCTGATCTTCGATATTTATTGCCAGTGCCTGATGTATATTCATATCTGTCAAAGTTACCATTATCATTAAAGTCAAAATCTAAAATACTTACATATAATTTGCTCGTTTCATTTGTCCAATTTCTTATATCATTAAAAATCAAATTGGCTTCAATGATTTCCTCACCATTAGAAAAGGCATCAGAAAGCCCTGCGAAATTGATTCCCCACGTATAAGCACTACCATGATCAATATTGTTGAGATAGTTAGTCGTGGAACTGTATCCCCCCGCAAACGCCCCACCATTCAAAAGCAAAATCATCATTCCCGTCAACACTGATAAGCAAATTTTTTTCATCATTATTCCTCCAATTGCCGAAATATATCTCAAATTAAAATCAATAATCAATTCAAATTCCATGTTGAAATCAAAACAAAGCAAGATACATACCGGTCTGCAAAATGTTTTAAGGGGTATACATGCTCTGTATCCATTCTTGATGCCATCGGACTTGAAACTCTGCTCCCTGGAATTGAGTTTTTTTTAACCTGATCAAGACAAAAAATGAATTCCGAACAATCCAGCCAGTTCCAGCAAAATCTAAAATAAAAAGTTTATGAAAATAATTTCCTATTTTTGCGTAATTAATTACCTAAAATTGTAAAAAAATTTCTTACTCTTCCCCTTTTCCTTTAAGGTTCTGAAAATCAATAATTGACAACCTGAATTTATGGTTTTATGTATTCCCTATGAAAACACCTAAGACCATATATCTAAAAGATTATACCCCACCGGCTTATATTGTGGATCATATTGATCTGACCTTTGATATTGAAGATGATCAGACAAAAGTGATCTCCAGGCTCCATGTCCTTAAGAGCAGGGACGTTGCCGATCCAAACACCACCCTTGCTTTTGATAAGGGAGATTGTGAAATTCTATCTGTTATAGCAGGTGGCATGGTGCTTTTGCCGGGTGAATATGGAACGGATAGTGATACTTTCACCCTTGCCAAGACCCCGGCGTCCTTTGAGCTTGAAATCACGACCCGTCTGAAACCCTCGGAGAATACCAGTCTGGAAGGCTTGTATGTATCGGGTGGAGTACTCGTGACTCAGTGCGAGTCCCAGGGATTTAGAAAGATTACGCCTTTTCCGGATCGCCCGGATGTGATGGCGGTATATTCCTGCACCATTATTGCCGATAAGAGAAAATATCCGGCTCTTCTTTCCAACGGCAATCTTGTTGAGCATGGCGATCTTGATGGGAACCGGCATTTTGTCCGATGGGAGGACCCCTTTAAAAAACCCAGTTATCTGTTTGCCTTGGTAGCCGGAGACCTGGCTCATATCCGGGATGAGTTCAAAACCCGATCCGGACGAACGGTTGAACTTAAAATTTATTCTGAAAAGGACAATATCGATAAATGCAGCCATGCCATGACATCCTTGAAACAGGCCATGGCATGGGATGAAAGACGGTTCAGTCTTGAATATGATTTGGATCTTTACCAGATTGTGGCTATCAATGATTTTAATGCCGGTGCCATGGAAAACAAAGGACTGAATATCTTTAATTCCAAATTTGTTCTTGCAGATACAAAAACGGCTACAGATGATGATTTCATGAATGTCCAGGCAGTGATCGGCCACGAATACTTTCATAACTGGACCGGTAATCGGGTGACCCTTAAAAACTGGTTCCAGTTGAGTTTGAAAGAAGGGCTCACGGTTTTCAGGGACCAGGAATTTTCATCAGACCTTAATTCCAGGGGGGTTGAAAGAATTACAAACGTCCGGAATCTGAGAGGGTTCCAGTTTCCGGAGGATGCAGGCCCCATGGCCCATCCGGTCATGCCCGACTCTTATATCAAAATGGATAATTTTTATACCATGACGGTCTATGAAAAGGGCTCGGAATTGATCCGCATGATTCACCAGCTTCTGGGGGAAAAAAAATTTCAAAAAGGTATAGGACTTTATTTTGAGAAATATGATGGAAAAGCCGTTACCATAGAAGATTTTATAGGGGTCATGGAAGAGGCCGGGGCCAGGGATCTTAAGCAATTCAGATTATGGTATTCCCAATCCGGAACCCCTGTTGTAAAAATTACAAGACGTTTTCATGAAAAATCAGGCCGGCTTGAAATCACATTTACACAAAAAACCCTGCCAGACCGAAATCAGTCGGAAAAACGTCCCCTTCATATTCCGGTGGCTTTCGGTATAATGGATAAAAACGGAAAAGATATTACGCCGGATGGGAAAGCCTTGCTTGAACTGACCGCTGAGACACAAACCTTTGTTTTTGACGGTATTCCGGAAAAGGCCCTGCTCTCCTATTTCAGGCAATTTTCCGCACCGGTAAAGATTGAAACCGACTTTACCGATGAAGAGCTTGCCTTTCTCATGGCCCATGACACGGACGAGATCAACCGATGGGATTCTGCCCAGACTTTGTTTTATAAAGAAATCAACCGGATCATCGAGGCCATTCAGACCGGAGAGAATCTCTCTGTGTCCGAAAACCTCATCATTGCCTTTCAAAAAACCCTGGCAGACGAAAGCATGGACAGGTTCTTTATCTCCAAAATGCTTTCATTGCCCTCTGAAATTGAAATTAAAGAGCATTTTGATCCTGTGGATGTGGATGCCATTCATGAGGTAAGGCTTTATTTGGAAAGCGAAATTGCAAAACAATTAAAGAAACATTTTTTAAAAGCGATTGATCTTTGTTCCAAAGCAGATCCTTTCAGCATCTCCCATGAAGCAGCGGCGGAACGAAGCCTGAAAAATCTGTGCTTATCCTATCTTGGCAGCTTAAAAGAAGAAGAGACAACCCGGCTTGTGTATGATCATTTTGTTTCGGCAAAAAACATGACCGATGAACTTACAGCCTTTAAAATCCTTGCCGACATTGACCCGGATACAAAAGCCAAAACGGTGGAGCAGTTTTATTCCAAATGGAAGCATGACAAACTGGTCCTGGATAAGTGGTTTATGGTTCAGGCAGGATCAGGACTTCCCGATACCCTCGACAGGGTGAAAGAATTGACCGGTCATGCAGATTTTTCCATGAAGAATCCCAATAAGGTCAGAGCCCTGGTCCATTTGTTTGCCATGCAGAATCATATCAATTTTCATGCTATGGATGGGGCCGGATACCGTTTTATCGCAGATCAGATCATTCGCCTGGATCAAATCAATCACCAAATTGCTGCCAGGCTTGCTTCCTGCTTTAACCATTGGAAAAAATATGACGGGGCCAGAAAAGCATTAATGAAAAAGGAACTTGAACGGATAGCAAATATCAAGTCCCTTTCCAAAAATGTCTATGAAATAGTATCCAGAGCCCTGGAATAGAATAATTTCTCAATTTTAAATTTTTGAAAAAATATGCTTTAGAAAAATTTCAAGGTCATTGATATCTTTTTTTGATATTTCATAAACCCGATCCAGCTTCAAATTGACATATTCATGCACGATCAGATTTCTAAACCCCACGGCCCTGACCATTTTTTCCGTTATATCCCGTGTGAGATATCCATTTTCTTCAAGCATATAAAACATTTCATTTGTGCTGCCCGGGATACCCAGGTCTTCATCACTGATAATATGGGCTGCGATATCGATGCAGTTTTGGACCGCAAGCTGGATATTAAATAGTCGATGCTGAAAAAGCATTTTACCATTTGAATTTATTGGACATTTTTATAGAATTGTGATAATAATTTTGCAAGATTTTAGCATAAACCATAGCATTTTCCTGCAAATTTTATTATGAAACCCAAAAAATCCCCCATAGCAGAAAAACAAGAAGATCTTTTCAGATCTCAACTGGCAAACATCATTAATACAGGTCATAGCCTGGTCAAATTATCCAAAGTGGTAAACTGGGATGAATTGGAAAAGGCATTTGGTGAGACCTTTTGCGATGATAATGGCAGACCGGGAGTATCAACCCAATTAATGGTAGCGCTTCATTATTTGAAATACGCTTACAATCTGAGCGATGAAGATGTCGTCAAAGGATGGGTGGAAAATCCTTACTGGCAATACTTCAGCGGGATGAAATGGTTTGAGCATGAACCCCCCATCAATCCTTCCAGCATGACCCGGTGGCGCAAGCGGATAAGCTCGGCAGGCGCAGAACAGCTTTTAAAAGAAACCATCGAATCCGGCCTCAAGCTGAAAGCCGTAAAAATCAGCCAGCTTAAAAGAGTGAATGTTGATACGACAGTCCAGGAAAAAGATATCCGGTTCCCCACGGATGCCAGACTGTATGACCGGGCAAGAGAACGCCTTGTCAACGCCGCCCAAGAAAGGAAAATCGAGCTGCGGCAGAACTACAATCGCAAATCCAAACAGACCCTTATCCAGCAAAGCCTATACGCCCATGCAAAACAGATGAAACGGGCAAAGAAAGCAACCCGGAGTTTAAAAACCTTTTTGAACAGAGTTATCAGAGACATCAGGCGAAAAAGTCCCAGCCCGGACAGAGAACTCAAAGACCTTTTAGCAGTAAGTGATCGCATTGCCACCCAACAGAGAACGGATAAAAACAAAATTTACAGTGTCCATGAACCCCATGTGGAATGCATCAGCAAGGGGAAGGCGCATAAAAGATACGAATTCGGCTGCAAGGTCAGCGTAGCCGCAACCAGCCGTGGCGGATGGTTTTTGGGAGCCCAGGCAATACATGGGAATCCCTACGATGGCCATACCTTATCAAAAACATTGAAACAGGTGGAAAGGATTTCTCAAAAGCCGGGACAGGCATTTGTTGACCAGGGATATCGGGGCCATGACTACGATGGAGATATCGAGGTCCATGTGGATAAAAAACGCAGAGGGGGGACAGCCAAGGCTCTGTGGTGCTGGATGAAAAGGCGGGCTGCCATAGAACCGGGCATCGGGCATCTGAAACAAGAGCATCGCATGGATCGAAACCGGTTAAAGGGAGAAGAAGGCGACCGGATTAATGCTATCCTGAGCGCAGCCGGAATGAACTTCAGAAAGCTGGTCAAATGGCTGGCCGACTTTTTATCTTTTTTTATTTGGCAGGCAATATTCAGTATCCCGATTGGCAGTTACAATGATATTTATCCGGCCGGCAACCGGGATATGAGTTTTTCAGGATCGACTAATCATCAATCGTAAATCTTAAATCATGGGTCCAAACAGAGAAAAAATTTTAGAGCTGGAAAAACGGATGTCAGATCTGGGCATTAGAAAAGAAGATATTGAAGAAAAATTCATCAAATCCTCGGGTAGGGGAGGGCAAAAAATTAATAAAACCTCATCTGCCGTATTCCTTAAACATAAAATAAGCCAATTGTCCGTGAAATGCGGGGAATCAAGATCCCAGAGTTTAAACCGGTTTTTGGCACTAAGAAGGCTGATAGACTTGATTGAAGCGGCAATGATCGGAAGTGACGACAAAGAACTTGAAAAAATGAATAAGATTAAAAAGCAAAAGCAAAGAAGAAAAGCAAAAACAAAAAAGAAACTTCTTATACGTGAATGATTTCAATCTGACTGTCCACAATCACGGCAAGCCCTAATTCATCTGCAAAATTAATAACTTTATCCAGTTTTGAGTTCATTACCCGTGAATCATTCCCGGTCATTGAAAACCCGATTTCCAACCAATCATGACTATCATTAAAATCTGTCTCGGCAACGGAGATATTAAAATTGTTCCTTATCCGCTGAATGATCGATTTGACAATTTTCCGTTTCCCCTTCAGGGAATCCGTATCAAATAACCTGAATTTTATTTTTCCCGTGCCCACAACCATGGTCAATAAAAAAATTTAAAAAGAACCTAGTTGACAGGGTTTTATCCGGATATTCATTTTCTCACAAGCAGAGCCCACGTCAATCCTTTTCATTTTCAGTTGGCCTGCAATATCCCAGCATAACAGGCAAGAAATCCTTCCGTCAGCAGCTGTCTTTTTCAGTTTCTCATCTAAATCGGGAGAGATTTCTATTTCCGGATTGATCTTTTTTCTCCCATTGCCGTAGCCAAATAAGCCCAGTTGACACTCTGTGATCTTGAATTCCAATAAATCAATCTGGATACCGATGTCAGATGGGGGAAGATTCAATTCCTTTGAAATTCTATGGGCCGATGCGCAGGTGACGGCATCATTAACGGCCATGGCCCTTATTTTATCGGCGATGGCTTCATTAATCTTATGGCCCTTATGCTTTGCTGCAAAATGTCCTCTGTCCTGATGTCCCATGGAGTTCTCCTTTTTTTATTTTGTATAGAGGCTTGGTATTTTTTTTACGGGTGTATAATTGTGCTTCATATTCATCAGGCTTTCTGCATTGCCTATGGCAAAATATCCCTTGGGGGCAAGGGCATGGTATAGCTTGTGAATGACTTTTTCACTGGTCCGGAAATCAAAATAAATCATGACATTCCTGCATAAGATGGCATCAAACGTTATTTGGGGTGCTGAATCTGAAATCAGGTTAAATTTCTTAAATATAATATGTTTGGAGATTTCATTTTTGACTTTGATTTGGTCTTTGTATTTCCCGGTTCCTTTTTGAAAAAAACGGTGCAGGAGGGGAAGAGGAACATTTTGCAGTTTGTCCATTTGGTATATTCCCCTTTCTGCCGTTTCAAGAACAGAATGGGAGATATCCGTTGCAAGGATGGAAAAAGAAAGTCCCAGGTCCTTAAGCTGGACAGCCACGGAATAGGGTTCATCTCCTGTTGAGCAGGCGGCGCACCAGATTTTAAATTCCTTTTTTTCTTTTTCCGGGCTCAGGCTGAATTGCTGAATAATATATTCGATGCTCCTGTTTTCCCTGAAAAAAAAAGAATGATTTGTGGTGACAGTGTCGATAAAATCAATCAATTCCTTCTCGTCGGCATAGAGAAAGGAGAGATAATCCTTTAAAGATTTGTGGGTCATGCGCATGCGTTTGGCTATTTTTGATTTTAAAAGCTCGGTTTTTCCCTCATGGAGATTTATTCCTGATGCTGCATAAACCAGACTTGTCAGATCATTAAATTCTTTCTTTGTAAGCGCTATGGAATCCATGCTAAAAGCATAATATATAAACAATAAAAAACAAATATATTATTCGGAGTTTTGTTTGGATAGACGAAAAAAAATTGATTTCTGGGCAAAATTGCTGTTTTATCTGAATATACTGGCAGGAATTTTATTGCTGGGGATTCTGCTGATTTTCCATCGGGCCCGACCGGAGTTTGAAACCCTGTTTGACCGATTCTATAAATTGAACCTGAGAACAACATGGGATCTTGAATATCTTCACTATCTCATTTATAGTGTCAGCATCGGAATTTTGATCTGTCTGGGAGGACTTTTTCTCAGAAAATTCCGCGGAAGAAGAGAAAACGACCATAAAAAAGCATTAATCCTTACCGGTGTTATTTCTTTGGTTTTGCTTTTGGTTGCAATCAGTGTGCTTTGAGATATTAAGGTTTTATATACTCTGTCGATAGGCTTGTTTATAATAATGAATTTAATATGAGAGGATCGATGAAAATAATCCTTGTTCCCTTTCTTTGGCTGTTCATTATCATTGCACCTTGTTTTGCAAGGGATTTTCAGGTGGATGTCATCGAAGAAAACTACAGGGAAACCCTGGTGGAATTTTCAAATGACCCCTTAATCTATCAATCGTTTCAGGTCAATTCCAGTGTGGGGCCAAAATTGCTGATCCTCAAAGGAGAGGATTACAATTACCGGAAATGGCTGCGACATTATATTTCTCAAGATAAAAAATTCATTGTGAAAATTTCAGATGAAAATATAGACGAATTTATTACAGCAAAGGCCTATGAGATCGACATAAAAGCAGTCCATCCCTTTAATGGAGACAAATGGATGGATAACGGTATTTCTCCTTCGGGAATCACCATGGAGGGGGATAACCATATATTGGTCGTTGATCCGGATGAAAGAAGGATACAGCTTGTTCAATCCATTGTAGAAAAAATGTCCTACCAGGCCGATGTTTTTAACGACGCCTCTTCGGCCCTGGAGGTGTTTAAATTACAACCCCAAAAATTCAAACTGGTAATCATCCATTTTGACACCATAGGGATGTCGCCGGACCGGTTTGTCGAGCAGGTGGTTAATTTTAACCCATCCATCCCAGTTCTTCTGGATACCGGGTATAACAATGAATCCGTAGCAAATTCTCTTACTAAGAAATTTTCCGGGTATGGTTCCATCCATATCAAACCGGTCATATTGAGGGATTTGCAGAAAACCATTGAGACTTTAATAAAAAATAATGCTTAAACCGATAAACCCCATACCGGCTCTATTCGTTCTGATTTTTACGATTGTATGTTTGCCCTGGAATTCCTATGCAGACGATTCAGACTTCAGTGAAATGGAAATGAGTTTTAAAAATTTTATCACCTGTGAACTGACAAGAACCGAGGCAACGAATCCCTTCAGCGGGAAACCGTTTAAAATAACAATGATCGATCTCTTTGATGTTCAAATGGAATCTGATCTCCAAATTGTTACAGGAGCGGTTCAATGTTTTGTTGATAATCAATCTTTGACCCTTTATGTCGCCGTCGGCATTATAAAACTCCTTGAAAAAGAACAGGTGTCCTATTATACCATCCGGGATAAAGATTTTTCCATTCTTGCCACAGAACTTTTCCGATTTCCTTACAAAGAAAGATGTAAATGGTCACAGTACTGGGTTGATATTGACTAAACCTCAAATTTATCCTCTAATCGGCCGGTTTTTTAACAATTCATTTTTTCCGGTCGGTAATCGGTCTAAAAAATCTATCTTCTGGTATTCTTAGGTTTAAAAAATTTCGGGATAATGATATGATGCCGAAAAAATATAGAGACCAGGGAAAACCGGCAGAATGAAAAGATGCTGAATATTGAGCGCATTTCAAAAAGTTTTGGTGACCAGATCCTTCTGGACGACACAGGATTCCAGATAAACCCGGGAGAAAGGGTAGGGCTTGTCGGCAGGAATGGTCACGGCAAAACCACATTGTTGAATATCATTTCCGGAAACGACCATGCCGATGAGGGAACCGTTTCCTGTCCCTCCGGG
>Ga0208968_1000703_pt1 | contig 20443 bp, 14 predicted proteins | sample RifOxyA3_FD_184031 | JGI IMG/M metagenome (GOLD analysis project Ga0208968, IMG submission 184031) | Groundwater microbial communities from Rifle, Colorado - Rifle Oxygen_injection A3 (SPAdes) | ecosystem: Environmental > Aquatic > Deep subsurface > Groundwater | place: Rifle, Colorado, United...
CGGAAAGCATTGCCCGGCAGGGCGCCGTCACCTTTGGTATCGACGCATCGGCCGATATGATAACCGTTGCCAGATCCCACGCAGAACAGTCCCGTCTTGACATCCGGTATATCCACACGGACATCGAGCATATGGCCCGGTCCGACGAAAAAGGCTTTGACGTAATTCTCTGTATGGAATTGCTCGAACATGTGCCCAGCTATGAATCGGTCATCCTGGCCTGCAAAAAGGTCCTGAATCCGGGAGGCATGGTCATTTTTGCCACCATCAACCGCAATCCCCTGGCGTTTCTCCTGATTGTCCTGTGTGCGGAATATATACTGGGACTTCTGCCAAGGGGCACCCATGAATATGGTTCCTTGATCAAACCGGGGGAATTGCTCCGGGCCTGCACTAAAGCGGGATTGAAAAATTTCGATATCACCGGGTTTTCATATAACCCGTTTACCCGCACCTATTATTTCTGCAAAAACGCAATGGTCAACTATATGGCCGGTTTCAAACCGGTTTGACCGCTTCTTGAGCAGATGCGCTTGAACCGGAACCGAGGTTCTTCAGAAAAGAGATTCCCTCCCGCACCATATCAAAGTCCATTTCATGGAGTTCACAGGCTTGCCCGATGCCGGCTGGCATGGTAAAGGTCAAGCAGCCCCCCAGATGCTGGCGGAACTCTTCAAGCCCGTTTTCGATTTCAAGCCGTCCGGCCCCATCCCGGCGTTCAAGGTATCGGCTCCAGACCGGCAGGCCGCAGCGGATCAGGGCGGTGAGAATACGGTCCAGCTCGGTTCGGGAAATCAAGGCCCGCCGCCAGGCATAAAATGAATCCAGGGCAATCCCGATGGAAACCGCCTGGCCGTGGCCCAGGGAGAACCCGGACAGCATTTCGATTTTATGGGCCGACCAGTGGCCGTAATCCAGGGGTCTTGAAGATCCTGTTTCAAAGGCGTCTCCGCTGCCGGCGATATGTTCGAGATGAAGCGCGGCGCATCTTTCAATGGTTTCTTCTATGGCTTTTTGATCCCTTTGTTTGAGCAAAACGCTGTGGTTTTCAAGAAAGGAAAAGAAGGCTGAATCCCGTATCAAAGCGATCTTAAAGGCTTCTGCCACGCCGCCGATGAAATGATCAAAGGAAAGCGTTTTCAGAAAATCAAAGTCATTGATCACGGCGGCGGGCAGATAAAAGGTTCCGATACAATTTTTCCGGCCGTACTGGTTGATCCCGTTTTTAACACCGATACCGGCATCGTTCTGGGCCAGGGTGGTGGTGGGTATCCGGATCAACCGGATGCCTCTGTGGAATATGGCGGCGCTGAACCCGATCATGTCCAGCATGGCGCCGCCGCCCAGGGCAAGGATGAGGCCGTGCCTGTCCATCCCTGAATCGTTCATGATCCTGGTAGTCCGGTGGACATGGTCCCAGGAATTTTTTACGCCTTCACCGCCGGGAAACACCACGGGCTCCTGAACTAAATGAAAAATGTCCTTGTAATGCTCAAACCAAAGGGAGATCCGGTCAAAAAGCCCGGAAGACGGGTTGATCAGCCCGTCATCCATAAAAACCAGGGTTTTTTGGGCTCCTGAACCGGCCTTCGCACCAATGGCCTCCATCAGGGTCTGATTGTTGATGTGGAACAGGTCCCGGGTAAAACAGACCGGGTAATGATAGGACTGGGCAAATTTAAGCGGAATAACGGTATGCTTGCCGGCGTCTGCTGAGAAATTCATCACAGGGCTCATTTTAGAGTTCATGTTTAAACCGGAAAACCGTATTTTTCCATCACGGGTTTTAAATGTTCAATGCTTTTCAGGCCGGCTTCGCAGGGGGTTTCCGTATAGGGGTAAAGTTCGAGGCAGATATCTTTTTTGTATTCAAATGCCTTGAGTCTCCTGAAAAATGCGTCATAGTCGATGGCGCCGAGTCCCGGTATGAGATGATGGTGCTCCCGTGTGGACGCAATGTCTTCGATATGAATATGGCCGATTTTGTCAAACAGGGTTTCAAGGGCCTTCTCCGGCGCCTCGCCCACGCAGAAAAAATGGCCCACATCAAAATTGACGCCCAGGTTCGGGGAGGTCATTTCACTGATAAAGGATGACATCTGCTGGCTGGTTTCGATTAAAAGCTCCGGTTCCGGCTCAATCAGAATGGTGATGCCCAGGGCCTCGGCTTTGGGAATGATGCGTTCAAGTCCCTCACGGAACAGGGCCAGGGATCTTTTCCGGTCCGCCTCAACCGGCGGCCCCCCGGGCGGAACCGAAATACAGGGGCAGCCTAAAAAATGCGCCAGATCCAGGCAGTTCAGCGTGTGATCGATCCGTTCCCTGCGTCTTGATTCATCCTTCTCTATCCAGGACGGTAGCCAGGTATTGCCCACGGCAAAAAGAGTGAAACAATTCAGGTTCGTAATTTTTAATTCCAGGGTTTCAACCAATGCTTTAAATTTTTCAAGATCCTGCAAATTCATATCAGGAGGATACAGGTGGGGCCTGTCACACATGATTTCCACCCCCCGGAACCCTGTCCGGGCAATGAGTTTCAAAGCCTCGGCCAGGGAATGTTTGACAAAAGCATTGGTGCTGTATGAAAATACCATAAATGAAACGCCTCCTCTCCTTTGCTGGTTTGGTGTTATTCATTACGTTTAAGGCCCGGACAAGTCAAGAAAATTAACACACCCAAACGGGGCTGTCCTGTCCTTATTTTTTTATTTGTCTTGCGTCACAATATAGATTATTGTTCTTTCATGGAATCGAGTTTTTAAACATGGTAATTTCTGAATATCGCTCTACCGTTGTTCTGCCGGAGATCGAAAAGCCCTATCCATCCATCCTGGATTTTTTAACGAACCGGTTTCCCGGCATTGACAAAAAAACCTGGGAGACCAGGATCTCTTCCGGAAAAGTATTGACCGGTGAAGGAGAGCCGATCTCTTTCGGCATGCCCTATGCCCCCTTGAAAAGACTGCATTATTTCAGAGAGGTGGCGGCTGAACAGGTCATTCCCTTTGCCGAAAAAATTATCTTCTGTAATAATGACCTGCTGGTGGCTTGTAAACCCCATTTTCTTCCCGTGACACCCGGCGGACCCTATGTCAACGAATGTCTGCTTCACCGTTTAAAAAAAAGAACGGGAAACCGTGATCTCTCGCCTATCAACCGGATTGACCGGGAAACCGCAGGGCTTGTTCTGTTTTCAATGAACCCGAAAACCCGTGGCTGCTACCAGGAACTGTTTATGAACGGGATGGTGGAAAAAACCTATGACGCCGTCACAGACTATCCCTGCGCCCCGGAGAAAAGCACATGGACCGTGGAAAACAGGATCGTAAAGGGAGACCCCTGGTTCAGAATGAAAACAGTTCCGGGCAAACCCAATGCTGTTTCACAAATATCCCTTGTGGGGTCAAGGGGAAACAGGGCTTTTTTTCAATTGCGCCCCATCACCGGCAAAAAGCATCAACTGCGGCTGCATCTCAGCGGACTGGGATTTCCCATTCTCAACGACCGGTATTACCCCGTACTCCTGCCGGAAGAAAAAATGAATTTTTCCGCCCCGCTCCAGCTTCTTGCCCGAAGGATCCGGTTTCGTGACCCCGTGTCGGCCCGGCAAGTCAGCTTTGAATCGGAACGCAGGCTGTTACAGGCACTGCCTGGCACCACACAGGATAGGGAAATATGACGCCGGCGCCAAAGGAAAATCACGAGCTGAAACTGGCCCGGGACTTTGTTCAATACACGGGCCGGCATATTTTTTTAACGGGAAAGGCGGGCACCGGGAAGACCACATTTCTGCATCAACTGAAAGGCAACACGGAAAAACGGATGGTCATCACGGCCCCCACCGGGGTTGCAGCCGTTAATGCCGGCGGTGTCACCCTCCATTCCTTTTTCCAGCTCCCCTTTGGTCCGTTCATCCCGGGCAGTGACACCCATGAAACGAGCCGCCGGCGCATGTTCAGATTCAGCCGGGAGAAAAAACAGACCATCAAAAGCCTTGATCTTCTGGTCATTGATGAGATCAGTATGGTGAGGGCCGACCTGCTCGACAGCGTGGATGCGGTCCTCAGGCAGCAGCGCCGCAATGATCAGCCCTTTGGCGGGGTGCAGGTACTCATGATCGGGGATCTTCATCAGCTTTCTCCAGTGGCAAAGCCGGAAGAATGGCAGCTTTTGAAACCGCATTATGAATCGGTTTATTTTTTTTCCAGCCATGCCCTTGGCCGGACAAAGCTGATCACCATTGAACTGGACCATATTTACCGCCAGTCCGATGCAAGGTTTATCCGGCTGCTGAACCAGGTCCGGGATAACCGGATGGATGCAAAGGCCATTGGGGAACTGAACCAACGATATATTGCAAATTTCACCCCTGAAGAAGACCAGGGCTATATCACCATGACCACCCACAACAACGGTGCCGACACCATCAACCGGACAAGGCTTGATGCGCTGGCAGGCAGAGAATACCGGTTTGATGCCGAGATGTCCGGAGAATTCCCGGACCATGCCTTTCCTGCTCCGGAAACCCTGATCCTCAAGAAGGGGGCCCAGGTCATGTTTCTGAGAAATGATGCCTCTCCTGAAAAACGCTATTACAACGGCAAGATCGGAAAAATAACCCGTATCGCCGGCCAACGGATTCATGTCACCTGCCCTGGTGATCCCGATGAAACAGAAGTTGAACCTGTGGTTTGGGACAATATCAAATATACCTTGAACCCGGAAAACATGGAGATCCGGGAAGAGATCATCGGCCGGTTCCAGCAGTTCCCCTTAAAACCAGCCTGGGCCATCACCATCCATAAAAGCCAGGGATTGACCTTTGACAAAGCCGTCATTGATGTGAAATCCGCTTTTGCCCACGGCCAGGTCTATGTGGCCCTGAGCCGGTGTAAGACCCTTGAGGGAATGGTTCTCAGCTCTCCCATCCCATCGCAGGGCATTGAAACCGATGGAGCTGTCCTGAATTTTGTTGAAACCGCCAGACAAACCCCGCCCTCTGAAAACCGGCTCCAGGAAGCCAAAATCAATTTTCAACAGCAATTGCTGCTGACCTGTTTTGATTTTCAATCGCTCCAAAACCGCCTCACTTATCTATCCCGGCTCCTGAAGGAGAATGCTAACCTGGTCCGGGTTTCCGGTGTCCCTGATATGGATGGGCTTAAGGAAACGGCCCGGGAGCAGATTTTTTCGGTCAGTGAAAAATTCAGGCAGCAATTGCGCGGTTTTTTTACGGCCCAAACCCTGCCGGAGTCGGATGTCCATATCCAGGAGAGGGCGGGCAAAGCATCCCAATGGTTCAAGGACAAATTTTCCCTGATTTTCAATGAGTCCGTTCAAAACCTGCGGGTGGAGACCGATAACAAAGAACTGGGGAAAAGGATTTCAAATGCTTTGAACCTGTTAAACCAGGAAATAGCCGTGAAGCTTGCCGGAATCACGTCCTGCGAAAACGGATTTTCGCCGTCACGCTATCTGCGTTCCGTGTCAAAGGCCGAGATTGATTTTACCCCCGGAAAAGAAAAAAAATCCCAGGAACCTTCCTACAGTGAATCCGACATCGAACATGGGGAATTATTCAAGCAACTTAAAAACTGGCGGTCCCAAAAAGCCAGGGAACTCGGCCTGGCCCATTTTCAGATCCTCCATCAGCAGGTATTGATCCGGATTTCAATCAGCCTGCCCGGCAATCCGGCAGATTTAAAACGAATCAAAGGCATGGGTCAAAAAACCTTTGAAAAATATGGCGACGAATTATTGGCAATGGTTAGGGCTTACCTGAAGCACCCGGCGTCAAAAAAGGGGACAAATGATTGACCCCGGCCTTTGGTTTTTCCAGGTTGAAGATTCATTTGCCTTTCAGCGCAATCTGTTGTAGGCTGATCCCCATCAAACGGACCGTTTCTATCCGCCGTTGGAATTTACAAACAAAATCAGACCTTCGAAAGAATTATCTTGAGGATATGATGAAGCCTAAATATTTAATGGTGTTTTTAATTTGCCTGCTGGGTTTTTGCCTCTATCTGTTTTATATGATCTATTCCGGGGCCAAGGAAAACGCCATCACGGAACTGAACAACAGACAGAGGATTCATGCCAGGCAAGCCCAAAGGGGCATTGAATTTTTTTTCAGCGATTTGATGACCTATCTCACCAAAATTTCCCGGTCGGATCATATCATCCATCTTGACGAACAGGGGAAAAATGAACTGAATTTCAGTTTAAACCTTTACCCGGAGATCATCACCGCCATTACCCGTATGGATGCGAACGGGAGAATCCTATTCACCACCTCCCATATTCCGGATCTGACAGGCCGGGACATCTCGGGCCAGAAACATGTGAAAAAAATCCTGGAGACCCACCAACCCGTTGTCAGCGATGTTTTTGACGCTGTCCAGGGATATCGCGCCATTGCCCTGCATATACCGGTATTCAACGCTGAAGAATTTAACGGGACCATCGGGGTTCTGATCAATTTTTCAGCCATTCCCAAGCGATTCCTCCAGGACATCCAACTGGGTGAAACCGGTTATTCCTGGATGGCGGGCAAAGACGGCATTGAAATCTATTGTCCCGTTCCGGGGCATGCGGGAAAATCCGTTTTCGAAAACAGCAAGGACTTTCCCGGTATGATTTCCATGGCCCACCGCATGGTGGCCGGAGAAGAGGGGGCGGCCCGTTACCTGTTCAGCCGGGACAAGGATGGGCGCCTGAAACCGGAAAGACACCATGCCGTGTATCTGCCCGTTACCATCCTTGACAGCTTCTGGACCATTGTGGTGACATCAACCGAGGATGAGGTCTTGGCAAGCTTAATCAGCCTCAAGAACAAGCTGATCCTGGTGGTCTGCCTGCTCTTGTTTGTCGGCTCCCTTTTTTCCTATTCCGGTATGAAGGCCTGGGGCATTGTCCGGGAAGCGGCAAAACGGAAAAAAGTCGAAAAAGAGCTGGCGGAAAGCGAACGAAAATACAGGAATATTTTTGAAAATGCCGTGGAGGGCATTTTCCAGAGTACGCCGGAAGGACGGTTTATCACCGTTAACCCGTCCTTTGCGAAAATGTTCGGGTATGCATCGCCTGAAGAGCTTATCAACAGCATTTCCGACATCTCAACCCAGTATTACGCAGACCCCGAAGCCCGGACCCGGTATCAACAAATCCTCCGGGAAAAGGGCTATATCGAGCATTTCGAATTCAAGGCCCGCCGCAAAGGAGGGTCCCATATCTGGGTGTCCAGCAGCACCCGGGCCTATTTTGATGAGGCCGGAAAAATCATCCGGTATGAAGGAACAGTTCAGGATATCACGGCCCGCAAGCAGGCGGAAGATGCCCTGCGTGAATCCCGGCAGATCATTGAAGGCATCCTCCATTCGGTCCCTGTGAGGGTGTTCTGGAAGGACAAAAATCTGGTTTACCTGGGGTGCAATTCCATCTTTGCCCGGGACGCGGGATTCTCAGATCCCGGGGACATCATCGGAAAAGACGATTACCAGATGAGCTGGCAGGACCAGGCAGACCTGTACCGCGCCGATGACCGTGAGGTCATTGAAAGCGGCCTGCCCAAATTTTTCATTGAAGAGCCCCAGACCACCCCCTCAGGAGACGCCATCACCCTTTTGACGAGCAAGGCCCCCCTGCGCGATGCCAAGGGGGAGGTCATCGGTGTCCTCGGCACCTATATGGACATCACCGAGCGCAAACAGGCGGAAGCAGAACGGCTCACGGCTCAAAAAGCGGCCGATGAACAGGGAAAACAAGCCCTCGTGGGCCGGATCGCCGGGAAAATGGCCCATGATTTTAATAATATCTTAGGCATCATCATGGGCAATACCGAACTCTCCCTGATTGACTGCACGGACGACCGGATGAGGAACACCCTTGAGCTGATATACCAGCAGACCATCCGGGGCAAAAATCTCACCAAAAACCTGGTGGCCTTTGCCAAGGACCAGGAGCCCAAACAGGAATTTTTCCCCATTGATGAAAAGATGGACCTGGTGATCAATCTTATGAAAAAGGATCTGGAAGGGATCAGCGTCATCCGGGAACACGGCCGGGGGATGCCGGACCTCCTGGCCGACCCCGGCATGATGGAACATGCCATGGTCAACCTGATCCAGAATTCAATTCACGCCACCAGCCTTACTCCCCTACCGGAAATCATCATCCGGACCCATTACCGGGATGAGATGATTTTTATTGAAATTGAAGATAACGGCTGCGGCATTCCCCCGGAATCCCTCGGGGACATTTTTGAACCGTCCTTTACCCTTAAAGGCACCAGGGATACGGCCGGCGTGTATAAACCCGGTATCCGGGGAACCGGCTACGGCATGTCCAATGTGAAAAAATATATTGACCAGCACAAGGGACATATCGAGATTCATTCTGAATTGAAACAAGGGACAAGGGTAACCATTTCTCTGCCCGTCACCAGAAAAACATTGACCGAAGAAGAAATCAAAGAAGCGAAGAAGGAACCCCTCTGTTCCGGGAAATATATCCTGCTGGTGGAGGACGAACAGGCCATCTCCGATGTCCAGTACCGGATACTGACCCAGGAACCTTTGAATCACAGAGTGGATATTGCCGGGAACGGCCGGATTGCCATGGATTTGCTGGACAGGAATGCCTATGATGTTATCAGCCTGGATTATCTTCTTCCCGGCCAACTCAACGGCATGGATGTCTATCACCATATCCGGAAAACAAACAAAACCGTTCCCGTGCTTTTTATCTCCGGCAATATCGAATTTTTAGAATCCGTCAAGACCCTGAGGCAACAGGACCCCCATACGGATCATCTCTCAAAACCCTGTAAACATATGGACTATATCAGCGGCATCAATAAGCTGCTGGACGTATTTCCATAGTTTCCCCCTACATTTTTGAATCGCCATCCAGCACAGTCTGCAAGGCAACAGGATCATAGGGCCTTGAGACCAGGGGGCCGGGCTTCAAAACAGGGATCCGGCTTGTGAAATCCGGCTTTTCTTTCCTGTAAAAAATGCCGATGGGAATCCTGTCTTCTCCTTGCCGGGCCAGGGCAATGGCCTCATCAAAGGAATCGGGGACCGGGCCGGCCAGTTCATAAATGCGTTTTGTATACCATTCATAGGTATTCACCTTATTAAAAGAAACGCAGGGTTGCATAATGTCGATCAGGCTGAATCCTTTATGCTTCATTGCCTGCTGTATCAGATCACTCAAGTGCTGAATATTGCCGGCAAATCCCCTTGCGACAAATCCTGCGCCAAGGGCAAGGGCCACCAGGGGTCCGTTAAACGGATCTGATATCACACCCTGGGTCTGCATGGTGGTGATCATTCCGTAAGCGGATGTGGGCGAGGCCTGCCCCTTTGTCAGGCCGTATACCTGGTTGTTATGGACCAGAAGGGTCAGATCGGTATTCCTGCGGATGGCGTGCATGAAATGATTACCGCCCTCACCATAGCAATCTCCATCCCCGGAGTTGACAATGATCTTTAGATCATGGTTTGCCATTTTTGCACCCAGAGCCAGGGGAAGGGCCCGCCCATGCAGACCATGAAACATATTGCATTTCATAAAATGAGGCGTTTTGGCTGCTTGCCCGATGCCTGAAACCATCAGAATCTTTTGAGGAATAATTTTTTGGCGGGTCAGGGCGTCTTTCATGGCATTGAGGATGCCGAAATTTCCACAACCCGGACACCACTGATTTGCATATTCTGAAAGAAACTCGTCTTTTTTTTCCATTCAATTTGTCTCCCGATTTTCAACCGCATCCACAATTTCCCGGGGATAAAAAGGTCTCCCGTCATATTTAAGCAGGCTATGGGTCCAGGCGACTCCGGTCTGTTGGCGAATCATACAGCCCAACTGGGCGCTTGAATTTTGCTCCACCATCCAGACAGATTTGGTTTTGACTGAAAAAAGCGGTTTGACTTTTTCTGCCGGAAAGGGCCACAGGTCTGTGAAAATCATACATCCCACATCTTTTTTTCTATTCCTGAGAAGGCGGACGGCTTCATGAATGGCCCCTGCCGTTGAACCCCATCCGATCAGCAGGATTTCTGCCTCCGGATGCACAAGGGTTGGCAAATTCATCTCATCGGTCATGGCCGGCAGTTTTGCGTTGCGTTTATCCACCATGGCCTTCCGGTGATTGCCATCCTCGGTCATGTGACCGTCTTCAGTGTGCTCATCACTTGAAACCATCACCAGGGCCTCTCCGGCGCAGGGAATCGCCCGGGGTGAAATGCCTGATTCGGTCAGGGCAAACCGCTGATAGTCTTTTGGAACGGCCATGTCCTTATCCGTGACGATAAAGCGTTCAATGATGTCCGGGGCCTTGAACGGTTTATCAAGGATATAGAGTGAATCTGCAAGATATTGGTCAACCAGGACAATGGCCGGCACCTGGTATTTATCAGCCAGGTAAAAGGCTTTCTGTGTGAGGGTGAAGCACTCTTCAGGAGAGCCCGGCGCCAGAACGAATCTTGGAAAATCATCCTGGGATGCATGGATGACAAAATTCAGATCTCCCTGGGCCGTTCGCGTGGGAAGCCCGGTCGCCGGGCCGGGCCGCTGGGCATCCATGATAACCACGGGCGTTTCGGAAATCGCTGCAAGCCCCAGTCCCTCGGTCATCAGGCAGAATCCGCCACCGGATGTGGCCGTCATGGCACGGACCCCGGCAAAAGACGCGCCGATGGCCATATTGACGGCAGCAATCTCATCTTCAGCCTGTTCCACCACCAGGGGCAGTTTTTTTGAAAATGTGTTCATCCAGGACAAAATACTTGTAGCCGGTGACATGGGGTAAAAGGATGCCATCCTGCAATCTGAAGCTACGGCGCCAAGGGCCAGGGCTTTTGATCCCTCCATCAGCACCCCCTTTGGCGGTGCCGGCTCGGCCAGGGGTCTGGATACAAAATTGATGTCTGCCACGGCTCCATAACCCAATTGCGCCGCTTTAAGATTGCTTTCAATCACTTCCGGCGGTTTGTGTTTAAATTGATGGGAGAGGATTGTTTTCATTACATCCGGCGGTGCCCCTAAAAGGCAGAGGCAGCAGGCAGCAGCCACTGTATTGGAATAGATCTTATCTCCGGCCTGTTTCCCAAATGCATTGAACGGAACCGCGATATATTTTTTATTCTTTTTGCCGGTTTCTCCCTCAATAATGGCCAGGCCCTTATCCTTCAATTCGTGTTTGTGAAGATCAAAGGTCTCCCGGTTGAGCCCGATGAGCAGGTCAAGCCTGTCGGCCGGTGCATGAACCGGCCGGTCACTGATGCGGATCTGAAAAAAACTGTGTCCGCCCCTGATCCTGGATTCAAAATCATTGATCGCCATAATATAAAAACCGGACTCCCGGCAGACCAGTGCAATGAGATTCCCCACACTCTGAATCCCCTGACCTGCTTCACCTCCGATCTTTATGGATAAATCAATAGGCATTTTGAAGATCTTCTAACGGCAGCCGGTCTATGCTGTCTTTCAACTGGTTGATCTCTATGGCCAGACTCAGGCATTGTTTGCCTTCCATGCATAATTCAACATCACCGGGTTCCAGAAATGTTTTCAATTCTTTTTGATTTCGTTTAAGGCTGACTTTCCAGCGATCTATTTCAACATCATAAACCGCATCCAGATCGATTCCGCACACTCCGATATCAGGATAAATCTCCCTGATCTTTTGACATATCTCTTTTGCATTCATAATACCCTCTTAAAAATAATAGGTTGACGACTTGGTATCACCAAATACCAAATTGCAAATTGCAAATATCCTGCCAAAATTGCATATGCTTTTTCGCAATCCCGGCTTTTTTTTGAAACGCCGCTCCTGAGAAACACATCAAAGGTTTCATCAGGGCATGGATACATCGAATTTTATGTATACGGCTGTCGAAAACAAAAAGGCAAAAAGGCCATATATGATCTAATGATCGCATATGACCATTTCCTGGAAGAAATACATTTAAAGCCAACCCGTCTTTGAGCGCAGCGCTAATTTCCCTTTCCGCTGATGACGAATCCGCTCGGCGTAAGACCGGTGGCGGACGGTGTCCCGGCGATATTGGAAAGATAGGAACCGCCAAGGGTTTCAATGTGGCTGTGGATATTGTCAAAATAATTGTAATGGATCTGTTCCTCGTCAATGACGGACTCGAAAAGCTTTACGCTGGTGCTGTCGCCGTTTTCCCGGCACACCAGAAGGAACTGGTTGTAAGACGCAATCGTATCATCCTCCAGTTCGGCATCAAAAGAGAAAATCGTCTCTATTTTCTGGCCTTTCTGAACCTTGCCGCCGGATTCCGTACTCGGTTCGCCGCCCAGTTCCTTGATGCGTTCGGCAAACATTTCAGCATGACGCATTTCATCAATGGCAATGAGCTTAACCTTCCCGGCCAATTCTCCATAATCCATGTCGTCTATGTTGTAATGCTGGTTCATGTATTGGGTGATGGCCAGCAATTCCATGGACCGGGCCTTGTTCAAAACATCGATCACCTTCTTTTTTTTTTGTTCTTTTGCTTTTTTATCCATTTTTCTTCTCCTTTTGCAAAGCTTGTTCATCTAACGGTTACACACCTGAATCACACCACAGAAAAAACCGGTATGGGAGAGAATAACAAATATCTTGCAAAAACCCCAGGGTTACGATAAAAATTTGTTACCCATGCATGCGATACGATTACCGTACATACGAAATTATCGTTCAAGGAGAATCCGGCCGTGATCAATAGATGCAGGCGAAAACCATTTCCGGGGGTATGGATCATAACAGGGATTTTAGTGGGGCTCTTATTTTCAGCCTGCGGGGACAAAGACCCTTTGCTGATCGGCTTTGTGGGCGGCACCTCCGGCCGTGTGGCCGATCTGGGCATTTCCGGCCGGGATGCAGTCCAACTGGCCGTCGACCAATGCAACCGGGCCGGCGGCATTCACGGCCGACAAGTTCAGCTTGTCATGAAAGACGATCAGCAGGACCCTGACATCGCCCGGCAGGCGGTTCAGGACATGATCCGCAAAGGCGTGGCCGCCGTCATCGGGCCCATGACCAGCGATATGGGCCTGGCCGTCCTTCCCCTTCTGGATGAGGCCGGCCTCCTTGCCGTAAGCCCCACAGGAACCTCCCAGTCGCTTTCCGGGCGGGACGATCATTTTTTCAGGGTCTGCTCAACAACCCGGGAATTTGCAGTCAAAAGCGCCGACTATCAAATCCGGTCCGGAAACATGCGGCGAATCAGCGCCATCTATGACAAAAGCAATCTCTCTTTTTGTAAAAACTGGCTGGAAAATTTTACGGAAACCTTTACCGCTCTGGGGGGAGAGGTCATCCATACCCTGGAATTCCAAGCCGGAGAGGAGCGTTCCTTTCTGGAACTCGGTCGTGATTTGTTAAGGATGAAACCCGATGGTATCCTCATCATCGCCAATTCCATGGATTCGGCCATGTTATGCCAGCAGATCCATAAACTTGATCCGGACATCGCCATCACCCTGGCGGACTGGGGAGCCACGGAACGGCTCCTGGAACTGGGCGGCAAGGCTGTCGAAGGCGTCACCGTGGTGCAGACCTTTAATCGCGACAATCCCAATCCCCGGTTTCAGGACTTTCGTAAAGAATATCTCGACCGGTTCCACCGGGAGCCGGGGTTTCCCGGTGTCTATGCCCATGATGCCGTTCAGGTGGTATTCACCGCCCTGAAAACCCGAAAAAAAAATCAGACGCTTAAGGATACGGTGCTTTCCCTTAAAAAATTCCAAGGCTTGCAGAACGATTTCAGCTTTGATGCGTTCGGCGATGTGGAGCGTTTAAACGCATCCATTAACATTGTCCAAAACCAAAAATTTATTGTCGTGGACTAATCCTATGAAATCACCCATGTCCATCCGCCTCTATCTGTCGCTCAAATTCGGCATTGTGGCCATATTGCCGGTTCTCATCATTGCAGTGGTCATCTGGCAGCTTCAAATCCCCCAGATGCGGACCCGGACCGAAATCCAGCAAAAGGGAATGGCCCGGGCCGTTGCCGGTCAGATATCGGCCCATCTCATGGGAGGGGAGCGCCAATTGTCGGCTTTGGCGGATTATCTGAAACAGCAGGACGATTTCCAACCGTCCCGGCTCGTTTCTCTGCTGGATTCACAATGCGGTGAGGGAAATCTGTTTGAGGCCATTTATATTACTGTTCCCCAGGGCAACGGCATCACCGCCATCGGCCTGTCCCACAGTTGCCGTTCCAAGCGGGAGGACCTGCTGGGATTGGATCTGTCAGGCCGGAGTTTTATTCATCAGGCCCGGGTCCCGGAAACTCCCCTCTGGTCGGAAACCTTTTTATCCACCACCACCAGCCGACTGGCCGTAGCCCTGGTTATTCCGCTGGCCCACGACCTGATCATCGGTGAAATCACCCTGGACAAACTCTCCGAATTGATCCGTCTTTTGCCGGTGGAAGAAGGGCTGACCGTTCTGGTGCTGGATGGGCAAAATCGTGTGGTGGCGGATTCGCATCAGATCCGCCTGGGCCAACATGTGAATGTAATTCCCCAAAAGGCGGCTAAAGGGGAGACCGGCTTTGCCGCAGGCGCCTTCGATCTGGAGGACAAGCTATTTTTAGGAACTGTGGCGGATATTCCGGGTCCGGGCTGGAAAGTCCTGGTGGCCCAGCCCATTGAAGATGCCTATAGACCGATACGCTTTGCTTTTATCACAAGTGCTCTGGTATTGACCCTGTCTCTGGCCCTGGCTTTGGCGGCAGCCGCCTTCCAGGCCGGCAACCTCTCCAAACTTCTCCGATTTTATACCCAGCAGGCCCAGGCCATTTCCCAGGGCAATTATAATTTACAATGGCCCCCCTCTAAAACCGCCGAACTCATGAATCTGGGGCAAAGCTTTGAGCGCATGGCCCAAGATATCAGCCGGCGTGAAAAGGCCCTGGTTGAAAGTGAAACCCGGATGCGGATTACCCTGGATTCCATTGGTGACGCCGTTATTACCACCGATGATCACGGCCGGATCACCCGGATGAATCCCATGGCTGAGAAATTAACGGGCCGGCCCTTGATTGAGGCTGCGGGCCTGCCCTTGCCCGAGGTGTTCCGGATCATCAACGCCCATACCCGGCAACCGGTTGCCAATCCGGTTACAAAAGTTCTGGCCGAGGGAAAAATCATCGGACTTGCCAACCATACCCTCCTCGTATCGAGAGACGGGCGCGAATACCAGATCGCCGACAGCGGAGCCCCCATTCGGGATACGGACGGGCGAATGGTCGGTGTGGTCCTGGTCTTCCGGGATGTCACCGAAACCTATACCAGGGAAGAAAAAATTCGGGAGAGTGAACGACTGCTGAAAAACATCACCGCCAATGTTCCGGGCGTGGTCTATCAAATGAAGGTTCAGGCCGGGTCCAAGCCCGCGCATACGGTGAATTATGTCAGCCCCAGGGCCTTGGAAATATTCGGCATTGAAGCCTGCCCGGAAACTTTTTACAATTCTTTTCTCCAATGCCTGCCTCCCCTTGACAAGGAAAATTTTCTCATATCCGTCAATGCTGCGGTTGACGGCTGCCGGCCCTGGCGCTATGAAGGCCGGTTCGTTAAACCCTCGGGAGAACGCCTTTGGTTCTCAGGCCATGCCGGTTTTCAAAAAACCGGGAAGGATGTAGTGTTCAACGGGGTCCTGATGGACATCACCGAACGCCGGCAGATGGAAGAAGACCTCCGCACAACCCGGTTCAGCTTTGAAAAGGCCTCCGTCGGTATCTACCGCATCGGATACGATGCCCGGATTTTGGAGGTAAACGAGTCGGCGGCCCGGATTCTGGGCTATACCCCGGAGGAGATGAAATCTCTGACCCTCTATGATATTGATCCCCTTCTCAAAACCAAGGACTGGCCCCTGCTGTGGGAAAAACTCTGCAATCACAAGGAGGACCGGTTTGAAACAATTCACCGTAGAAAGGACGGGGTTGAGATGCCGGTAGAAATCACATCCAATCTGCTGGAATACGACGGTCTAAAATTTTCGATTTCCTTTGCTCTGGACATTTCCCATCGGCGGCAAGCGGAAAAGGAAGCCAAACGGCTGCAGGAGGCCCTGTCCCAGTCCCAGAAAATGGAAGCTGTGGGCACCCTGGCCGGCGGGATCGCCCATGATTTCAACAATATCCTTTCGGCCATGATCGGTTTTTCAGAGCTGAGTCTGGCCCGGACGGAGGCAGGCTCCCCCGTCCATAACCATCTGCGGAAAATCCTCACAGCCGGTCTGCGCGCCAGGGACCTGGTCAGGCAAATCCTTATTTTCAGCCGCCAGGACAAACTCACGCTAAGGCCTTTAAAGGTCGGCCCCCTGGTTAAAGAAACCCTCAAGCTGCTGCGTTCCTCCATTCCCGCCACCATTGACATATCCCATGACATCCGGGATGATATGGACCCTGTCATGGCTGATCCGACCCAGGTCCATCAAATCGTCATGAATCTTTGCACCAATGCGGCCCATAGCATGGAAACCCATGGCGGCCGGTTAAACGTCACCCTGTCCAGAGTGGCCCTCTCCCTGCAGGACAGCCGGTTGCATCCGGGGCTTATGCCGGGTGATTATGCAAAACTCACTGTCCGGGATACCGGCAAGGGCATTCCCTCGGAACTCATAGGGAAGATATTTGATCCCTATTTCACCACCAAGGAAAAGGAAAAAGGAACAGGGCTGGGCCTGGCCGTTGTGGACGGCATCGTCCGATCTTATGGCGGGGCCGTTTACGTTTACAGCGAACTGAATATAGGGACCACATTCAATGTCTTTCTTCCCACGGTAAAGACGAAAATCATGGCGGAAAAAAATGAAACCCCTGAACTGCCTAAGGGAAACGAGCACATTTTGTTGGTCGATGATGAACCCGCCCTTCTCGACGTGGGGCAACAATTACTGGTGCAGCTTGGCTACCGGGTCTCAATCGCCGTGAACGGCGAAGCAGCCTTAGATCTGTTCCGCCGGGCGCCCCAGGCCATCGATCTGGTCCTAACCGATATGATCATGCCTAAAATGACCGGGGATAAACTGGCTGTGGAGTTGCTGAAGATCCGGCCGGATCTGCCCGTCGTTCTGAGCACGGGATACAGCATGGCCATCTCCAATGAAAGGGCTCTGGAAATAGGCGTCAAGGCCTTTATCTATAAACCCGTCGTCGAGGCTGAATTGGCTGGAACCGTCAGGGCCGTTCTGGATGAAACCCTTCTCTCATTATCGAAGAAATAATATCAATGAAATGAGGCATCTCTATGAAAGCTCATGCCCTAGTGATCGGACTTCTCCTCTCATGGTTGGTTTCACCGGAATCACTGGCCGGCTTTGGCCGGGGGGTCGGGGTCTCCGGAATGATGATCCTGGTGCCCCTTGCTGCGGCCATGGTGCTTGCCGTTCTTTGTACCGTCCTGATCCATAATCCCGGACCTGGTGAGCCTAAAACCGAATTTGCCGTTCTCTCAACATCCTATGGCAGGACAATTGCCGCAGCCATGGCCCTGACCGGCAGAATTCCCGTCTTTCTCCTTGCTTCCACGGCCATGCTGGTATCGGCAGGGTTTGCCTTTAATGAAATCTTTGTCCATTGGTTTCCCAATTTCCTCTTTGCATCCCTTTTGTTGCTGATGATCTGTGGTCTTCATCTTTTTCAGGAAAAAGCGGCTCTATGGGGCCAGGTCGTTTTTGTCGGCATTGCCGTCCTCGGGCTTTTTATCCTGATGGCCATGGGCTTGGACGGGAGCGGGGAAGCCGGCGCCAAGACGGCTCCGCCCCCGTCCCTTTCCTATTCTCTTTTCGGCATGATCTTTCTGCTTTTTCTCGGGTTTGATTTTTATCGACCCGGAAAACAGAAAATGACGGTTCTTTATCTTGTTCCGGGCCTGGCCTTTGTGTTGCTGGCCGGATGGGCGCTGTTGGCGGTTGAGCATGTGCCTTTGGTTCGGCTGGCAGAGTCTTCCCTCCCCCATATGCTGATTGCCCGGGCCGTTGGCGGAGATACAGGAGGATATATCATGGGTGCCGTGGTCATAAGCGGCGCCTTGAGCGGGGTGAACGGATTCCTTCTGGCCCTTCGAAAAACCCTTGAGGACCTTGCCGAAAATCGGTTCTTCCCCGAAATCGCCGGAAAGGGCCGGCCGGGAGCCATCGTTTCCTTTGCTCTTATTGAAACCATGATGATGACCGGGGTGGCCGGGGATGAGAGGATCGATACCATGGTGCGGGCTTCCCTCTTGCTCTGGATGATGTATGTGGGGTTCCGCAGTTTTGCCGCAGGATTTCAGGGCCAAAGCGTTAACCCGTATGGAAAACTTTATGCCGGCGCTGTGGCCGGGATGGTCTTCTTTCTGGCAGGTTCATTGATAATGGCCGACAGCCGGACGGGGTATATTCTATGGTTTCAGTCCTGCATCATTTTGGGTTTTTTAGCGTTTTCCTTTGCATGGGCCAAAGCCTGTGAAAGGTTCACAAATAAGCATATCAACAGGGAGGAATGAATGATGAAAAAATTATCCGTATTTTTGATTTTTGTTGTATTGACCCTTTCCGGCGTCGTTTTCAGCGATGAGGTCAAACTCATTGACAAAGACGAACTCAAAGCCATGCTGGGAAATCCGGATCTTGTCATATTGGATGTCAGAGCCGGTAAAGATTGGAGTTCCAGTGAATTCAAAATTAAAGACGCCGTCCGGATGACGGACGAAAACATGGAAGCAGTGATGCAGAAATTTTCAAAGGACAAGACTCTGGTCTTCTATTGCGCCTGACCCAATGAAGCCACCAGTGTCCGTGAGGCACAAAAATTCCTGGATAAAGGATATGAAAACGTATATGCATTAAAAGGCGGTTGGCGCGAATGGTTTCGCAGCAAATACCCACATGAGGAAAAATCATAGACCTTAAACAGAGTCGGAAAGAAGATAGGGAGACCCGGATGGACACCATCATCCAGCAGGTTGATATTGCACGGATCAAAAATAATATAAAAACCCTGACCCGGGACAGTATCATTGACGAAGATATTCTGGAAATTCATATCAACGGAGAAAAAACGTTTCAGATGGTGTTTTCCATGACCCATACCCAGGCCCTGGCCGCAGGATTTTTATTTACCCAGGGCGTTGTCCGGGAAAAAGCCGACATCCTGGATCTGGTTTTTGTTGAAGAGACAAAACAGTGCCGGGTCACACTAAGGGATTCAGCCTTGAAACGGCTGGATGAATTCAAAACCATGGGTTCCATCCGGGGGTCTTCCGGCGGGGCATTGCTGCAGAATCCGGGCCGGATATCCATACCGGACCGGAGCCGGGATTTCTCCATCACCTATGACCAGGTATCCGCATTGATCCAACTGCATTGGGAGCATTCGGAACTGTTTCACAAAACCGGTGCCGTCCACAGCGCAGGGCTGTGTGATCCGTTCCATATCCTTGCCTATTATGAAGACATCGGACGGCACAATGCCCTGGACAAACTGGCAGGAGATATCCTCTTAAAAGCAAGGGACACCCGGGACAAGGTCGCCACCTTGAGCTGCCGGATGTCCCTTGAAATCATCGGGAAAATCATCAAGACCGGCATTCCCATAGTGATTTCCAATGCGGCCCCCACCCTTTCCGCCGTCCGGATGGCAGAAAGGGCCGGTCTAACCCTCATCGGATTTGCCCGGGACAACCGCTTTAACATCTATACCCATGAAAAACGGATTGTTCCGGGCAAGGATTAATCTCAGGCAGACAAGGCCTTCTGGTCTTCCAACTGTTTTAATTCAAACCGCTTGACCTTGCCGGTGGCGGTTTTGGGCAGTTCATCCACAAAATAAACCCATCTCGGGAATTTATAATGGGCCAGTTCCTTTTTGACATAGTCCTTGATTTCTTTTTCGAGCGGGTCCGATGGTGAATATCCCCTGTTCAGGACGACATAGGCGCAGGGCTTGACCAGGTCTTCCTCGTCCCGGCCCGGCACGACGGCGCATTCCAGCACGGCCGGGTGTCCGATGAGGCAGGCCTCCACTTCAATGGGAGACACCCAGATCCCGCCCACCTTGAGCATGTCGTTGGACCGTCCCACATAATAGAAAAACCCTTCCTCATCCATAAAGAATTTATCATCCGTATTAAACCATTCGCCGATCATGGACTGTTTGGTTTTGGCATGTTTGTTCCAGTAGCAGGCCGCAATGCTGTCTCCCTTGATCCAGACGGTACCGATCTCGCCCCTGGGAACCTCATTCAATTTGTCATCCACGATTTTCGCCTCATAGCCCGGCACCAGTTTGCCTGTGCTGCCGGGCCGGATATCCTCCTGACGGTTGGAAATATAGATATGGACAATTTCCGTGGACCCGATGCCGTCCAGGATATCCAGGTTAAACCGTTTTTTCCACCGAAGGAAAATATCGGCGGGCAGTGCTTCTCC
>Ga0208968_1000705_pt1 | contig 20390 bp, 17 predicted proteins | sample RifOxyA3_FD_184031 | JGI IMG/M metagenome (GOLD analysis project Ga0208968, IMG submission 184031) | Groundwater microbial communities from Rifle, Colorado - Rifle Oxygen_injection A3 (SPAdes) | ecosystem: Environmental > Aquatic > Deep subsurface > Groundwater | place: Rifle, Colorado, United...
CCCCCACCGAGGAGTACGTAATCTTCCTCTGCCAGGTCCCCGCATCGCTCGGAGGGGCAGTAATTGGGGCGTTGATAGGGTTCGTAGCCGTACCCACCGACCGCACGGTCAACGGTGTCAACCTATTCCTGGTTGGTCTCGGCGTGGTCTGGCTCGGGTGCTATTGGATCGCGGGGAACGCCGACCTGGCACTCGGTGGCATCCTCGAGGGCACCGTATCCGTGCTCGCGGGAGGGTGGCTCGTCAAAGTCGCTTTTTCGATGTTCATAGGGGCACGAGCAGGTCGAACGTGAAGCTGCTTTGATAGCGATGGGCGTGAGGTTACGTGGTCTCGGTTGAATCGGGGACATCCACGGTGTCTGTACTTTCATCGGCATCGGCATCAATGCCCGAAGCTGTTTCGCCCTCGTCGACATTGCCGGCTTGCTCAGCTCTATTTACCGGCCGGTTGTCAACCTCTTCGGCGTCAACCATTTCGAGGGAGATGCCCTCTTCCTGCAACGCTTCACGGGCACCACGCTCCGTCGAGCGCAGGCTGCTCATCGCCGCCTCGAGGTCCTTGACTGCCGGCTCTTCATCATTGCCGAGCTGGGGGGCTTCCTTCTGCAGCTCTGAAATGCCCATCTGGTTGTCGAAGGATTCGAGGATCTCCTGCGAGTCTTCATTGAGCTCGTGGTACTCGCGCAACGACGGCAGTTGACTGAGATCGGAGATGTTGAAGAAGCTCAAGAATTCTCGGGTGGTGCCATATAACAGCGGCAACCCCGGCTCCTCCTTTTTGCCGACGATGCGAATGAGGCCGCGGTCGAGCAACAACCGAATGGTGCCGCCGCAGTCGACGCCACGGATGTGGTCGATCTCCGGTTTGGTGGCCGGTTGCCGGTAGGCGACAATCGCCATGGTCTCAAGGGCTGCGCGCGATAGTCGCACGGGCCGCTGTTCGCGCATGGCCTTGAGGGCATCGGCGAAGCGCGGATTGGTGCGGAAGGCGAATCCTTCGGCCACCGCGACCAGACAGAAACCGCGGCCGGTCTCGTTTTTCCAGTGCTCCTCGAGCTCGGCGATGGCATCGTCCAGCTCTGCGAAGTGGTCCTGTTTCTGTTCCTCGGGCACCTCCGTCCACAGGCGCTCGAAGATTATCTTCAGGTCCTTCTTACTCAACGGATCACCGGCGGCAAACAACATCGCCTCGATGGCTCCAACTATCTCAGCCCGCTCCATGACTCATCCTGCATATTGGGATTCATCCAACCCTGCGATCTGCTGCATTGCCGTCTCTACATCCTTGAATCTTGGTGACAGATACAATGCCCCCTCCAAGGATTGATAGATGCTCAACATCCGCATCTTGGTCATCTCAAGCATCGCCAGAAAGCTGACGACGATATCGATCCGCGTGTGCACCACCCCGAGCATCTCCTCGAAGCGAACCTGATCCTTGCCCGCAAGTTTCTGCACAAAGCTGCGCAATCTCTCTGCGATCGACACCTCTTCCATCATGACTTGGTGCAGCAGCTCCGGCCGTTTCTTTTGCAGGATCGTATCGAAGGCTTCGATCAGGGCGAAAACGCCCACCTCTCGCAGGGGCAGTGCACCCCGGTCGATGGGGATCTTCTCCGGTTCGCGACCGAAAGTATCACGGCCGAGCCATTCGAAACGGGCTATGGCCTCCGCGGCCTCTTTGTACTTCTGGTATTCGAGCAATCTCCGCACCAAATCAGCACGGGGGTCGGTTTCCTCGTCGTCCTCCAACTCTTCCGGTTGCGGCAACAGCATCTTCGACTTGATGTGCAGCAACTCGGCGGCCATGAACATGAACTCGGCTGCGACGTCGATGTTGAGATCTTTCATCCGATCCATGTACTCGAGGTACCGCTCACAGATGAACGACATCGGGATATCGAAGATGTCGATCTGGTGCCGTCGAATGAGGAAGAGCAACAAATCCAGGGGGCCTTCGAAGGCATCGAGATCGAGCTGATAGATGATCTCGTTGGATTCGGGGGCGGGCATATAGTCCTTGGGGACGACCACCTGTTCCCAAGCCCGGCGGCGGCGACGGCGTTCGGCTTCCACGACAGCAGCGATACGCGCAGCCTCTTCTTCCCCAGCCTCTCGCTCGAGAGCCTGTTCGGCTTCCAGGGCACGTTGGGCGACGAGCTGAGCGAAGGCCTTGGCCGCGACCTCTGCTTCATACATGCGCAACCGCGCACGTCGATTGGACTCGCGCTGCGCCCGACTCTCTTCCTGTTCCCGCCAACTGCGAAGCTGCTGAAATGCCCGCAGCGCCACATTGGCCTCGACCGCCATGCGTCGCAACATAGCGTGAAGGTCTTTTTGCCGTTCCCTGGCCCGAAGCTTCTCGACTTTGGCCACTTCCTCGGCCTTGCGCTTGGCTTCGGCTCTGGCTTCCTCTTCGGCCTTGCGCTTGGCTTCGGCTCTGGCTTCCTCTTCGGCCTGGCGTTCGCCTTCGGCTTTGGCTTCCTCTTCGGCCTTGCGCTTGGCCTCGGCTCTGGCTTCCTCTTCGGCCCTGCGTTTGGCTTCGGCTTCCTCTGCGGCCCTGCGTTTGGCTTCGGCTTCTTCTGCGGCCTTGCGTTTGGTTAGAGCTTCTTCTTCCGCCTTGCGTTTGGCTTCGGCTTCTTCTGCGGCCTTGCGTTTGGTTAGAGCTTCTTCTTCCGCCTTGCGTCTGGCTTCGGCTTCCTCTTCGGCCTTGCGTCTGGCTTCGGCTTCCTCTTCGGCCTTGCGTTTGGTTAGAGCTTGTTCTTCGGCCTTACGCTGGGCGGCCTGGGCTTCAGCCGTGCGTTTGGCCTCCTCTTCGGCCTGCTGCTCTGCTTTTTTCGCGGACCTCAGAAACCATGATCTCCGAGATCTTTCCCCTGCCGGTTTGCTTCTACCGCGGGCAGCCACCGGAGGCGGATCGTTTGGCAGTACCTCAAACTCCGCATCGACGATTGGCGGTCCACCCGGGATGCTCGCGGGGGGAAGGAGTTTGCCCTCAATGGCGCTGTTCATCTGGGCCGCAGGTTGCCGTTTGCGGCCGAAAAGCCGCAGCCAGAAACGCTGCACAGCCGTCTTGAAACGGCGCCAGAAGCCAAAAAGCGGCATCTACAGACCCATCACCTCGCGCACTCGATGCATGGTCAATTGCGCCTCCGCCCGCGCCTTGCGGTTACCCTCGACGATGATGTCGTCGAGGTCACCCGATGCGAGAATGTCGGCATGTTTGGCTCGAATGGGCTCGCGAAACCCTTCCAAACCAGCCAAAAGCTTCTTCTTACAGTCGACGCACCCTATCGCTGCTGTCCGACAACCCTCGGCAATCTCAGCCAGAGTCCCCTCCTCCTGGACAATCGCCTGATATGCATAAATAGTGCACTTCTCCGGGGTTCCGGGATCGCTGCGGCGAATCCGCGCAGGATCCGTCGGCGCCGGCATCACCTTCTTTTTCACCTCGTCGGGAGACTCCGTCAGATAGATGGCGTTGCCGTACGACTTGGACATCTTGCGATTGTCGAGGCCCGGCAGTCTCTTGACCTTCGTCACAAGTCCTTTGGGCTCGGGAAACACCTCGCCGTAATAGGAATTGAAACGCCGCACCACCTCCCGGGACAACTCGACGTGGGCAAGTTGGTCTTCGCCAACAGGCACGTGGGTTGCCAGATACATGGTGATGTCGGCGGTTTGCAACAGGGGATAATTGAGAAAACCAATGGTCGACAGATCCCGATCCGAGAGCTCCTGCCGCACTTCTTTGTAGGACGGCACCCGCTCGAGCCACGGAATCGGAGTAATCATGCCGAACAGGGTCGCAAGCTCACCGTGCTCTGGAAGGGCCGCCTGGGCGAAGAAGGTCGCCTTGTCCGGGTCGAGCCCCACGGCCATCCAAGTGGCGAACATATCCCGACGATACTCCGCGATGTGACTGGTATCGCGATACCCGGTGGTCAGGGCGTGCCAGTCTGCGGAGAAGAACCAGCAGGCATACTCACCACTGTTCTGCAGTCGTACCCAGTTCTCCAGAGCACCAAAATAGTGTCCTAGATGCAATGGCCCCGTGGGACGCATTCCCGACAGAACTCGGGGCAAATATTTGGGCATGAAAACCTCCAAAGACCGCTCAGCGCAGCTGAAATACCGTGAGCAGCGCCGTAATAATTGCGCTGTAGGGAATTGCAATGAGGCGGGCACCAAAAATGATCACCGCGAGCATCGCCCAAGAGCCATACTGATAGTTGAACCGCTCGAACTTCGTGGCGCTCTCGTAGGGCAACAGACCGACCAGAACCTTCTGACCGTCGAGAGGCCCAATGGGAATCAAGTTGAACACCGCGAGGGCAATGTTGATGCTGAGCATTCTGATCAGAAGGCCGACAAAGGCCGAATCGGTTGCCACCAGATCACCGTGCCAGAAGACTGCGAGTATCGCCGCAGAAACAACGGCCAAAACCAGATTGGACGCGGGACCTGCCGCTGCGGTCAGCAACATTCCCTTGCGCATCGAGATCTTGCGGGTGAAGCGGGTGGGGTTGACCGGTACGGGCTTTGCCCAACCAAAGAAGAAGCCACTGGCAGAGACGATGAGGATCACCGGCAACAATAGAGTGCCGATGGGATCAATATGGGCCAAGGGATTGAGGGTCAGGCGTCCCTCGGCCTGCGCCGTGGTGTCACCCAAAAGCCGCGCTGACCATGCGTGGGCAAACTCGTGCACCGACAAGGAGAGAATCATCGGCACCAAGACGAGGATGATCTCCATAATGATGTTGTCACCCGATCCCACGTCGATACTCCTTTTGGGGTCCAGCCAAGCGGTGCTTCTTACGGTGGTCACCCGCTACGGTCAACCAAGTGTTGCGATAATTCGTTATTCGCGACCCAGAGGATGGTGCTCATCCACCACCTTCTGGAGATCCTCCCGATCCACGTGGGTGTAGATCTCCGTGGTCGATATATCGGCATGGCCGAGCATCTCTTGCACCGCCCGTAGATCGGCACCCCCCTGAAGCAAATGGGTGGCAAAGGCATGGCGGAGCTTGTGCGGGGAGATGGATCGGGGAATGCCAGCCACGGTGGCATAGCGCCGGACAATCTTGAATAGACCCATGCGGGTAAGTGGTTTGGCGCGGTTGCCGATAAAGACAAAAACGCTCGGCCGGCCCTTGAGCAGATTCTTGCGACCATGACTGAGGTAGTGATCGATGGCGGCGATACTCTGTTTGCCCAAGGGCACCACCCTCTCCTTCGAGCCCTTGCCCTTGGGGCGAACCACCCCGAGGTTGAGATGCAAATCGTCGAGCCGCAGCCCCACCAGCTCACTGGCGCGCAGGCCGGACCCATAAAGAAGCTCGAGCATGGCACGGTCGCGCGCGCCACGTGGGCTTTTCGCGTCCGGTGCCTCCACCATGGCGAGCATCTGCCCCCGGGAAAGAACCACAGGCAGCGGGCGACGATGCTTGGGTCCCTTCAGGCCATCGACAGGATTCGCGTCGATTTTGCCCTCGCGCAAGAGAAAGACGAAGAACTGTCTTACGGCGCTCAGAGCACGGGCTTGACTCGCAGCGCACTGACCACGCTCGGCAAGGCTGCGCAGCCAGCGGGCGAGATGGACTGTGGCTACCTTTTTCGGCGAACCTACATTCTGACTGTCGAGGTGGCGAGCCAGCTCCTGCAAGTCGCGGGCGTAGGCCTCCACGGTATTCGCCGCCAAGTTGCGTTCCACCCGTAGGTGATCGAGAAACTGATCCAGCCAACGGTCCATGTTATTCACGCGGCTACTGGCTTAATCCGCTGAATCTCTCGCGCTTCGGGTGAGCGCATCGCCTGCCAAAGATCCCAGTTGCGCTGGCCGTTCAGCCAGACAGGATGGGTAGGTGGCCGATTCTTCGGTAGGGTCGTCATGGTCACTCCTTCGATCAGCCGTGGTAGTCCACGATCTCGACCTTCGCGTCATGGATCACCTTGTATATGACAATGATCGACCCCGGCCCAGGGGCGGAGCCCCTGAACTACGCGAACTACGCGATGCAATGTGGTGACAACGCACAGAGTGCGCTAACCTCTGGGGCGATGTGCGACATCCACCTGGTTTCTCGAACACTCGAGGATCTTCTCAATACCACCGATCCTGTGTCTTTTTATGATGCGATGGTCGTCGTCCGATACGCCAGTCGCCTTAGCGATCTCGACGATCAAGTCCTTGGTGAGTTGGTGGCCCTGCACGACGCGGACAACGCCACCCATGGCGCGCGAGCGGTGCTCGCCGAGTTCCTTTCATCCTGTGCTGCACGCATGGCCGCCGAGCAGCAATTGGGCCAACGCCCGATCACCCTTGCAGACAATGGGAAGTCAGTCCGCACCACCGTGGGCGCGGTTCTCGAGCTTAGCTTGACAGAGAACACCGCCGCCGGGTACCGCTGGGAAGTCAAAGGCCACCCGCAATCTTTCAGCGTCACACGAATCGGGCACACCGCCAGCGGGACGGACGGCAAACCCACCGCGTCCATATCCGCCGCCATGATTCGCCCGGGTCGGGCAACCCTGCGCCTCATCGAGCGGCGCCCCCCCGAAATAGAGGACAAATCCCAACCGCGATCCTTCTCCCTCACCCTGATCATTGGAGAGTGAGAAAGTTCAGAACGCAAACGTACCGCGCGTCCATACGGAGGAACCGCCGGCGGCGGCTTCGCCAAACTTGGTGTAGTCCTTGCCGAGTTGCAGGAAAGCGCCGAGGGAGAGACGAAAACCCTGGCCGAAGTCATATTGTACTTCGGGGTAGATGACTGCGGAGAGGCCCTCGTCGGTGTAGAAGGCTTTGTGGGTACGGACTCGCTTGTTCTGATCCTTGTTCCACTCTTCGAAATAGATGCCGCCGAGGTCCCAGATGGTGAACAGGCGCACCAACGCTTTCTTGTCGAGAAGGCTGACATCGACGCCGACCACCAGGTAGTCGCCCAGACGACGGCGTAACGTCTCCGTGGCGCACTTCTCGCCACTTCCCTCAAGAACGCAAGAGCCCGCGCTGCCCTCGACGCTGCCCTCGCGGACGGACCAGCCACCACCGTCGTTGTCGCCCGATAAGAAATCGCCAGCGCCGAATTCGTCGACCATACCGTGAACCCACATGACGTTCGCATAGACGTATCGACCAAAGCTGTAATCGAGACCGAGCACCCACTTGGCAAAGGGAGTCGAATCGACCACCAAAGGTCGGGCGCCACCGGCGACGCCGTCGTAGTCGTAATCATACTCCCCATCATAGGTGACACCGAGCAGCTCAATGTTGTCTTGCATGATGGTGAAGCGCCGTTCGCTGGGAATGTAGAGACCAACCTCGAGACGGTAGCCAATCGGCTCAAACACATCGGCGAGCCAACCGAACGGATTGACTTCGCCGGCGAGATTGAGACCCACGACTTGCATCTTCGGATAACGCAATGTGACCTCTGTCTCGAGAAAACCGAGAGTGCATTGCTCGGGGAACTCGGGATCGCAAACCGCCCGGTTGGTTTGGCTAACACGGTTCTGCACCGCAACAGGGAAGTCCGTCCGACCACGGTAATAACTGAGCGCGACATCTTGATTGGCCATGGTCCCAACGATTCGCAGCGCCCACTGTGCGTTCTCGGGAGTCGACTCGGGCAATACCGGAGTGATCTTCGTCACCACGGTCGGGTAATCATCACCCGGATTGCTGGTGCTCACCCTACGGCCGAGCTCACGCTCCGAGTGAAGGCGCCAGCGCAAGTCCTCCGAGAGAAAGGGCAACCGATCTACCGCCGTGAGCGCCAGAGGGCCCGTGGCGGGTAACAATGCTGGTTTGAATATCGGCACCGCGACGGCGCTCACACTCCAGATGTCGGTGATGGCATAGTCGACCCTGGCCATGAGGTTCGCTACCTGACGGCCAAAAAGCAGGACATTCTCGAGATCACTCGAGTTGAGGTTGTTGGTCGGATTGAATTGGTCACCCACACCCCATGCGACGGTCTGTTGCCCCAAACGCAGGTCGAGGCCGCTGACGAACAAGTCCGTGCCTTGCACGTAGAGCTCGTGGGCCTGCAGTCGGTACGGGGACACAATCTCGGGGGCACCGAGATGCGTCAGGTCGCTGAGGTTCTCAGCAAAACCCATCCAATCGAAGTCGAGATCCGCCACACCGTGGATGCTGTCACTGCCAGCGCGCAGTCGCAGGTTGAGACTGTTCTCATTGCGGGAAAATTGTTGAGGTAGCACCCGACGGTCGTAATGCGCACCCATCACCATCTCGGCCGTACGGTAGTGAACCTCCGTCAGCACGGATCCGCTCCACTGCAGCTCAATTCCCCCTTTGTCGTCTGTCGCCGCGCCTGTCTCCCAAGGTAGAGCCTCATGATCATCCATCCACAGATTGTCGCCCGCGGGAGCGTCCAGAACGGCCCATTTGTCCTCGGCTGCAGGCAACGGAGCTTGGGGAGTCTCGGGCACAACAACGTCGTTGCGCGATTGGGCCAACGCGGCGGCGGGCTCAAGGAGCGTCGTGGCGACCAGCCAAAAACGAGTTGCCACCCATGGGTATCGAGTATGCATCATGTTCCTCGGTTATTGGATATCCACGTGCGGTTGAAGCGACAAACCCGGATTCAATTGCCGCGTTGCAACGCCCGCACGGTAAAATAGGATTCGGGCACACCCGGGTCGGTTTTGGCTTTCACGAGCTTCATGGTGGTTTGCAGATCGCTGCGGGTGTGATCAATCATGACAACCTCGCGGGGCATGCAGAAGTCTCCTTGGCAAACCAGATCTCTTCGTGTCTCAGTTTTGACGCGCATGCCTTTGTCGTTGAAATAGCGAATCTCGAGGGGTTGGTGTCTCTCGGCGCTCATATCGATCTCGATGCGAGCATGGGCGAAGTCGACATCCGGACGACGACGGAGCTTGAGCGTCAATGAATCACCTTTGACGTCCACAGATTCCGCGGCAAACACCTCACCGAAAACCGCAAGTGATGTCTCGGCGTAATCGAATGCCGTACCCATGAATCCCTGTTCTTGCACGTGACTGGCGACTCGCCGAACCTTCTTGAATGCCGGCAGATAGATGTACATTTGTGTCGCCGAAAGGAAGAGGAGCTTGGTTCCCTTGAGGTCAGCGGGCGCGGTGAACTCGATGCGTCGTGCTGTCCCCTTCACGGTGGCCTGGAAATCGATCTGCCGCTCGGACTTGCCTGACTCGAGGGTTATCATCCTAAACATGGCGAACTGGTTGTTACTGCGTTTGAGCTCTGCATCGAGTGCTTTGAGCACGTCATCAGCACTCTGTGCGCAGGCCACACTCGCGAAGGAAATCAAAATGGCGACGCCAAACACAGACGCCGCAAATACACGAAACATGATCGTCACTCCCATTGCTCAATATGTCGGCAATCAATAGCGCACTCGGAAACTGAAACACCAGTCATCCCCGAATCACCATCAGCGATTAGCATTTGATGGTGTATTTGGGTCATCAGCGCCACCGTTACGGTTGTTCACTGGAACGACGTCGAGTCGGGTCGAGTCGTGCGGCCTCGCCTTCCACAGCAACCTTCGATGCCTCAGCAAGCGGTTCCCCAAGTCCTCGATACGACGTCCGGCGAGCCAAGACGGGTATGGCGAGGAAGGTGGCGAGTGCCGCGGCAATCATCGAGACCGCTGTCAGGCTACCCACGTTCTGCAGCGGCTTGGCTTCTCCCAATGCCAACACCGCAAATCCGGCGGTCACCATGATGGCGTTGGTCCAAATGGCTGGACCGGTCGTGGACGCTGCCGCGCGGGCAGCATCCGCACGGTTCCCATCGGCTGGTGCCCGCCAGGCGGACACCAGGTGAATGGCGTAGTCCACCCCGGAACCAAGCACAATGCATGCGAGCATCGAAGTACCGATATCGAGATGAACACCCACCAATCCCATGCCACCGTACACGACACACAGGGTCAGCACCGTTGGTGCAATCGCCAACAGACCGGTGACAAAGGAGCGAAACATCAAAGACATGATAAGCCACACCAACCCCAGCGCGGCCACGAGGCTATAGATTTGGTTCTTGGTGACACTCTCAGACAGGCCGCGATGCATCACCGGCAGGCCGTTGACCTGTGCGGTCAGAGTGCCCGCGGGCGTGACCGACGGGATCATCGCGGTGGGGCACTCGAGATCGAGCATCGCCTGAGTCAGGGCAGCCACCAGGCGCGAGCCCGCACCGCCCTCTGGAACGGGTATCCCCACCGCGGCGATCAGGTGTTCCGCCCTCTGCCGGGCCTTCTGCATCGCCCACATTGATTCCAACGGTCCCAGCAGGGCGAATCCGAGATCTGCGGCGTCGACCTTCGACAGCCCTACCTCTTCGAGGGCGGCCGCCAGACGCGGCTCCGCGACCGCTCGTCCCAACCGTGTCACGGCCTGCGCCACTGTTGCGGCAAGCTGGACGTCGTCGTCACCCAGGGGAACTGGGTTCTCCTGCGAGAGCAAAAATCGTGCAAGATGCTCCTCGATCACACGATTGTCGAGCTTTTCTGGCGACCATGGGATCTCCCGTCGTAGTTTCAATTCAAGCTCGGTCGACAGCGGCTCGGCGAAGGCACTGACCAGGGCCAATACGCGCCAGGCGACCACGTCGCGCAAACGGTTTTCCACTTCGGGAGTTCCAGAGAAAGCAACAACGAACTCGGTCACGAGGCTCTGTGCGACCACCTGTTCAATCTCCCCGAGGACCTTCTCGACAGCATCTGCGCGCGCAACGCCAAGTTTTACATGCAACACACCGCGGGAGCGGTCACGGGTCATCATCTGCCCCACAGAGGGGTCGTCGAGAAATGCCAACAGAGATCCCACTTGTTCCGCAGTATCGGGAATTCGCGCTTGGCCGTTCATGGCGTCGTTCGATTGCGCCAGAATGTCGCCAATGTGTATGACCGAAGACACGTGCTCGAGAAGAGAGAGCTGGTCCGCGAGGCGGCGAACCTCGCGCAACACGTGTGGCGCGCCCATGTCACCGGTCAGAAATATCTGCACGAATTGGCTGCCGCCAAAGTGCTCACTCAAGAAGCGTTCAGCTCGATCGGGTGGACTTCCTCGAGAAAAGAACGTCGACTGGTCAACACGCGTATCGACCCGGCCGACGAATCCGGCACCGATCAGCGCCACCAAGATCAAGGCTAACCCGACGCGGACGCGATGGTTGGCGGCAAAAACCGTCAGTCGAGCCAGAGGCTCACGCATCAGCCGTGAGCGTGCAGGAGCACGGCGCAGCCGCGTAAGGGCGATCACCGCTGGGACGAACGTAAGGGCCAAAAGCAAGCTCGCGATGATACCGATTGCAGAGAACAGGCCGAAGGTGCGCAAGGGCTCGATGTCCATGAGCATGAACGACGCAAGGCTGGCCGCTGTGGTTAGGCCGGCAGCGATGACCACGGGACCCGTCTCTTCCACCGCCCGGGACAAGGCTATTGACGGGTCGAGTTCTTTGGCGAGTGCGTAGTACCGGGCCAGCACGTGCACACCGTACGCACTGCCAATGGCAAAGAGCACCACGGGCATGGCGCTCAGGACGATGTTGAACTTCACACCTGCCGTCGCCATGATGCCGAGAGACACAAGAGTCCCAATTGCAGTAGAGAACAACACGACACCCGTGCCAATCAAATCGCGAAACACCAGCATCATAATGAAGACAATCACCAACACCGCCCACGGCGTCAGGCGGCGCAAGTCGTGGCTCGTGGTGTCATATATGTACGTGGAGACGAATGGTCCGCCACCCCAGTATTTCGGCAATGTAGGAAAACCTTCATTGACAGCCGCGCGGATTTGGTTCGCGACGAACCGCGGATCGGTGTTGTGCGCCAAGTAGCAATAGATGAGTACAGCATCGGCCTTGCCCGAGATGAGGTTGCCGACGATGGCGTCACGGGACATCACCTTGGTCCGCAGCGCTTCTTGTGCCGCAAGGTCCTCGGGGATCTGATCCACGAGCGGTGCAGTGACGATACCGCCAAACACCGGGTCGGGCGTGAAGTCGATGACATTGGTCAAGGATTGCACGTGGTTGAGCTCAGCCATTTGGTCGAGATCGCGCGTGACCTTCTGCAGGGTACGCAGGAAAGCGGGGTCAAATGGGTTGGCCACCTCAATGCCGACGAGGGCGAGATCCGTCGTGCCAAACTCTCGATTGATGGAGTCAAACAGAGCGACATCAGGGTTGTCGTGGGGCAAGAACGCCAACAGGTCGTCTTCGTGTTGCAAGCGGGTCGTCTGATAGAGGCTGACAGCGGCCACCACGAAGACCCCCACCACCACAATCCACGCCGTTGATTTCTGGGTTACCCAACAGGCTAACCAATTCACGCTGTACTCCTATGACTCGCTGGGTTCGGGGACCAATGGGTGTCCGATGGGCATGGGCGACATCTCGACACTCTGATGCCCGAGAGTGAAGCCGTCCAAGCGCAGCCAGAAACCCGGTGCGCGCTCGAGATCGGCGACGGCATGGTCATACTCGAAATCAACGCACTGCGTGTTGCCTTTGGGCACCGTCATCACCCCGTCTGCCGTCCAACTATTGGACAGCTCATCACCATCAGGTCCCACGAGCACGAACCGCGCCGGAACTATGGTGAGGTCAGCCTCCGCGGGGCTCGTGACCCTAAGCTCGAGAACAACCCTCTCGTTGGTAACCCGTGCATTGAGGAGCTCAACCCGAATGCCCTCTTTGGCAGTCGTGGGCCCTGCATGAATGCGCCCTCCCCCACAGGCACTCGTCACGAACAATGCAACAGAGAAGGCGATCTTGCAGCATGCGTCAATCATGGCTCTTCGGTTTGTCGGCACCATCGGTATCGGGCCTTGGATCGACTTCTTCAATGCGGGCGGAGATCGTCGTATCGGGAGCGCCCTCCTCGGAAAAACGAACCTCGGCCTTCACTTCGACCTTGAGACCCACCAACGCTTTGCGGATTTCGCCCGTGAGGTCGATGCTTTTGAGAAAACCTTTGATCTCATCGGAGACCGCGCGGAACAACTCCCGCCGTGTTTTGTCTGTCTGTTGCGCAAGATAGGCAAGCGCATCTTTGGGCAGGCGCATCTCAGAAAGCGCTCCGCGGATGCCCTCCTCTGTCATAAACAGTGCGGACATCCCGGTGACCAGCGCCTTGCGTAAGGAGTCACCGAGGACCTTTCCCTTGCCCTGTTCTTCTTGTCCCACCTCGTCTTCGTGATCGAGGTCCCCAAAATCGTCGTCGATCATCTGACAAGGCCTCCTTCGTTTCCTGGTCTGCAAGCCAGAGCGACTGACCCAATCGGCGCCAACCGTGCTTCGGCCGCGGGAAATACATCGAACTCGAGCTCGAGAGTGAAGCAATTGCTGCGCAGGCCTTGGGCATCGACGAGCTGGAGTCCGAGGCGCACCTGCGCACCGTCATCAACAGTGTTCTCGGCAAAGCGAAGTGTCATGTAGACCTCCGCCCGAGTCGCATCGAGCTCGACGCCACTTTGCCTAAACACCGTATCGAGATCCTGTTTCGTCGCTTCAGTCTCAGAGTTGAGGAAAAATTCCGCTTGGCCCCCTCCGAGGTCGCCGTTGGCATCCTTGCTCTCGACGCCAAAGAGTACCGTCCACGGATCACCAGGCATCTGCTTTTCGTCGGGCAGAACGTAGAAAGCGACCAACTTCGGTGCGTTGGTTTCGTCGCTGACCTCAAGGTCGCCACACCGCGTGGAGCTGCAGCCACTTGCCGCAAGATTCGCCGCCGCGAGCACCAAAATCAGAGGTCTAAGCATATCCAAGCTATACCACCAAATCTGTCCATTGGCAGGTTGAGCGGTGATTCTGTCGCACCTCGGTAACGTCACTCACCGCCAATATCAGCCTCGGTACCATCAAATGGCAGGGCAACCAAACGCCCACCCGCATCATTCTGGTCCTGAGCGAGGAGCTTCTCGCGAGGATTGACAAGAAAACCCAGCCCTGCAGATTCCTGCAGCATCGTGAAATCAGAGCTCGGGCTGTCGCCAAAGGCCACCAAAGGCGGCGCGGGCAGCCACTGACGGGTAATGGCACCCTTGGCGTAATACGCACTGTCTTTGACCTTTCCGGTGTACTTGCCGTCGACAACCTCGAGAACGCTGCCCAACGCCCGAGCCTCCGGTATGGAGTAACCCTTTGCCCCCTCAACAGCGAGGACATCGAGGGTTGCGGAAAGCAAATAGACCTCGATGCCGCGATCTTCCATGCGGGCGATAATGTCACGCATGCCGCAGCCACCTTTGTTGGCGAAGGTGCGCAGTTTCCATGGGCCAAAGGGGCCAGCACCCTTTTCATAGACCTGGCGCGCAACTTTCTGGGCGTCGGTTACCGTCATGCCGTTCATCATCGTGACGATGTTATAGAACATATCTTTTGCAGATGGTCGCAGCTCCTCTGGCACATCCGGACTCGTCCAGCGCTGCAACAAAAGAGCGGCGTTTTCTTTGACGCTGGCAGCATCAACGGCCGCCGCGTCCACCTCTGGCAGCGTCTTCAAATAGATCCGCAACTCGGTGTTGCCTTGTTCGGTGAGACCGTCACTCTCCGCCAGACCCGCAAGAAAGGGGTCCATGACATTGCCGTCCCACACCGTGCTGTCGAGGTCCATGACGGCCGTTGGGGTGATCCCAGCCTTTCTGATGGCGTCGAGATCGATTTCATCGACACCGGTGCAGGCGGCGGTCCCGGCCATCGTGTCAGGGTTGTAACTTGGAATCGTGGACAAGAGCACGCCGCCGAAGAGGCGATCATCCAAGATTCCCGGTTGCAGTTCTGCCATTCGCACCTGCATCCCCATCCAGCGAGCCTCGATGGCGATCTCTCGCAAACGCGAAGTCTCTAATCCCGTGAGGTCGACCGTCTCACCGGCGGCCAGCAACTCGAACACCGAGCCCTCCTGAGGTCCTTGATACAACCCATGCAGCGGTTCAATGGATTCATGGCGTTTGTTGAGCTCGATCACGGCGTGACCCGCGAGCGCGGCGAAGAATGCCGCGTCAGCGCTGTCGAGCACCCCATCCCCAGAGACGTCGAGCTCGACCAACTTTCGTTGTGATGATTGGGCTGGGTCGACACCGCGCAGGCGCTGCAGGCCTTCGCGCAACGGCACTGTCCGCACGCAACCGACCACAAACAACAACGCTGTGACAGACGTGGCCATCGCCATCGATTGGAGCTTCGATCCAGAACGTGAGGCGCGGGTCGGTTTGGGGCTCACGGTGCTACCCTTCCGGGGCACGCAGCCCCTCTCAATGATTGATGATGCGAAGCGAGTTGCGTTGGCGCTCTTCCTTCTCCATTTTGGCACACGCGACATCTGCGCGTTCGTGTAGCGCATTTGCGATTGCCGTGAAAGCCTCCGCGCTGGCACTTTGTGGGGCACCTATCAGTACCGGCTCACCCTTATCCCCACCGGTTCGGACGGCAGTCTCGATGGGCACACGACCAAGAAAGGGCACCCCGAGGTCCTCGGCCGCCCGCTCGCCACCCCCGTGGGAGAAGATCTCGTGACGATCGCTACACGACGGACAAATGAAGTAGCTCATGTTTTCGACCAGTCCGAGGGTCTGAACGCGCACTTTGTCGAACATGGCCTTGGCGCGCATGACGTCGGCCAACGCCACCGTCTGCGGAGTGGTGACCAACACCGCACCCGTGACCTTGAGCTTCTGCGCCAGCGTCAATTGAATGTCTCCAGTTCCCGGGGGCAGATCAAACACCAGGTAATCGAGATCGCCCCACTCGACCTGATCGATAAGCTGGGTCACAGCGTTCGCGAGCATCGGTCCCCGCCAGATCATGGCCTGTCCACTGTCGACGAGATACCCCATCGACATGGCCTTGATGCCGTACTTCTCTACCGGAAGCAGCTTGTCCTCGCCACTCGTCTGCACCTCAGCATCACCAAGCATGGTCGGGATCGACGGACCGTAGACATCGGCGTCGAGCAATCCCGTCTTGTGGCCAGACTTAGCCAACGCCAAAGCAACGTTCGTGGCCACTGTCGATTTGCCAACACCACCCTTGCCGCTTGCCACCAAGATGATTCGATTGAGCCCCATCGCATTCCTCCTGATGGGCGTAATTAAGGGACGGCAAGGCCATGGGTCAATGGCTGTGATGGTCTAAGCTGAGGTTCAACACGTTTGCACCTGCACGAATTTTGGCGGATTGCGGAGGTGTGGATCGACTACAGGCAATCGGCAAATACCTGGCCGGTGGTGCAGGTACCCGGCGAAAAGAAGACACCCGCGGCCAGATTCGTATGGGGAACCAGATCCGTGCTGTTGTCGCCTTCAACTCGTCGGGTATAGGACTGGTCGACGTTGCCACCGGTGTAGTGTGCCGTGTCGATGGTCAGAACGGCACAACGGAGCTCTACATCACCGCTGCTGTTGCTGATGGTCAGAGAACCGGTGGAGGCTTTGACCACAATGGCGCCACCAAAGGTTCCAACCGGTGCGCCACCGCCAAAGACAACCAAGCCTGTCTTGTCGGCCACCACGTGCGCCAAGGGATCGGCACCAGAGACGAATCGGTGCCGGACGGTGCCGTTAACGACAATGTCGCAGCCCGCCAGGTCGATATTCGAGCCGCTCACATTGACGAGTTCGACAAACTCATCGTCGGCGGAATCCCGCGATCCGTCGCCGTTGGCGTCGCCATCGTCGCCGGGACTGGGGTCGGAGAGCACTTCGTTGACAACCATGTCACCTGGTGTGGGAGCAATGGCCAGATCCTCACAGGCGTCCCCTACGCCGTCGCCGTCGGTGTCTAGTTGATCAGTGTTTTGGACGGTCGGACAGTTGTCGGGGCGGCTACCCACGTAGATGCACCCTTCGGTACCATCTTGTTCACCAGGATCACAAACGCTGTCATTGTCATCGTCGGGGTCGCAGACGTCGCCACGGCCATCGTCGTCGGCATCATTCTGCCCAGAGTTTGGCACCAGCGGACAGTTGTCGCCATCGCCGCCTGGGGTCACGCACACTCCTTCGACCGTCTCACCCGGGTCGCAGACAGAATCATTGTCATCATCGGGATCGCAAGCATCGCCGGCACCGTCCTCATCGGTATCGAGCTGGTCGACGTTGTGGTCCGCTGGGCAATTGTCACCGAGCACGCCGCACTGGCCTGGAACTGGCACACAAATTTCAGGGTTGCAGCTGCTGTCGCCATCCTTGTCTGGGTCACAGAGGTCGCCCAGTCCATCGAGATCGCTATCGACTTGGTCATCATTGACAATGGCCGGACAATTATCGGCAAGCTCACTACATTCGCTGGCGATGGCTGCAAACACACCAGGGTCACAGACGTTGTCACCATCATCGTTGGGATCCGAGCTGTTGGGATCCCCGTCGTTGTCAACATCGCCATTGGGGCCGTCGTTATTGTCGCGATCAGCCTCATCGTTGATGCCATCGCCGTCGCCGTCCCCAATGGAGCTCTCCAATGCGTCAATAACGCCGTCGCAATCACTGTCGGGCGGCGTGGTTGGATCAATGACTTCGGTGAGGTCGTCGTCACCGTCGCCGTCCGTGTCTCGCCGAGTGGCGCTGGTGCCAAGCAACATCTCCTGGATGTTGGTGAGACCATCATCGTCATCGTCGTCGAGGTTTGCCTCGGGCGGCCCATAGTCAATGGCGGCCCGCGGCGCCACGCGGAAACGGCCCCATGAGTAGGTGACTTGACCGGTGAGGTAGCCAAACACTTGGCCCTCTTCTGGCGTCTGGGCTGCGAAACGAGTGTCGACGATGAGCGACACCAGGGTCGTGGGTGCCGAGAGCTCGAGCACAGCGAAATCATCGAGCTCCGGGTCGACCCCTGGTCGGCTTTCGACATTGACGTCAGTCACCACAACAGCCGCAAGCTGCACCAGGACACCTTCGTAGGGCTCAGCATAGATGGGGTTTACCAAATCTTGCGTCAACCGGGGCGCTGGGGTCACGACCTCCACGGGTTCGCCACCGCAGTCGCCGCCACCAGCGATTTCGACCTTGCCAACTTGGATCACGGATGCCCCCGCGTTTTCGCTGTAGAAGCCCACCACATTGATGCGGTCGCCGACAAAAACCGATGGCGTCGCACCGATCACGAGCATCTCGATCCCTTGGTATCGCACGTCGTTCGGGGGGAACGTGGCCTGGGCAAAAAACGTTGGTGTCCCCCAGCGATCAGTTTTTACCGCCGACGTCACCGTCACACACTGGACCCTGACGCGCACACGGCTCTCACCATCGAGAATGGTGATGTGTTCCGGATGGTTTGGGTCTTGAATTGCGGCAATGCTGGTCGTCACCGCAGCGGGACAGACCTCAAGTGCGGCGTTGGCCCAACAATCGGAGTCGTCACAATCCTTAGCACCATCATGATCGTTGTCGAGGACGTCGGAGCAGCGTGCGTCCGTGTTCTCCGGCAATATGTCGCAAATGGTAACATCGGGATCGAGCAGACAATCGTTGTCCGCGCAGTCGAGGAAACTGTCACCATCGTTGTCGATCAGGTCAGAACAACGCACATTGCCCTCTTCGACACACGGTTCGGCACCCCAACAATCCACGTCCGCGCAGTCGATCCACGGGTCATTGTCGTTGTCTATCTCGTCGTCACAAATCTCGTCACCGACATTGCAGCCGGCACCGGTGACGCTGAGGCACTCGATATCGCGGCAGTCGACAGCCTCATCGCCGTCGTCGTCAATGCTATTGGTGCAGAACTCCAGAGTGTTCTCACCCACGGCGCATTCGGGAATACACTCCTGGCAGCCCTCGTCGTCACAGTCTGTGTGACGGTCATTGTCGTTGTCGATGCCGTCGACACACTGCGCCCTGGTCTTCTCCGCGCCTGGGCACACAGTCACATTGCAGCCAAAACGGCAGCCGAAGTCCAAACAGTCGATGTATCCATTGCCGTCATTGTCAACGTTGTCGGAACATTCGACATCATTCCCTTCCCCACAGACGTCGAGTCGCGAGCAGTCGAAGTCGACGCAATCGACATGGGTGTCGCCGTCGTTGTCGATGCCATCGGCACAACGCAAAGCGGTGTTCTCGGTGCAATCGGCGACATCCTGACAGTTGGGATCCTCACAGTCGATCCAGGGGTCGTTGTCGTTGTCTTCCCCGTCGCTGCAAGCCTCCAAAGTCGCCTCCACACCGGTATCGCAACCGATGAGCTTCTCCTCAAGGCGGTAACAGTCGGAATCGCGACAATCGGCGACGCCATCCCCGTCGTTGTCAATGCCATCGGTACAAAGACAGCGGGTGTCTTCACCCAACGACGAGCCACCACAAGCAGGCACACAGTCCTGACAACCGCGGTCGTCACAATCCATGTATCTGTCGCCATCATTATCAATGTTGTCGCCGCAGGCGCTGGAGGAGTTTTCTTGCACGCCACAAACCGTGACGAGACAACCATACTTGCAACCAAAGTCTTCGCAGTCGGCGAAGTTGTCGCCGTCGTTGTCCATACCGTCCGAGCAGAACTCATCGGTACGCTCCAGACACCCGAGATCCTCGCAACCGCAATCGGCGCAATCCACCCATCCATCGTTGTCATTGTCCTGCCCATCGTGACAGAGAAACCAAGTGTCTTCGCTACCACGGCAAACAGTCACCTCGAAGGTTTGCACACACTCCGTATCATGGCAGTCAACGTAGCCATCCCCGTCGTCGTCGACGCCGTTCTGGCACACTTCTTGAGTGTTCTCCGTCTTGGTGGGACGAAACCCTGGAGGTGGCGGTTCACCGGTGTCACAAGCAGCGAGGAGAGCAACAAGCGACAAAAGGCAGGTAGATCGATGATGCGACATGGGGACGTCTCTTCCCCCCTTCGTCGGGCCAGTGTCAAGCGCGATCCTAGGGAATATTCGAGACGGCCCACGCACCATCGTCCGCACCCGCATGTGATATGTGGGGCACGGCGCTTCGCTTCAGGCGACAGGGCCCAGAGGCCGTGGATCAGGCACGTTTGGCCTTGGCAGGCTTCATCGCCTCTTTCTGCATACACTTTCGTCCAATCTGGGCGCCCACGAGATTCATGGATCGACGCCTTTGGCTGCTCTTGACCATTTTGTCCCGAGCGAACTCAGTTCCGCCAGCAATCGCTGCGGCCTGGGCGGCCTTGGCCGGGTTGTTCTGGGTCATCAACATCTGTGCAAAGGCGGCCGGGTTGAAAGCAAGTCCTATATTCATGGCAATCCTCCATCTATTTTCATTATCGGCACGACTCGATTGTTGTTGCGTGCCGTAATGCCTTCTTATCCGGAAAGCGCACAAACAGTCAGCCGGTACTGATATGGTGTTCAGTATAGGGAGGCTGCAATGCGTTACATGCGACTCAAATTGGACGA
>Ga0208968_1000714_pt1 | contig 20188 bp, 14 predicted proteins | sample RifOxyA3_FD_184031 | JGI IMG/M metagenome (GOLD analysis project Ga0208968, IMG submission 184031) | Groundwater microbial communities from Rifle, Colorado - Rifle Oxygen_injection A3 (SPAdes) | ecosystem: Environmental > Aquatic > Deep subsurface > Groundwater | place: Rifle, Colorado, United...
CGGCCGCCGCGGCACGAATTGGAGCGGTGGCTCGGCACCGCTCCGATTCGTGCCGCAACGTCGAGGGGTTGCAAGGGGAGTCAACGACGCCCCTTGCTCGGGGGTCTGGGGGTGGAAAACCCCCAGCATCGCTTCCTTCGCCATCGAGTCAGCACTCCATCGGCCTGCCTCAGAACACGCGCGACCCGGACGCCAAGCCGAGGTAGCTCCCGCTCCGGGCGGGGAGGTACGCACCCTTGCGGGCCTCGTCGAGTTCCGGGATGGTGGCGACGTGGCCGTCGAGGTACTCGCCGAGCCGGTCGGCGAGTTCGCGGTAGCGCGCCGCCTGGCCGGCGAACCGGATCTGGAGCACTTCCAGGCCGAACGGCTTGCAGCGCGCCAGCCAGAGCGTGCGGAACGAGCGCGCGAGTTGCTCAATGAGCCCGACGAGCGCCGGCACATCGTTGCGTACCGCGGCCAGCGCCGCCTTGTCCCCGGCCGCGTAGGCATCGAACAGCCGCGCCGCCAGGCCCGTCTTGGCGGCCATGACACTGGCCACGAGCCAGGCGTGGTTGAGGTCGCCCGCGATCGTGTCGGTCCGGTGCGGTTCGAGGGCGCGCACGACCTCGCGGCAGTGCGCCTCGGCATCGCGCAGGACCTGTGTCCCGGCCTTGGCCGCGTGGCGCAGGTAGATGGCCAGCATCGGGTCGTCCCAGAGCACGCAACCGGGCTGGAGCCGGTCGTTCAGGCGCGACGCAGCCCGGTGCACGGCCAGGTCCGAACCGCAGACAGCGCGGAACCGCCGCGCCAGCACCTCCTCGTTCACGGACCCGTCACCAAAGCATCGCTCGGCCACGTAGGCGAGCCCCGCAAAGGCTGAGTCGATCTCCCAGTAGCCGCCGTCGTCCGACCACAGCGTGAAGAGCATCTCCTTGAGTCCGACCTCGCGGCAGGCCTCGATGCAGGCGCCGCCGCAGCGTTCCGTGCGCCGCCAGTCGTGCCACGGCGTGGGCCAACTCCAGACGCCGGATGCCATCACCGGCTCAGAGCCGAGGTCGCGGTGCTGCTGAACGCGGTCCTTGTAGTGTGCCGGGCTGTCGTTGTAGTAGTCCCAGTAGACCAGGTCCAGGTCCTTGGGCAGTGCGTTGCGCACCTCGTCGGGAATACGGTTCGCTTTGTCGTAGTGCACGCCCGACGTTCCGGCCAGGCGGAACAGCACGTCGGACCAGATCATGGGTCGCACTCCGTGCCGGGCGCAGATTTCCGCGACACGGCGCAGGTGCTCGGTGTAGATGTCGAGTCCGCGCCGGTAGCCGTTACGGTCTAGGTACTTGCCGCGGCCGAGGTCGTAGGTCTCGTCCATGCCGAGGTGGAATCGGCGGCTGCGGAACGCGGTGGCCCAGAACGCGACCATTTTCTCGACCAATTCGTACGTTTTCGGCTCGCCGACCAGGAGCGTGTGTTCCGTGTCGCGGATCCCGGCGTTCGGCGACCACTTCAGCGCCTGCTCGAGATGCCCGAGCGCCTGGATGCTTCCGACCATCTCGATGCCGAGCGCGGCGGCGTAGTCGTCGAGCGCGCGCATTTCCTCGACCGTGTAGGCGCCGCGCATGTACCCGAAGCATGGCTCGCCCGGCAACGTGTACCCGGCCTCGGTGTAGACCATGGCCATGTCATACCCGAGCAGGTTCAGACGCCGCAACCACTTGCGGAAGTGTTCCGGCGTGACCATGGCGTTGTGGCCGCAGTCGAGCACGATTCCGAGGGTCGAGAACGCCGGCGTGTCGGTCACCGTGGCGCCGTCCGCCACGAGCCCGGCCAGCAGCGAACTGAGCGCGCGGCCGGCTTGCGACAGGCGGCCGTACCGCACCGTGGCCGTCCCGCCGCGTCGTTCGATGGCGAACCCCGCCAGTCCCGGCTCGTGCCGGAACGCGACGGTGATGCGGACTCCGCAGGGGGCTGCGGCGTCCGCGGCCCCGGGGGATGCGGACTCCGCAATCGGGTACTCCTCGGCGAGAGTGCGCAGCAGCGCGTGCAGGTCGGGCGGCGTTTCCGCCGCGTGCCAGGTCAGACTTACATCAACGTTTGCGGGCATCGCATGGCTCCTTGTTCAGTTCAGGATAATGTCACCGAAGCGGGGGATCCGTGGCTCGGACCGTCTCGGGCCGAGGCAGGGTGCTCGGGCCGGTCCCCAGCCGAGGTCCTCGGGCCGGGACGGCCCCGAGCACTCCGCTGCGGTCCCGGAGGTCCCGCGCCACTGTTCTTTTCGGTGTTCAATCGAGGTCATACAGCGCGGTCCCGGGTGTCGCCAGGGTGTCGTCGATCACGTTCACATTCCGGCCCACGACGCGGCCGGAAAAAAGTTCGGTTACGGCCGCGCAGGTGCGCGGCAGGGCGATGCGCCGGTCGCCGCCGGTCGCCGTGTGCAGCGCCACATAGCGGTGGCTGGCGTACAGCGGCTCATCCGTGTCGCTGTAGATGTGTACTCCCGCCTGGCGCGCGACGTTGCGGAGTTCGCACGGCGTCAGTTTGGGGTCAACCGACACGACCGACGTCCACGCGCCCATCGCGCAGGTCGTGATGCCCGGCTGGTCGACGCTCACTCCGGTGAGCCGCTGCATGCCTGCCTCGTCGTACGTGCCGTCGCAGACGACGCCGGGCCGGTAGAGCCACAGCACGGTACGGTTGTCGCGCAGCACCTTTTCCTCGAGCAGACGCCGACGCGCCGCGTCCATGACGAACAGGTACGGGAAGATCACGAGTCGAAACGGCGCCAGGTCCAGGTCCGGGAGGTCGCCCCAGGAAAACGCGCGGTGCGGCGCGCCCGTGTGGTGCAGGGCGTGCGCCAGGCCGCTGTTGAACGCATCGATGCGGCGGTCGTTCTGGTCGAGGTACAAGGCGCTGTCCGGATCGACGATGAGCGCGATCTGGGCTGCCGACGCGTGCTTCTGCGTCTGCGCGGTGTTCCAGATCTGCTTCATCTGCGCCAGGGCGGCGCGGGCGCTGGCGGTCTCGTAGAATCCGCCCCACATGTCGAACCACCAGAATGACACATCCTCGGTCAGGCAGAAGCTGAACTCGCGCTGCAGTCCGGCGACGGTTTCCACCTCGTTGTGCCAGCAATCAAAAGCGGCTTTGTACCAGGGCGCGGGGCGCTTCGACGTGTGCGTGCGCATATCCAGTTCCTGGATGAACGCCTTGCCGCGCTGCTTGAGCGTGCCGACCGGGACCAGGAACGGGCTCGTGCCGCCCATCTGCCGGTGCCGGTAGCTGCCGGGCGCGACGGAGAAATCGATGTCGGGCGACGCGAAGACGCGCTCGTAGTCCAGATGCCCTTCGGACACCAACCGGTGCGGCCCGTACTCCAGGGTGTAGCCGTAGAACAGGCCGAGTTCGGCTCGGCGCGCAATGATCTCGCGGGCGGCGTGGGCAAAGTAGAGAATCGTGTCGCCGATCTGCCAGTGGCAGAAGCGCCAGTACGCCAGCGCTGCTGCGTCGACCTGCGGGTCCCGCAATAGGTCGTGACTGATGTGCTCGCGGATCGACGCGGACGGGATGTCGACCGGGTCTGGCATGCCCTGGTCCTGCGCCCACGTGCGGAACGCGGCGCGCCGACTGCGGCTCTCGTCGCCGAACGAGCGCTCCTGCCACTCGCAGGTGCCGCCGCAGGACAGCATGTAGGCGCGGATGGAGTCGGCATAGTTCGCCTCGGTGTGGCGCAGGAACGCCTGCAGGTAGTTGCGCGTCGCTTCGCGCCACTGCGGCAGCGACGCGATCTTTCCGAGCCGGTAGAAGGTATCGTCCGCACCGCACCGGCGCTCGAACCACGGCGGCGAGTTAAGGTCGATCATGCAGATGATCTGCACGCGCGGGTTGGCGGCGCGCAGTTCCTGGATCTGCCGGTCCAGCGGCTCGAAGTCGTAGTGGTCCAGCCCCAGCCAGGTCGGCTCGTAGACGCTGTACGGCATGCCCAGGCTGTTCAGGGTGTTCGACGGGTAGATGCACACCCAGTCGACCCCGAATCCGGCAAACGCCTTGACGGTCTCCAGTTCAGGGTTGAAGGAGCGGTAGGCGAATACGTTCTCGTTGAGCATCTGAAGTCTCCGTTGTATCTCTGCGTCACGCGCCGGCGCTTGTAGTGGTGTCGCAAGCCCGGCGGCCGACCGCCGGGCAAGACGCCATTCCCGAGCCACGTCGCGTATGCTCTTGGCGCGCCACTACCGTTCTGCGCACTGCGAGCACACTACAAGCGGGTGCCCCCCGACGCATCAGGCGCCTTCTCATCGTCTCTGGCGAGTCTGCCCACATGGTTGTTTCTTGCTTCGTTTGCCGACTCGGCCTCATGACTACACCAGCGCGACAAACCGCATGCTGCGCGGCGACAGCGTGATCTCGGGGCCGCCAGCCGGCACGAGCCCATCCTGCCTCGCGACGGTCACGGTCTGCACCTGGCGCGTGTAGTTGATCAGGACCAGTCCCTTTTCGCCCGCTGGCGACTGCCAGGCGGTGTGCAACACGGCAGGGCGCGTCACGGCGAATGGCACGATGGTCTCCGGGGGCGTGAAGATGTTGCGGTCGATGCAACTCACCTCGACCTGATTGCAGCGCAGGTCCCCGGGCGGGAGCATCTCGCCCCAGAGCAGCCACTCGCGGTGTGCGTGGTAGAACCGGCACACGTCGAGGAAGAACGCTATGTCGGCCGTGAACTCCGGCTCGGTCAGGTGCCGCATCGTCAGGTTCGTGGCCATCGGCTGACAGCCGTAGGCCACGGTCCGCGCCACGGCCAGGGCGAACTGGTCCGGGCAGAGCGCGTGCCAGTTCTTTTCCTTGGCCGGGTCGGTGCGCTTATCCTGCGGCCAGGCGTCGTCGTACGGCGTGATCCCGTCAATGTGCGTGTAGATGCCGAACACGACCGAGTGGCCGTGATACACCGCCTGGAACAGCGGCACCACCCGCCCGCCGCGCTCCGAACTGGTGGCCAACGTGATGCAGCCGTCGAGCAGGTCCTGGTAGACCTCGGCAACACTCTCGCTGCTGAGCTTCAGGTTGGGATGGCGTGCCCGGATGTTGGCGAAGATCTCTCGGAAACCCTGTACGCCGTGCGGACCGCCGCCTGGCGTGTGACCGTGCTCGGTGCTGTAACACGGACTCATGCCGCCGACGATGGCGACCATGTCCATGTAGAGCCCATCGAGCCCGAGGGCCGCGGCATTGTCCGCGGTCTTCATGGTGCGGCGGTGCCAGATTTCCGACGCACCGCACATGTACATCAGACGCTTGTTCATCCACGTGTTGAAGACCGTGCCCTGGTACTCGCCGTTCTCCAGCAGCACGGTGCCCTGTCGGCCCTCGGTCGGCCAGTCCGGCTCGTCCTGTTCCCAGCATACGCCATTGGTGTAGACCTGCACGGCGACGTTGTGGCGCTGCAGGTCCTGGACCGCGGCCCGGAACCGGTCCTCGCCTTCGCGGGGCGGGAAGTAGTCCGGGTAGCCGGTGTCGTAGGGCTTCTTGTGCCACCAGTACCAGTCCAGGGCGACCGGCAGTGCGAGGCGGCGCGCCACCTCCTTGGTCGCCGGAACGACGTTGTCGATCCGGCCGCGGTTCCACAGCCAGCACGCCAGTTCGGCAATGTACGTGCCGCGGCGCTCGGCGGGGCCGCGCGACGCCCACTTCTGCTGCAGCGCCCATGACCGGTAGATGCGCGCCGCCTCGTACCAGCCGCCTGTGAAGGCCGCCAGCGAAACGCGATAGCCCGGAAACTCCTGCACACCGCTCTGCGGCTGCGGCAGAATGTGTTCGATGCTCAACCGTGCCGTGCCGTCCCCGACCCGCAGCAGCACCGATTTTGTCCAGCCCTCGGCATCGCGCGAGTCCAGGTACAGGCCGGCGCCGTCCGCGAGCCAGGCCATGAACTGCATGTGCGCGCGCCGGCGAATGCAGCCCGGCATGCCCTTGGCCGTAACGTGTTCGGCCCCGGGGTTATCAAAGACCCTGCCTATGTCCTCCGGCACCACCCATTGCACGGCCTTGCCGTAGGGGATGCGCACGTCGGGGAAGTTCAGTGCCGTAGGCTTGAGCCCCTCGGGCAGCTCGACGCGCACGAGCCGGCCCTGGAGCAGTCCGCTCTCCAGTTGCCAGACCAACTCAACGTTTGCCTCGACCTCGCGCCCGTCCTCGTAGCGCAGGCGGTCGAACGTCACCTGCAGGCTGTCCGGCCCGACGGGGACAATGTCCCGAACCGAACAGGGCCAGAGCTGCTCCTGGGTCTGATCGCTGCGGCGCGTCTGCAGCGACCAGCCATAGCACGGCGCCGCGAACGTCCGGCCGCAGTCCTTGCCGGTGATCTCGAGCAACTCGCCGTGTGCCGAGAAGCGCGCGCTGTGTCCTGCCGCGTCGCGCAGGACAATGGGGTCGGTCTTGGTATCCATGCCGTCACGTCGATCCTTGCGTTGCATCGTTGGACTCCTGTGATCCCTCGTTCCTTCCGGCGCGCGGTGGCTCGGGGCGTCTCGCCCCGAAGCGCGGTGCTCGGGCCGGTCCCCGGCTGAGCGACTCGGGCCGAGACGGCCCCGAGCACTCTGCTGCGGTCCCGGAGGTCCCGCGCCACTGCGGCCTCACGCTACGCGCCCGGCCTGCTGTCGCAGCCGCGCGATGGTGACCGCGACCGGCGATGGTTTCTCGCCGCCGGGGTTGGCACTCTGCCGCAACTCTTCGAGCGTCTGGTGCAGTGCATGGCAGGCGGTCTGGTAGTCGACCTCGGCCAGTTCGGACACCAGGCGCGAGCCGCGGTCAATCAGCTTCTTGTTCGTCGTCTCGACGTTCGCCATCCAGTTGCTGGTCAGACGCTTGAGGCATCCCATGGTCGCGGTCGAGACGGTGTTGAGTACGAGTTTTGCCGCGAGGCGCTCCCAGAGTCCGAGCGGGGTCGACACCAGCCGGCACGGGATGTGGAACTGGCACGCCACGTCCGGCAGTGCGGGCGCGGCGGTGCCGATGACGGCGGCCAGGCGCCGTCGGAACGGCTGCGCGGCACGGGCAAAGGCGCCCTGCCACACCGGGAAGCCGGGGAACAGCGCCTCGTGGTCCAGCAGCACGGCCATGGCGATGCTGTCCGGCGCGTCGTAGCGCGACGGGTCGTCCTCGTTGCCGATCAGGAACTTGACGATCTCGTCGCTCCCGAGTCGCGGCGGGTTGGCGCGGGCCGTCGGCGGGCCCTGCAGTTCCTCGTAGCGCGCGCCGTCCCATTCGAGGCAGCGCGGCGCGCGGCAGAGCACTTGCTGCCAGGCTGCCGGCGTGGCGAGCATCGGGTCCTTCACAAACGCCCACGATGGCGGCGCGGTGCGATCGTCGCACTTGCGGAAGGGTGGCAGCATGAAGGTCGGGGCGCGCTCCGTGGTGTCGGTGAAGATGTCCAGCAGGCATTCAGCGGCGAAGTAGGTGACACGGCCGCGGGCGGCATAGAGGTCGCGCTCGGTCTCGATCCAGGCAGTCATCGCGTCGATTGCCGCCGGTGCCGCGAGGTCCGCAAGCAGGTCCGTGAAGCGTTGTGCGCCGTGCTGCGGCCGGCGCCACGCGGCCGGGAGCGTCTCGAGCATGTCGGGCGGCAAGACTTCGGCCAGGCGCGCGGTCAGGGCGTGATCAAGCGCGGTGCCGACCACGAGCAGTTCGGCGGTCGTGGCCTGCATCCGGGTCGAGCCGGCCACGGCCATCGGGCCCGAGGCCAGGTCCAGGACCGTGACGGCCGGATCCTCGATGACCTGCCGCGAGCGCTCGATGTGCCGCGCCAGGATCGCCGCCGGGTTATTGAAGGCGAAGAACGTGCGCACGCCGCGCGCGTTCGCCTCGAGGATCGTGCCGATGACCGACGATGTCTCGCCGCCCTCACTGATCGCGACCAGCACATCACCCTTGCCCAGGCCGGCCTCGACCACCTGGCGGCGGCCGAACGAGGCGTAGTCCTCAAAAAACTCAACCGACCGGATCAGCGCGTAGTCGCCGCCGGTCATGATGCTGCAGACCTGCTCGGCCTGCGTGGCGCAGACCGATGCGAGCGGCGGGTGGCACTGGGCCAGCCCGGCCCAGAAGCGGCGCCAGCAGGACTCGAGCAGAATGCTGAGCCGGCCGGTGGCGCCACACCCGGAGAAGCAGACCCGATGCCCGTCGCGGAACGCGTCGCCGAGCGCAGACACGAGGGTCCGGAATTCCGCGCCGGCAAACACGCGCCGTGCGGACTCCGCAACGTCCTGGTCCACGGCTTGCAGCAAGCGCACGCCGGCGGCCACGTCCCGCTGCAGCGTCTCGGCCAGCCCCTTGGTCCCGGGGTGCGACTGCTCGGTCGGCAGCACGCCGAGGTGAAACTGCGTCTCGTGTTTCAGGAAATGCTCCGCCTTCTGTCGGTAGTCATCCATGTCGTACGGTCCTTCCATCTTCAGCGTTTGCCGCCGCCGGCCTTGTGCCGGCGGTGAAGGCGACTTCAATCTGCGTTCGCGGTCCCACTACCCACCATCTCTTTCTCCCCCTGCTGCGGGCGGAGTCGCCCGCGGCAGGGGACGAAAGAGAGCCGCGCAATTCAGCCAGAACCACACTCGCCGGTCCCGCCGGGATGAACCCGGCGGCGACCGCGACCCGCCCTGTGGCGCACCGGGCTGGCGGACGTCGCCGGCCCGGTGCTCTGGCGCCAGACCAGTTCGTGCTCGAGATACACGCTCTTGATCGCTGCGCCGGCAGTGCTCGCCTCGGCCACGAGCCGGGCCGCGATGCGGCCGGCCTCGCGCACCGGGAACCGCACCGTGCTCAGCGGCGGCGCGATCAGGGCGCTGAACGGCGAGTCGTTGAACCCGGTCACGCTGATGTCCTCCGGCACGCGCACGCCGACGCGCTGCGCGACCGAGATGAACTGCAGCGCCAGCGTGTCGTCGAAGCAAATCACGGCGGTGGGACGGCAGAACTGGCGCAGCAGCGCTTCGGCCGCCTCGCGCGCGGCGTCCGGCTCGTAGTCGGTCTCGAAGTCGGGGACGTCTTCGATGCGCAGCCGCGCCTTTGCGAGCGCCTCGGCGATCCCGAGCCGCTTCTGCCGGTCCGTGTGCTGCCGGTGCCCGGTGATCAGCGCGAACCGGCGGTGGCCCAGGTCGAGCAGTCCCCGCGTGATCGCGCGCGCCGCGCCGCGCGGGTCCATGCCGACCACGGGTCCGGGCACATCGGACTCCATCAGCGTCACGTGCGGCAGTCCGAACGCCGCGAGCTGCCGGATGTCGCCCGCGTCGACATTCAGCGGAATCACGATCACCCCGGCCATGGACTGGCAGAAGGCGGCGGACCAGGCGGACAGCGGTGCGCCTGTGGCGCTCACGTGCGCGCCCACCCCCGACAGGTGCGCGTCCGCCCCGGCAATGAGTTCCGACATGTACGGACTGCTCGCCTTGCCGAGATCCTTCAGCCAAAACGCCACCGGCTTGACCGCGGCGGACGGCGGGTACGCGAACGTGCCCTTGCCCTGCTGCCGGTAGATCAGCCCGTCGCGCTCGAGCCGCGCCAGAATCACGCGCACCGTCATGCGGCTGACCCCGAACCGCGCGCAGAGCTGGTTCTCCGACGGCATGGGCTGCCCGGCCGCGTACTTGCCGGCGCGCACCTCGCCGCCCAACGTCTCAACCGCACTGCGTGTGATGGAGTCTCTGGATTTCACCGTTCGCCCTGCGTCTCCGTCCGTCCCGGTTGGCCATGCCATGCACCCTGGACAGCTTGTATATACAAGTAAGAATACACCGGGTTTGGCGGGTTGTCAAGGGGTGGGAACACGCCGCGGCGCATGGCAGCTCCGTTGGGGTAGATGCGGTTTGCGTGCATCGTGCCTGAGTCCCGGCTTCAGCCGGAAGCCTGCGCCCGCGCTTCAGCCGGGCGCGAGGCGCGTCGCCAACCGCAACAACCCCATGCCACCGTCACGCGCCACGCCGTCGCCACGACGCGCAACGAACCGACCCCGCCGTTCCGCCATACCACGCGTTCCCCGCGCGCTCGCTGAAGACTCGCGCCCGCTTCCGCCTGAAGGCGGGACTCAGACGAAGGCGGACGGCGCAACACACGGAGTCTCGCTTGAAACGTTCGGGTTCCGCAATAGCGGGACGCCCCGCGGCCACCTTGCGCGTGCCCGCACCGGTGCTACAGTCCGAGGCATTGGGGTTGGTTCCCGTCTGTCTGCTCAAACTCACGGAAGGCTGCGCATGAGCCATCGCATCGCGAAGATTCGGACGGTGTCTGAAGAATCCGTTTCGCATCCGCCCGCCTACGACGGCGTCCTGTCGGGCATGGTGGAACTGCTCGAGCAGGCCCGGCGCGCCTCGGCACGGGTGGTCAACTCGATCATGACGGCGACCTACTGGGAACTCGGGCGCCGGATCGTGGAGTACGAGCAGGGCGGCGAGACGCGGGCCGAGTACGGCAGTGGATTGCTGCAGCGGTTGTCCGGCGATCTCACAGCCAGGTTCGGGCGCGGCTTCGGCGTGGATAACCTCGAACTATTCCGGGCATTCTACCTGACCTACCCGCCGGAAGTCATGGCCTCCATGCTGGGGCAGAAATCCGAATCAGCGATTCGGAAAATGGCGCGGAGAGCTGAAGTTGGCCGGAAATCCGAATCAGTGATTCGGAATTTGACCCTGCCAGAGGTGGCACGGTGCTTCCCACTCTCATGGACACACGACGTCCGCCTGATTCGTTTCACCAGGACGCCAGAGGCGCGGCGTTTCTACGAGACGGAAGCCTTGCGTGGTGGCTGGACGGTCAAGCAACTCGAACGCCAGATCGAGACCCAGTTCTACGAACGCACCGCACTGTCGCGCAACAAGGCGGCCATGCTCAGCAAGGGCGCCAAGCCCAAGCCCGAGGACGCGGTTACCCCCGAAGAGGAGATCAAGGACCCGCTGGTGCTCGAGTTCCTGGGGCTGAAGGACGAGTACTCGGAGACCGATCTGGAAGCGGCCCTGATCCACCACCTCGAGAGTTTCCTGCTGGAACTCGGCGGCGACTTCTGTTTCGTGGCCCGGCAACGGCGGCTGCGCATTGACGACGAGTGGTTCCGGGTGGACCTGGTGTTCTACCACCGCTGCCTCCGCTGCCTCGTGCTGATCGATCTCAAGCTCGGCCGGTTCACGCACGCCGACGCCGGACAGATGCACGTGTACCTGAACTTTGCCCGCGAGAACTGGACGCGGCCGGGCGAGAACCCGCCGGTCGGGTTGATTCTGTGCGCCAGCAAGGGTGTGGCCCTGGCCCGGTACGCCACCGAAGGCCTGCCCACCAAGATGCTGGTGCGCGAGTACCTGACCGCCCTACCCAAGGCCAGTGTGCTCGAAGCCGAGATCGCCAAGACCCGCCGGCAACTCGAAGGCAGGAAGGGCGGCGCGGGCAAACGGCGCGGGTGGAAGGTGGAAGGTTGACGGTGGAAGGCCTGCAGAACCAAGAGAAGCGGTCAACGGTTCGCGGCGGCCGGGGCGCGTGGTGCCTGGGCTGGCTGGTCGGCGCGGTCGCTGTTGCCTTCGCGCTGGCGGTGTCCGCACAGGACGTGCCGGAAGTCGTGCCGTCCGGACTCATGCGCCCCGAGGACGTGCTCAAGGCGGTGAACGAGGCGAAGACGTTTGAGGATGCGTGGCCGGTGATGGTCAGGTACGGCGACGGCTTGTGGCGGCTCGTCAGGAAGAAGAGCCCTTCTGCCGTTGACCAACAGATGCTGTGGCAACACTACCATCCAAAGGAGTTCTTGGAGCTGATGACTGCATGGGACAAGCGAGAGGATGAGGCGAGGGCCGCAGGGCAGTTCAGTCGTGCTGACGAGGAACGCCTGCAGCAACTCTATCCCCGTTCCGCAGGTGCGATGGCCGTGCTTGGCAATGTTCACTTGGCGCTGAGAGCGAAGAACCGGAAAGGCGCACTTCCGGCAACGGCCAAGGAGTACTTCGAGTCCTTCTGGCGCCCCCCGCCGTCAGCCCAACAACTGGAGGACAACCGGAAGATGGCTGCCTCGCGGGAGGCGTTTGCGAAGGTGGTTGCGGAGCAAGACGCCAAGCTCCAGGCGTATGGCGTCACCGCCGCGACGCTGCGCTGTCTGGGACGTCTGGTAGAGGGCGAGGCTTTCGGGTATGACGAGGCTGTCGGGGCGGTGCGGGAATACGCTGGTGCCATGGCCAATGTGTCCAGACAGCTTGACGCGACCCAGGATCCAGAACAGCAGAAACGCCTCAAGGCTGACCTGGAGTTTATCACCCAGCCGCACATTCTCGCGCGTTTCCGGGACTTCGCCCGGTGCGTCGCGCCTGCCCGGCAACCCAACGCCGAAGCCAGCCGCAACGTCTCAGAAACGCGCAAGCGCGAACTGGCTGAACTCCAAGGCCTCTGCGACCAGATCGAAGGACTGGCGAAGAAGAAGGTGGAGGAAGGTCTCGCAGAGATGAACAAGTCCGAGCAGGAGCGCCTGCGGAAGCTGTACCCGCCGGGCTACCCGCGCCGCATGAACGACGCCGAAACGCGCCAGGCCGAGCAGTTCCTGCAGGCCTTGAACCAGAGCCTGGCAGCCGATGACGACGAGCGCATAGCCAAGGACCTCGCATACCAGAACACCACCGAACGTAAGTACACCGGCGAAGTCCATGCGGCGATCACTTCCACCGTGAAGAAACAGCGTGGCGACTATCTTGAACTCCTGGCTCTCCTGTCGAAGAAGGAGAACTGGTTCGCTCTCTCGGAGAATGAACTCGCCCTGCTGCGGCCGAGCGCGCAGGCGGTCTGGGAAGGCGCCATCCCGCCGCAGGTCATCCACCTCCATCGCGACGCGCCGGACCAGCCCTGGCGGTTCAAGGCCGGGTACCGCATCCCCGCGGGGCTGGACGGACTGGGGCTGAAGTGACGGCGCCCCTCGCTCCCACGTTACTCGCCGCCGGGAATGGGGGCGCATTCCGTTTGTGTCCAGCCATTAGGCGGTCTGGCAGGCGTGCCCCCGAGCAAGCTCCTATGAAACACGCGTGATGTCTTCCGCCGCCACCGAGCTTGTCTCGTCGCCCCGCGGACGCAAGGTCCGTGGCGGCGCGGACAAACGCGAGTAACACCAACCTATGATCGGGCGGTCTGCCGCCCGGGAACCGCTGCCCCACCACCTGCGGGTTTCTCTCCGAACTTGTTATGCAGCTCGTGCCGGGCTAGACTACGTGGCTCGCGAAATAGGAATGGAACCATTCTCATGTCGCTACTGTTGGAGACGGGCATTTACAGCATTCCGGAGGCGGCACGGCTGACGCGCGTGTCGTCGCGGCGCATTCGCGGCTGGCTCACGGGGTATGCGCTCCGGACGAAGGCAGGGACACGCCATTCGGCCGCCGTGTGGCAGGGCCAACTGCCGCCCATCGATGGGAAGCTGGCCCTGGGGTTCCTGGACCTGCTCGAGGTCCGGTGCCTCGACGCGCTGCTCTCGACCGGCATTTCGTGGCGCTTCCTGCGGCAGGCGCACGGCAAGGCGCGCACGCTGCTCGGGCACGACCACCCCTTCTGCACCAGCCGCTTCGCCACCGATGGCCGCACCATCTTCCTGGAGACGCGCGAGCAGAGCCGCGGGACTTGCCTGTGGGATATCACCGATCTCCAGCGCGTGTTCGACAAGATCATCCAGCCCTTCCTGATGGATGTGGAATACGGCGCCGAGCAGGCGCCGTTGCGCTGGTGGCCGCGCGGGCGCGAGCACCGGGTGGTCATCGACCCGCGCCGGAACCTCGGGCAGCCGACGATCGGCACCGTAGGAATCCCGACCCGGGTCCTCGCCGCCGCGGTGACCGCCAACGGGTCCGTTGCGGGAGTCGCACGCTGGTTTGAGGTCCCCGCCGCCGTGGTTACCGAGGCGGTCAAGTATGAAAGCTCGCTGAACGCGTGAACCTATTTCTCGATCACACCTTGCCTCCGAAGTTGGCTCAAGCTCTGAACGCCACGGCTCAACCGGGGCATGGGGTCGTTCATGTGCGGGACCGCTTCCCGGCTCACAGCGACACGGTCCATTGGACTGCGGCGCTGGCGCACGAAACAGGTTTGAGCATCCTCACGGTGGAACTCCGGACGCGCCCGACACCCCACGCGCTGCGTGCCTGGCAGGAGGCCGGACACACGATCTTCTTCCTCAAACCTGGATGGCTGCGCCTGCCGTTCGAGAAGCAGACCGACAAGCTCGCCAAGTTCCTTCCCGCCCTGATCGAGCGCGCGCTGCAGGCGCCCCGCGGGACCTGCTTCTCGGTGGCTGTCAACGGGACGATCGAGCCGTTCACAAGCGCGGGTTGACTCGCCCAACACACAGTGTTCGGCGCGGTCGCCCCGGGGGACACCTCCCGCCGTTCCCAAGTCAAGGCTTTCTTGGCAGGGAGAGACTTCAGATTCGGGGAACTCGGCAACGTCCTCGACAAGGTTCGGCAAGCTGGAGCAACTGGCATGGACATCAACGAGATTCTGCATGAGCTCGAGAAGAACCGGGGGTACTTCCCGGAGGCGGCGGTGCGGGCGGCGATCGAGCGGCGCGAGGAGATGATTCCGCGCCTGCTGCGGATTCTCGAGGACGTCGTCGGTCAGCCTGCGAAGTTCGCAGACCGGGAGGCTTACATCGCCCATATCTACGCGCTGTACCTGCTGGCGCAGTTCCGGGTGACGGCAGCCTACCCGCTGGTCATCCGGTACGCCCGGATTGAGTCCACGGCGTTGGACACACTGAGCGGCGACCTGATCACGGAGGACTTCTGCCGGATCCTGGCCTCGGTCTGTGACGGGGATGTCGGCCCGATCAAAGCACTGATCGAGGACTCTGCCGTCGATGAGTACGCGCGGGGCGCCGGAATGGCGGCGTTGAACGTTCTGGTCGGCAACGGCCGGCTCCAGCGCGACGAAGTCGTCGCGTACTACAGACAGCTGCTCCATGGGGGGCTGCCGCGGGACGGATCGTTCGATTTCGGCAACCTGATGTGCTGCGTGGCGGACCTTCATCCGGGTGAGTTGATGGCGGACGTCCGCCAGGCTTACGAGGAGGGGTTGATCGATCCCGACCACATCCCGCTGACGGACATGGAAGAAGCGGCGGAGACCGAGGAGAGTCACGACGAAATACTGGCCGGACTGCGGCTGTGCAATGGCGCCCTGATCACGGACACGGTCGCCGACATGCGCTGGTGGGCCTGCTTCGAGCCTGCAACCGAGGACGACAGGGCTGACCCGGACTGGTCGGAAGAGGATGAATTCGAAGACACGCCACGGGGCTCGGAGCCTGACGACGTTCCGCCGTCGCACATCCGGGAGAGTCCGAAGGTGGGGCGGAATGAGCCGTGCCCGTGCGGCAGCGGCAAGAAGTACAAGAAATGCTGCGGGGTGTGAGGGGGGATAGAGGTGTCATGTGTCGGGTTTCATGTGTCAGGAAAGACACGGGCGGGGCAGAGGGCATGCCTATCAAGCTAACGACGGTGACATCTGTGGACGCCCTGGCAGGACGCTCTGAGGAAGTAGGGCAAGGCTCCAGCCTTGCAGTCCCCGCGCGGGGCGAGAACCCTTGCGCGGGTCGGGGGCGGGCCAGCAAGGCTGGAGCCTTGCTGCCACTCTGCGACACACGCGCAAGCCACCGCCGTCAGCTTGATAGCCATGGGGGCGGAGAGAGGCGCGGGGCGGTGTCATGTCAGGCGGGTAGCTGATGTGCGCTTTTGGGGAGTGGGCGCGCGTCAACCCGGGGCCGCTACCGTCGTGCCGCCGTCCCAGTTCGGGGGCGGGATGGGCGTGGGCGGCTGAGCCTGCAGCAGGTTCCGGTCCAGCGGGTGCGTCAGATTCTCGTACAGGCTCGGGGCGCCGGGCGGCCGGGTGCGGAAGCGCCGATGCAGCCAGTCGTATTGCTCCGGGGATTCCTCGGCCATCTGCTGCACACAGTCCATGTACCACTGCGCCAGGCGCATGGCTTCGGCCTTGTCGTCGGTGTCCCGATGTATCGCGGTTTCGTAGAAGGCCCGGACCCGGAAGCGGAACCGGAACCCGTCGCGCTGCACGAAGATCGCGCACAGGCGGGTCGGAAACCGCTGGAAGAGCTGGAAATGGCGGACCTCGGTGGAGACGGGGACACCGAAGAAACGGACAAACCCGCCCTGGGCACCGGCGTTCTGGTCGGCGATCACCCCCACCCAGCCGTTCTGCCGCAGCATCTTGAGGTAGCCGCGCAGCGCGCCCTTCTTGGGAAGGATCGGGTTGCCGAAGATGCCGCGCAACCGACGCACCTCGGCCTCGATCTGGGCGATCCCGAGCGGGCGGTAGATCAGGGCGAGTTGACCGCCGCAGAGCCCCGCGATGGCATGCCCGACCTCCCATGACCCGCAATGGCCTTGGAAGAAGGCCACCGGACCGGCGTGCCGCCTAAGGGCTGCGGCAAACTCCATGTGCTCCGGGCTGATTTCAATGAACTGCCGCCACTGGCCGTTGAGGTAATGCTGCGGGGCCAGGAGCAAGTCCATGACACTCAGGATGAAATGCTGGACGGACTGGCGGCCGATACGGCGCCGCTCCGCCGGCGAGTACTTGTCGCCCAGCGCGATTTCGAGATTGCGCAGCACCAGTCGGCGGCGCACCGGGCTGGTGTACCACACGGCCAGACCGACCCCGCGTGCCACGAGGTACCACAACCCCGGCGGCAAGACGCGGCATCCGAACTGCACAGCCTTGAACAACGCGACCGTGACAGGCGTAACGAAGTACCGGAACAATGGGGTCCGCAGCGCCTCGGACGTCTTGAGTCGCGTCCGCCGATTCCGGGGGACGGCTGGATTGTCGTCGACTGCGCGCATGGATTTGCTTTGCGGTGTTGCGGGGCATCAGCGCCCCCCCCGAGGACCGAACGCGGCGTCACTTGGCAGTGTCAACTCAAATGTACTATACAGCTTGGTCCCGCTTCACGCCGGCCAACCGAAAGGGAATGTGGTAATGCGTCAGTGCCCCCCGGGCGGAATACCGCCCGATCATGTGTGGGCGTTACTCGCTTGCGTCGGAGTGTTCTGGCAAAGTGGCGGGAGCGGCTCGCTCCCGCAGGTGCCGGAGCGAGCCGCTCCGGCCACTTTATTGGGCCCCGCGAGTAACATGGGAGTCGCGGGTGGGAATGAGGCCGGTTCGGCGTGTTCTGCGCCTGCGGGCAAGAGACTGCCCGCACCACGTGGCGCCAGTGGCCCGGCCAGTCCCTTGGCCGACGTCTCACTTTCCACCCGTGACTGACGCATCACGGGAATGCCATCGTTCGCAAGCGGCGTGCGGTTCGGCCGGGCAAAGGCTTGATGCGGCCGCCACGGTGCGATATCATAGCGGGGTCGCGCAAAGGGTCGCTCTTCCGTGCGAGATGGATCGGCAGACGAGCGAACATGCAGCATGCAGAATCGAAGGCGGGAAATGGGCCTCGGGAGTCGTGACACCACATCCGGCTGACAGATTGCCTCGCCACTTGGATGTTGCGTATTTCTCCGGACTCGCCGAGGGGAAGCGGTTCCCCGACCGAGGAGAATCGGCGCCTGCTGCGGACGGAGTGCCGCCGCAGAGGCCGTCGGCCGTCGTTTCTTCGACACTCGACACGCAGGAGTATATACATGGCAGCGCTTAACGAACTGCTCGGGTTGGACATGCCGTGCGGCGAATGCGGGCGCCGGCACAAGGTCGCGGTGCGCGCGGTGCTCGTCGCTGACGATGCGCTGGCGCGGTTGCCGGACGTCTGCGGCCGCCAGGCCACGGGCCGGCGCCTGGCGTTGGTTGCGGACCGGCGCACGATGGCGATCGCCGGCGATGCGGCGCGCGCGGCGCTGGAGCAGGGCGGGTTCACGGTCGGCGTGACCATCGTGCCCGACCCGAAGCCGGACCACTCGCCGGTGTGCGACGACACGACCAAGGCGTGGCTCGAGTCGCAGCTCCCGGCCGCCGACCTGTACGTGGCAGTCGGGTCCGGTGTAGTCTGCGACCTGGTCAAGTGGATCGGGTTCGAGCGGAAGATCCCGTATGTGTGCGTCGCCACGGCGGCCTCGATGAACGGGTACGCCTCGGACAACGTGGCGCCGACCATCCAAGGCGTGAAGTGCCTGTTCAGCGGCATTGGGCCGCGGGCGATCCTGAGCACACCGCAGATCCTGGCCACGGCGCCGCACCACATGACCGTGGCCGGGCTGGGCGACGTCATGGCCAAACCGGTCAGTGCCTCGGACTGGCGGCTGAACCGTGAGCTGTTCGGCGAGTTCTACTGCTCGGTCTGCGCCGACACGATCAACGACATCGAGCCGCTCTACCTCGCCTGCCCGGCGGACATCGGCCGCGGCAAGCCCGAGGCGGTGCGCATCCTGTTCGACGCGCTCATCCTCACGGGGTTGTCCATGTCCATGGCGGGCACGTCGTCGCCGGCGTCGGGCGGCGAGCACCTGGTGTCGCACACTCTGGACATGATGTCGATGCTCGATGGGACGCCGCACGACCTGCACGGCCGGCAGGTCGGTGTGGCGACGATCCTCGGCGCGGCGATCTACCAGGAGTTGTTCGCTCTCGAGAAACCGGTGTTCCGCGATTCGAGCACGCCGACGTCCGCCGCGTTCTGGGGCCGGTTCGCCGCCGCGGTCGAGCCGTACCACGCCAAGAAGCGTGCGAAGACCGCAGAGGCGGCCGGCATCCTGCAGCGCGATCCGGCGCGGTGGGACGCGATCCGGCAGCGCCTGGCGCCCGGCCTGCGCAGTCCCGAGAAGATCAAGGACGTACTGAAGCGCGCCGGCGCGGCGCACCGCATTGCGGACATCGGCGTCACGCGCGAGCGGTTCCTGGCGGCGTTCACGCACGCCCACGAGTTCCGCGACCGCATCACCATTCTCGACCTGGCGCGCATTGCCGGACTCATGCCCGGGCGCGCTGAGGAACTCGTGGAGCGGTGGGTGGTGACGTGAGGCCGACTCCGCGGCGGTGGTGGGGGCTTCCCGCCCCCACGCCCCCGGCCAAGGGGCGTCATTGACTCCCCTTGGAACCCCTCGACTTCAGCACTGGCGAATGGCGGGACGGCAACCCGTCCCGCCATTCGCCAGTGCGAGGCCGTCCGCCGTTCTTGGCCATGGTCCCATGGCCAAGAACGGTGGAGCAATACCCGTTAGCAGCTACGCTTAGTGTAAGCTGGCGGCTGGAGCTGTCGAGCGCGCAGTGGCTCGGTGCGTCCCGCGCCGAAGTGGGTTACGACGGCCGGTCCCCGGCCGAAGATCTCGGTCCGGGACGGACCTGAGGCACCCTGCTGCGGTCCCAGAGGTCCCGCGCCACTGCCGCTTCGCCTCAGAATGGCAGCAGGTCGCCGAACACGCTGAACAGGAAGCGGGCGAATACGGTCGAGTCCGGGTGGCCCTCGACCGCTTTGCCTTCGGCGGGTTCAACGGCCAGAAGCACCTCTGGCCAGGCCGGCGGGGTCTCGCTCACGTCGCCGTTCAGCACGAACTGGACCTCGACCCGGTCGCCGGGCTTGAGCCGACCTAACCCCAGGACAAGCCGCCCGCCTTCTGTCGCCTCCGTGGCGGTGCGATCGCTGACCCCGAAGTCCCGGACTTTCATCGGCATGATGGCCCGGTCCACGACGGCTTTGGCGAGGACGACGCGGGTCTCGGCCAAGGCCTTGCGGCCCGTGTTGCCGACCTCGATGGTCGCAATGGCCAGGCGGCTGCCGTGCAGTTCAGGCCCCATCAGCCAGTGCGCCGTGTACATGACCTCGTGCGGCGGGGTGTGAAACACCGAGACGCCGGTGGCGCAGAACAGCCCTGCGGCCAGGAGAACGGCGCTCCAGCCCACCAGGCCGCGCGGCCGCGCCGCAAGGCAGAGTGTGTTCCAGAACCGCCCCATTTGCCACTGCCTCCTGTCGATGCCGAGGCCCGTCACCCCTCAAATGGGAACGTACTGCAGACGCCCCGCGAGTGCAACCGCGCGTTCTCCGCCGGCGTAATGCGTCGCGGGTGGAACGACGGCGTGCTGGCCCATGTGTGAGACCCCCGTGGCCTTGTGCCACGGGTGAATCGGGTTCACCCGCCAAACGCAGGCTCCTCCCCTCTCTTCCCTTATAGTCCCCCCAAACTTATTAATCAGGGCGCGGTGGAGGCCAACGGCCAACGCCGCAACCGCGCCCTGTTAATAAGTTTTGCAGAAACGCGTTGCAGAAGGAATGGTATGCGCGGAA
>Ga0208968_1000720_pt1 | contig 19997 bp, 16 predicted proteins | sample RifOxyA3_FD_184031 | JGI IMG/M metagenome (GOLD analysis project Ga0208968, IMG submission 184031) | Groundwater microbial communities from Rifle, Colorado - Rifle Oxygen_injection A3 (SPAdes) | ecosystem: Environmental > Aquatic > Deep subsurface > Groundwater | place: Rifle, Colorado, United...
CGAACATTCCGAACCAAATAAGGTCAATGGAATGAATGCAAACTCAAACTATTCTTTACAATGGAACTGGACCAATACAATTAATTACAATGCCACTTTTGCCGATGTTCATAAATTAAATGTAATACTGGGAACTGAAGCCATTGAAAATAAATATCAATCGTTGAATGCCAGCAGAAGTCAGTATTTCTCGGAAGACCCAAATTATATGCAGTTGAATTCCGGAGAAATCAACAAAGACAACAGCGGTGATGCCTCTGAGTGGTCACTCTTTTCTCAATTTGCACGTGCGAACTATGACTTACAGGGAAAATATTTCCTTGAAGGCACGGTAAGGCGTGACGGGTCCTCACGGTTCAGCGAAGCAAACCGCTATGGAGTATTCCCTGCCGCATCGGCAGCCTGGGCTATTTCGCAGGAAAACTTTTTCGCAGGTACTAAAAACTGGTTAGACTTATTGAAAGTCAGACTTGGCTGGGGTGTAGCAGGTAACGATCAGATTGGTAACTATAACTCCTACACCACTTATGCAAGCGATAAATACAAAGCTTCCTATGCACTTGATGGTTCCAATACTACCGCAGTTACAGGTTTCAGGCCATCAGCCCTTGGAAACACGGATGTAACCTGGGAAACTACACAAACACTTAATTTAGGTGTGGATGGAACTTTCTTTGACAGAAGCCTGAATTTTTCTTTTGATGTATGGCAAAGAAACACCTCCGATATGCTATTTCAGGAGCCAATCCCCAATGTTGTTGGAGTTCTGACAGCGCCAAATATCAATATTGGTGAAATGAAAAACACAGGTTTTGATTTTGAGATTGGGTACAACAATACTGTACTTGATGGCAAACTAAAATATGCAGTAACTGCTACCTTATCGCATTACCAAAACGAAATCACAAAACTTTCTCTTGATCCCAAGAGGATTATTAACGGAGCCAACGAACGTCAAATGGTTTATACCCGTTTCACAGCTGGTTCAGCATTCCCCGAATTTTATGGGTATATTGTTGATGGTATTTTCCAGAATGCAGCCGAAGCAGCTGCACATCCGCAATACCAGGCAACAGACTACAACAAGGCAGGGCACTTTAAATTCCGGGACATCAGTGGACCCGACGGTACTCCTGATGGTAAGATTACCGAGGCTGACAGGACTTTTATCGGCAGCCCGCATCCTGATTTAACCGGTGGTTTGAACTTCGATTTGAGCTACGCAAATTTTGACCTGAATATGTTCTTCTACGGAAGTTATGGAAATGAATTGAATAACTACGTAACACGCTGGATTGATTACGGTATGTTTAACGGAGGCTTAAGTAAAGATGCGCTTTACGAATCATGGGGAAGTCCAAAATTAAGTAACAACGCTGATGCAAAACTCCCGATGCTTGACCAAAGTGCTATTTCACAACAACCTTCAACTGCTTTTCTTGAAGATGGGTCATTTTTGAGGCTCAAATCTCTGAAACTGGGATACACCGTTCCCAAAACATTTTTAAACAAAGCTCAGATTAAGAACCTGCATATTTATGCCCAGGTCACCAACTTATTTACGTTTACCAAATACAAAGGACTTGATCCTGAGGTAAATGCTTCCGGAACCTATTTGGGTATGGATTTAGGTGCATGGCCAACACCTCGCCAGATTATGTTCGGTATTAATCTGGGTCTTTAATAATTAATTCATTAAAAATTCTAATAAAGGATAATATGAAAAAACTAACAATAATTGTGGCCACCATAATGCTCCTGGCCATGTCTAATTCGTGTTCAGATGAATTTCTGACAAAAGTTCCGCTGGGTTCTACATCAGAAAATGTCTTTTACACTGCGAAAGGAATTGATGCGCTGTTGACCGGCACCTATGCAGTTGTTCGGGGAAGTTCATTGTGGGAAGTATCCTGGGGGGCATCCATTCAAAACTGGACTTATGGTTCAGCAGCATCAGATGATGCCTATAAGGGTTCAGAGATTACCGACCAGGTTCCGGTTAACGATATCGAGAAATGGGCAGTTCCAACCAATAATGGCTATCCTGCTGATAAATGGAGACTGACTATTGGAATGGGCGTTGACCGTGCCAATAAAACCTTGAAAGTGATCAAGATAACCGAGGATGCTAAAACCATTACTGCAGAACAGGCTAAAAAATTCAGGGCTGAAGTTCGCTTCCTGAGAGCTTTGTTCAATTTTGAAGCACGTCTGGTATTTGGCGATTATATCCCTATTCTTACAGAAGAGACAGTAGATCCAAAACTGGTTTCAAATGTTAATCCTGAAGGTGCTGTTTTGACACACATTATCAACGACCTGAAGTTTGCCTGGGAAAACCTTCCGGAAAAACAGGCTCAAGTTGGCCGTGCAACAAAATATGCCGCAATGGCTTTGGCTGCAAGGGCTTATTTGCAGGACCTGAAATATGCTGAAGCAAAACCTTTGCTCGACAATATCATTAACAGTGGTAAGTATTCGCTGATGGATAAATTTATCCAGAATTTCGAGATTGCAACTAACAACAACAGAGAGTCAATCTTTGAAATTCAGGCAAATGTTAACGATGTTAACGAGTCGCTGAATGCTGAAATGGGTATTGGTTTGAACTGGCCTCATGGTTCTGATATTGGTATGTGCTGTGGTTTCCACCAGCCTTCTCAAAATCTGGTCAATGCTTATAAAGTGGATGCCAATGGTTTGCCATTGTTTGATACTTTCAACAATACTGACCTGAAAAATGATGCAGGTATTAATTCAGGAGCAACTTTTGTTCCGGCTGAAGACCTTCTTGACCCACGTCTGGATTTTACTGTAAGCCGAAGGGGCATCCCATACAAAGACTGGGGTATTAACCGCGGAAGCGACTGGATCAGAAAACAATCAGAAGGTGGTCCGTATTTGCCAGTTGCCAAACCATTTTTCAAAAAAGCTGAACGTTTCACTTTATCAACTACAACAGGATGGCAGACTGGTATCAATGCCAACAATTACCGCTATTTACGCTACACCCACATTTTGTTGTGGAGAGCTGAAATTGCTGCATTTGAAGGCGATCTTCCAAAAGCGCTGGCTTTGGTTAACCAAATTCGCGACAGGGCTGATAACGAGGTGGTAATGGGTAAAGTGAAAATTTATGAACTTCCTGCATCAGTTTATCCATGGGGAAAAGATGGTGATGTTGACTTCACAAAACCTGCTGCCAATTACAAAATTGGTTTGTACACGGCTTTTGCAAATAAAAAAGATGCTATGAGGGCAGTTCAATGGGAACAGCGCCTTGAATTTGCAACTGAAGGTATGCGTTTCTTCGACCTAAGACGTTGGGATAACTTACCTGCTGATGTTAAAGGAAAAGACATGGCTTCGATTTTGAATGAATTTGCTACCGCTGATTTAAGGGTCAGGGCATTTATGGCTGGCGCTAATTTCAGCGCTGCTGCCGATAAATATCAGCCAATTCCTCAAGGCCAGATCGACCTTCAATCTGGAGTAATTGAACAACGTCCTGAGTACAAATAAAGAAAGCATAATTTTTTAGATCAATTTTTAATTGCGGTTGCTTCATTCTATTATGGAGCAGCCGCTTTTTTTGTATATATTTAGTCCGAAAAATTGAAATAAATGGCGCTCAATTATATCTGGATTTTTTTCTTCGTGGTGGCTTTCATGATTGGCCTGGTTAAGCTCATTTTCTTCGGGGATATGGACATCTTTTCGCAGATGATGAACTCAACCTTTTCGATGGCTAAAACCGGCTTCGAAATATCACTTGGACTTACCGGAGTTTTAACCTTGTGGATGGGAATAATGAAAATAGGGGAGAAGGGTGGTGTTGTCAGGATTTTCTCCAAATTGGTTGGTCCGTTTTTTAATAAACTGTTTCCAACTTTGGGTAAAGATCATCCGGCTTATGGTTCCATCATAATGAATATTGCTGCCAACATGCTGAACCTCGACAATGCTGCTACTCCAATGGGCTTAAAAGCTATGAAGGAAATGCAGGAGACCAATCCATCAAAAGATACAGCTTCGGATCCACAGATAATGTTTATGGTTTTGAATGCTTCGGGACTGACAATTATTCCAATCAGCATCATGGTTTACCGTGCACAATTGGGTGCAGTTAATCCGTCTGATGTTTTTATCCCGATTTTGCTTGCTACATTTTTCTCGACACTCGCCGGTTTAATGGCGGTTGCCTGGCACCAGAAAATCAATTTGCTGGACAAAACCATTCTGGCCTATCTTGGTGGATTAGCCATTTTCATCGCCGGAATTATCTGGTACTTTTCAAGTATAGAAAAAGAGCAGATTCAAGTCATTTCGAGTGTTGCCAGTAATCTGATTATTTTTTCGATCATCATCATCTTTATTTTGCTTGCTCTTCGAAAAAAAGTGAACGTTTACGATGCTTTTATTGAAGGTGCAAAAGATGGTTTTCAAACAGCCATAATGATTATTCCCTACCTGATTGCCATATTGGTTGCCATCGGTATTTTCCGCACTTCAGGGGCGTTGGAGTGGACTATTTCAGGAATTAGCTGGAGCTTTCAGCAACTGGGAATAAATACCGATTTTATACCCGCACTGCCCACTGCCCTGATGAAACCCCTGAGCGGAAGTGGCGCCCGGGGAATGATGGTGGATGTAATGACCAATTACGGCGCGGATTCGTTTGCCGGACGGGTTGCATCTACCATTCAGGGATCAGCCGATACCACCTTCTATATTCTGGCCGTTTACTTCGGATCGGTTGGAATAAAAAATACCCGCTATGCGTTGACATGCGGGTTAATTGCCGATTTTGTCGGGGTTGTTGCAGCCATCTCAATGGCCTATTTGTTCTTTCATTAAACAGGTTTAAAGTCTAAAGTTGAACGTTTAAAGTTGCGCAACCTGAAACTTGGAACTCTTTAATCCATTGCATCAAAAACAATCACTTTCTCCCAAAGATGCTGACAATCTTCAATAAATTTAAGATGGATGGGATGGGTCTGGTAAATTTCCTGATCTTCTTTGCTCTTGAAAAAAGCCATGTACGAATAGGTAAATGAATCGTCAACCACTTCGCGGGGAGATTCAACCGGAGTACCGATGTGGCTCGACTGAATTTGCGGAACGGTAATCAATCCCTGTAATCCTTTTTCAAAATCATTTCTTGCTTCGGCATTCTTTGGCTCTTTCAGCCAGAAAAATACATGATGTACAAAGATGTTTTTAATTGGGACTTGATTGCCATAAGCGTTCCCGGTAACTGTGAGAAAGCCTGCTGCGGCCATTCCTCCTGCAATTTTAGTGACGAAATTTCTTCTGGATTCCATTTTTAAAAAGTTTTTACAACTTGTCTGAGTTGTACAAGTCGGGTTAAAAGTCCTTCGAGTAAATCAATTTGTAACATATTTGCCCCGTCAGATTTTGCATTGGCAGGGTCGGGGTGTGTTTCAATAAAAATTCCATCGACTCCAACCGCAATGCCGGCACGGGCAATGGTTTCTATTAATTGAGGTTGTCCGCCGGTTACGCCGCTCGATTGGTTGGGCTGTTGCAGCGAGTGGGTAATATCGAGAATTACCGGGCAGTTATTTTTTTGCATTTCAGGAATTCCACGGTAATCAACAATCAAATCGTAGTATCCGAATGTTGATCCGCGTTCGGTAAGAAATACATTGTTGTTGCCACTTTCGCGGACTTTGGTCACTGCAAATTTCATGGCTTGGGCCGATAAAAACTGACCTTTTTTGATGTTTACCGCTTTTCCGGTTTCGGCAGCTGCCACCAGTATATCAGTTTGCCTGCATAGAAAAGCCGGAATCTGCAACATATCAACATATTCGGCTGCCATGGCTGCTTCGGGTGCTGTATGGATATCGGTAACCGTAGGTATGTCGAAAGTTTCGGATACTTTCCGCAGTATTTTCAATGCTTTTTCATCGCCAATTCCGGCAAACGAATCAAGACGCGAGCGATTTGCCTTACGGTACGAACCTTTGAAAATATAGGGGATTTGTAGTTTTGTGGTTATTTCAACAATTCTTTCGGCAATCTCCATGGCCATTTGTTCGCCTTCGATGGCACAAGGACCGGCTAACAGCAAAAAATTTGAGTTTTCGAATTTGAGTTTTGGAATCATCATGTGTAATTTGTTACGAAGATAAACTAAAAGTTACATGCGTTATTATTGAATCACTTCCAATATTGAATGAATTGCAAGTTTCTGAACTAAAACAGTTGATTTTCCTTCAGCAAACGAAAAATCAAGTTCTTTTTCTTCAGGTTGCAAAATAATCTTTGACGGTTTTACCGGTGTTTTTATACTGACGGTTAAATCGTGCAGTTCAGGAATCTGGTCATAGCCAATGGCCGACTGGTTGGTATGCTCGCCAGCTACATTGATCAGGTTCACATAGGTTTTTCCGTTCAGGCTGTTTAAAGCAACATGAACGAGATGTGAACCGGTTACTGTTACCATTTTTTCAGGCGAAAGTTGCTCTATGGTTTCTGCAATAAAATCGCGTATGACGGGTGTTTTAAATTGCGAATAAGATGTACCGGCATTGAAATAAATGGCTGCTATTTTCCCTTTTCCTACATACCTGACCGAGGATGATATGGTTTTGCTTTTGTATGAATAATCGCACACATCGTAAAAATGAGAGAGAACTTTACTGTCAGATTTAAATTCAAGCGTCAATAATGGAGAACGAATTGATCCCAACCGATTGCTTGCTGAAATAAAGGTGGTTTTTTCTTCTGAAGTATTGGCTGATTGAATGCCAAGTTCGTTTGCAAAAATACCCGCAGTTTCGGTACCGATTATAAGCAGATTGCCACCTTCGTTCAAATAGGTACGCAATTCGTTCAATAAAGAAGAACCAATGCTGTCACATTCAGGAATAATGATTAAAGGATATTGATTCATTTTTTCGGAGAGGTGATGTTCCATCAGGATTTCTACCGGATATTGATTATCGAGCAAAGCATAGAGTGCACCCTGAAGTTTCTCCGGAGGGCCCGAAAATGCGGACCTGGCATTGTGCCGGTACGAAAGGGTAGGGAAGAGCAAGGCAATTTTTGGTATGGCCTTGGCTTTGTGGCAAAATGATTGACGTTCGCGACAAAAAGTGCTCAGTTCAGTGAGGGTATTTGCCAGCCAGGGTTTAAGGGATAAGTCTCGGTTTTGCTGGAAATAAAACTGCACTCCACCTCCCATGGCAATAATCTGGGCTGCTTCCTGTTTAAGCTGGATAGCCGATTTATTGCTCATGGGCATTTTTGCACCATTCCACGAAAATCCCCAGGCCATCAGATCCCACGGTTTACCTTGCGGTGCAAGGCAACGCGCTTCGAATGCCGACCGAAAAACGCCATTTTGCGGGGTCACATCTCCTGATAAAAAGTCAACATTTATATCAACAGGCTCGGGCATCATTGACGAGTAAGCCCAGTTACTGGTAATCTGAAAATTTGGATCGAACTCATGAATGGCATCAATGTATTTGCGCATGTGATCTCGGAAAAGGCTTCGCGTATATTCCAGATATTCAGGATAGAATTTATCATCAGCTTTCCTTGGAATTTCATCGATGCCGGTTTTTTGTTTCCACTTCTTCAGCGATTCATCACCATAATCAGGCTCAACTGCCCAACACTCGCCGTCAATCCAGGCGCCGTCAACATGGTATTCGCCGGCCAATTCTTTGAGTTGAGGAATCATATACCGGTCGGAATACGGACTGAAAAAAGAAACTTTATTGGTGCTTCGTTCTCCGTTCGCTTTTACCACTGCCCATTCAGGAAATTCTTTCACCACTTTGTCGTCCCAAACTCCTGAAAAATGCATGTAAAGACCAACTTTGTTATTTTCAGTAATTTCCCGCCAAAGTTTCAGCGGATCTTTTTGGAAACTTTTTACGTGAAAGCCTACTTTGGTCGGATAGCTTGATATACCGGGATGACCTTTGCAGTCGATCTGAATAAAATCGGGGCGTACAGCAGTTAAAAAAGTATCAATCATTTCCGGGGTGAGCGTTAATCCGGCATCAGTAATGTCCTCGCTGGCATGTAAATCGAAGTGGACACCAAAAAAACAGTCAGCCCTTCTTAACTTTTCCGTAGCTTTTGGAGATTGCGCACTTAAAGAATTGTTTGTCAGGATAAATAGGATGATGATACAAAATGTGAATTTTTCCATAGCTGTTTTTTATACGATTAACCGGATAAATTTAAGCTAAATTGAGACTAACGGCAACCCAAAAACATAAATTCTATTGGCATTATTGATGGTTTTAATCCTGAAATCGTTTAAATTTACCAGAATTATGACTAAAAAAATAATTCAGCAAAACGACATTGTTGTAAAAAGCTGGGAGCAGCTTTGCGAGGAAGTTTATCACGATTCGTGGAAACCCGAAATGGGAAGATACCGCTCTGATTATGCTTTCAGAGGATTGTCGGACATGAATTACGAATTGAAAAACAGTTTTCTCCGTAATTGTGGCGACAGGCCGGAACTTGAATACCATTTGCTTCGCAATTTTCGCAAATATTCCATCTCCCGTGATCCGCAGTTAACCAGTACTTTTTGGCGGGCGCTGGTACTTGCCCAGCATCATGGTTTGCCAACAAGGCTCATCGACTGGACTTATTCTCCATTCATTGCGATGCACTTTGCTACCGCCAACACCGAAAAATATGATATTGACGGAGTGATCTGGAAAGTTGATTTTGTAAAAGTTAACCAACTTGTGCCTACGCCTTTAAGCAATGGTTTGGAGGAAGAAAAATGTAATGCTTTTACAGTTGAAATGCTTGAAAAGATTGTTTCTCTGGGCGACTTTGACCGGCTGTTCACCGAAAATCAGGTGCTTTTTTTTGAACCACCATCCATCGATGAACGGATTGTGAACCAATTTGCTTTGTTCTCGGTTATGAACAACCCCACATCAGTTCTGGATGAATGGCTCATTCAGCATCCGGATACCTACCGCCGGATTATTATTCCGAAAGAATTAAAACTTGAAGTCAGGGACAAGCTTGATCAGGCCAATATTACCGAAAGAGTGCTGTTCCCGGGGCTCGACGGACTTGCAAAATGGCTGAAACGTCATTACACACCTGTTGAATAATGGTATCAGGATTTTATTTAAGCTGGGAAATGCGAACAAAACCTCCTGTTGGAATTGATAAATCAATGGAATTTTTCCCCTTGGTTTTTAAAATTCCTTTTTCAGTTAGAACTCCAATGCAATTAAATGTTTCAAAGTTATACGCTAAACCGGATCTTCCGGAAAGCAGGTTAACCACTTCTGAAGTCTTTGAGTTAATAATATCCAGGGTTTTATTCAGTGATACAGGCAGATTAATAGTGTAATCCTCGTAAACTGTGTAAATTATTTTTTGGTCGTTTTCAACTTTTACCACCGGATAAAAACGCGAAACCTGCAGGGGTTCAAACGAGCCTTCGAAAATTACATTGTAGTTCTTTTCCCAGTAATCGAGCCAAAACCGGATTGTTTGTTTTAAATCCTGGGGCAACGTAGTAATATAGAAGGAAAGGTAAGGATTTCCAAACAATACCGATTGAATTTTTCGGGCAACCTCTTCAGGCTTTTCCCTTGGATTTATGGCTACAACTTCCATAAACGGAGTATATTTTCCATAAAGCAACCGGTTATTTACCATCTTTTCGCGCACCACCTGAGTCTTTTCAACTCCGACAAAGCCGGTTAAAAAATTCTGGTAACTGGCCAGATTGGGGCCAACGATCGAAAATTTCTGTCCCATAAATATATTCGGATTAATTGACCTTAGCCGGGCTTCCATATCGGCATAAAGCGTATCAACAGCCAGATCAATCGCAACAAAATCCCGCCCTTTGTCTTCTTCAATCAAAGCGCCCTCCTTGGGATAAAAACCTTTCAGAAAATCGAACCAGTAACCATCAAAATGCCATTCGGACAAGAAATTGGCATATGTGCTGACCAAATGTTTTCTAACTTCGGGATATCGCGGATCGAGCACATACATTTGCCTTGGAGCACGGTATCGGATGTATTTCCCTTCAAATTTTTTCAGGATAGCCGGATTCCCGCCCATAAACGGAATGGAATACCATAAATACAAGGGCAATTCCATCTCAACACACTTTTGCTTAAACAAATTCATTGTCGCATAACTAACCTGCTCATACGAATAGGCAGTATCGATTTTCATATTTACCAAAGCCTGCCAGCCATCATCGACAAGTACCGATTTAAAATTGAAAGTTTTCAGCGAATCGAGTTCTTTGGTGATGTTTTCGAGGGGTATATTGCGGTGCATCGGGTACCATGTTGAAAAAACCGGTACATTGGTCGTATCAACACTTGCAACAGCTTTTTTGAATTCCTCTTCTAAAAACCATGAGGAGGCATCAAAAATGGCTTTTGAAAAATGAATATTGCGAAAGTCGATCATTACTTCAGCCTGATAATCCTGTAAGGTGGAAAGCGGTGGGTTATCTTCAAAAAATCCCAGGTTAAAAATTATCGAGTCATTGTCTTCCCTGATGTTGGAGCTTACAAATTTTGCCTGATAGGCATCTTTGCAGGTTAAGGTAATCTGATTCTGGTCATTGATCGTTAGCCCCGAAATAATGGAAAATCCTGCAGCAGCCCGGTCGTATGAAGGCATTGAAAAATAGGATTTGTTCGACCATGTTTTCGAATTCCAAATCTGATTGATTTTATCCTTGGGGAATTTAACCGACAAATTAAATGTAGGTGGTGCGGCTGCATTTGTTGAATGCAAGTAAATATTCAGTATGAATCTGTTGAGTCCAAACTCTTTGATATCAATAGTTGCTTCAAATGGAGATATTTTTCCGTCTATCCTGATTTTGCTTTCATCAAAAACATAAAAATTATCAGGTTCTGTTGCGCCCGCGTAATTTTTCACTGATAATACCAGTATCAACATCATCAATACAAACAACTTCATGCCTATCCCTAAATTCAATTTCATACTGTGAAGTATCTATAGGTTGGTAAAGATAATAAACCAAGCTTTCAAAAGCACTTCTGTACAATATATTTTAGGTGCTATTAAACAAAAAACCCCGCTTTTCAGCGAGGTTTCGTATGTTTATTTCACCTTATAATCCGAAATTGTTACTTCACCCTATCAACAATTGCTTTGAAAGCTACCGGATGATTCATCGCTAAATCAGCCATTACTTTACGATTGATCTCTATGTTTGCCTTTTTCAGCAAACCAATAAATTGTGAATAAGAGAGTCCTTCAGTACGAACGGCTGCGTTGATACGCTGAATCCATAAGGCGCGGAAATTTCTCTTGTTTACTTTTCTGTCTCTGTAAGCGTATTGCAAACCTTTTTCCCAGGTATTTTTTGCAACTGTCCATACATTTTTGCGGGCACCGAAGTTACCTTTGGTAAGCTTCAGGATTTTTTTTCTGTGAGCCCGTGATGCTACTGCATTTACTGATCTTGGCATAAAAACTGATTTTAGAATGGTTAGCGTCCCGAATTCGGGATCTTGAAGCTAATTCATTCGATTGATAACTGTATTAATTTTACTCTGAAAAAGAAAACATTGTTAGATTGTCAACATTGCTTTTACATTTGACAGGTCAGATTTTGCAACTGTTGTCCAATAAGTCAGGTTACGTTTCTGCTTAGTGGTTTTTTTGGTCAAAATGTGACTTTTAAACGCGTGTTTTCTTTTAATTTTTCCGGTGCCGGTTAGTTTAAACCTTTTTTTTGCTCCGGAGATGGTTTTCATCTTTGGCATCTTCCTAATATTAATGTATTTAAGAAATCTATTTCTTCTTCTTAGGTGAAATAAACATGGTCATTCTTTTTCCTTCAAGTTGTGGCAACTGTTCAACTTTGCCTGTTTCTTCCAATTCCTGTGCAAACCGGAGCAATAAAATTTCGCCTTGTTCTTTAAATAAGATCGACCGACCTTTAAAAAACACATAAGCTTTTACTTTGGCGCCTTCTTTCAGGAATTTTTCGGCATGGCGTAATTTAAACTGAAAATCATGGTCATCGGTATTTGGCCCAAACCTGATTTCTTTCACAACTACCTGAACTGTTTTTGCTTTAATTTCCTTTTGTTTCTTTTTTTGCTGATAAAGAAACTTCTGGTAATCGGTAATCTTACAAACAGGCGGATCGGCGTTCGGTGAGATTTCTACAAGGTCAAGTTCAAGTGCATCAGCCATTTTTAAGGCTTCCGAAATCGAGAAAACACCCGGATTTTCAATATTGTCACCAACTACCCGAACCTGCGGGGTACGAATTTTTTCATTTATCCGGTGTTGAGGAGCAATTTCTGCTCTTCCAGTGTATGGTCTTTTTACAGCTATGGCCAAATCCTCCTATTATTAGTTTTTAATTTTTTTAATTGTATAATGATGATAATTGCTCTTTAACTTCAGTATTAATGAAATCTGCAAACTTCTGAAGTTTCATTGATCCTTTGTCGCCATCACCTTGTTTTCTGACAGCAACCTGTTCACTTTCAACTTCTTGTTCTCCAACTATCAATAAATAAGGGATACGTTTCAACTCGTTATCCCTGATTTTACGACCAATTTTTTCATTCCGGTCGTCAATTATCGTGCGAATATCGCAATTATTTAGAAATTCCGAAACTCTTTTTGAATATTCATTGTACTTTTCGCTGATTGGTAACACAACCACCTGGTCAGGCGACAACCATAGCGGGAATTTTCCGGCAGTATGTTCAATTAAAACAGCCACAAACCTTTCCATTGATCCAAACGGTGCACGGTGAATCATTACCGGACGGTGACGTTTATCATCGGCGCCAATGTATTCGAGTTCGAAACGCTCCGGAAGGTTGTAGTCAACCTGAATGGTTCCCAGCTGCCAGCTGCGTCCCAAAGCATCTTTGATCATAAAATCGAGTTTCGGTCCATAAAAGGCAGCTTCGCCCAAAACGGTCACTGTCTTCAGTCCTTTTTCAGCGGAAGCTTCAATGATAGCCTGTTCAGCTTTGTCCCAGTTTTCGGTCGAACCAATGTATTTTTCAGGTTTATTCGGATCACGCAATGAAATCTGTGCCGAATAATTTTCGAAATCCAATGCTTTGAAAATTATGAAGATAATATCGATTACTTTTTTGAACTCATCCTTAATCTGGTCAGGACGACAGAATAAGTGTGCATCATCCTGTGTAAATCCCCGAACGCGGGTCAATCCATGCAATTCGCCACTTTGCTCATAGCGATAAACGGTTCCGAATTCGGCAAATCGAACAGGAAGGTCTTTGTATGACCGTGGTTTGAATTTATACAGCTCGCAGTGATGTGGACAGTTCATTGGTTTCAGCATGTATTCTTCTCCTTCAGCCGGAGTCTTGATGGTCTGGAACGAGTCTGCGCCGTATTTCTGGAAATGTCCTGAAGTTTTGTAAAGGTTGATATCACCGATGTGCGGGGTGATTACCTGTTCGTACCCGAATTTTTTCTGAACCTTTTTTAGGAAATTTTCCAATTGTTCGCGAAGAATGGCTCCTTTTGGCAGCCACATTGGCAAACCCTGTCCAACATTTTGGGAAAAAGTGAACAATTCCATTTCCTTGCCAATTTTCCGGTGATCGCGTTTTTTAGCTTCTTCAATCAGCACAAGATATTCTTCCAGCATTTTTTGCTTCGGAAATGTAATTCCGTAAACACGCGTGAGCATTTTGTTTTTTTCGTTGCCTCTCCAATACGCACCTGCAATCGAAGTCAATTTTACGGCTTTGATGAATCCTGTATTTGGCAAGTGTGGTCCGCGGCACAAATCGGTAAATCCGCCCTGATTGTAAACGGTAATGGTTCCGTCTTCCAACTCGCTGATTAATTCTTCCTTTAAGGTGTCGCCCTTTTCAGTAAACATTTTCAGGGCATCTTCCTTCGAAATATCTTTCCTTATTATATCATGTTTTTCACGGGCCAGTTCGATTATCTTTTTCTCGATTTTTTCCAGATCTTTTTCAGTAATTTGCTGGCCTTGCGGAAGATCAATATCGTAATAAAAACCATTGTCAACAGTTGGTCCAATCCCGAATTGGGTTCCGGGGTATATTGATTCAATTGCTTCGGCCATCAGGTGAGCTGACGAATGCCAGAAAGTTTCCTTCCCTTCGCGATCGTCCCACAAAAGTAATTTGATATTTGAATCTTTTTTTATTGTTCGGCCAAGGTCCCAAACCTCGCCATCGACAGAAATTGAAAGAACTTCTTTTGCCAGACGGCTGCTGATTGATTGGGCAATATCGTTTCCGGTAACTTCACCCTCGAATTCCCTGACACTATTATCAGGTAAAGTAATTTTTATCATTTGGTATTTATTGTATTGAAAAAACAGGGTGCAAAGATAAATATTAATAGCTGATAATAAAATTAAAGATTAACGCATTCCCAAACTCAGGCCGAGATTGTATGAAGTATATTCTGATTTATTAACCGATCCAAACACGCTGAATACAGCAATTTTAATTCTTAAACCTGCCTCCAAACTGATATTGGAGGTTTCAAAACTTAGAGCTATCGGGTCAACCAGGGCATCTTCATCGGTAATCTCCCAGCCACCACTCTGATTTGCAACAACAACAGGATATTTTCCTATCAAATCGACATTCGATTTGCTTTTGCTTTGCCCGATTGCACCGAAAACTGTAAGTATGGCTATTTTTTTCGATACGATCAGCCCGAATTTTGTGGTTTTGGTCTTTACTTTCAGAAACTGATCGTCGGCATTGGTGAATGTTACATTAATATTTGGATCTGAACCATAATCATCAGAAGTAAAACTCAAAGCGCTTTGGGCATTTACTTCCGAATAGCTGCCGAAAATTGATGCGTCAAATGGAAGTTCTTTCAGGACGGGCATCCATTCCATAAAATTGTGCTTAACGCCCGCGCCCCAAAAACCCAGTTTCATTTCGTCACCACTGTTGTCATATTTCATTTCAGGAACATAACGGCCAATTACATCGGTATGTGGAAGTAGCCCAAAACCTACCTGAATTACCGGAACCGGAACAACATCTTCCCCCGTTCCGTTGGGGCTGGTAAATTCAACCGGTAAATCCCTGATTCCAATCAGAGGCCTTGCAGTTGTTTCACCGGCAACTGTCGGGGCAATATTTCCTCCGCTTTTCACATACATGTTGGTTAAACCCAATTTGCTGATATCAAATGTTTTTGATTCTTCAGGAATCTGAATTGCGCTAAGGCTGACAGTCAGATCAAAACCAAAAAGCTTGTGGGTTTTTGCCGAATTGTACCAGCCATTGTTCAATCCGTCGCCAAGGGCAAAAGCATAAGGTTCGAGGTAAGCCTGAAATAATTTATTCGCATCAGCCTTTCCACCTTTCAAAAATTCAACAACATCCGTTTGTGAAAAAGCCATCAGACTGAATAAACTTAAACACAATATCAATTTTACTTTTTTCATATCTTTCTGTTTTTAGTCGTTGATTCAAATTGACGTTCAATTATTTAATGCAAACAAAGGTATTACTTTCTGAGATCAGGCAATCAACAGTGCCGGATAATGAAATAACGACTTTTTTATATCAAAAATTATTAGAAGTTTTGATGTTCTTTAAATCGCATTAATTATCAGTACCATGAATATCAGAAAAATAATACTTCCAATTCTCATAAGTATTTCATTTGTTGCCTTTTCGCAAAAAAAAGTTGAACTCAACGACGTTGTGGGCAATTCGATTTTTTCGCAGAAAACGGTTTCCGGGCTTCGTTCGATGAACGACGGACTTAATTATACTACACTTGAAGCGGGAAATAAAATTGTCAGATACAGTTATAAAGCAGGAAATAAATTGGATGAAATATTCAATTTGTCGAAAATTGAGAATGCTCCGTTTTCCAGTTTCAGCGACTACGCGTTTAGCAACGATGAAACCAAAATTCTATTCACAACTAAGAAAGAGTCTATTTACCGTCATTCTTTTTCATCCGAATATTATGTCTGGAACCTGATAACCAAAGAGATGATACCTTTGTCGGTTAATGGGGCACAGCAATTGGCTACTTTTTCGCCCGATGGTGAACGCGTGGCTTTTTTCAGAAACAACAACCTGTTTATTAAAAGCCTGAAGTTCGGAACTGAAAGTCAGGTTACCCGCGATGGCCAAAAAAATGAAATTATTAACGGTGCTCCCGATTGGGTGTATGAAGAAGAGTTCAGTTACACCAAGGCATTTGAATGGTCGCCCGACAGTAAATTCCTGGCATTCGTCAAGTTCAACGAAACCGATGTTCCGATGTTCAATATGCAGATGTTTCAGGGGCAAAACCCGGAATTAAAAGAGAATCAGCTTTATCCCGGAAATTACAGTTACAAATACCCTAAAGCCGGAGAAAAAAACTCGGTGGTGAGCGTTCATATTTATGATTTAATGTCGAAAAGCAGCGTTACTGCCGAAGTCGGAGACGATCAGGAACAATACATTCCGCGAATTAAATGGACAGCCGATGCTTCTGACCTTGCAATTATGAAAGTGAACCGCCTGCAAAACAAGCTGGATATTGTGCTGGCAAATCCATATACCGGCGATACCCGTGCTTTTTTTACTGAAAAGAACAAACGGTACATTTGTGAAGATTTTTACGATGATTTCATCTTTCTGCCTGACAATAAATACATTGTGCTGATCAGTGAACGAAACGGCTATTCACATCTTTACCTTTATGATCGTCAGGGATTTGAAGTCAAGCAGTTGACCGATGGCAAATTTGATGTAATGGAGTTTTATGATTTCGATCCTCTGAAAAAGGAATTTTACTATCAGGCTGCCAAAGAGTCACCGCTGCGCCGCGAAGTCTATTTTGTAAGCCTGGATGGTAAAAAATCAGGAAAGTTATCTACACAATCAGGTATCAATCGTGCCGTTTTCAGTACAGGACAAAAATACTATATCAATTATTTTAACAATGCCGAAACTCCCAATCTGGTTACTTTGCACGACCAGACCGGGAAACTCATCCGCACACTTGAAGACAACAGTGATTTAAAAAACCTGATGAAAGAATATTCCATCAGCAAAAAAGAATTTTTCACTTTCAAAACTTCGGAGGGTGTTGAATTAAATGGATGGATGCTCAAACCTGCCAATTTCGATCCGGCGAAAAAATATCCGGTTTTGATGACCCAGTACAGCGGACCAAACAGGCAAAAAGTACTGGATTCGCTGGTAATCAACTGGAACGAATATTTGGCACAGGAAGGTTTTGTAGTGGCTTGTGTCGATCCGCGCGGATCTGCGGCACGTGGAGAGGAGTTCAGGAAAATGACCTATCAGCAATTGGGAAAATACGAATCGGATGATCAGGTTGAAGCGGCTCGTTATCTGGGAACACTTTCGTTTGTGGATAAAAACAACATTGGCATTTGGGGCTGGAGTTATGGCGGGTTTATAGCTGCTCTTTGTATGGAAAAGGGCGCCGATGTTTTTAAAGCCGGAATATCGGTTGCCGCGGTCACCAACTGGCGATTCTATGACAGTGTTTACACAGAACGATACATGCGCACCCCAAAGGAAAATCCTGATGGTTATGACGATAATTCGCCGTTATCCCATGCCGGGAAAATCAAAGGTGACTTCCTGCTAATTCATGGTTCGGCCGATGACAATGTGCATTTTCAGAATGCAATGGAATTTTCGGAACGGATGGTACAGGCCGGAGTTCAGTTTGATATGGCTTTTTATACCAACCGAAACCATAACATAAATGGCGGAGATACAAGCATGCATCTGTACACAAGGATGACCAATTGGCTGAAAGACAAATTGATGGGGAAATAGAATAGATGATCAAACCGAATTTTGAATTCAATATTGCATTACTGCGGAAGGGCGACAAAAAAGCCTTTGAAGCGGTTTACAACGAATTTTTCGGGGTGCTGTACCATCTTTGCCTCAATTATTTGCACGATGACAAGGTTTCTGAAGAGCTGGTTCAGGATACATTTATGAAACTTTGGGAGATCCGTGAAACCTTGAACGATCAGATCAATATCCGGAATTTCCTTTATACCATCACCAAAAACAATTGCCTCAACTATTTGCGCAACCAGAAAATTTCGCTGAAACATCAGGAAAATATCAAGTACCTGGAAATGCAGTTTAATTATGAAGCACTCGAAAAATTAGGAAACTATCTACAATTTGAAGAGTTGAGGAACAAAATTGATGAGGCAATTTCGAAACTTCCGGCAGAAGTGATCGAAACCTTTAAACTAAGCCGGTTTGAAGAATTGTCGTACCGCGAAATTGCCGACCGGCAAGGTATCAGCGTAAAAACGGTGGAAGCCCGTATTTCGAAAGCCCTGCGAATTTTGCGTGTCGAATTGAAAGATTATTTGCCGGTGGTCTATCTCATATCAAAAATAATTTCGTAAAATTTCTCATTTTTCGATAGGGTATTTGTAGGTTTATGTGTTTAGTCATTAAATCAAGCAACACATGACCGAAGATATATTCCATAAAATACTAAGCAACACGGCCAGCCAGGCCGAAAAAAGTGAATTCTTTACTTCGCTTGAAAACAATCCGGAAAAACAAGCGGAGTTTCAACACTATAAAAACCTGTATGTACTGAGTAACCTGAACCCGGAAAAATATCGTGGACAGCAGGACAAAAGTTTTGTACACTTCTGGGAACGCATACAAACTCAAAAACCTCAACGGCTCATCCATGAGTGGATGCGGTATGCTGCCATTTTTATCATAGCGCTGAGTTTGGGTTTTATGGCCGATTTTTTATTGAACCGCGAAACTTCTTCTCCCATAAGCCAACACATCGAATACAGTTCTGAAAAAGGCAGTGTTTCCAAAATTCACATGGAAGACGGGTCAACCATTTGGCTCAGCTCTGGCACAAAACTAAAGCTTGACAAAAACGATTCGGGAGAAACCACGGCCCGGCTTGACGGCGAAGCCTATTTCGAACTTGTTCCCGATCCCGACCGGAAATTCACCGTTGATCTGGGACAATTTAAAGTCAGGGATATTGGCACCGTCTTTAACATCCGCGCTTACGAATCGGAACAAACCATTTCTACCACATTGGTTGAAGGCCGGATTGACCTGATCCGAAACTCCGGCGAATCATTCCTCATCGTAAAACCCGGCGAACTGGTCAACTACGACAAATCGAACAGAAAAATAGTTGTCAATCAACTTGATCCATCCATTGTTACAGCCTGGACCGAGGGCAAATTTGTGTTTATCGATCAACCGCTCTCCGAAATTTGCAAAGAGCTGGAAAACTGGTACAACATCGAAATACAGATTACTGACCAGAAACTGGCCAATACCCGTTATACCAGCGTGGTAAAACGTACGACTACCGTAAAAATGGTATTAAAAATCCTGGCTGTGACCGACCAGATAAAATATGAAATAACCGATAAAAAGGAGGGAAAAGACATTATCAGGATAAGAAAATAAAAAATGCACCCGTGGAGGGGTGCATCCGAATTTCAATAAAATGAAACTGAGTGGAGTCAGTTTCCAGTATTAACTAAATTCAAAACAAACGTATGAAAAAATGTTGTGACTTGTCGTGCATTGCGCGACGAAGGTGGAAAAAAATTACACGCGTTATGAAACTAACTATTACACTAATGTTGTTCGCAGTAATTGCTGCAACTGCCGGCTCGGGCTACAGCCAGAACACACGTATCAACCTGAAAATGCAGGATGCCTCTCTTGTGGATGTTTTTCGCGAGATTGAACGCACCAGTGAATTCGGCTTCTTCTTCAAAAGCGAAGAAATCGACCTGAACCATCGGGTGTCCGTTGACCTTAAAAACGTTTCGATCGAAGAAATCCTGAAGAAAATCCTGATAGACAATTACGATTATCGCATTCTGGATAAGAACATTGTCGTCACCAGAGGCAACTTCAACACTACCGCGTTGCAACAAGGCAAATCGGTTTCGGGAAAGG